>ERZ869929.78-NODE-78-length-48655-cov-6.471214_pt1 | contig 48655 bp, 86 predicted proteins | sample MGYA00579312_ERZ869929 | MGnify/ENA primary metagenome ERZ869929 (study PRJEB32216, sample SAMN09231818) | wastewater metagenome | place: USA: Maryland | collected 2016-08-09 | study: EMG produced TPA metagenomics assembly of the PRJNA472060 data set (Reclaimed water... | reverse complement strand
AGAGGCTGCGGCATTGGGGGCGCAGGGGTGAAGAACTCGCCCGTGGTGCTGCCTGCCTCGGCAGTGCCGATACGCGGGTCAGGGCCGGGGAACGACGCCGGGGCGTCCATTGCCGGGAGGCCAAACATTTGCTCGGCGTTCGGGAACGGGCTGGCCGCGTTGAAGCGGTCGCCCATAGTCGCCGTCTCGGGCGCACGATAGGCCGGGGTGAACGGCTCCATTTCCCGGCGGCGCATTTCGAGCTCCGCCGCGATGCGGTCGGACTCCATGCCGCCAGCGAACTCAGCCATCCGAGCGTCCTGCTCGGCAGCCAGGCGATCGGCGTCCCGCTGCACGCGGTAGCCGACGCCGAACGACGGATCGATAGAAATGGGCTGGGATGCCGGGGTGAAATCGGGCGGGGGCGCATTGCCGATCGCGGCCGACATGTCGCCGACGCGGGACGGCGCATCGCCCATGGCAGCGGACATGCCACCCATCAGCGCCGGGGGCTGCTCGCCAAACGCCGTGGGGAACCCACGCTGCGGCAGCGAAGCCGGGTCGGGACGGATACGCGGGTCAGGGATGCCCTGAGCGCGTGGGGGCGGCATGGGAGGCTGCGGGCGGCGATCGTTCGGGCCGCCCATGGCCGGGCGCATGGGGCTGATGGTCGGGTCCGGGACCATCGAGGCGTCGGGAGCGCCGCCAGGACGAATGCGCGGGCCAGCGGCCAGCACATCGGCCGGGGAGCGCATCATGCCCATGTCGGCGGGAACGGGGCCAGTGCCGGGCGGGGTACGGCGCGGGTCCATGCGCGGGCCGCCCGTGAGCACGTCCTGTGCGTTCTGGCCGGTCAGCGACTCGTCGATCGGCGTCGGCATGGCGTACGGCTGGGCGAACTGCGGCATCCAGCCGGCGGCAATCTCAAACGCCCTGTACGGCTCAAGCGGGCGCGGCGGGAAAGACGTGTTGCCGGCCCATTGGGGAGGCTGCGTCGGCGGGGCCGAGAGCATATCGCTGATTGCCGCCTGCGCAGGGGCGTCACGAACGCCGCCGAGGTCGGGGGCGAAGCCCTGTGCTGCCGTTGGGGCATCCGGGATAGAAGACGGAGATTGATTGAGCGACGCCACGTCCATGATGGCGTTGACATCAGGCCCGGCAGGAATGGCTGCCAGTGTCTGCTCGGCGCGGGGCAGAAAGTTGTCTTTGATACGCTCAATGTGCTGGGCAATCGTGCCGTTGCCGTCGTTCTTCCACAGTTTGGCGTTGCGATTGCCGCCGTTGATGGTGCGGTATAGCCGGCCGACATCATCGCCGGGCTGGAGGCCGCGATCCTTCAGGTAGCGGTAAACAGGCCCCTCGACCTGCTCTGCGAAGCCCATGCCCTTTTGGTAGCCATAGGCTTTGCGCTCAGGAGGACCAAACTGGATGAGGCCTTGGTAGTTGCCGCCCTTGCCGCCTGTGATGTCGGGATTCATGGTCCCGATGGTTTCGTACATCATCACAGCAGTGAGGTCTTGCGGCCGGATGCCGAGGCGCGTGGCAGTGTTGTTGATTGCCTGCACGTCGCGCGAGGTCAGCGCGTATCGGCTGCGCGTGCCGCCAGCCAACGTCTCATTACCGCCGCCACCTTGAAGACTGGACATCGGGATAGGAACCGGCTCTGGTCCTATGCCCTCGAATGGGATCGTCATGCCCGTGTTGGGGTCGCGCGGCATCTCGTAGGCCTGCTGCCCGCTATCGATGAAATCGATCAGGTCGTCGACCGTCTCGCCGGGCGCGACGATCTGCTCCAACTGCGCGCGGGTGTAGGCCCGACCGTTGTAAAACCATTTGCGCTCGGCCATCAGCTTGCCACCGGTGAGAATATCGCCATATGCCGTGCATCCATGCTAAGAGAGCGCCGTGACCGTGCTGCTCACGATCCTCGCCGCTACTGCGATCAATCTGCTGCCGTTTGAATGCGCCGTGCCCGTCTGGACGGGGCTGGCAGCCTTCGGAGGCGCTATCCGCTAGGCGCCCTGCTGGAGCGCATACTTGCGGCGAATGAAATCCTCGTATTCCCTGACTTGTTCTGGCGTCATGGTGCCAGAGCCCGCACGCGGCGTAATCGCCCGCAGTTCCGGGTTGGCCGGCTTGGTCATGGGGGAGGTTTCGACGCGCTGCTTGTAGAGGGGCGACCGCTGGCGGATAGCTTCGTCAGCATTGCGCAGCGCGTTCTTGCTTGCCCGGTTGGCTGCTGCCCGCGCCGCAACACCAACTGCCGGAAGCCCCGCACCGATCGCGACGCCAGCGACGGGGCCAAGAAGACCACCGAAGTAGCCGCCCATGCCGCCGATCATCGATCCTGCGATGCCGCCTCCACCACCAAGGCGGTTGCCAATCTCGCGCAAGGTATTGCGGGTAGCCGTGCCTTCGGCCACTTGCCGCAGCATCGTCAGTTCCTCGGGGCTGAATCCCGCGCTGAGCTTGTCGGACTTGAGAATGGCAGCGGCGACGCCTCGGATTTTGTTATCGACGTTGTGGCCCGAGTTGGTAACGGCGGCCTGGATGTCCGCGTTATCCTCGCGGGCTGTGACGCGCTCGCTTCGCTTGGCTGCGGCGTAGTTGCCCCGCGCGTCCTTGAATAGACCGCCCGCGGCGGTAGCGGGTCCAGCCACAACAGCCTTCGCATCAGGGTTCTCGACGAACTGATCAAGAGCCTTAATGATGCGCGTGGCTGCCATCTGCTCGGTCGGGTTGGCGAAGTCCTGTGCGGCTTGTCCAAGCTGGCGTCGGGCAGCATCAAGGCCCGAGATGGTTGCGGTGCCGCCTTCAGGGGGGCGCTCAAGCTTCTTGAGGATGGCGAACGACTTTGGCGCAAGCTCTTCGATCACTCCGTCGTTGAACAGCCGCGAGCGTGTCTGAAGCATGAGATTCTGGACTGCCCGAGGGTCGTAGTCCACCCCCATCTCGCGGCCCATCGTATAGCCGAAGTTTGCCGCGTCCTTCAACTCGACGGCGGTCGGCGTCTTGGCCGTCGTGCGGCTGGTCTTGGCGCCTGCCCATCCAAGGCCGCCTCGGGTGGCTGCACCCAAGGGGCTGAACATCAGGCCAGTGTCGGCAGCCCGCGCAATGCCCTCATCGGACAAGGGATCGACCTTGCCCTGCATGGCGTCCATGGGGAACGTCACGGCGCGTTTGACCGCACCGACGATGCCGGCGTTCGAGTCAAACGACACGTTGCCTTGTGGGTCGCGCGAGAACGGCAGGAGTTGCCCCGTGTAACCCTGGTCCTGGCCACCCTCGGCTTCGGCGCGCTTTCGCTTCGCCTGGGCCACGGCAAGGGCGCGCTGCTGCTCAAGCGTCATCGTCGCCATTATTGGAACAAGGCTCGCTGCTCGGGGGTCATGTACTGCCAATCCTTCGGGTCGATGCCAGCCGGCACGGGGCCAGCATCACCGCCATCGGCGGGCGCAGTCAGAAGGGATTCACGCGGCGGGCCTTGGCCGGGACCGTGGATGATGTCCAGATAGACGTTCTTGAGGCGCTTCAGGTTGAATTCCAACTGCTCGGCGCTCTGCGACTGCTCGACAGAACCCAGCACGGACTGCAACAGCGCGTTTTCCTTCTCCGACACAGCGCCGAGTGCGCCGCCCGTGGGAGAGGCCGCCCGCATCGCCGTCAGCTGCTCAAAGCCGACGTTTGCCTTGATGGTATCGAGTAGAGCCGACGTGTCGGCCGCTGCCGTGCCGGGGATGCCCTTGAGGAGCGAGCCACCAACCCCGGTTGTCGTGCCGGGCGCGCTTGTGATCTTGCCGAGCGCGCGGTCGATGTCCTGCGTGACGATGTCGGCTTTCTGGACTTGGTTTTCACGGCCGACAGCGTCCTTGGCCGACGTGTCAGCCGGGCCGCCGGGGATGGGGGCCATGCGCTTGGCGCCGGTAGCCGGGTCCGTCTGGAGTTCGTAGCCCTGCGGGATGGTGCCGACGTTATCGATGTTGGTGACGCTCGCCCCCGCCTTCTTCATGGCGGTCATGTAGTCCATGAAGCCGCCGGTAAAGCCCTGCTCGACGGCCTTCTGATATTCGCGGATGTCGTCAGTCGGGTCGGCAGGCATCGTGGACTGCACCGCGTACTGCGGGAACAGTTCCGGTTGGGCCATGAACACCGGGCGAAGCTGCTCGGGGATGTTCGGGTAGTTCTTGATGACTTCGTTGAGTTGCGCCTTGCGCGCCTCGTCCTCGGCCTTCTTCGCCTGCTTTTCCTGCTGGGCCAGCATGAACTGCTGCATGCCCGACTTCGCCGCCATCCCTGCCGGGGCCGCTGCGGCTGCGTTCGCAAAACCCTCGTTGATGTTGCGTCCGCCGAGAAGCCCAAGGGCCGTCGAGGTCACAAGTGGGTTGGAGTTCCACGGCACGCGCGGCAATACCGGCTGCTGCGGCTGTGCCGTCTGGCCGGCGAAGGGGTTGGGGAAAAGCGCCATCACTTGTTCGCCTTCTTATAGGCCTGCTGGAACTCGGGGCGGAGGATGCCGATCGTCTCGTCAGACCACATCTTCCCCGCCTTCGCCGGGTCGAGGAAGGCCAGCGGGTTCTTGCCGCCCATGCCGCGCATCATCTGCCGGAAGAAGAGCGCACCGGGTCCGCCGCCCTGCAAGGCCCATGCATCGGAACCGTACTGGTTCGGGTCGCCCATGCCGCCGGCGGCCATCCAGCCCGCGCCCTGCTGGCCGGGAGTGCCACCCGCTGCAATCTGACGGATGGGGTTGTAAGAGCCGAGGAGGCCAGGACGCTGTTGGGAGCTGAGGAGGCCCGGCATTACGACCGCTCCTTCATCTCGACAAAGCCGATCGGCGACATGACGCGGTAGATGACGCTCTCGTTCTGGTCGACGAGGCCGGTGTCGACCGGCTCGGGCTCCATGACCGTCTTTGCCTCAAGCATGGGCGCCCACTCATCCCATGCCATGCGCGGGCGACGGATGGCGACGTAGCGCACGCTAGAGCGCCTGACTTGCAAGCAGGCCGCCGCCGAGGAGCTTCGACCAGATGTCCGTGGGCTGGCTCACGCTCGTGGTCGCTCGATTGCCCTGCGCTCCGGTGCCGGAGAAGATGCCGAAGGCTTGCGCCAAGCGGTCCCACGGCGCCATCTGCTTGATGTTGAACTTGTCCATCTCGGCCTGGAGCTGCTCGCCCGATTTGGCCTCCTTGGCCGCGCCGACGCCCGCCAGCATCTGAGCCGGGAGGTACTGGCTCTGGTACACGCTGTCGGCCATCGAGAGGCCGCCCATGCGGTTGTTGATGTCCTGCTGCGACAGGTTCGACATGTCGCCGAGGAGCCCGCGCGTGTTGTCGAAGTTCTGCTGCTGGACGCCCGTGATGTTGTTCAGGAGGCCCTGTTTCAGCCCCTGCCGCTGGAAATAGTTGTTGCTGTCCATCTGCGTGAGCACGTCGCCCACGCCCTTGGTCAGATAAGACGCATTCTCGGGGGCGCCGTAGCTCGCCCCGCCGAATTGGCGCTGGATTTGATCGCCGAGCGTGTTGGCCGTGGTCTGGCGAACCTGATTATAGGCGTCGTTCTCGCCGTCGAGCATGGCGCGGTAGTCGGCTTCGGTGCTCGGCCCCTGTCCCATCAGGCCTTGATAGCCCGACTGGTCGAGGTTGTAGTTGCCGCCGATCAGCCCCTGCGTGAAGTCGGATGCGCCGCCGTAGAACGGGTTTGGCTGCTGCGCCATCGAGGCCATGGAGCCGAGGGCCTGGTTGGTCTCGCCCGAGAACGGCACATAGCCCTCGCCGGGGAAGGCCTTGAAGCCCTTGCCCCTGTCGAGATACTTGTCGGCCGTCTTCATGGCCCCCTTGAGATAGCCCTGTGCGGGCTTCCAAGGGCCGGAGGACGTGGTTTGCGAGGATGTGGTGCTGCTGCCGCCGCTCATGTCAGTACCTTCTCAAGAACGACGCGGGCTTCCCGGTAGTCGGGGAGCACCCGACGCCAGCCGCGTCTGCCTTCCAACTCAATCTTCACAGCGCCCGCAGCCTTCGCGTGGCCCTCAAGCTCGGCGAGGCAGGGACGAATCCACTTGTGGCCTTCCCGTCCCCCGCAACAGCGGATCACGGTCACGAGCCCATCGTTTGTTTCACGTGATCCAACAGCCACGGCGCCGAGGAACGGCAGCGGCGTGTCCGTCTCGAATATGACCCAGAGCCCCAGCCGGTCGGCCAGCATCTCGGCCTTGATGTTGTCGACGGTCTCGGATGTGGTGACGGCATCAATGCCGGCTTGGATGTAGGCTTCGACGTAGGGCCAGACCCGCTCGATATCCTCAAGCGGCACGCGGTCGAGGACGATCATGCGGAAGTCCCTCGCGGCCACGACAGTGTGACCACGTTCATTGACCGATGACGATTTACAGTGTCTCTTACGGAGGACCGGGCGCGGTATCCTCCTTGGAGCTTGCCACCAACCTGCTTCAGGTAGCGTCTAGGACACCATCCGACGACGCGCCGCGTCCGGTCACCGCTTCCCGGCGATCCAGTTCACGGGCCACAGCCTCCCGGACAAAGTCCGTGCGGTCCTCGCCTTGCACGAGAACAGCGGCGATCCGCTCGAAAGTCCCCTCCGGGAATCGAGCCTGCATGTCCTCGGACCAACGCCTTTTCCTGCCCACGCGAGCAGGAGTACCTGATACGACTTTTTTTGTCACCGCCATCTTGCGCCCCGAAAACTGATATGAGATATGTATGTCGTATCAGTTATCGCACCCGGAGGAAATGACGATGATCCGCATGACGCTTATCGCAGCCGCCCTGCTCGCCCCCATCCCCGTTATCGCTGGCGAGTGGGATGGCAGCCTCAGCTACTCCATCGGCGGTGCCAGCGGCGCTTGGTCTGCCTCGCTCAAGAACAACCGCGGCACCGCGTTCATCGCGGGGCAAGAGGTCAAGGTCGTTCGCAAGGGCAACGAAATCCGTCTGTCGGGTGACGGCATTCGCGGCAGCGGCACCATCAAGAACGGCAAAGTGAACGGCACCTTCAACAGCGACGGCACGAAGGGCACGTTTTCCGGCAAGCGGAAGTAAGGTGTCCCGTTCGGGGTCGATTTTGCTAGATCATGTGGCCGCAGAAATACGACACCTCTGGGCCTACAACGACGGTGTAGCTGGTATCGGCAACCGATTGAACATAAACTTCGTATGTGTCGGTTCCGTTGCACTGATCGATGACGTTGCACTGAACGGCCCATGACCCGGTGCTGTCGGCGACAGCGCCCGATCGGCGGTAGCTTGACCCGTTCTTGTAAATGTAAACGGTGACGCGCTCCCCGGACGTCATCCCGGTTCCCGATAGGGAGGCCGTCAGCCTTACCGTTCCAGCGGGGGGCGTCCAGGTTGACGACGAAAAGCATGATCCAATATCGAACAATTCGGTCCCAAGGGTGACCTTAGTGTTGGATGCCGAAGCAACGCTCTGGTTGGTGGCAGGGTAAGCAAAGAACGAAGCCCGCACGGAGGGAGCAAAGTAGCGAGGCAACATCTTTCGGTTTGCCGTCGCGCTTGCATCGTACACCGGCACATAGTCGGCAGCATGGTCTAGCGCCGTCTCAGCCGTGAGCGACGTGATGTTGAACCCCGAGGCGGGGCCGATGTTCTGGATAATGAACGCCGTGGCCGCCGAACTGTAGACCAGATCGAGGATCGCGCCGCTCGCCCAATCGCCAGAGGCGACCGCCGCAAGGCCGTTCGTCTTGATATCGACCGCCGTCAGGCCATCGATAGCAATCGTCGCGGCCCCCGTCGCTGCGCTGGCCGTGCGGACCTTGATGTTGAGGCCATTGGCGATGTGCGAGGACGACAGGGACTGGTTCGTCGTGACCGTCAGCGCCGTGCTGGTGCCTCCCGCAACCAGTGCCCCACCTCGGTCAAGCCGAGCCTTGGCACGGGCCGCCATGATGCCCTTGATCCAGTCGTCAACGTTCGTCGGGCTGGAGGTGTTGGCGACGGTGCCAATGGTCGAGTCCGCGCCATCGTTCGATGCTGGCGTGGTGCTCCACGCGGACTCATTCAGCGCCGTTCCCATCGCTTACCTCTGAGCAGAAAGCCCGGTCGAGCGAACCGGGCTATAGGTGATGAACCAGTGGTGATTGGCCGCGCCCGTGATGCGGATGCTATCGCCCCGCTTCAAGACGATGCCGGGCCAGCCGAGCACTTCAAGGTTCTCGGTCGTTGTCGGGAGGCCCATGGTCGCCGGAACAAGCCGGTGGTTAGTGCCGCCGCGTCGAAGGTTCACAAGGCACGCCGTCGAAACGCTGGCCGAGTCCGTTATCGTGATGCTGAGGACGTGGACTTTCTCTTCGTCCACCACCGTGAAGATGTCGGTGGCGCTGGTGTCGGCAAGCACACCGCATGCCGTCTCGATGAAAAGTTGCGGGTCGAGCGAGGACATCAGCGGCGCCCATCGGGGCGAAGGTCGCCCTCTTCAAAGTCGATGCCCGACAGGAATGTCCATTCCTCGCCGGCCGGGATGGTTGCCTCCACCGCCAGCACCTTGCCGCTCGCCCTGACAGGGATTTCACCCGACACCGTGAGGTTGGCCGAGGCGCCCGCCGTCATCGTGTCCTGCGGGCGCTCCTTGACGTACACACGGCCCGTGGCCGCGCTTGCATCGCCCGTGAGCCGGAAGCCGTTCACATAGAACCGCTGGCCGGGAATGGGCTGGAATTCGGCCGTTTGTGCCGTCGCTTCGACGCCGTTGCCGGTGAAGAAAGCAAGCTTGTTGGCGCTATCGAAGGCCGCCAGTCGGGGAGCCCCGCCAAGCCATGCATCGGAGCCGATCGGGAAGGGCACGCCGCTTAAGGTCGTGTAGAGCGAGGCGAGGTCAGAGAGCGTCGCTCCCGGCGTCGTGCCTGAGAAGATGTACTCGCACTCGATATCGGCCTTCGACCACGGGCGCTCCTGGTTGAGCATGTCGTAGCAAACAATGCCGTTGTGCGTGTAGGAGGACGAATTGGTGCTGTCCGGGTAGATCCAGTAGACGCGCATCCGCACCGGGTCCAAAGCGCCGATGATCTGCTTGAAGCGGCTCTGGTTCACCCGGTCGATGAACCAATTGTTGACCCACTCGTTGCCGATCTGGCGCACGCCGGAGCCGCCGATCGCACAGAACCCGTCCGTCCCATAAAAGTAGGCGTCCCCCTCGTGCTGGACGATCGACCACGGCGACGGCGTGCCCTGTTCTTCCTGCACCGGGGCGAAGTCAAAGATTTTGATGCTGTCCTTGACGTAGCGCCAGATCGCCCGCTCAAGGAACACAAGGCCCGCAAGCTGCGTCGTGCAGCCCTGAACGAAGCCGCCCGAGGGGAACGCGGCGAAGCTCGCGCTCTTCTCCCCCAGCGTCCAGTAATCGATATCCCGGAAGCCCGACCATGCGATCTGGTTGAGGCCGTTCGGGAACACACCCGAGGGGCCAAGGGCCGACCCTGTCAGGCCGATGAGCCACACATGGTCGCCGACCACGCGAACGAACTTGGCTGTCGGGGGCGAGCCGCCAAGGGCCGCAAAGTCCGTCGATGACGTGAGGTTGAACACCTGGGGGGCGTCCACGCCGTTGCAGGCGATCACATCGTCGCCAAACTGGTCGAAGGACCATGAATTGTCTGCTCCGAGCGCATAGTCGCCGCCCGAGGCCCGCGTCACATCCTCCCACGACGAGGCAGAGGCATATTTGTAGAGCTTCGTCGCCGTGCCTGCGAAGATCGTTGCTGCGCCCGCCGAGGTCCGGGCGATGAATGCACCCCTCACAGCCGCCGCCACAGCAGCAGACACGGGCTCCAAGTCGGCCCATGGTGTCCACCCACCGGGACCAGGGAGAACGCCCGTCACGTCGGGCGCAAAGCCCGTCGTGAGGGTGTAGGAATCTGGCCTCCAGGCCGGAAACGGGATCATCGGGCCGTCATGCTCGAACGGCGGGCGAAGCGCCCGGCAACCGAACGATCATCCTGCGACTGCAAGGCGCCCATGGCGTTGACCATCAGCGCCCGGTATGCGCCGGCGGCCTCGGGCGCCTTCGCATAGATCGAGTAGTGCATCAGGCCGCCGTACAGGTACGCATTCGGGGCCTTGGTCAGAAGCCAGTTGGTCGCGCCGTCGTTGCCCGTGATGGTGCCGATCTGCGCGTAGTAGGTCAGGCTCACGTCGATCGGGCAGTAGAGGCTGGAGCCGATGATTGTGTAGAATTGGGGATACGTCTCGTCCTGGCCCTGCGGGTAATTTTCGTCGAGCCAGTCGGGCGGGGCATACTGGATATCCCGCGTTGTGCTGCCGGGATCTTTGACCTTGATGGCTTCGAGGAAATCGTCGGGAAGAGCGCCAACGCCGCTCGTCATGGTGACGGTCGCGGTCGTTTCCATGTCGCGCGTGCGGAGGGGATGCACGCCGTTAGGCTCGTCGCCGTAGTTGAAGATGCTCTCGGTCAGGACCACGAAGTCCTTGACCAACTCATCGGACAGCCCCGACCGCTCCGCCCAATCCCGGATCGAGGACCGGAGCGCTGAATATGACGTGAAAGCCATGGGCTACTTCCGGTAGGCGGGGAGCGGCGCGTCGGTGCGGAGATAGGCGTAGTCAGGATTGCGGAGCTTCTTCCACACGATCTCGTTGAACTCTTTCGAGCCAAACTGGACCATGTTGCCGCGCTCGGCCTCTTCCTGAAGCCAACGCTCCAAGAGCACGACGGGCACCGAAGCCACATGCCGGCCCCAGTCCGCAGTCTGGCGCGTCTCGCGGAGCGCCTTGTTGTGCTCCAGGTACGGCTCAACGTCCTGGATGCGCTCGAAGGTGACGCCGCCGGCGGGGTCGAAGTGGGTGCGGTGCAGGATGTCGGTCATGGGGTGCTACAAGCCAGACAGCGGGATTTTCGTCACGCCGATGGTTTCCTTCTGCAACGAGTAGGAAACCCAGACATTCGTTGCGTCGGCCGCAACGCCGGGGTAAGCGGCGCCGCCTTCTTTGTTGGTGCCCGCATAGGTCGGGGTGGAGGAAATGCCCTGCCTGATGGCGTACAGGCTCAGTGCGCGTCCGGTCGTTGGGTCGAACAGCACCATCACCAGAGGGTCGCGCACCGTTCCAAAATTCTGGGCATTCGTGATGAACGCGGAGCGGGTGGCAGAGAGGTTGGCGACGATCCCCGCCGATGGCGCATTGGCGATGTCGGTCTGGGCGAGAGCACCCCACGTCTTCCCGCCATCGATGGAAATCTGCTTCCACCACCACGCGGTGTTGGCGCCCTCGATCTTCCGCCAGTAGCGGGCCAAGAACCGGCCCGAGGCGCTCAGGGCCAGCGTCGTTGGCTCCGCGAACTCCTCATTGCTCTGGTAAGTGAAGCCCGGCCAATCGCTCGCTGTCGCGGCGTCCTGCGAGCCGCCCCAGATGCCGTAAGTTTTGGCGTATGAATAGAGCGCGGAGTGAAGCCCCGCGTCGTATGGGATCGTTGCTACCCCGCTGAGGGGTGCGTAGTCAGCCGATGAAATCCTGAACAGCGACCCGATTGTGCCGTCATCCTTCAGTTCACAGGCAACGAGCGCCTTGCCCCAGCGCGCACCCGACGACCATTCATCAATCGCGGCGGCGAGGTAGAGCGCGCTGCCATACGTCACCATGCAGCGCGGATAGGAAATGCGGTCGCCGGTAGTGAACTCACCGTCCGCGACCCATGTGCTTTGCGGCGGCACGACGAGAACCGGGTTGGCAAACGTTCCCGTCGTCTTTGGCGCACTGGCGGCGACGACCATCTGGCCGCTTGCGTCTTCGTTCGTTCCCGAGGAAGAGAACGCCACCCAAACCCGGTTCGTCGTAAGCCCGACGACCGTGTGGTGGTGGTAACGATGACTCGCCAGCGCCGCCTCGGTAGGCGCGTCCCCGTTCGGAGCCAGCACCGTGTAATTGGTGAGGCCAGGAGCAAGGGTGTAGCTCGTCGAGTAATAGGCGCTATGCGGCTCCCAACTCGGGCAGGGCGAACCGTGCCTCACGGTGCCTGATACCCACGCGCGTTGACGTAGACGCCGCCGGTCACGTTGGTGATGGTCAGAAACTCGATCAGCGTCGCGGCAGTGCCCCGCAGCGGCGTAGTGAACCGGATCGAGGTCAGCGGGAGCGCCGCCGTCTGCAACTTCATCCGCCACAACACCGTGCCCGCTGCGCCGTCGCGGACCGCGATCTCAGTGGCGGCGCCAAGCGCGTCGTGGCTGATGTCGATGCCGGTGATGTAGTTGCAGATGCCCGCAGCGCCGGCCGCCTTAAGGGTCACGGCGGTGCTGCTATTGACGATGCCACCGGACGCGGCGGCGTAGACCCAATCGAGTTCCGGGATTGAGAACGGCTTGATGACGCCCGCGCCTGCTTGCGTCCCCACCCACGAGGTAACGTTGCCGTTGCCCTTGGCCGAGTAGTTGCTGGTTCGGCTCTGGAGGCCCGCGACGAACGGGTTCTTATCGAACGTCAGGCCATGGGTATTTGGGCCTTCCACCTTGCCGATGAGGTTGGTGCCGGCGGGAATTTGCCCTTCAGCCGCCGCCAGAAGATCGTCAAGCGACGACGTAGCGCCCGTGCCGCGCGAAACATAAACCATCACCCATCCCTCACGAATAGAAGCTGACGTTGAGCTTGGCGCTCGCCGTCACTTCGATGAACTTGATGGCCGACAGCTTTGTCCCGTCATATTCGAGGATGTCGCCGGGGCTCATGAGATGGCCGACCGTGGTCGTCGGGTTCGTGCCATCGTCACGCCAGCGCACCTGCTGAGACTCGCACTCGATGAGCGCCCACGAGGCATTGTCGGGCACGGTGAGGCCTGTGGCCGTGCTCAGGCTCGTCACCTGCTGGAACCCGCAGGCGATGTTGCCGAGGCTTTTGACGCCTGCGCGTGCCATGACTACGGCCCCCGGACCAGAGCCGAAATCCGGCCGATGCTCGTGGTGGACGAACCCGCCGCGTTGTCGAACGCCAGCGTGTCGCCGCTCGCCAGCGTGCAGGCCGCCTCGTTGCCGGTGATGACCATCGCGTAGTTCTTGCCGGCCGCAGAGCCCGACTGGACGATGGTGATGGTGCCAATGGTGACCGCATCGCCGACCACACCCGCCGGGTATTTCTTGACGGTGACGACGCTATCGGCCGACGTGATGGCCGCCGACAGGGCGATGCTCGCCGAGACGATCTTGCCCGCCTTGAGGATGGGAATCTGCGCGATCGACGCGGTGGACACGTCGATGATCTGCGCATTGTAGACGACATCGGCATAGGTGCCGTTGACCGGAAGGGGCATGGGAGCCTCCTGTCAGAGCGAGGGGGAAGGGCCGCCCCGAAGAGCGGCCCGATGGATCAGGAAACCGTCGCGGAGAACGGGGTGGCGAAGGCCGCTCCAGTTGCGCTCAGGAAGGCCGAGACGCTCCACTTGTTGGCGGCTTCGTCCACCACCTCAATCCACTCGCCGAGGCTCACCGAGCCCGTGGTGGTGCGGTTGAGGGTGATGGTGTCCGACGTGGCCTGGGCCGCAAAGCCGAGGACCGCGTTGCCGGAATCCACGCGCGTGCCGAACGCAATGCCGATCATCGTGTCGGACGCATTGGCGACCTTCACGATGTGGTTGTTCGACGTGGCGAGGACCGACACGATGAACCGGAACCGCACACCCGAGCCCGACGCCGCCGGAAGGGTCACAGTGGACCCCGCCAGCGTGTCGAGAAGGATGGTGGCGCCGCCGTGAGCCGCCGCCGTCAGCGTGAGGGAACTGCCGGCCGCAACGACCTGCTGCGACTTGATCTGCGCGCCCGACATCTTCTTGGAAACGCCGTCCGCAGCGATGTAGACGGGGATCATGTCGAGCGGCTTGATCGTGGCCGAAGCCGCCGCGAGGTCGCCGTTGATGTTGTGAATGGTGCTCATGTCAGTGTTCCTTTCTCAACCGGCGCTTACGATGTGGTCAGGTCGGCGACGATGCCGCTGGCCGCTTCGTTTTTGCTGACGAGGCAATACTCACAGATGATCTGCTTGCGCTCGCTGTCGCCGGTCTTCGCCAGTTCGACCGTGTTCATGTTGCGGAGGTAGGCGAGGCCCCAGTACTCCATGTCGAAGACGATGGCGTCGCGGGCGCGCATGAAGCGGTTCGGCACGATCTTCTGCTTGCCGAAGTCGCTCTCGTAGAAGTCGACCGCGTTGACGATCTTCTTGTCTTTCGACATTTCCTGCGGCGTGCTGCGGCCGGTGAAGGTCGAGAACGCCTGCTTGTTGAAGCCGCCGACCATGATCATCGAGGGGTCGCCACCGGCTTCCCAGATGCTCTTGAGGACGGGCTTCAGGAGGGCCTCGGTGAACGCACGCTGCGTGCCGTCCGTGCGGGTGGCAGCGCCGTCCGCCGTGACCGGGGCAGCGCCACCGCCAGCGCCCGAAGAGTTGTTGGTCTTGATCCACGAGAGGACCGAGGCCGTCTTGCGGGCGATGCCGGCAGAGCCGGTGACCTTCGCCTGATTGGTGCCGACAAGGATCGTCTCCATGTCGCGCTTTAGTTCGCGGCCGCGCTTGACCATCTGGTAGGTCAGCTCGTTCGCACGCCCGGCCTTGTCGACCGCCTGCTGGGTGCCGGTGACACGGGCGACCTTGTCCGAAATCTGGCAAATGTTGCCGAGACGGGTGGTTGCCGTGCTGGCGTCGGTCGAGGCGTCGTCGCCTTCGAGCACCGCGTTGGCGGAGTCGGGCGAGGCGAGCGCGTCGGTCTGCCATTCGTGGTTGACGGCCGAGGCCTTCATCTTCGACACGGCCGACACGAACGGGGTCTCGGTCGGGGTGATGTCGTAGATGACGTCTTCCAGGTCTTCGCGATTGCCGATCGCGTCGTAGGTCTTGAACGCGTTGGTGGGGGTAGCCATGAGATGTTGCTCCTAGGCGCGCTTGCGGCCTCGGGCGAGGAGGAGCGCGACAGCGTCCTCTGGCCGGCCGGAAGAGCGCAGCTTGTTTCTGAGGATGTTGAGATCGACGGCCTGAGCCTCGCCCTTATTGGGCGCAGCACCAGGACGCTGGACGGGGGGAACAGGCTTGCGGGTGGCCGTCTTGGCCGCCTTCTGCGCGTTGCGATATTTCATCGCGTCGCGGACCAGCAGCATCACGCGATGGTCGCGGAGGGACAGGGGCTGGCCCTGCTCCCACATCGCCATCAGTTCGCCTTCGCCAAAGCCGACTTCGAGAAGGACTTCGCGGGCCTGAGCCTGCGCCTTCGTCATCGTCTCCGGGTTGCCGAACTCGGGGGCCTTCTCCGTGAACGCCTGTGTCTCGGCGTTGACGAACTCTACCCACCGCTGGGCTGCTTCCTGGCTCTGCCGCTGTTGCGCCTCTTGGGCCTGCTTCTGAAGGGCGTTGCCCTTCTCGCGGGCTTCCTGCCATGCCATGTAGCGCATGGGGTCGTTCTGGCGCATCGCCGAAACGTCGTCCCAGGTCTTGATGTCCTGGAACTCGGTCTGAAACTGCGTGGCGAACTGCTGGTAGAGCTGGGGTAGCGCGGCCTCGTACTGCTGCCGTGCCTGTTCAGCCGCCTTGGCGTTGGCCTCTGCGGCCTTGGCCTTCTCGGCGGCTTCCTTTAGACCACGCTGATAGTAGGAATCCCTCTCACTCTCGCGGGCAACGATTGCTTGCTGGTGCTCGCGGGGGAGGAGTGCGAATGCCTCTTTCTCGGCCTTGGTCCATGTCCGAGGCGGTTGAACGGGGGGCTCTTCGGCCTCGTCCTCGTCCTCGGTCTCGCCGGGGGCCTCATCAGGCTCGGCGTCATCCCCATCCGGGGCTGATTCATCAAGCTCGGCCGCGCCATCATCGCCGTCCTCGGCAACCGTCGCAGGCTTGCGCTCGTCATCGATCGGCACGCCGGTCATGCGACCGACTGCGTCCTCGATAGACAATTCTCCAGTGCTGGCAGCGGCCGGGGCCGCACCATCGGTCATGCTCATGCAATGTCCTTGGGATTAGGCGTTCAGATGTCGAACGCGTTTGCCTTGTGGGCGCGCTTGGGGCGGCGCACTTCTTCGATCATGTCCAGCGTCTTCAGGGCGATCTTGCCACTGGTGATGACGCTCTCGAAATGCTTCCTGACGCGGTCAAGGTTGGTCACCGCCAGCCATGCCAGTTGCCGGCCGGCTTCGTCGCGGGCGTCCGTGTTCAGCCATGCATCGATGTAGCCCTGCCGAAGATCGGCGAAGGCCTCGACGAATAGGTCGCTGTTGATAAGGGCCTGCGCCTGTGCGGCCCGTTCCGCCTTCTTGCGGAGCATCAGGTCGTCGTCAGCCAACGGCCCCACCCATCTTCACAGGCGTGCTCGCCACCTTGGCCGCCGCGTTGATCCGCGTCGCCTCACGCTGCAATTCCGCCTCGACCGCCATCTGCTTCTCGCGCATGGCGAACTCGGCGTCCATCTGCTGGGCCTTCAGCGTGAACTCAGCTTCCATCTGCTCGCGCTTCAACTGCGCCTCGGCCACCATGCGCTCGCGCTCCATCTGGAGCTTTGCTTGCATGCCCGCGAGATCGGCTTGCTGCTTGGCCTGCGTGGCCTGCATGCCGGCCTGGACCTCGGCCTCCTTCAGCTTCAGCTTGCCCTCGGCCTCAACCATTTTCGGGTCGGGCGGCGTCTCGCTCGGCGGGGCCGTGTCAGGATCGGTGAAGTAGGGCTCGATGCTCTTCTCCCCGCCCGCTTCCATCAGCTTGCCGAGGGTCGCGTAGATGTTTTTCGGGCTAACGAGCGTCTGGCCCGGCATCAGGATTGCTTCCTTCTGGATGCCAAGGACGTTCATCCAGAACACGGCCTGCTCGCTCTTGCCGCCGCTGCCGAGGCCAACCGAAATCGTCAGGTCGTTGCGCTTCTTCCACTCGCGCGGGTCGACCGTCACCCACTGGTTCCGCAGCCGCTTGGTGGCCGGGGCAGACTGGTTCTTCCGAACCGTCGCGTGGATCTTCCAGAACAACTGCTTGAAGCCCGTCTCCGCCAGAATGCGGGCAATGAGCTTCATCTTCGCCTGAGCGGCGTTGTAGACCTTGGCAACCGCCGTGGCGCTTTGGTTCTGGAGCGCATCAGCGTCGATGCCCTGCCCCTGCCTCACGACGCCCGTGCGCCATTCCCGCACCTGATCCATGTACTCAAGGGCCGGGTAGACGTATTCCCCGAGGTTCTGGTTGGGGATGGGGATGAGGCCGCCGGGCTGCCGGGTGCGGACGATGCCACCGGGCCGGTTGTTCAGGATGTCGTCGATCGTGTCCTTGGTGACGTGCTGCTCGGAAATCTCAAGGCGCTGGTTGTTCGCCATGTACACGTTGTCGAGCATGCCGCGCATCAGGGCGGTCTTGATCTTCATGATGTCAATCACGAAGTCGGCAATCGCCTTGCCGAAAAACCGATGCGTGACGATGCAGGGCGTCGTCGAGGCGAACGGGTCGAAGTCCACCGGCTCGATGTCGGGCTTGCCGTCCCGCTTGAGAATCGTCCCCTTGTCGTCGCCGGCCGTGACCACGCGATAGAGCCGAGCCTTGCCGTCCCGCTCGTAATCGAGCATCGCGTAATGCTCGGTCACGGTGATGACGCGGTTCGCCTTGTTGATCGACGAGGCGTCCGTATCGTCATCCTCGACCGTGTCGCGGGCGTCCTCTTCCGTCGTGCGGCTCGGCGTGGAGTCGGGCAAGTCCTCGATCTGCTCGCGGTCGTAACCCTGGCGGATCAGCTGCGCCTGCGTGCGCTTCACCCGGTGGAAACTGTAGTCCAGCGGCTCGCCGAGCTTGGCATTCCGAGACACGCCGAACTCTTCCGGGGGCACCGGGTCGATGCGGCAGCGCCCGATCTTGCGCTTGGTGAGGATCGTCACGTCGTGGAGCGTGACCGGCTGGCCTAGCTCGTCAACGGTCTGCTCTTCCGAGTGCTCGATCACCTCCACGTCGGGGTGCGACACGAGCATGGCGTAAACGTCGTCGGTCTGGCCGAGGAAGGTTTCCCGCTCCTCCTCTTCCGTCTCCTCCCAATGCACCTTGACGATGCCGTTCTTGGAAAGGAGCGCGTCCTTGGTGAACGTGTAGATGACGAGGAAGCCCTCGTTTTCCTGCATCATCACATGGTTGATATAGTCCGTCTCCTGCTGGGCCGCCTCTTCGTCCTCGGGGCCAACGGGATTGAACTTCACGACCTCGTCGCCGCCGCAGAAGATCTCCATGAGCGAGGGCATCAGACCCTCGACGGTGTCGGCCACATCGGAGGACACAGCCGCCGAGCGATCCGGCAGCGACGGCATGTCGCCAGTCAGGTCGCCGTTGTAGTAGTCGAGATTGCGTTCCCGCTCCTCGCTGAGCTTCGCAGCCTGATCCGCACTGAGAGCGTCGGCCTTTTCTGCCGCGAGGATCGCGACAAGCTCGCTCTCGGTCATCTTGGGCATCAGTACGTTCCCAGGCTGCGGTAGACGATCTTGCGCCCGAAGTTGGCGTCGTTCGTCGGCTCGCGGTAACAGATGGCCATCAGGCCGAAGGCGTCGGCCGCATGGCTCGACCAGTCGTGCTCAGGCCCAAGGCCGACGTTGCGGGCCTCGTCCTTCTTCTCGTGGTAATAGCCCAGCGCATCGCGCCCGGCTTCCGTTGTCGCCTCGTTGAACCACACCTTGGGGAAGATGCGCCGCACCGCCTCGATGCGCATGGCGGCAGCGCCACGGCCTTGGTTGGGCACAGGCGGGTCTACCGTGAAGCCCGCCTCCCTCAGATGGTCCTCGTAGCGTTTGCCGGTCAGGCTGTTCGTGTTCACGCCGTCATGGGGCAGGCTGATGATCGCCTTCTCCCAGCCTCGGTCGCGAAGCCATTGGACGTGGAAGGCGAGCACCTGGCCAACCGTCTCGTAGTAGTCGAGGACGCGGATTTCCTGCCCGACGAACTGGACAACCCAGATGACAAAGGCGTCGGCCACAGCCCCGGCGCCGCCAATGTCGATGTAGGCACGAACAGGGAGCAGCGGGTCGGCCGATACCCTGCCGATGCGCCCCTCCCGCTTGGCCTGTGTCAGGGCCGCCGCGAAGTAGGCGCCCTCGAATGCGGTGGCGTACGCCCCTTCCCAGATGTGATCGTAGCGCTCGGGGTAGAGCTTCAGGTCTAGCTGGCGCTCTTCCTCAAGAACGTTCGGGAACCACGGATTGTCTCGCCAGTTGGCTTGGACCACGATGGCGTTCTCGGGCTTCTTGGCCCGGAGGAACTCGTCGATCGCATCCGTCTTGCGGCGCGGGTTCCAGCCCGCCCAGATTTCCGAGTTCTCAGCGCGGATCGTTGGGCGAAGGAGCGACAGGCTGCGCTGGCTTAGGGTCTGCGCTTCCTCGACCCACGCTATGCGGAACCCTTCGAGCGACTTGATCGACTCGGCCGTGTGGTCCTGCATGCCCTGGAAGATGATCTGTCCATCTCCGGGGGTGTCAATGCGCTTGTCGGTGACGTTGAAGAGGTTGCCGACGCCAAGGTCGCGGATTTTGGTTTCGATGAGGGCCTTCGAGGAGTCCGCGAGCGTTTTCTGGACCTCACGAATGCAGACGGCACGGGTGCCGGGGTTGGCAATGCACTCCTCGACAAGATGCTCCCCGAAGAAATGGCTCTTGCCCGAGCCTCGGCCGCCGTGGGCGCCCTTGTACCTAGCCGGCTGCAAGAGCGGGAGGAACACCCGCGCTGTTTGTATTTGCAGGGTCGACAATCAGGCGCTCGATACGCTGAATGATGTTGACGGGGTCCGCATCGTTGTCGCCCACAATGGCCTGGGGCACTTTGCCCTCGACGCGGTCGGCGATTTCCTTGACGCAGGCAACGTCGAATTGCTCGCTGGTCATGGCGTGCTTGACCATGCGGTCGGCGATGCGCTGGATGGCCTCGACGTTGTCTTCGTCTGTGCGCTTGAGGGCTACCAGCAGCGCCTGCGAGAACAGCTTGGCGCGCTTAGGATTGCCCTTGGGATTGCCGCTTTGTCCTGGCTGGAATGGCATTGCGTATCAACGCGAGAAGTCTAGCACTTCCCGCCCTTCTTGCCGCCCTTGCCCTTCTTCGTCGGTTTGCCGTAGGCCATGGGTGTCTCCAAACGCAAAAACCCGCGACGCGGGCGCGAAGCGGGATGATGGCGTTTAGTATGGGGGAAGGTGGACCATGTGTCAAGCGGGGTCACGGGCGCTAGCCGCGGCAAGAGCGCGGCCGATCATGTAGTGAAGATCGTGAAGCTCATCGACCGACAATCGGTTCGTCAGCGTCGCGCACGACTCGTTGTGCCCGTCGACACAGGTCAATTCGACCTGCCCGATATGGTCCACAGACAGCCCTACCCGGCCAATCTGTTTGCGGTAGATCGTGTAGATCATGACGACAGCCCCATGTCCTTGGCCAGCGTCGACAGACACTCGCGAAAGCGCCGCCCCACGTACTTGATCGTTGCCGACTCGACGCCGCCGTACCGCGCCTGTGCGACCTCGCGCAGCGTGCGCTTCTCCGCCAGCACGTCCTCGACGATGATGGCTCCCTGAGCGCCTAGGAGGCCCCTGTAGCGGGCGAGGAGCTTGTGGGCCTGCATCTGCCTGTCCGTGGCCCCGCTGTGGGCTATGCCGCCGCCGTCTACCGGCTCACGGATGTTGCCAGGGGAGCGCAGCTTGCCGATGCCGGCCGCCTCGTAGACTCGCTGCCACTTGAGCCCGGCTTCGTATTGAGCCCGGCCTAGGCGCGTGCCGTCCCTGCCCCGGTGGTACATGTGGCCGAGAGGATCGTCGCGGAGGGTGACGACGGCTGGCACCAGGGGCTCCCGGAAGGAGATAACCCCGTGCTTGACGGTCATCGCCTCGCGACGGCGATAGCCCGCGTCGGGGTCGGGGTCGGCGACCTTCACCCGGACGATGTCGATTTCGGTTGCTGCCTGCATGGGCTGAGCCTTTCGCTTGGTCACGGGGTGTCCTTGGCCTGGTTCTTCTCGCAATCGGCAAGAGCGACTTGGCGGCACGTCTCAATGGCATCCAGCAGACGTTTGCGGTTGGCTGCCGATGGGTTGATGTCGAAATCAAGGGCGGCATCTTTGGCCGCTACCGTCGCTTTCCGCATTGCGTCGCTTGGTTTCCACCCGCTCATGTCCGTTCCTCTCGCTTGTTTTCGTTCCGCCACGATTCCGGGATGACACGCCTCAACCGACACGCGGCCAGCGCCTCCCCGTACGATCGAGCACCGTCGCGTTGGGCCTCTATGCACCCGCCAGCGTTAGAGCAGCGCAGGGGGCTCTCGCATTCGTCGGCAAGGCACTTCATCGGCTCGGGCATGCTCACGGGCTCACTCCCACCTCGAACAACAGATCGTTCACAATCCGCCGCATCTCAGCCAACTGCGCATCACGCACCTCATCGGTCAGTTCGTCCCATGGGATGCGTGGCCATTTGCTCGAGACACGCTCCTGGTGTCTGTCCCAGCGGGCACGGGCGGCGGAGAGGATGGCGGCGTCGAGGTTCATGCGGCTCGGGGCTCCAGCCACTCGAAGGGTATGTCGGCGCCCTGCCCCGGCCTAAACCGGCTGCCGGATGGGCGGAGCGGTTTCCCGCGTTCGCGCTGGTGACGGTCGCAGACCTCGGGCCATCGGGGGTCGTCCTCGGTCAGCCAAACCGTCGCCGTGGTCGGCGGGGCCGCGACAGCCTTTGCCGGGATCGCGGCGTTGGCCGCTTTGCCCTCGGTGATGGCACGGACGTAGTAGGCCCAGGTGCTGGGCTTCTTGCCGGCCGCCTTGGCAGCCCGCAGCTTCGGCAGCACGTCCTCGCGAAGGTCGTATCCGGCCTTCAAAAGTGAGGCTATCGGGGAAAGATCGAGCAGTGATGGGGCAGGGTTGTTTTCCTGCCCGGCCGCTTCCCGTAGTTCAGCTTCCAGCCTGTCGATTTCGATTTTGCGCGACGCGACAGGTTGCGTAGCAACCTTATCTGTTTCTGTATCTGTATCTGGGGGGCGTGAGTCACGCGTGACACGCGCGTCGCCGCAGTCGGTGTCACGGGCCTTGTCCCTGCCTCTCTTCCGGCGCTGTCTCTCCGCTGCGGTCGGGTCCGCGTCGCTCTCGAATTGCCTTTTGTCCCAATTGTTTACGACAATATCCGTCGGCATCACTTTAATCATGCCAACGTTCTGCATGGCCGACAGAATGTTTTCAACCACGCCTTCGTCAAAATCGAGGATGGCCGCCATGAAGTCCTCGTCGCGCTTTACGACGCCACGGTGCTCCATGTTGGCCGCGTCTTCGAGCATGAATGCCCAAAGTGCGATTACGTCACGGACTGTCACGCGTGACATACGCGCGACAACGCGAAACTTTCCATCCTCTGTCGTGCCCTCGTACCAGCGGAACCAGCGGCTCATAACGCCATCGTCTCCTGCTTGGGGGTGGGAGCGGGGTCTATGAACAGGTCGGCCTGTCTTGACGCCTCTTCGATCCGCCGGCACGCGATGTCGAAATAGCGGGGCTCAATCTCGATGCCGATGAAGCGACGGCCTAGCTTCACAGCGGCTACGCCAGTGGTGCCGGAGCCCATGAAAGGATCGAGGCAAGTTGCCCCGGGGGCGACGGTATTAAGTACGCACCACTTGATCAGATCGATCGGCTTCTGCGTGGGGTGATCGCGGTCGTGGGGGGCCGGTCCGCGCCAGACGGAACTAACGCAGTTGCCCCCGAACCAGGCGCCAGGAAGTTTCCCGTAATAAGCCGTCTCTACGCCGGGAAGGAACAGGTGCTGCCCGTTCATAACCGTTGGATTGCTTTTGACCCATGCAATCAGACGAGACGATCGCCCCGCGAATATGTCGCAAAGATGCGTTGTCTGGTGCCAGCCGCTAAAGACCAAAACGCTTGGAACGTCTTTGCAAAGGCGCATGGCGTCATAAGCCACCGCGCCCGAGCCCACCCCATCCCAAGCACCAAAATCAATTTCACGCAGCCCCCCACTTTGTTGGCTGATCTCATAGGGGATGTCCGTCACCACCGCATCGACCTTGCCAAGGGTCGGCAGTATCTCGCGGCAGTCCCCGAGGTAGAGCGTCACCCGCCCGTCGAGCAGAACCACAGGCTCGGTCATGCAGCCACCCTGTACGGCCTGAAGTGCGGCCGGGCCTCTTTCTTGGTGGCTGGGGTCAGGTTCTTCGCCGCGTGAAAAGCGCAGTACGAGAATTGGCTGTCGGGGTATGTCGGGGCTCCGCAGAACATCGTCCCGACGCCCTCCCCTGCCACGATCTCGCGGCACATGAACCTGGATAGCTTGTCGTCGAGGATGCTGATGCAGGGGCCGTCCCACGGCTTCGGCGGGGGTGGCGGCGGCAGCCTGACGACATTGGGTGATTGATCCGCCCGCTTCGCCTGCATCCGAAGCCGCTCGCGCTCGCGCAGCTCCGGCGATGTCTTGTAGACTCGCGGGGTATACAGTCGGGTCTTTGACGGTGCCTTGTGACGTATCAGCTTCAGCCGATGCACCTTGCCGATGACGGCATTGCGCGTCGCCGGGAAGCCAGCATCGCTCAGCGCTTTGCTGATCTGCGATGCCGAATGCCCGCTGTTCCACATGGTGGTCAGTGTCCGCATGTGGTCGTCAGGCCACTCGTAGCGAGCGCCCCAGCCGAGAACGAGGTGATTGCGCCTCATCTGGCGGCTCCTAAAAGGGCAGGTCGTCGTCGAGCGTCTCGGCGTACGAACGATTGTCCGCCGGCTGTTGACGGCCCGGCGCAGGCACGTCCTTGTTCTGCACGGCGATCGACAGGAACACCGTTCCGGATTGCCCCTTCTTCTTCCAGGCGGACAACTTCACGGGCACGCCGTTCACGATACCGTCGCCGCGATAGTCGGGCTGGTTCGGCTTGTCCTTGCGATCGTTGACGAACAGCGTCAGGCTGTTGTCCTTGGGTTCATAGGCCACTAGTCGTCTCCTCCATGAACTTGAGTTTGGGTAGGGTAATCGGGGCCGGGACATGCTGTGCGATGTGCGAGCGGAGCGTCATCTTGCGAAGGCCGCGCTCACGGGATGTCGCTTGCTGGCGCTCGGTCTTGGTAAGGTTGTTGCGCGGGGGCCTATCGCCGTGCTCGCGCTTGTACCTCTCGGCGTCCAGAGCCCGCTTGCGTGCCCGCCAGCCGGCGTCCAGCGCCGTCCGAAGGGGGATGCCGCCCTTGATGCCGCACAGCCGTGCTACGACGTGCCAGCGCTTCTCCCCGCCATCGAGAATGACACGGGCCTGAGCAATGGCCTGCTCTCGCTCTGCTGGGGTGAGGGTGGACCAGATGCGGAGGTCGGTCATGGCGCGATCACTCCCTCGGCGACATCGAGAACATCCACAGCGTCCTCTAGCGGAATGACGAGCAGCGGCTTCTTGCGATCTGCCTTGATGACGAGGGCGTAGTTGCCGGCCAGCCAGGAATAAATCTCCTTGAACCCATCGGCTCGCACCTTGACCTCAAGGATGCGATCCTCCCCGAGGACGGGGACGGATATGTCCCCCGTGTAGCGGCCACCGGCAGCGCCTGAGAGGGGCACACGCTCGGCGGCACGGCCCCGCTCTTGGAGGAGGTGCACGATCCCGCGCTCCCCGCGCAGGCCCTTGGAACGCGACCGGCGCCCACTCATCGCCTCGTGCTCCAATAGCTGTCGCTGTGCTCCGCTATCGGCCTCTCCGCACGGCGCAACATCCGATAGGCAACGACAGGGATGATGATGGTGAGGGCTACGATGCCGGTGACGAGGAGGAAGGCTTGGGCCGGGCTCATACCCGCGCCTCCTGGCCCTGCTCGCCCACCGCCATGTTGCGAGCCGGGCCATCAATGACGGTCACGACCACATGGCCCTTGAGCATGTACGTGAGGCCTCCAATGCGAACCGAGGATGCACCAGCATCCGCAGCCTCACGAACCGCATGCTCGATAGCCCAGCGGGCCGTGGAGAAGTCGAGCCCAAGGGCGCGTTCGAGATAGCGGACGAGGGCATGGTCGGTGACGGTGATGGTGGTCATGGCTCGTCACCATCGCTGTCGGCGGCAAGCCAGCCGGCGGCGTAAACCACACACAGGAGCCCGCCGGCCAGCCCAACCGCAGCCGAGGCCGCGTCGCCATAGAGCAACTTAGACACGCCGATACCCATCACGAAGAGCCCTATGCAGATGATGCCAAGTCGCATCACTCACTCCCCTTCGGCTTGATCCACGGCGCTATAAGAAGCGCCAAGTCGGCTAGCCAGCCGCCCAAACTCATCAGCGCGATGGCGATGCTTGTCCGGGTCTGCCTCGCGAAGACTCTCGGCGAAGGCGGCATACTTGGACCCCAATTGTTGTGCCTGCTCACGGGCGTTTTCCTCGCGTTCCTGCCGAGCACGCGCGCGTCGGCGGAGGTCTTCTATTGCCTTGCCACTCCAACACTCGGCTTCGCCGTACCAAGCCGCCCGGAGCCGCCAGAACGGCGGCCTTCCAAGCGCTTTCCAGGCTCGGAGTTGTTGCGCCTTCACCGAGGCGCCAGCCGGGACCGGCTCGGCAGCGGTGAACACGATCGACTGCATTTCGGCAGCGATGCTCATGCTCTCCTCAGAACAAATTGAGCACGACGATCTGTCGTGATTTTCCGACGTGTAGTCGCCCATTCGCGACAACTCCTCTGCGATGTTCGTGGGGACGAACACGCCGAGGCCGATGCGAAAGCGCGGTTTCGGGAGTCGAGACGGACGGTCCTGGCAGACGAAGCCGGCTCGACGCGAATAGGAGCGACCGCATGGAAGACGACGCCTTCGAGGACATCGGCTCTGCGGCTGCTCGGGTGGTAATGGGTGTGGCGAGGCCGGGCGTTACTCCGGACGCTTGCGAGGCCGAGGCTCTGAACACGACGCCAGAGCTTTTCACCGCCCGTCTTTCCGTCGGCACGCCTGCCGCTCGGGGTGTCAGGCCGAATATTCTCGACGGGACTTCCCGCTACTCGCCACTCCGGCTTCCGCCGGAACTGAAAGGGGTGGCGCCCGCCGGGGGAGGACCAGCGAGCGCCGCGCAGGCAGGGACAGGGGAGGCCCGCCGCGCTCACAACAGCGGGGGAGGAACCGCCGTCGTGTTGAAGTTCAGACTTCGGGAACGAACCACAGCCCGCGCCGTTGGGTCGCCGGTAGTGTGTGCCCGAGTGTGAAGGGATCGCCGGTTCTTGCCCCTGTAGCCGGCGGCAGGGCTGTTCACGCACGCCCAGCCGTGTGGCTGGGGCTCCGTGCCTGTGCAAGTTCGTACCCCCCAATTCGTAGGGGTGAGGGGCAACCTGAGATTTGTTGCACCCTCCGTAATTCTCTCCATGATACCGGTAAAACACGCCCTTCTCCCGTTCCGTCGCCACAAGCAGGCTGGGAGAGACGCTATGGGGTTCGTCACACCGACCGCGCGGCTGGTCGTTCCGCGCGTGGAAGAGAGTCTGTCGCCGATCGAGGTCTACATCGACGGGGCCGTGTTCACGGCCAAGGGCGGTGTCGCCCACATCGTCGGCTACGTCGAGCGGGTGCGCCCGCAGGAGACGGTCTATTACGAGGTTCTGAGGGTACACCTCCCCGTCGAGGGGATGCTGTCCTCGATGATGCGGGCTCAGGCCGTGTTCGTGGGCGGGCTGGCCGGACATTAGGGCTACGCCGCCTCGGGAAACTTGCGAGCGGTCGCGTACCGCAAAAGCTGCGCGCGGGTGATGCTGGTTGCCGCGATGATGGCAGGCCACATCTCGACATCCGGCACCCTGCCCTGTTCCCACCGCCAAACGGTGTTAGGTTGGACGCCGATTTCCTCGGCGAGTTGCCGCAGGGTACACTTGCGCTTGGCGCGGTAGGTTTGGATGGGGTTCGGCTCATGCATAAGCCCCGTCTACCAGATTGGGAACCGATGTTCAAGCGCCAAAGCTACCGGAACGGATGACGACGCAGATTTTTTGGCGTGGCACGGATTCCCGCGATGGTAACGCGCATCCGGCGGGGCTCCCGCCCCCACCTCTACATCAAGGAACACCGAGAAGCGGCCGGGCTCACGCTCGACCAGCTCGGCAACCGGCTTGAGGTCGAGCGCAACACCATATGGCGCTGGGAGAACGAGCCAGACCGGCTCAACCCCTCCAAGATGGAAGCCCTCGCGGATGCGCTAGGGCTTGATAGCTGGACGGACTTAGCCCGACCGCCAGGGCGAACCAGCCTCGATGCCATGCTTGCCGACCAGCCCGACGATGTGCGAGCTACCGTGGTCGATATCGTCGCCCGCTTGACCCGCCGCGCCTCCTAACCGTCGTCCGATTCTGTCGCTGTTTCCGCAGCGGCAGATTTTTTTGCAGGATCGGTTCCCAAATCGGTAGATCGTGCTTGACGAACGCGTTCCCGACGCGGTAGAAGAGGCTATCGAACACGGGAGACACGGACATGACCACCCACCTCGACACCGGCGCCTTCATCATCGAAGAGCACGCGGGCGACATGTACGACAACGGCCTCCGGTTCTCGCTGGATGAACGTCACCGCGGCGAGGATGGCGTCACCCGCCTCCTCAACATCGGCTGGTACCCGAGCCTCGAAAAGGCGCTCCACGCCTACGGGATGGCTGCGCAGCCGGTCGAAGAAATCATCCACGACATCAACACGGGGCCGGCGGCTTAGGCCGCCCCTTCCCCTCGAACACGGGAGACACGGACATGACCACCACCACCCCCATCAACATCACGTCATTGCTGATCGCGTGTGAGCAGGCGCTTCGCGCGCTCGAGACGGCCATGCCGTATCTGGCCGAGAAGAATTACGAAGACCTCACGACGATCCAGATCGCCTACGCGGACCTCCTTGCGAAGTCTGGCTGCAAGCGGGTGGCGTCATGACCACCCCGCCCTTCTACGGCCGCACTGGCGAATGGACGGACGCAGAGCTACGGGCCGACCTCGCCCTCTGCCGCAAGGTTCTCCGCGACGGGACGTTCAACGGCTACCCGCTCGATAGCGAAACCGAAGCCGAGTGGAAGGACTGGCTCCACGATTTCGAGTGTGACGCCGAGGCCCGCGAGGAAGCCAAGGCCGATCCCCTCCCCCTCTCCAACGCCGCCTGAGGAGACGAACGATGACGACGACCTACTACGTGGTTCCGGCTGGCCGGGCTTTCGACACCGCCGGTTGGGCTGGGTTTCCTAGCCTCGCTCGGGCTGAGCAGTTTAGGGATGACCTGTGCGGCGACTCCTTGCACCAGGACGATTTTGGCATCTTTGAGCTTCGGTTGGTCGCTGGTTCCGCCAAGCTGCCCTTCGCCCGCACCATGCACATCCGGGGCGACCGCCGCATCATCACCGGCAAGCACTACCTCGGCGGCTACTCCGCCCATGACGACGGGCTTGGCGAGGACGCCAGCCCCTACGGCTACGGCAAGACGCCGGAAGAGGCGATTGCCGAACTGCTGGAAGCCCTCGACCCCGCCGAACAGAACCGCGAGGCCGCGTGATGGAAGAACATGCGAACCGCATGGAACTCGCTCGACATGCGCTCGGGCTCCCGAATGAACGCGGCCGGTCCTACCGCAACCGGTTCCTCTGCTCCGCTCCCGGAGCCAATTTTAGGGCGTGGTCAGCGATGGTTGCAGACGGCGACGCCATCATGGTCCAGCGCGTCAAGGATTTCGGCAGCACTTGGTTTCACCTCACGCGGCAGGGCGCTGAGAAGGCGCTGTTGCCCGGCGAGACCCTATGCCCCGAGGACTTCCCCGCCGCTCAGGCGGCCTGACCCACAACAGAGGACACGGAACATGAGCGAGGAAATCAGAGTCGGCGACAAGTTCAAGCTTACGGTCGAAGTGGTTGGCATCGCCAGCCTCGACGACGAACTGTTCACATGCGTCCTCAACGGGGACCACGAGGACCGCGTTGGGTATTACACGACGCGCGCACTCCGAAACGCCGAGCGCCTTCCCCGTCCGCTTCGGGTTGGGGATCGTGTGACTAGCCCGGAGGTGGCTCCGGTCCCCGGCATTATTGAGTGGACGGATGGTGCCCGCGCGCTTGTGCGGTGGTCGTCAAGCGCGCTGTCGATCGAATCCGTCGGCGACCTCACCCTGGCCGAGGAGAGCGCATCATGAGCGCCAGCTTCTCCCGCCCCAAGCCGACGACAAAGTCGATGGTCATCGACAGCCTGATGATCACCCCGCCGACGCCGGAGCGCCTGCACGAACTCCTCAGCGACGTATCCCGCATCTGCGGCTGGACGGCGTATGCCGTGAGCCCTGCACCTGGGGCCGGGTATTCCGAGCCTGACCGCGAGATGCTGGACGAGGCCGAGGAGGCCCTGATCCTCGCCTACACCGCTGTCTATGCGATGCGTGGGGAGACACGGCAGTGAGCGCCGAAGGCAAGGAAAGTCTTGAATTGAAGTGGGGCACCGTGAAGGGGTGGGGCGGCCTCACCGAGGCATCGGTCGCCATCCTCAAGCGGTTCTATGCCGATGGTCAGCCGCTGTCAGCCATGGCCGATCATCCCGGAGACGATCGCCGCGAAATCCTCTGCGAACTCATCGACCAACTGGACGGCGAAATCTGGAACGATTGGGACGGGTGCGTGATGACCAAGGACGCGGCCAAGTCCTACGTCCGCGACTACGGCAAGCCGAAGGCGGCCACCCCATGACCCACGTCATCGAGCACCAGGACCCATTCGAGGAGGCTATCGGCGAGGCCATGCGGGCGTGCATCGAGCGCCTGCGTCTTGTCGACGATGCAGAGCGGGCAAGCCGGGAGGTGTTCCTTCGGGCACAGCGTGAGAGGCGGCAGCGGGCCGCAGAGATGGGAGCGCAGTGATGGGGAAGTGGACGAAAGGGCCGTACACGTTTGAGCAATGCACGCGCCTCGACGGGACGACCGTTCAGGAGTGGACCATCGAAGCCCCCGGCCGAGGCGATGACGACGAGCCGACCATCATTGCCGGTGTATTCACGAGCAAGCGGGATGCCGCGCTGCTGACTGCGGCGTACGACCTAGCGGAGGCGGCCGCCGCGCTGGTGGCAAGGATGGGGCCTGACGACATGTCTGGCAACACCATGACGTTCGTCCTGCACAGCGAGATTCGCGCTCTCGCTGCCGCCCTCAAGAAGGCCAAGGGGGATGCCCCATGACCCGCCTCCTCACGTTCAACGCCCTCTTCTTCGCCCTGTTCATGGCCGTTGCCGCCGTCGCTGAGATGCGGATGGGAGGGATGATCTAATGGCCATGGTCACCATTCTTGATAATGGCCGAACCAAGGTCGAAGTGCGCGAGGACATCGCTCACGAGTTTGAGGTCTGCCCGAATTGCCACGGCAAACCGTGGTCCACGGCCATTATCGCAGAGGGGTGTGGCGGGTGGGCATTTGGTGGCTGGAGCCTCTACCAAAACTACCGTTCGTGCCCCGTGTGCGATGGCGGTGTTGTGCGCCGTGCAAAGGGAGAGGCGTGATGGACGCCAAACTGAAGGAACTGTGGCTTGCCGCACTCAGGAGCGGCGAATACCCGCAAACGATGTACACGCTGAAAAACAGCCAAGGCTACTGCTGCCTTGGCGTGCTCTGCCACGTCGCGGCCGAAGCGAACCTTCTGCCTGCCACCCTCGTCGTTCAAGAGGAGCCGGGCCAGATTGTCGTGAAGGAGACGCGAGAAGGCTTTGAAGAAGAGAGCAACGATCAATTGCCAGACGGTGCATTCGGCATCGCCACCTTGTTCATGCATCGCCTGATGGCCTGCAACGACGGCCGGTTCATATACAGGCAGCACTCATTTGAGGAGATCGCAGACCTCATTGAGAAGGAGGCGTGATGGCCAGATTGCCCCGCCGCAAGGTGCCCCTCGCCATCGCCCTCAAGGTCGCGCTGCGGCAACTCGGGCTCAAGCAACCTGAGCTGGACCACCAGCCCGCGCTAGGCCTCCGAGAGCGCGCCCCGGACGGCGGCTACATCCCGCACGAGCACGACCCCGACTATCTGGTCTGGCGTGATGCGGAAGAACACGCCGTCAAGACCAGAGGCAACGGCGCCACCACGGCAGGGAGCGACGTACACGCCATCGCCAAGGTGAAACGGCTGTCGAAGGCCGAGGAAGAGTTTCGGCGCCGGATGCTCATCACGGACTACGTCGAGGCCGATAAGGCCCGGACGATCGCCAAGCGGAAGATTCAGTCTCGGGGCTTTGAGAAGCGCCCGGCAAACGGATGGAGGTGAGGATGCTCACGACCGAAAGACAAGCGATGGACAAGCGCTGTGCGCGCGACCAGTCCAAGGCCTGCATCGCGTCTAGGTGCATGGCGTGGCGATGGGTGCCGCTCATGGCCGACCCTGATTGGATCGCTGCCGTGAAGACGGCCGCTTCCGAGATCGGCGACACGACGCCAAGCAAGGCCAAGGCCGCCGCCCACGTCAATGCGAACCGGGAGATGTATGGCATCCCCGCCGAGCCGTTCCATGGCTACTGCGGGTGGGCGGGAGCGGTGACATGATCCGCGACCGCGCCGAACGTTTCCACGACCACATCGACCGCATCGAGGCGCACCTGGACCTCATCGGCGGGTTCTTCGCCGGCAATGCCGCCTACGACAAGTGGCCCATGCCACGGGATGAGTATGTCCACGTTGCCGAGCGTCTGGAACGAGCTGCCGGCATCGCCCGCCAGCACATTGAGGCATACGACCGCCTCGATCAGATGGAAGCCGAGATCAAGGCGAGGATGGCGGCGTGACCAAAGATATCGCGAAACTGTCGGATGTCTGCAAAGCCCTCTGCGACAACTGGCCGAAGATACCGGACGGGTGCGCTGCGCTGTGTATGCAGCGGCTTGGCGGCCTCCCCGAGACCGGGTGCGCTTACCGGGTCCAGGTTCACGGGAAGATGGCCCGTGCCGTGATCAAAGCGCTTGCGCCATGACCGTCTACTGCGAGGACTGCGACAACATCCACCCCCTGACCCGCAATGACGCCCCGTGGCGGCAGCGGTGCATCAAGGCCCCCGTTGAGCCCAAGGGCTTTGACTTCGTGTCCCGCGCCTATGCCCCGTCGCCTCCGTACGAATTGTGCGGGCGGGTCAATGAGGGCGGCCACTGCGAGATGTTCACCCCCCGTCGTGTGAAGGAGAAGGCCGCGTGACCGACAAACCGAAGCTCACCAAGGCCGACATTCAGAAGCGCTTGCGCGCTTTGGATATGTACGAGTCGAGCCAGTGGAACATCCTCCGGTCGCCGGGCTACGGCGGTGATGACCCCGACCTTCTTTGGCGCGAGACCGATAGGTGCATGAGCACCCGCACCAAACTCATGGCGATGTTGAGGGAAACCGAATGATCGACCTCAACGCACTGTCCGCACCCTTCCCGCCCGCCAAGGTGAGTTGGCGCGTCGGCTCGACCACACAGGACAAAAAGAAGGGCATGGCGTTAGCGTACGTGGACGCCAGGGATGTGATGGACCGCCTCGACGAAGTGTGCGGCCCGGCCGGCTGGCAATGCTCCTATCCCCACGCCAACGGCAAGACGGTCTGTTCCATCGGGATCAAGATCGGCGACGAGTGGGTGTGGAAGGCGAACGGGGCCGGAGACACCGATATCGAGGCCGAAAAGGGCGCCCTGTCGGACGCCTTCAAGCGGGCTGCCGTCTGTTGGGGCATTGGCCGCTATCTGTACGACCTTGACTCTCCGTGGGTGGATATTGAGCCCGCTGGAAGGAGCTTTCGCATCCGCGCTTCCGAGCTTGCCCGTCTCACCAAATACCAACCGCTGGTCAACACCCAACCCGTCCGCGTCGTCACCGGCAAGACGATTGCCGATCTGCCGGAAGAACCCACAGAGAGCGAGCGCAAGACGGTGGCGCTCCTCAAGGCCGGCATCGACAACGCCCACACCCTCCCCGACCTCCGGGACTGGTGGACCGAGAAGCAAACGCAGTCGCTGCTGCACACGCTCCCGGAAGACCTCGTCATGGAGGTGACCGAGTACAAGGAAGCGCAGAAGAACGACCTCACCGTGGCGTTGAGGATGGCGGGATGACCGACCGCGCCGCCCTTGTCCTCAACACCGAGCGCGACCGCCAGCGGGCCGCGCAGTGGTGCATCAACTCGCCACCAGGAACCCGCGTCGAGTGGAAGCGAAGCAAGCGCAGCATCCCCCAGAATTCGAGGCTCTGGGCGATGTTGTCAGACGTGTCGCGTCAGGTTGAGCACGGCGGCAGGCGCTACGGCGCAGAGGACTGGAAGTGCCTCTTCATGCACGCGCTGGGGCAGGAAGTCCGCTTCCTCCCCTCGCTCAACGGGCAGGGCTTCGTCCCGATTGGCTATCGGTCAAGCGACCTGTCGAAAGCGGAGATGACGGAGTTGATGGATTTGATCGAGGCTTGGGGCGCCGAGCACGGCGTCGTGTTCCACGACCGGGCCGACGTGCCCCAGCAGGAGGCGGCGTGATGGTGAAGTTGACGGCTGAAATGGCACTGATCCGCAATGCGATCCGCTTTGCGAATTGGGCCGCCGGTGAAGGCTTGTGCCCGGCTGATGATCAGGGCGTTCTAGGCCCCGAAGACTTCCTGTTCGCCTACAGCATCGCGACCGGGGATGAGGAGTGGGCCACACTTGCCGATCGCATCGCCGGCCGCCTCGCCCTATCCCAGGAGAAGAACGATGACTGACACTGACGCACTGGATGCGGGGCTGCTGGCCGTGGCGGATGGGCTGATGGACATATGGTTCGCGCCACAAGTGGAATGGCGAACATGGGAGAGCGCCGTCGAATTTCGCGACGCCATCCTCGCCGCCCTCCGTTCCGAGCGCGTGCGGGGAGAGGAGAGCATGCGGGATCGGGCGTGGCAGCCGATTGAGACGGCGCCGAAGGATGGGACGCGCATCTTGGTTTGCGGCCCCGACAAGAACGGAAGCCAATACCAAGATGTGACTGGATGGCCCCGCAATTGGACCGGGGATTGGCCCACCACCTATATGGCGTATGCGGCGGGTCCGCCCACCCACTGGATGCCGCTTCCCGTCCTCCCCACCACGGACCAGGAGACGACCCATGGATGACCTGACCTCGTTGCTGTTGGGATGCGTGGGTCTCTTCCTCGGGGCAGTGCTGGTCCGGCTGGCTGTAGAGGTCCACCGCTACCGTGGCGCCCCCGAGCGGATGCACCCAAGGAGGTTTGCGATGTGGGCCGATTTGCGAACCGGGAAGATTGTTGTCCGCAAGACGGGGGACTGACCCATGGATGATGCACGAGCACTGGCGGGGCGGCCGCGGGTCAAGCCGCTGGAGTGGAAGCCTATCGTAGACCGCGCGACCGGGGAGGAATTAGCGTGGGTCGCGGATACCACGATCACTCAATACAAGGTCATGGAAGAGAGCTTCGCGTACAAAGACGGCCGGCCCTACATTCTGGAGGGCGTAGAGCCGTTCTCCTCCGCGCGTTACTACACAGTCGGTGACGCCAAGGCCGCCGCCTTCGCCGACTACGAGGCCCGCATCCTGTCGGCCATCGACCGTCTCGCCGCACCCGAGGGGGTGGGGCTGACGCTAGAGACGACGGCGGAAGAACGAGCCAGATGGTTGCGTACCCCTCTCCCCGAGGGCCCGATTGCCAAGGAAATTTGGCGTCCATTCCAGCGCGACTTCATCACGCTCACCACGCACATCGCCGACCTTGAGGCGCGGCTGGCGGAGGCGACGAACGAACTGCACTGCTGCGACGACATACCCTTGGACGGGGGCCTTACCGCCGGCATCGCAGCCTTGCGAGCCGCCCTAGCCGATGCGACGAAGCGGATAGAGGCGCTGGAGCGAGGGCTCAGCGAAATCCGTAGCTTGACGCAAGACGACGAACGGTCCATGCGCGCCGTCCTCAACCATATCTACGACGAAGCCGACGCCATCCTCTCCCCGGCCAGTGAGGGCAAGACGGATGGGTGAGATCGGGTTCGATTACATCAACCGCCATTACGGGCTGTCTATCAAGCGAGGTAGCCGTTGCATTTACGATGCCGGTGCGCGCGCTCGGCACGGGACTGTTATCGCCACGAAGGGGTCTTACGTCAGGGTCCGGTTTGATGACGCTCCCGAGAAGCGACCCAGCACACTACACCCGACGTGGGAAATGCGCTACCCGGCCAGTGAGGGCAAGACGGATGGGTGAGCGGCTGACAATCGAGTTCCGCCAGCACGACTGGATACCGGGCTTTGCTGCATTCGCGCCGGATGCCACGACGCCCAACGGCGACGCTTTTTGCGTGCTCAATCTCGGGTCGCTTCTGTGCGCTGTGGCGACCGGCGACCTGCCGCGCGAGGAGTTGCCCTACCTCATCGCGGAAAGCATGATGCACGAGGTCATGCACGCCATCGAGCAGTGGGCCGGCGTCGAGTTCAGCGAAGAACGGGTTGAAGCGTTGCTGGCGAAGTACACGGAGGCAATCCATGGCGCTCCGTGACATCTTCGGGAACGAGGTCAGCGAGGCCGAGGCCCGCAGGCTGATGAATCGCAAGACGCCCCAGCCGAAGGGCTACGCGGCGCCGCCGGGCTCCGGGCCGGCCGGCGAGACATGCAGGTCCTGCCGCCACATCTACCGCGTCGAGACGGGCAGCCGGAAGGTGTTCCGCAAGTGCGCGCTCATCAAGGCGACCGCAGGCCCCGGCACCGACATTCTGGCGAAGGCTCCGGCGTGTCGGCGTTGGGAAGCCCCCGAGGTACAGCGATGACCGGCCGTGCGCTCACCCCGGCCATGGTCGCAGAGATTTGGGGGTGACATGACGAGCCGCAAATCGACGATTGCCGCTCGGCTGCCGGTCAGGCGTGGCCTGGACGAACAAGAAGCTGCCGTCTACCTGTCGGTCAGCCCGTCGTTCTTCCGGTCGCTTGTGCTCTCCGGGATGATGCCGCGCCCCCGCCTTTTGGGCTCACGCCGCATATGGGACGTTGACGACCTCGACGCCGCGTTCAAGTCTCTGCCCAAAGAGGGCGACGCCGGGGAAGTCGACACATGGGCCGACGTAGCATGATCGAATTGCCCTATGTCCGCATCTACAAGGACAGGACGGGCAAGGAGCGCCAGTATTTTCGCTATCGGGGGCGAAACACTCCACTGCCCGGCGCGGTCGGCTCAAGCGAGTTCAACGCCGCCTATGCGGCCTGCCGGGATGCCATCAATGCGCCCGCGCCGACGAAAGGCCCGCTGCCCGGCACGATCGCCGAGATCGTCGCCCGCTACTACGCATCAGGCAAGTTCCGGAATCTGGCCGCTGGCAGCAAGGGGCAATACCGATTGGTTCTGGACCGCTTTGCGGCGGAACACGGTGCCCGCCATGCCAGACAGATACAGCCCAAACACATAGAGGCCATCATCGCAAAGCTCCCGCCCGGTGCGGCCTATTACCTCCTCAAGCGGCTTCGCACGATGATGAAGTTCGCCGTGAAGGAGCGGATGATCGTGACCGACCCGACAGCCGGAATCGACCTCAACCGGATTGGCGAAATCCACACCTGGACCGATGAAGAACTTCGCCAGTTTGAAGAGCGGTGGGCGATCGGCACGACACAGCGCCTCGCCTACTCCCTGATGCTCTACACCGGACAGAGGGTGTCGGATGCCTGCAAGATGCCGTGGCCGGATGAACAAGGGTTCCGGGTCACTCAACAGAAGACGGGCGCGCAACTGGTCATCCCGATTCACCCCACGCTCGCTGCGGTGCTTGCGGCGACGAAGAGACGGCATGTGGTGCTGATGACCGAGTACGGGCGACCGTTCACGGTGAAGGGGCTGGGGAATTTGATGAGCGCGGCCATCCGAGGGGCGAAACTGCCGGCGCGGTGCAAGACGCACGGGCTGCGGAAGGCGGCTGCCAGGAGACTGGCAGAGGCAGGCGCATCCGAGAAACAGATCGCCGCCATCACGGGCCACAAGACGCTCGCCGAGGTGGCCCGGTACACGAAGGCCGCAGACCAGACGAAACTGGCGCGGCAGGCAATGACGAAACAGGCAGAGAACGATGGGGTGGCTAACCCTGTGGCTAACGAACCCGCAGAATGGCAGAAAACCGCCACACTTGACGGGTAGGTGTAATTCCCCTAGGGAGCGCCAGAATTTTGATATCGTTGACGATTTTTCGTCTAACGATGCGCCGGCCTCCCCTTGATTCCCAAGCGATATTTTCGCTTTTGGCTAACGGAGGCACTCGATGACGCGCTATCACCCGCCCCGCATTACTCGCCACCGAGGGGCTTGGGCGGTCTCGTATTATGAGGATGGGAAGCGTTGCCGTGCGTCGCTCGGCACGGACGATCTTGATGAGGCCCGCCGCCGCTTCGCTGTGTGGAGGAAGGCCGAGCGCAACACTTCGTTCAAGCGCCCGTCCATCATCTATTTCATTCGCTGCAACGCACCCCAGGCTTTCATCAAAATCGGGATAGCGCGCGAGTTAGCGAACCGTCTGTCAATGCTGCAAATCGGTTGCCCGTACGACATCGACGTGGTCGCGACCATGCCCGGCAACCGAGCCGCCGAGGCTGCCCTTCATGAACGTTTCGCGCACCTTCGGGAAAGAGGGGAGTGGTTTAGAGAGGCGCCCGATCTGCTTGATTTTGTCGCCACGCTCGCGCCTGCCCCTGCCATAGCGTCTCCTGCCGAGGAGGACGACCCGTTTGGGTTTACGAAAGCGTGGCGCGATTTCTTTGCGGAGGGCTTCAGCGTGGCCGGTCCCAATGACCCTGAATCGCGCCGACAGCGGCTTGCAGCCAACGCGGCATCGTGAACCTGAAGGAGACGCTAATGGATGAGTTGAAGGAATTGGCAGTCGAGGGGGTGGGGCTGACGCGGTACGCCGTGGACTATGGCGATGTTCTTGCCTCGGAATGGGGGGATTATGTCCTTTATGAGGACGCTGCCGCCCGGATCGCCGACCTTGAGGCAAAACGGCTGTTCTGGAAAGAACGCGCTCACGAGGGTGCCGAAGCTGCCGTCCAAGTCGCGGCACAGTTGGACGCTCTTCGCGACGAGCGGGACGCCCTCAAGGCGGCGCTGACAACCTTCTTGGCGGCTCTTCGGGTTGCTTTCAGCGGCACAGCCACTAACGCGCAATTAGAGGCCATGGCTGGGCTGCTTGCGGAGCAACTGTCGCGCGGCCTTACCCAGACGCGGGACGATCCCCCACCCGACTCCGCCCCTCATCCTTAATTAGCCCCTCCCCTTATTTAAGGTTCGGGGGTGAACGTTAACTAAGGGGTGTCCGACCCCAAACAGAAAGGAAGCAGGAGATGGAAGACATGACCAGCATGGAACGCGAGATTCTTGAGGAAGTTGCCGGGCTTCGGCCCGCTCGGCCGTGGGGCGCGGCGGTGGGCGTTTGCTTAGAATTCCTTCAAGGGGTGGGCTACGTGGACAAGCATCATCGGATCACGGACAAGGGACGCGAAGCCGTCAATCCCGCTGGGGTATCCGCCCCTCGCACATGACGTGGACACGCATCAGCTCCGCACCCTGTCCGACAAGCCGGGCCAGTTCCCACGGCTCAAGGACGCGATAGTACCCAGCAGCATCGTCGCGGAGGACGAAGGCCCCTCGCTCACGCACGAGGTCAGGCGGGGGCGGCTTGTCACCCATGCGGCGCGTCCTCGCTGGACACATCGAGGGGCGGCGGCTCGGGCTTGGGCGGGGGTGGAGGGCGACGATAGGCGTTCCCGGCTCTCAGGTAGCCCCAGGACACAGCGCCTTCTAGTGCGGCTATGAGGCGGTCGCGGGGGTCTTCAACAGTTTCGTCCATCGGCGCACTCAGGTGTTGAAATCGGCGGGTGATGGGAATAGAATCGTTGCCGCGCGCCAGTCGGACGAGGCTAAGGCCCGTGAGGACGGACTGCTTGTCGGAGGCCCGGGGTCAACGCCTCCTGCCGTTTGACGACGGGTAGTTGGGTCCAAGCCGGGGTGGGAAGCGAGCGGACTAGGCGCGTACGCGGATGTAGCTCAATGGTCAGAGCCGCAGTCTTCCAAACTGACGACGCGGGTTCGATTCCCGCCTTCCGCTCCAATGCCCACGTAGCTCAGTTGGTAGAGCATCGGTTTTGTAAACCGGCGGTCGGGGGTTCGAATCCTCTCCGTGGGCACCATTACCCATCCGCAATCGTCTCGACGCATCTTCCCCGATAACCCGTCTCACGGTGATAGGTGATCGACTGCACCGAGCGGCCCGACTGGAACCCACGGCCATAGGCCCATCCGTCTTTCGGGATTGGCGTCTCATGGATTTCGCAGACGACGCCGGTATTCGTGGAGATGGTTTTCTCCGACCTGTGAAGGTGGAAGGTGTGGACGTAGCGATGCACGGTCGCGCCCCAATCCTCGGGACGGCGCATCGCCATCAGGCCCGGCATTTCCTTCGGGCCGGCTTCGTGGCCATGCGTGGCGCCGAGCAGCACCTTGCCGAAACGATGCCACCAGAACAGGCCCGGATCGAGGTCGACCGTCACGCGGGGCTCCGACCGGAACCATGCGGCAAGATGGTACTGGACGGCGACGCTGGCGTGGTCGTCGTGGTTGCCCCGGAGAAGGCGAACCGTGACGTGCTGGTGCTTCGTCAGCGCCCACTCGATCATGTTGACGACCAGCCGGCAGGCCGTGCCGATGATCTTCTGATAGCGCCCGTCCACGTCGAGGGTGTTCCCCGATCGCGGGGTCATGTTGCTGCCGTTGTCCGCGTGGAGGGTGTCGCCGCCGAGGAGGATGACGGCGTTGGAAGCAGGCGGCGAACTGCTGATAATTGCCTGCATCGCATTGCCGATGACACGCTCGGCGATCTTCAAGTCCCAATCGGCCTCGCCGTCCTTATGCCAGACGTGGAGGCCGATATGTGCGTCCCCGAGGGGATAGAGGGTAAGCAGGTCGTCGTCGCGTACGTCAGGCGCGGGAGACGGCGGCCCGGGCCGCTCGTAGCCGTCCAACGTTTCCTTGATGGCGTCGACCACGGCCAGCGGGTCTAACTCGCCCTCACGGGTCTTGAACCACTGCTGGATGACATTGCCGTCAGAATCCACAAGGGCAGAGACGCCCTTGATGCGGTGGCCTTCGGGCGGAAAGAACGTCCCTTCCCGTTCGGGCTTCTGTCGGATGTTCTCGTGAACAATCGACCCGTCCTCGCGGCGCAAGGTCGATACGCTCGTGATCTGGAACCCGGGCATGACGGGTCGCGTGCCCATCAGTCCGTGCTTGGCGGCTTGTTTGAGGTTGCTCCAGACTGTCGAGGAGGCCTTGCCAAGGCGACGGGCGGTTTCAGCCCGGTTGTAGTTGCATTCGCGGTAGGCGGTGACGACTTCTTGAAGCTGCTCGGTAGTCAGCGGCTCGATGGCCATGCTACATTCCCGCGCTGATCCGGGCGACCATCGGCTCAACCCAGAATATGAAGTAGAGGTAGGCCCCGGCCGCGCCTACAGCGACGGCAGAGGCCACCAGCGTGGCGAGGTCGATGAGACCCCTCACAGCATGCTCGGCTCGGGGCGGCGGGGCGTGCCCTGCTGGCTCTCGGGCGGGCCGGCGCTCGGCGTCTTGTGCGCCTTGTCCAGCACGTTATCGACCACGGCTTGGGAAGCTGCGGACCAGTGGTCGCCAGCACCGACCATGCAGATGAGGGCTTCGTTCGGCTGGATGCGCACGGTGAACGTCCCCGTTTGCGGGTTGACGGTGACGATGAGGACGCCGCCCTGCACCACGGCAACATGAGCGGGAAGCTCGCCATAGTCGATGTAGAGGTTCACCAGCGTCTCTTCCCACGGGGCGCAGGATTCGTTTGCCGAGGCGGGGAGGATGAACAGAAGGCAGCCGAAGACTGCCGCAGCGAGTGCGCGGAGCATGTGCATTCCTTTCGGGGGTTGAGGGGACTAAGTCCGCTTCGTGTCGAAACGGTCGGCGATGGCTTCAAGGCGTGAAGCCAACTTCTCAATGGCGTCGATCAGACGCTTCTCGGTGTCCTTGAGCACTTGCGCCGAGACGTGGTTACGCTCGACGTAGAGCTTGTATTCGGACAGGTCGCTCTTGAGCGATTCCCGCTCACGGTCCTGCGCGGACAAGCGAGCCTCGATGCGCCACCAAAGGCCACCGACAGCGCCCAGCACGCCGATGATTAGCCATATGATGTCGCCTGTGATTGCTGTTGCACCTGACACCGCCTTCAACCCTTTTTGACTCTTTGCAGACCTCGGATAGGATGCCCCTGCCCTCCTGGGGGCGGCGGGGTTGCCGTGATTACGGCCGGTTGCGGTAATGCTGGTCGAGAGCCAGCGGCGAGGACGTTGGCAGCGTCCAAGCTCCCGCCTACTTCACGTCAGGCTTGTTCTTCGGCAGATAGACCGAGATGTGGCCCACGATGAACAGCCCGACAGCAGCGCCGATCTGAGCGCCGAGGTCATGAGCGAACGGGGTAAGGCCGGCGGTAAAGCCCTCCGTGAGAGCCCCGCCTACGGCAGAGGTGACAAGGCCACCGGCAACGGCCTTCAGCGCACGGGCGCCTAGGTATTTGGTGATGAGTGCGATGAGCATGGGGGTCTCCTGAAACGGAAAGAGCCGCCAGCGGCGGCCCTCTCCGGATGGGTGTGATTGTGGGTTAGACGATGCGGCCTCGGCTCAGGCTGGTCATGTACTGATCCCGAGCGTTGATGCCCTCTTGGGTCGCGTGCATCGTGAGTGACTCGCCGAGCGACTTGGCGCGGTTCAGAGATTGTCCGACGAGGCCGCCGACCAGCGCATAGTTCTGCGCCACGTCACTGTCGTTCCCGAATGGGTCGTTCGGGTGACGGGGGTACTGCACGCGCTCGTCATTTGGCGGATAGCCGAGACGGTCGTGCTCAGCCTTGCAGAGCGCGTAGCCGACTTCATATGCCGTGTCGGCGTTGTCGTACTCGCCGAGCGTGCTGGAGCCATTGGAACAGGCGGCGCGCGGGTCGTCAGTGCCTTCCCAGCGGGTCACGATGTATCGCGTCACCGGGCGCACCCGGTACTCGATCTTGGTCATGTCAGTCTCCGTTGTGCCCCTATGCCGGGGCGAGCTACCCCCGATGGGGGATTCCTATTGGCTTCGGGATGGTGTAGAAGGAAGTGAGCCACACCGGCTGATGCCGCCGGGAGAACAGAGAGGATGGTAGCCGACCGCCTAGGCTCCGGTCGGTGAGAGTGACCTCTCATGCGCTCGTGGCGTAACGGGCGCTGGCAAGATTTTCACCCCAGACTATCGGCCCCGCCGACGCCCTTGAGGCGCTGCCACAACGACCGCGGTGCAGTCTCTACCGGGACAGGAGCGGGGGTAACGGGAGGCGGGGGAGGAACGGGAGCCGCAACCGGCTTGCTCCGGTATTTGCCCCGGAAGATCAGGTCAGCCTCGTGCTGGCGACGGTTGACGAGGCCCTGAAGCACCTTCCCGCCAGCCTTGTTCCAGAGCTTCAGGTTGGCCTCGGCCTGCCCCATCCGGCCCATCTTGTAGTGATTGACCCACGACGCCCGATTGATCGCGCCCGTGTTGAAGTCGAACGAGACAGCCCCGTCGAATGCGTGCTGCGGCAGGCCGCTCGGGAACTCGCGATTGACGCGGGCTTCAAACTTGGCAAGGTCGCGGGCGAGGATTTCCTTGGCCTCGGCAACCGTGATGGTCATGCCCGCCTTGGGCGCCGGAGGACCGGCCGCAGCCGTGTGCCCGACCCCGATTGTCCAGACCCCGGCACTATCCCGGTAGGCCGTCGTCTTGAGTGCTTCGGACAAGATGAGGTCTTCGATCCCGCGAAGGCTCGTTTTCATGTCAGTCTCCGATGTGGAAGGATCAGGGGGCCAGGATCACGCCTGGATCGGCGCCAATCGCCTTGAGCAGCGCCAGCGCGTCGGGATCGTCGTGGTTGATGGCGGGACGGTCGGATGCGAACCAGCGGGCAAAGGCAGCCGGGCTCGCGTCGAGCGCAGCCTTGGCCGCCCCGATCTTGTTGGCAGCGATGAGGCGGGAGACGATGACGGACTTGGGGATGGTCCGTTTTGGCTCCTCGGCGCGACGGGCGTAGATTTCAGCGAAGGTCACGCCTTCCGAGACCGTTGTGATGCCGTCCTCTTCGATCCAGTCGCCGGCCTTGTCCTCGCGGCGCCAGCGGCCGGGCTCGAACTCGCGGTATTCGCTGATGTCGCCTCGGAACGCCGTCATCCGATCACCGTGTAGGCAAAGACAAAGCGCCAGCCAGCGTTCGCAGCGTTCGTGCAAAGGAAATCGAACGTTGCGCGATCGTTCGTCCCGTCCGATCGAATGCTTGCAAACTGTCCTGTCGCATAACTAACGCCAATTCCTGCAAGCTGCATTTGGCCGGGGAAGTTAGAGGCGATGGGAATACTCATTCCTAGTTCCGTAGCCGTGCCCGCCGCAGACGTCGGATCAATCTCGCAATATCCGGTAACCGCAACAAATTCGCCGATGCGACCGTATCTGGATAGGACGGCGGTACTTGCAGCGACATTGGTTGCATTGGTCAAAGTTGGTACATAAGTGCCACTTTCTGCGTGCAGCCCATCAACAGTATCAGCGTCAAGACCGGAGCCGGTCCCGTCGACGGTCTTGAGCCAATTAATAAGCGCACGGGACGAACTCAAGCGATTGATGAACGCCGTCATCAGAACGTCGTCCCGCTACCGGAGTAGATCATGGAGCCCGTGAACGGATCGGTGACATAGCCGACCGAGCCCTGACCGTTGCTGCGGTTCCACATCGTGCCTTGCATGTTGCCCGACTGGACGGGCTGGACCTTCGTGCTGCCCATCTGCCCGTTCGATTGCATGTACGGCGCTGAGAACGAATTCCCCATCGGGTTGAACGAGGCGGTCCCAAAGCCGAACCCACCGCCACCACCGCCGAGAAGCCCGCCGCCGAGCGCTCCGATAGGCCCGCCGAGCAGACCACCCAGAACCCGCCCCACGATGCCGCTACGCTGGCGTTCGGTCGCGGGGTTAGTCTGACGCGGGGGAGAAGCCGGGGCCGCCTGTGGCGTGGCCTGGGGCGGCAGGGGAGGCCCGCCTTGAGCCGGGGGACGGATGTCCATGGCACCAGCGGGACTGGGCATGGTGCCCTGTACGACGCCGGGCTGTCCGGGCTGCGGGGGGTTGACGACGGACCCGCCGGCAAACCTGTCGTTGAAATCGCCCATGCTGATGGGCTGGGGAGCCATGGACGGCATCGGCGGGGAGAAGCGATCGTTGAACGTGCCAAGCCCCATGGGCGGGGTTGCCGCCGTCGAGGCTGCCGCCGGGGTCACGCCAACGCCCGGCACCTCGGCAAAGGGGATAGCGAGGTTTGACGGCATGGCCGGCGCGGGAGGGGCGCCAAAGACGGAGTTGATGCCGTCCTGTGCCGTCATGGTCGGTGGAGCGGGTGGAGCTTGTCGGCGATCGAACGCGCCCTGAAGGTCGGCGATCACACCGGGGCCAACCGGGGAGAACGCATCGTTAAAGCGCCCTGCCATCGGGTCGGGCAGAGGCTGCGGCATTGGGGGCGCAGGGGTGAAGAACTCGCCCGTGGTGCTGCCTGCCTCGGCAGTGCCGATACGCGGGTCAGGGCCGGGGAACGACGCCGGGGCGTCCATTGCCGGGAGGCCAAACATTTGCTCGGCGTTCGGGAACGGGCTGGCCGCGTTGAAGCGGTCGCCCATAGTCGCCGTCTCGGGCGCACGATAGGCCGGGGTGAACGGCTCCATTTCCCGGCGGCGCATTTCGAGCTCCGCCGCGATGCGGTCGGACTCCATGCCGCCAGCGAACTCAGCCATCCGAGCGTCCTGCTCGGCAGCCAGGCGATCGGCGTCCCGCTGCACGCGGTAGCCGACGCCGAACGACGGATCGATAGAAATGGGCTGGGATGCCGGGGTGAAATCGGGCGGGGGCGCATTGCCGATCGCGGCCGACATGTCGCCGACGCGGGACGGCGCATCGCCCATGGCAGCGGACATGCCACCCATCAGCGCCGGGGGCTGCTCGCCAAACGCCGTGGGGAACCCACGCTGCGGCAGCGAAGCCGGGTCGGGACGGATACGCGGGTCAGGGATGCCCTGAGCGCGTGGGGGCGGCATGGGAGGCTGCGGGCGGCGATCGTTCGGGCCGCCCATGGCCGGGCGCATGGGGCTGATGGTCGGGTCCGGGACCATCGAGGCGTCGGGAGCGCCGCCAGGACGAATGCGCGGGCCAGCGGCCAGCACATCGGCCGGGGAGCGCATCATGCCCATGTCGGCGGGAACGGGGCCAGTGCCGGGCGGGGTACGGCGCGGGTCCATGCGCGGGCCGCCCGTGAGCACGTCCTGTGCGTTCTGGCCGGTCAGCGACTCGTCGATCGGCGTCGGCATGGCGTACGGCTGGGCGAACTGCGGCATCCAGCCGGCGGCAATCTCAAACGCCCTGTACGGCTCAAGCGGGCGCGGCGGGAAAGACGTGTTGCCGGCCCATTGGGGAGGCTGCGTCGGCGGGGCCGAGAGCATATCGCTGATTGCCGCCTGCGCAGGGGCGTCACGAACGCCGCCGAGGTCGGGGGCGAAGCCCTGTGCTGCCGTTGGGGCATCCGGGATAGAAGACGGAGATTGATTGAGCGACGCCACGTCCATGATGGCGTTGACATCAGGCCCGGCAGGAATGGCTGCCAGTGTCTGCTCGGCGCGGGGCAGAAAGTTGTCTTTGATACGCTCAATGTGCTGGGCAATCGTGCCGTTGCCGTCGTTCTTCCACAGTTTGGCGTTGCGATTGCCGCCGTTGATGGTGCGGTATAGCCGGCCGACATCATCGCCGGGCTGGAGGCCGCGATCCTTCAGGTAGCGGTAAACAGGCCCCTCGACCTGCTCTGCGAAGCCCATGCCCTTTTGGTAGCCATAGGCTTTGCGCTCAGGAGGACCAAACTGGATGAGGCCTTGGTAGTTGCCGCCCTTGCCGCCTGTGATGTCGGGATTCATGGTCCCGATGGTTTCGTACATCATCACAGCAGTGAGGTCTTGCGGCCGGATGCCGAGGCGCGTGGCAGTGTTGTTGATTGCCTGCACGTCGCGCGAGGTCAGCGCGTATCGGCTGCGCGTGCCGCCAGCCAACGTCTCATTACCGCCGCCACCTTGAAGACTGGACATCGGGATAGGAACCGGCTCTGGTCCTATGCCCTCGAATGGGATCGTCATGCCCGTGTTGGGGTCGCGCGGCATCTCGTAGGCCTGCTGCCCGCTATCGATGAAATCGATCAGGTCGTCGACCGTCTCGCCGGGCGCGACGATCTGCTCCAACTGCGCGCGGGTGTAGGCCCGACCGTTGTAAAACCATTTGCGCTCGGCCATCAGCTTGCCACCGGTGAGAATATCGCCATATGCCGTGCATCCATGCTAAGAGAGCGCCGTGACCGTGCTGCTCACGATCCTCGCCGCTACTGCGATCAATCTGCTGCCGTTTGAATGCGCCGTGCCCGTCTGGACGGGGCTGGCAGCCTTCGGAGGCGCTATCCGCTAGGCGCCCTGCTGGAGCGCATACTTGCGGCGAATGAAATCCTCGTATTCCCTGACTTGTTCTGGCGTCATGGTGCCAGAGCCCGCACGCGGCGTAATCGCCCGCAGTTCCGGGTTGGCCGGCTTGGTCATGGGGGAGGTTTCGACGCGCTGCTTGTAGAGGGGCGACCGCTGGCGGATAGCTTCGTCAGCATTGCGCAGCGCGTTCTTGCTTGCCCGGTTGGCTGCTGCCCGCGCCGCAACACCAACTGCCGGAAGCCCCGCACCGATCGCGACGCCAGCGACGGGGCCAAGAAGACCACCGAAGTAGCCGCCCATGCCGCCGATCATCGATCCTGCGATGCCGCCTCCACCACCAAGGCGGTTGCCAATCTCGCGCAAGGTATTGCGGGTAGCCGTGCCTTCGGCCACTTGCCGCAGCATCGTCAGTTCCTCGGGGCTGAATCCCGCGCTGAGCTTGTCGGACTTGAGAATGGCAGCGGCGACGCCTCGGATTTTGTTATCGACGTTGTGGCCCGAGTTGGTAACGGCGGCCTGGATGTCCGCGTTATCCTCGCGGGCTGTGACGCGCTCGCTTCGCTTGGCTGCGGCGTAGTTGCCCCGCGCGTCCTTGAATAGACCGCCCGCGGCGGTAGCGGGTCCAGCCACAACAGCCTTCGCATCAGGGTTCTCGACGAACTGATCAAGAGCCTTAATGATGCGCGTGGCTGCCATCTGCTCGGTCGGGTTGGCGAAGTCCTGTGCGGCTTGTCCAAGCTGGCGTCGGGCAGCATCAAGGCCCGAGATGGTTGCGGTGCCGCCTTCAGGGGGGCGCTCAAGCTTCTTGAGGATGGCGAACGACTTTGGCGCAAGCTCTTCGATCACTCCGTCGTTGAACAGCCGCGAGCGTGTCTGAAGCATGAGATTCTGGACTGCCCGAGGGTCGTAGTCCACCCCCATCTCGCGGCCCATCGTATAGCCGAAGTTTGCCGCGTCCTTCAACTCGACGGCGGTCGGCGTCTTGGCCGTCGTGCGGCTGGTCTTGGCGCCTGCCCATCCAAGGCCGCCTCGGGTGGCTGCACCCAAGGGGCTGAACATCAGGCCAGTGTCGGCAGCCCGCGCAATGCCCTCATCGGACAAGGGATCGACCTTGCCCTGCATGGCGTCCATGGGGAACGTCACGGCGCGTTTGACCGCACCGACGATGCCGGCGTTCGAGTCAAACGACACGTTGCCTTGTGGGTCGCGCGAGAACGGCAGGAGTTGCCCCGTGTAACCCTGGTCCTGGCCACCCTCGGCTTCGGCGCGCTTTCGCTTCGCCTGGGCCACGGCAAGGGCGCGCTGCTGCTCAAGCGTCATCGTCGCCATTATTGGAACAAGGCTCGCTGCTCGGGGGTCATGTACTGCCAATCCTTCGGGTCGATGCCAGCCGGCACGGGGCCAGCATCACCGCCATCGGCGGGCGCAGTCAGAAGGGATTCACGCGGCGGGCCTTGGCCGGGACCGTGGATGATGTCCAGATAGACGTTCTTGAGGCGCTTCAGGTTGAATTCCAACTGCTCGGCGCTCTGCGACTGCTCGACAGAACCCAGCACGGACTGCAACAGCGCGTTTTCCTTCTCCGACACAGCGCCGAGTGCGCCGCCCGTGGGAGAGGCCGCCCGCATCGCCGTCAGCTGCTCAAAGCCGACGTTTGCCTTGATGGTATCGAGTAGAGCCGACGTGTCGGCCGCTGCCGTGCCGGGGATGCCCTTGAGGAGCGAGCCACCAACCCCGGTTGTCGTGCCGGGCGCGCTTGTGATCTTGCCGAGCGCGCGGTCGATGTCCTGCGTGACGATGTCGGCTTTCTGGACTTGGTTTTCACGGCCGACAGCGTCCTTGGCCGACGTGTCAGCCGGGCCGCCGGGGATGGGGGCCATGCGCTTGGCGCCGGTAGCCGGGTCCGTCTGGAGTTCGTAGCCCTGCGGGATGGTGCCGACGTTATCGATGTTGGTGACGCTCGCCCCCGCCTTCTTCATGGCGGTCATGTAGTCCATGAAGCCGCCGGTAAAGCCCTGCTCGACGGCCTTCTGATATTCGCGGATGTCGTCAGTCGGGTCGGCCGGCATGGTGGACTGCACCGCGTACTGCGGGAACAGTTCCGGCTGGGCCATGAACACCGGACGAAGCTGCTCGGGGATGTTCGGGTAGTTTTTGATGACCTCGTTGAGTTGCGCCTTGCGCGCCTCGTCCTCGGCCTT
>ERZ869929.77-NODE-77-length-48685-cov-31.251635_pt1 | contig 48685 bp, 81 predicted proteins | sample MGYA00579312_ERZ869929 | MGnify/ENA primary metagenome ERZ869929 (study PRJEB32216, sample SAMN09231818) | wastewater metagenome | place: USA: Maryland | collected 2016-08-09 | study: EMG produced TPA metagenomics assembly of the PRJNA472060 data set (Reclaimed... | reverse complement strand
TCCGAGCGGAGTGGCGAGAAGCCAACCCGACGCGAAAGCGCCGGTTTTTTGATTCCCCTCGGGAGAACGCCCATGGCCGGCAAGAAAATCAGCCGCGCGAACCTCGCCCGCATCCAGCAGATCGCCGACCACGCGCACGCGATGGGCGCGAAAGGCCCCGCCCCCGACGCCACGCCGATCAAGGCGATGAGCCTGGGCGATCAGATTGAGGCCGTCGCCCGCGCCGTGCTGCGCGCCGATGACGCCGACGGCTTCTGCTACGTGGAGGACGTGTTCGACGCCTCGGTAATCATCGAGGTGTCCACGCAGGGCGGGTGCTCCTACTGGCAGGCGTCCTACACCATCGGCGATGACGGCGTGAGCTTGGCGCCGCGTGCGGAGTGGACGCAGGTTGAGGAGGTGTGGCAGCCGGTCACAAACCAGAGCAAGGCCGGGCTCCCAATGGACGGCGACTCACTCGGCGGCTACGCCACGATGAAGGCGGTCGGTGATCGGCTGCTGGAGGTCACGGTGGCGTATGGCGGCCCCAAGGGCGGCAAGGACGCGCACGGCGAGTACTTCAGCACCAAGACCGACTTTGACCCGGAGAACTTCCCGACGCCCCCGCTCCTCTACTACCACGGCTATAACGAGCAGAGCCGGAAGATGCCCAAGCCCGTCGTCACCGGCAAGCTCCTCGCGCGGCGCAGTGCCCCGCACGGCCATGTGCTGACCTACCAACTCAAGAGCGGCAAGTATGCCGATCTGCAGTGGGAGGCCGCCCAGGCTGCGAAGTGCGCCGTCTCACCCGGCACGGTCGGACACCTCATCCGCAAGGATACCTCCACCGGTGAGCTGCTGTACTGGCCGCTTGCCGAGGTGAGCGCCTGGGACGTGGCGCCCGATCGACAGCCCGCGAATCTCTACAGCATCGGCCTCCCCGCGCTCAAGGCGCACTACCTGGAGGCCGGCATCACCCTTCCCGATACGCTCGCACCCACCCCAGAGGCCGCAGGCGATGCGGCGGGGTCGTCGGGCCATGCGGACAGTACCCCACTCACCCCGGACGAAATGCAGGCGATTGCGGCGCAGATTGTGACCGACTCGCTGCGCACCTACCGCAAGGAGACGACCCGATGACACCCGAGGATATGGAGAAGATCGCGCAGATGGCGCGCGACACCCTGCAGGCGGAGCTGAAGGCCGAGCAGGACCGCAAGGAGGCCGAGGCGAAGGCCGAGGCGGAGCGCAAGGCGGAGATCAGCAGCGCGGTTGAGACGGCGCTCAAGGCCCAGGCGCGCGAGTTCGCACGCGGCCGCCGCCTCCCCGACAACCAGCAGCCCGAGCGCGGCAATGGCGCCCCGTACATCGCGCGCTACGCCGATACCCGCAAGTTCGACGGACTGGGCGTGGCGGACATGGCGTTCATGATCGAGGTGCTCGGCGACGCCAAGCGCACCAACCGCTCACAGGGCGGCGTCAGTGACAGCGCGCTCAAGGCGCTCGCCATCAAGATCGCTGAGGACAAGAGCGAGCTTGGCGAGGAGAGCCGGCGCGATATGAAGGCGCTCGGCAACATCGATCACCATGACGTGCTGAACTCGATGAAGGCCAACGATCTGGACTATTCCACGAGCGCCGGGTTCGGCGATGAGTGGGTGGGTGTTGAGTACTCACGCCGCATGTGGCCGGTCATCCGCCAGGGCTCGCAGGTCGCGTCGAAGGTCCCGACCGTCGAAGTGCCGGACGGCGCCGAGTCAATCGTCGTCCCCCTGGAGAGCGGCGACCCGACATGGTACAAGGTCGCACAGACCACGGCCAATAACTCAACCACGCTGCGCCCAGACGGCACGATTGTGTCATCGCGCCTCGGCACCGATCAGAAGGTCCTCACGCCCGGCAAGATGGGCGCCCGCGTCACCTACTCGATGGAGCTTGAGGAGGATAGCTTCGTGCCGTGGGCCTCGCAGCTCCGGCAGCAGCTTGAGACATCGGGCTCAGAGACGCTGGAGCACATCATGATCGATGGGCACACCACCACCAGCGCCACCACGAACATCAACCTGATCGATGGCACGCCGGGCGGCACCGAGGTCTACCTGCTGTTCAATGGCTTCCGCGTGTCGCCGCTCGTCACCACCACCGCCAACAGCCGCAGCGCGGGCGGGAGCCTGGTCGATACCGACTTCCTCAACACCATCAAGCTGATGGGCACGGCCGGCCTGAACGCGCTGGACAAGACCAAGGTCTCGTTCATCGTGGATCTCAACGTCGGCTGGAAGGTGCTGGAGCTTGCCAGCGTCAAGACGCGCGACGTCTTCACGAACGCCACGATCGAGAATGGCGTGCTGATGAGCATCTGGGGCTACCCGGTCATCACCAGCGCGTTCATGCACTTCCGCCAGCCGAGCCGCAAGGCTAACACGGCGGGCAAGATCGACATTGGCACGGCCGGCAACAACACAACCGGCTCCATCCTCGCCGTTCGCTGGGACCAGTGGCTCATGGGCTACAAGCGCCGCATCAAGCTGACGGTCCAGGACTTCCCCGACGCCGACGCCTCGCAGATCGTCGCCATCGCTCGCGTGGGCATGGTGCAGCGGGACACCGAGGCGGCGGCCGTGAGTTACAACGTCGGCGTGTAGTCGAGAGCGTGTAAGACGACAGGGGCGGCCGCCCCGCCCCTGTCTCTCTGGAGAATAACCCCCATGAGCGATCTGTACACCGCACGCGGCTCCGCCAAGCGTCAGGTTGCGCGGTCCGTGTGGTTTAACCTCGATAACGGCGCCGGCACCACGATCGATGACGTGATCCTGTACGTCGCGCAGCCGATCAAGATCACCGCCGCCCGCATCGTCTACGTGGACGCCACCGCAGGCACCGTCGCGGCGGGCAACGCCAAGATCGGCACCACGGTCGGCGGGGCCGAGATTGTCGCCGCCACCGCCTACACCAATAGCGCCACCGTCGGCAGCGTCACCGCGATGACGCTCACCGCAGCGGCGGCGTTCGTCGCTGCCAACACCATGATCAGCGTCCGCCATACCGGCGTGGCGACGACGGCGGCCGGGCAGGCCGTGGTGGAGATTGAGTTCGAGATGCTGGCGGCGTAGGAGCAACCATGCGCGTCCGATTTCTCATCGCATGCACCAACCCTGACGAGGCAGCGGGCGCGGTGGTTGACCTCGACTGCGGTATGGCAAACCGGCTGCGCAACGAGGGCACGGTTGAGTTCTTCCCGCGCACGGACGCCGAGATTGTGGCGGCGGCGCAGCAGTACCAGGTTGGAGACGAGCACCGCAAGCCCGCAGACATCGCCAAGCGCAACGCAGAGCTAGAGCAGCTTATGCGGAGGAATAACGAATGCTGATCCAATTTACGCGCGACTTCCGCAGCGCCGCCACGAATGAGGAGCACTACGAGGCGGGGGCGATCGTTGATCTCCCACTCGGTCAACTCATTGTGGATGAGGGCGCGGCGGTAGTGTACACCGAGCCTGAGCCGGAGGGCAAGCCGGAGCCAACGGGTAACGATGTTCCACCGCCTGAGCCTGAGCCGGAGAAGTCCAAGGGTCGAAAGGCGGGCGTCTGATGAACCACGCCGCGACGACCTATGTGGATGTTGTCATCGCCGATGGGGCGGCCACGTCCGCTGCCGCCGACCTCAGCGCGGGACAGACGCTCGTCGGGCTGCTGTTCGCCGCTGGGGTCAACAATACCGCGATGACCTTCACGACCTGCGCCACATCAGGCGGAACGTACGTTCCGGTCTACGACGTGGGCGGGGCATCGGCCTATAGCATCACCGTTGGGGAGAGTCGCTACGTCCCCGTCAAGGTGGACGTGTTCAGCGGGTTGCGCTTTGTCAAGCTCGTCGGCGGCGGCAACGAGACGGGGGCGCAGACGGTGCGCCTGGTGATCCGCAATGTCTAGCCATCGGCTGCTACGGCTGCTGAAGGCCGACGCGCCGTATGCCAACCGCGTCAAGGCGATTGCGCCCGCGTCGCTGATCGGCTACTGGCCGCTGGACGACGTGAGCGGAACGACGGCGCGCGATCTGAGCGGGATCGGGCAGTCGGCCGCCTACGCCGGTTCAGGCGTGACGTACGGCGCCACCGGGCCGGCGGGGGCCAACGCCGTGACGATGAGCGGCACCGATACCTACGTCAACATCACCACCACCACCAACACGTTCGACACGCTCTGGAGCGGGGACACGTTCTCGATGGTGGCGTGGGGCAAGGTGGACGGCTCAAGCCGCTGGACGGATGTGACCACCTACCGCTACCTGTCGCACGTCCGCGCGACGGACGCCACCTACTACGCGGTGATGGCGGGGCGCAGCACCACGAACCATCAGATCGAGTGGCGGCGGCGCGTCGGCGGGCCGATTGTGAGCATCACGCACACGTTCAGCCCGGCCGGGCCGACGGACTGGTTCTGTATGGGGATGACGTGCAACGCTGCCTTGCCGGAACTCCGCGCCTACCTGTGGGACAGCACGGGCGGCTGGCGCAAGATCAGCACCAGCACCAGCGCGAACCTCACCACCTGGGCGGGCAATGCGCCGGTTGAGGGAACGACAGTACTCGGCGCGGGCTCGCTCACCCTCCAGGAATGGATCGGCGGGCTGGCGGGCTGCGCGTTCTGGAACGCCACGCTCACGGATGAGCAGATGCGACAAGCGATGGTGCCGGTATGACCGTCGGACCCGCCACCGGGCTCACTGAGGCGCTGCGCTTCCTGGAGACGCTCCAGCGCCCGGATCTGTCCGACGTGCTAAGCCAGGAGAGCAAGCGGATCGTCAAGGTCGCGCAGGTCTACCCGCCCGAGCACCCAGGGCAGCGCTACGTGCGCACCTTCAATCTGCGCGACAACTGGAACCCGATCCCGCCTGCGCGCGTCGGCGGGGGCTGGATGGCTGGGGCGGAGAACGACACCGACTATGCGAGCGATGTGATGGGCGAGACGCAGCAGCCCGTCCATCAAAACCGCTGGCGCACGGTCGATGCCATTGCGGAGGCTGAGGAGCCCAATGTGGCAAGCGCGATCGAGGACTGGTTTGACGATACGTTTGGGGGCGCGTGATGGCCTATCCAGTGCTCGCCGACATCAAAGCCTATCTCGGCACCAGCCAGCCCGGCGATGACGCGCTGCTCACCGCCCTGATGACCGCCGCCATCGCCTACATCGAGGGGCCGACGGGCGCGGATCGCCGCTTTGTCGTGACGGCCGACACCACCCGCCGCTTTGATGCGAACGGGGACGTGAGCGGGCGCACGCTCAAACTTGATGAAGATCTGTGCGCGATCACGAGCGTCACGAATGGCGATGGCGCGACGGTGGCAGCGGGCGACTACGTGACCGAGCCGCGCAACCACGCCCCGTACCGCGCGCTCACCCTGAAGTTCACCACCACCGCGCCGATCTGGACGTGGAACACCACGCCGGAGGATGCGATCGTGATCGTCGGGCGCTGGGGCTACAGTATCACCCCGCCCGCTGACATCGCGCAGGCGTTCAAGGCGATGGTGGCGTACTTCTACCGCCGCCGCTCATCCTCGGGCAGCCAGGATGGCACCGTGGTTGCGGAGGGGATCGTCATCACGCCCGCCACGATGCCCAAGGACATCCAGGGCATTCTTACGGCGTATCGGCGCAGGTGGCTGTCATGAGCCCCACTACCACCATCGCCGCGCTGCAGACGCTCCACGCCGCCGTGAGCGGGGTCACGAGCGCGCCAGCCGCCTACCCGCCGAGCCTGGAGGCGAGCGAGCTTCCGTGCGTGCTGGTCTACGCCGGGCCGGGGCTCACGCGCTGGGACAGCCACGGCGGCGACCTGAAGCGCCGCGAGCGCACCTATGTGTGTCGGTGGTACGTGCGGCACCTGGTGAGCGGTATGGGCATCGATGAGGGCATGCAGGACACCCTGACGCTGCTGGAGGCGGCGGTGGCGCTGTATGAGGAGACGGATGACTTGACGAACGGCGCGCAGATCCATCTCTCCGATGCCGACAACCAGGCGATCCGCGATAGCGGGGTGCGGTCGGACTTTCAGTATGGCACGGAGATGTACCGGGGGTTCGAGGTGCAGATCAGCGTGTGGGAGTGGACGTCGTGAAAGTGCTCGTCATCCACCCCGGCCATAGCCTCTCTACGTCCGATGTCTACGATGGCGTGTGCGCGGGGCTGCGCGCGAATGGGGTAGAGGTGGTACCGTTCGACTGGCAGCGCATGATGGAGGTGTTTACCACCCTCGTCGTCGGCGCGGCGGCGGCGGGCAAGATCCCCAAGAGCCGGATGGAGGAACTCCACAAGTTCTGCACCTTCGTGGCAAGCGCCGACGCCACCAACACCGCGATCACCGAGAGCGTGGATGCGGTCATCGTGGTCAATGGCCTGCTGTTCCCGCCCTCGCGCATCGCGCCCCTACAGATGCTCGGCATCCCGGTGGTGTGCGTGGGGACGGAGAGCCCGTACTTCGATGATACCGAGCAGCAGATCGCCCCGTTCTACACGCACTGGTTTACCAATGAGCGCTCAGCGGTGGCGCGCTTCCAGTCGAACGGCGTGCGCTGCACCTACCTCCCGATGGCCTGGAACCCGGAGCGGCACACGCCCGCCGCCCCCGATCCCGACAAGGCATCCGACGTGGTGTTCATCGGCGGGGGCTTCCCGGAGCGCCGGCGGCTGCTGCTTGGGGAGCGCGCCAAGCCCCGCTCGCGGCGGATGGTCGGCGGCGTGGACTGGACGGGTATCGACGCGCAGATCCTTGGCACGCTGTGGCACCTGAACATCGCGCGCGAGGCGGGGTCAACCGACTTCCTGCGCGGGCAGCGCTACGCGGCTGGGTCGATCCCCAACAGCGACACGCGGCTGTATCACGCCAGCGCCAAGATCGCGCTGAACCTGCACCGCCAGATGACGTATGTGGAGCGCAATAGCCCGCTGCCGCCCGGCGCCGCCGAGAGCCTCGGCCCGCGCGCCTACGAGATCCCGGCCGTCGGGGGCTTCATGCTCTGCGACGATGAGCGGCCCGAAATCTTCGACGTGCTCGGCGACGCCGCCGCCACGTTTACGGCGTGGGAGAGCGCGAGCTTGGAGCGGGAGATCCGCTACTGGTTATCGCACCCGGATGCGCGTGAGGAGCGCCAGCGCGCACAGCACCAGGCCATACAGGCGCACAGTTGGACGCACCGGGCGGCGGTGCTACTGGAGACGATCACACCCTAGGAGGACACCTTGGCAACGAAGAACACCCGCAACGCCCGCCTGCTGCTCTGTGCGACTCTGGGCGGGACGTATGTGGCCGTGAACAAGACGCACGGCCTGAACCTCAGCCTGTCCACCGACTTCAGCGAGGATACCTCACACGGCGACACGCTGAAGTCGTACATCCCCGGCCTGCAGGACTTCAAGCTCACGATCAACGCCTGGTACGACACGGCGTATGCGGTGCTGGAGACGATGAGCAAGAACAAGACAAGCGAGTACTTCCAGCTCTACCCCGACTTCGCCGACACGCTGAACTACTACCGGGGTCAGTGCTACGTCGGGCTGGACGGGCTGCCGCTCGATCTGGGCAATACGGCGGATCTCACCTTCACGAGCACGATTGCGAATGCGGACATTGCGATCATCCGTGGTGGAGCGGCGATCTAATGGCCTACCTCACCCGCGAGGTGCTGGTGGCGCGTGGCACCCGGAGACGGCGCGATGTTGAGTCGCCCGTCTTCGGGGGCACGCTCTGCCTGCAAGAGCTTTCCCGCTGGGACTGGAAGATGGCGGCGCAGATGGCGACGCTGCCGGACAAGCCCGAGCAGGTCTATATCCAACTGTGGAACGCGGCGCTGTTTGCGGCGGGGGTGATTGACCCGCAGGACGGGGCGGCGCTGTTTACCTTCGAGGACGTGAGCAACTTTCGCAACGACCCGGCGCTGTGGGCGGAGATTGACCGCATCGCCGACCTGCTGCGCGAGCTGTCGGAGGTCGGCCCCGAAAGCCTCAAAAGCGGCGGTCCTGCGCCTGACGCTGGACGAGGGGATCGACCCGGAGGACGGCAGCGAGCAAAACGCGGTGCGCCGCAAGGCGCTGGAGCTGATGGCGCGAACGATTGACGATCTGACCAACCTGGAGCTGGTCGCCCGCGCCACCGATGAGCTGTGGTACCTGGATCTCTGTCTCGACACCCTGCACCGCTTGCCCTCGGAGGTCGATACCGTGCTGCTGTGTCGGGAGTACACCGCCTTGCAGGCGCGCGGGATTATCAAGCAGGCGCAGGAGCGCATCAGCCGCGTGTTTCAGCGGACGGGGGGCTAAGTGAAACTGACGATCCTCACCTGTGTGCTCCGCCCTACCATGGCGCTTGAGACGGTGCGCAGCGTCCAGCGAGCCAACCCGCACCCGCTTGCGATCGAGCACCGCCTGCACTACTGGCAGGGCGAGCCGGATCACGATCGATCCCGCACCGGGCCGTGGATTACGCGGCTGCTCGCCGACGTGCGCGAGGGCTGGGTGCTGTTCGTGGATGATGACAACCGCCTGCACCCCGACTTGCCCGCGCGCCTGGCGGGGCTGATCGCCGCCCACCCCGCCGCCCACGCGTTTGCGTTTGACTGCGCCTACCCGGAGTTCGGACCGGAGGGCCTGACGTGTGCGCCGAACAAGGTCCATCCGCTCTCGATCGACGGTGGGCAGGTGGTGTTCCGCCACGATCACGGGCTGGTGTGGACGCACGGCCCGACGGCGGACGGCGCATTCTTCCGGGCGCTATACCTCCAGGACCCGTCGGCGTGGGTCTTCACCAATGAGACATTGACGTACCACAACCATCAGATCTGGGGGCCGTCCCATGGCTAGGCGCATTGAGATCCCGATCTCCACCCCCTATAACGCCAAGGGCGCCGACGCCGCCGCCCGCGCGCTCACGGCGCTCGCCAAGGCTGAGCAGGCGGCAGCGCAGGCATCATCGAAGACGGCGCAGAGCCAGAACCAGGCGAGCGTGTCGGCGCAGAAGCTCGCGCAGGCGCAGACGCAATCCGCCATCGCCGCGCAGAAGTTGGCGCAGGCGGAGGCGGGGACGATCGCCGCGATGGCGAAGGCCGACGCCGCTCAGTCGAAGGCGGCGCAATCGGCGCTCCGGCTTGAGCAGGCGCAGGCGAAGGCAAGCCAGGGCGGGCGCTCCCTCTCGCAGACGCTCGGCGGGCTCACCCAGGCAGCCGGGGCGTTCGGTGTTGCGTTTGGGGTGCAGCAGATTATCCAGGGCGGCGTGGAGCTTGCCAAAACCGGCGCGCAGGCGCAACTGGTGGCGACACGCTTTAATGCGCTTGCCGAGGCGGCCGGCAACTCGGGCGATGCCCTGCTCGGCGCCCTGCGCAAGGCGAGCGGCGGCGAGATCTCGGATCTAAACCTCCAGCTCGCCGCCAACCGCGCCAACCTGCTCGGGGTTGCCACGAGCGCCGAGCAGCTCGGTACGCTGATGGCAATCGCGCGCGATCGGGCGCAGAACCTCGGCACCACGGCAACCGAGGCATTTAATGACCTCGTGACCGGACTCGGGCGCGGATCGCCGCTCATCCTCGACAACCTCGGCATCATGGTCAACCTTGAGGAGGCCAACCAAGCCTATGCCGATAGCGTGGGCAAGACGATCTCCCAACTGACTGAGGCCGAGAAAAAGCAGGCGCTCATCAATCAGGTGGTCAAGGACGGTAAGGCGTCAATGGAGGCGACGGGCGGCGCGGCTGATAGCGCGGCCGGCAGCTACACGCGCCTCGGTACGGCGGTTGAGAACGCCGCCGCAACGATCGGCACGGCGCTTGCGGAGGCAACGCGCGGGACCGCCGACGATCTCGCCACTGGGATCAACCGCCTGATGCAAGGGAGCGAGGGGCTCAATGAGGCGTGGGTGAGCCTGATCGCCACGGCGCAGGCCAACGCCGCCTATCAGACCGCCTACGCGCAGGCGCTCCAGGCCGGAGTTTCGCCGACCGAGGCCGCCGCCGCTGCCAGCGCCGCCTACAAGGCAGTGATTGATGAGGCGACCGCATCCCTCTCCAAAGGCACCACGGGCGGGACGCAGTGGGGCGCCGCCACCAATGAGGCCGCCGCCGCTGCAGACGCGGCCAACGTGGCGATCGGGGAGATGCTCGCGCAGACGCTTGCGGACGCCGACGCAAAGACCGCCGCTGAGGAAAAGGCGCGCATGTTCGCGGAGGCGCAGCAGACGATTGCCAACCTTGGCGGGGCGGTCGCGGCGGGGCTCACCACATCCGCCGAGGGCGCACTCATCCTCGCCGATCGCTACGGCATCGCCTACGCGCAAGCCTTACTCCTGATCGATGCCCAGGCGCGCATCGCGGGCGGGCAGGCGCGGCTCGCCGGCCAGAAAGCCAACACAGTCGATCTCGTCCCTGGCGGCGTGGGCGCAAGCGCTCCCGGCAAGCGCGGGCAGTCGGATGCCGACATCCTCGCCACGGTGCAGAAGACGACGGATGAGATCACCGCCGTGGGGGTTCGGGCGCAGCCCGTTAGAACCGCAGCCGTCAAGGCCGGGGGCGGGGCGCGGGCGTCCGCCGAGCAGAGCGCCGCCGACAAGATCAAGCAGATTGCTGAGGAGACCGCCGCCAAACTAGTCGCCATCGACCAGCGCGCCGCCGAGCAGCGGGCGAAGGCGCAGGCGAGCCTGGCGAATGCGATCAACCAATCGAGCGCGGATCTGGTCGCCAGCCAGGAGGCGAACGACCTGGAGCTGGTCGGCGCGTCTGAGGACCGCATCGCCGAACTGACCGCGCGCGAGCAGGCCGAGGCGCAGGCGCGGATCGCCACGATTGAGGCCGTCAAGGAGGCGCGCGCGATTGCCGATGCGGGGGACGCCGAGCAGGCGCAGGCCGTGCTTGAGCAGCGCACGCAGCAGATCCAATCGCAGCAGGCGCTTGATGAGGAGTACGCCAAGCGCCGCGCGGAGCTTGCGGGCGACCCGGCCGCCACCGAGGCGCTCAAGACGCAGTACGACGAGGCCACGGCGGCGCTTGCGGACGCAACGCAGGTGCGCATCGACCTCGCCGCCCAGGAGGCGCAGCAGCGCGCCGAGGCGCTCGCCGCCGAGAAGCAGGCCGTTCTGGACGGGGCGGATGCGCAGGTTGCGGCGCTCGGGAAGACGGGGGACGCTGCCGACACGGCAAAGGGCAAGGTCGCGGCAATCGGAGATGCGCTAGCAAGCATCCCCCCACATACCGTTGTCACGATCGATGTAGTAGAGAATCGCACGAGCAGCGGCGGCGCCCCCGCTGAGGCGAGCCGCGCCGCCGGGAGTAGCACATCCGCGCCCGCATCGTCATCAGGTGGCGGGGGGAGCGGAAACAAGGCCGGCGCGGGGATGCTTGGGGTGACGAGTGGCCCGGCCACGCTGACCGTCGGCGACAATCCGGGCGGCGTCGAAATCGTGAGCGTCATCCCGGTGTCCGGCGTCGGAACCACCAGCATCAGCAGTGGCAACATCCGCATGGCGGGCGGCGGCACGGCGATTGCGGGGCTGAGCGATGATGATGCGATCCGCCGGCTTGAGGACGCCAACCGACGGCAGATCCGCCCCACGGGCGCAGCCGTTGCCGGGGGCGGAACGAAGGGCGCCGCGAAGGCCGCCGCCGCTGCGGAGAAAGCCGCCAAGCCTGCAATCGCCGACTACGCCAAGGCGGCGAAGGATAATCTTGACCTGCTTGCTGAGACGCTGAAGATCCGCCAGGCGGTGCAGGACCCGGCAACGTGGATGCCGATCAACGATGCGGTGCTGGAGAGTGCGGCGCGCGACGCCGATAAGGTTGCGCGGGCATTCGCCACGATCGCGGCGACCTACGATGGGCCGGTGCTTGAGGCCGCCAAGCTCTACGCAGACGCGCTGGGCGGGGCGTACAGCGCCATCAAGGACGGGCTTGAGGTGTCCGACCTGCTGCGCGGGAGCGAGGCGCTCGATATGGGCAGCCTGGCGCGCTTCGAGACGAACGCGGGCGCGGTGCTAGCAACCGTCGGGCGGCTGGGGGCGATGGCCGCCACCGTCCCCGAGGCAAGCGTGAGCGCGCTGGGCAACGTCGCAAGCACCCTTGCGGTCCTCCCCTCGCTCGGCATGCTGGGCGGCGGAGGCGGCGGGTCGAATACGAACGTGGGCGGCGTCACCGTCAACATCTACCCGGCCGCCGGGATGGACGCGCGGCAGATTGCAAGCCAGGTGACGCAGGCCATTGGGCAAAGTTGGGGGGCCAGGAAGTGAGCAAGAACTCAGTCATTATTAGCCACGCATCGATAAACGGAACCGACATCTACCTCAGCGGCGGCGCATCGACGCAGACGGTGTACGCGGGCTCAGGAACGCCGTGGAGCACGGAGAGCACTAGCCCGTATGAACTCGGCTACGCCGTCGAGGGCGGCCCGTCCTACACGCCCAAGCCACCCGAGCCGATCCCGTACTATGCCGGCGCCCCGCCGTTCACGCTCGGCTTCGTCCCGCGCTGGATGGGCTACGCCCCGGTTACCGAGTCGTTCGGGGTGCAGATGCGCGGCACCACCAAAGACAATGCCGTATTCCTGCTGCGTCAACTGCGCAACGCGATCAATGCGGCGGTGTCCTTCATTGCGGGCGGGGCGGTGATGCTCACGATCAAGGGCGGCACCAACAATGCCTACTGGCGCGTGCTGAGCGGGACGGCGGTGGAGACGGCCGATCACATCAAAGAAGCCACCTCAGACAGCAGCAACCCGTATGTCATCCGCGCCGTCGTCACCTGGACGCGCACGCCGTTCGGCGGGATGCTCACCACGCCCACCACGCTCATTAACGGAACATCGTGGGCCAACGCCGGCACCGGCTCACCGGATAACGTGGAGAGCTACGGCGTCACCACCGGCACCGAGGCGGGCGATATGGCGGATGAGGGCAGCCCGCTCAATATCACCGTGCGGCCATCCTCGGATGGAACGGGCGACCCGATCCGGCGCGTCATCCTCGCCTCCGTCGCCAGCCGCACTTACGTCGGGCTGTCCGCCTCGAATACCTGGAGCACCAGCGGCACGACCTACGCGACGGGCGGCAGCATCAGCGTGTGGGCGGACGCGCTCGATATGGGGGCGCTGCTCGGCAACTACCGCATGCACTTCCGGCTGCTGGGCGTCTGTAGCGCGTTCACCGGCTCGCCGGAGTTCCGCTTTCAACTGTTCAATGGCGCAGGGTCAGGCGTGTCGCCGATCTACAGCGGCGTGATCCCGCCCGTCAACGGCGACGGGAACACGACCGGGCGCTTCATCGATAGCGGGCCGATCCCCGTCACCATTCAGGAGTTGCGCAACCTCTCAGACATGAACTGGAGCGTTCGGCTTGAGGTGCGCTCATCCGACGGCGGCGCCACCACCGGCACGCTGATCTCGGTCGATGCGCTGTTCTACTACGACTACTGCGATATTAAGTTTGCGGGGGCGTCGTGGGGCACCGGCTCAAGCCTGCGGTATGACATGAACCTGACCAGTTTCAGCCAGCGCTCCGGCGTCCCCTGCATCCCGCTGCCCTACCCGCAGGCGATGCTCACGAACCCGAACGCTACCAACCGCGCGATCGAGATGGGCGAGGTGCGCGGGACGCCGCCCCGGCTCTACCGCGATAGTAGCCTGTATGTGCGCGTGCTGGATGCGGTGCTGGGCGGCATTGTCTACGCCATCACCACCCGCACATTTACCGTCACCGTGGCGCACGGCAAGCTCTACCGCACGCTGCGCGGGAATGCGTAGCGCATTAGGAAGCCATAAATGACACTTTCGTGGTATAATATGAACGTGCTCCCGCACTGCATCAACAGTCGGGAGCGTGGCCGCAACCTGTGTAGGAGGTTCGACGTGTCTAGTGTACCACAAGAGTTCTACGTCTATACGCTCGTGCGCCCTGATGGGCGTGTCTTCTATGTCGGCAAAGGCAAGGGCGATCGGATCTTTGACCATGATAAAGAAGCCCGACAGGGACATCAGTGCCACAAGTGCAACATCATCCGCAAGATATGGCGACAGGGAAAAACATACCAGCGCTACTATGTCTTCACCACAACCGATGAAGACGAGGCGTACACCCATGAGCGCGAGTTGATTGCGCAGTATGGACGCAAGAACCTTGCTAATCTAACCGATGGCGGGGAGGGGTTGCGCAACCCTGCGCCAGAAGTACGCGAGAGACTGGCGGCGCCCAACCGTGGCAAGTCGCCGTCAAATAAAGGTAAGCCATGTCCGCCCGAAATGCGCGCCCGAATATCAGCCACCCTTAAGGGGCGCTCACTTGCGCCGCACGTTCGTGAGCAGTTTGCGCGGGTAAACATCGGGCGCAAATACTCCACAGAGCACCGCGAAAATATCGCCTCTGGGCAAACCGACGGGCGCACCTACACCATTGTGAGTCCTGATGATGTGGTTTATCCTGAGGTTGTGAACCTTGTTCTATTTGAGCGCGAGCACGGTATTACCGATGGCCTCTGGCACGTTATGCACGGCAAGGCGGGGCATGCCTATGGGTGGTACGGGTGGATCAATGGTGAAACACCGAAACCGCCGCCGCGTCGATTTACTGCAATTGCGCCCGATGGCACGCGCCATGATCGCATCGTGAACATTGCACTGTTTGCGCGTAAGCACGGCATCGGTGAAAGTTCTCTATGGGGCGTTCTTCACGGCAAACGTCCGCATACACAGGGGTGGATTGGATGGGAAGAGGGCAAAGAGCCTGCCGTGAAACATCAGCCACTCATTGCGACCGTTACCGATCCGCAAGGGCGGGTATACCGAGGGGTGCACAACATTACTGCCTTTGCACGAGAACATAAACTCACTGCAACTGCACTTCTTCGTGTCATTAGTGGCGAGTTTGCACAGCACAAAGGCTGGACAGCACAGCGGGGGTCTTGCTAATGTTCACGATTGCCATCTACGATCGCGGGGCCGGGGGCGCCCCGACCGCTATTCTGGTGGATAACCTGGCGCGGGCGGCCGAGAGCCTGGAGTGGACGATCTCGGACCAGTTCGGGTTTGAGAGCGCCCGCACACAGTTCACCGGCACCCCAGACGAGGGCGTCGGGTACTTCGGGCGGCTCGGCTGCGGCGTCGTGATCTACGGCCCCGGCGCCGAGCGCTGCTGGGAGGGGCTGATCACCGAGGTGGTGATCACGGCGGGCGGCGAGAGCCACAGCCGGGGCATCGATGGGATGGGCAACCGGTGGAATGTCCGATATACGACGTCGCTGGGCGTGAGCCTGGCGACGGGGACGAGCGCGGAGACGGACAGCAGCGCGGTGTACGGGGTGCGCGATCAGATCGCCAGCATCAGCGGCAGCACCTCCACCGGGGCGCAGGCGCTTCGGGCGCAACTGCTCGCGGCGCGGGCGTGGCCGGTGCGACACCCGAGCAGCGAGGTGACGACGGGCGCGGATGCGGGGACGCTCACGATCGGCATTGTGATGAGCGGGTGGTACGATACGCTGGGGTGGGTGCAGACGAGCCGCACCGACACGTCAAACGACGTCACCACCGATCAGGTGATCGATCTCATCGCCGCGTCGGGCGTGGGCATTGGAGTAACCAACCCCTTTCTCTCTACCACATCTGCGCGCATCACCGCATCCGGCATCTCGGATACGATGTTTATCGCCGAGGATACGACGTACCGGGCGAAAATAGAAGCCTTGCTCTCACAGGGGAATAGCGCCGGCTCGCGCCTCACGTGGGGCGTGTATGAGGGGCGGCAGTTCGTGGTAGAGCCGTGGGCGGGCGCGACGCCAAGCACTATCCACTATGTGCGCTGGCTAGGCTCCGGGCTGATCACCAACCCGCAGGGCGGCATCATTGACCCGTGGAATGTCCGCCCCAACGCCATGTACCAGGTCGGCGATCTGGCCGACGGGGCGACGCGCTCCGTCGAGCAGGACGGCACCGGGCGGTACTATGTGGCGCGCACATCCTTTCGGGCCGACGGGAGCGGAATGGGCGTGCGCTGTGAGCCGGGCGAGGTCGATGACCTGACGGCGCGCTTTGCGCGGCTGGGCCGATCCGCCCGATAGACGCGCATGGTAGAATCAGTGGCATAGCTGAAAGGGGCTGCTATGCGACGATGGCGATGGATCGTTCTGGTGGGCGCGCTGCTCGTGACGCCCGCACACGCCGCACACGACCTGACGGCCGCGTGGGCGCCGCCGTTCGGGTATGCGGTGGTGTGGCGCGGGGATGCGCCCGAGGGGGCGTGTGTGGTCAGGGTGCAGCCGGCGCCCGAGGTGGTGCTGGGGTGCGATGCGCGAACCACGTTTATCATCCGCCCGGAGGACGGGGCGCAAGGAGGGGATGTGTTCGAACTGCGCGACGGGGCGACGGTGCTGGCGACGGTAACGCTCGGCGGGCGCGTGGCGCTGCCGGATGTGACGGCGCCGTGAGTACGCAAGCGATGGCGCGCGATCTGGCGCCGCTGATTCTGCGCGGCGGCGGCGCCAGGGTGTATAACAGCACGAACGTGAGCCACGCCACGTCAGGCACCAACCAGGCGGTGACGTTCAACACTGAGCGCTACGATGACGCCGAATACCACAGCACATCATCCAACACCAGCCGCCTCACGATCGCGCAGCCGGGGCGCTACCGTGTCGGCGGCTGCATCGCGTTCGCCGCAAACGCGACCGGCGTGCGGTATGTGCAGTTGCGCGTCAACGGCACAACGTATATCGCGATTCAGGGGAGCGTGTCCATGGGCGGGGCGGTAGCAACGATCCTCACGGTGGAGACGGATTACGAGTTCGCAGCCGCCGACTATGTGGAGCTAGTCGGCTATCAGGATAGTGGTGGTGCGTTGAATATGACGGCGAGCGCGAACTACTCCCCCGAGTTCTGGATCGCCCGGCTGTGAGATGGCTCCTCTGCGCCCTGCTGCTGTGTGGCTGCGCCGCCACTAGTGCGCAGTCCCGCCCCACCGTGACGCCCGCCACCGTGCCCACCGCGCAACTCGATCCGGGCGTCATCGTGTGGCCCTTCCCGCTCACCCCTGCGCCCGCCTACCCGGCGCCGCTCCAGGCGCAGCCCACGCCCCCCACCCTCACCGCCACGCTCACCCCATCGGGCGTCGTCGTCACCTGGTCCGCGTCGGAGCCCGTCTGCCCGTGGCTGGAGTCGGGCGCGGTGCGGCTCTACGCGGGCGGGGCGGCGCCGTGTCGGGCGTCGGGGAGCGCGCTGCTCGGCTACGTGCCGGATCTGCCCGCGCGGGTGGTGCTGCGGGACGAGGGCGGGGTGGAGGTGGCCGGGGTGGATGTGGGGTATACGGCTATTCTGCCGATGATCGCCGTGCCTTAGCGCGCTTTGGCGCAAGGGATAGCCCAAACTTACGCGCCAGTTTCTTGACGTAGGCACGCCCATAGGTAAGCGCTGCTCCCATCGCTTCCTCTTGGGTGGTGTGATTCTCGCTCACGGTGTAGCGCGTATCGCCAATGTCAATGAATGCGTCGTACTTGTCTAGCCCAAACCCGCGCCGCACTACGAGATCAAACGCCTCACACCAGTAGTGCAAATCACGATTCGGGCGTGTCCATCCGCGCGGTAATTTCTCTCTTGCCATCGTCTCTCCCCTCCCACCGCCACCAGCGCCGCCCGGACGAACGCGCGCGGGGCGGGGTCACGACTGCGGCTCCCCCAACCAACTATCTGCCCACTCCTGCGCGAGCGCAACATCATGCCGCGTGTCCTTGTGCGCAAGGCGCATCCCATGCGGGTCGTGGTACAGCCGCACCCTCACATCACCCGGCCCGCGATGGCTGATGAGCGCCAGGCGCGTCACCGTCTGCCGGAGCATCGTGGCGCTGCCGTCGCGGTGGGTGTGCGTGTGCCAGTCGGCGAGGCCGATGTCGGCGGATGTGATCACCAGTCTACCTCCATCAGCCGCTCCTCGCCATTGACGCGGTGTGGGATCGTGCGCTTTGGTGGCTGCGCGGGATTGGGCTGTCCACGGGCGGCGCGGATCTTGGCGAGCGTCTCGGCGCGCGTGCCGCCGACGAACTCGGCTATTTTGTTGGCGCTATAGGTATACGTGCCGTCGTCTTCGGTGAGGGCGGCGAGCACACGGATCGCCTGATCAGCGCGCGTACCAGCCGTACTAGCCGGTGGTTCGGAGGGCGGTTCTACCTGATACGTACCAGCTAAACCGGCGTTTCGCGTACCAGTTGCCGGGGGCGCGTAACTTGACAGAATGTGGAGCACCAGCGCGCCCCATCGCTTCCACGCCAGCGAACCGAGCGCATACACGCCCGCCGCAAAGGTGCCCCATGTGATCACGGCACTAATCCAATCGCCAAGCGTCATGGGGCACCTCCTGCCTAATCCTTCATCCGCCACAGCGCCTCGGGCGCTACCGCTATGATAGCCCCAACCACCAGCGAAATCAAGATCGCGGGCCACGCCTCCACGGTGGCGGGCGTGCCGGCGGCGGCGATCATCTGCGCGGTGGGGGTGCGGCCGATGTTTTTGAGCGCCGGGAACACGCCGCCCGCGTTGATCAGGCTATCGAGCACAAACACCGCGACCGTGAAGATACCAGGCCGCCCACTCAGGATCGGGCGCTCCGCCATCGTGAACACGAACTGCACCACGAGCGCCACCGGCAGCGCGATCGTGACCGGCGTCCCTGGCTGCAGCCCCGTTACCATCAGGTACGTTGCATACACCGCGCCAAGCCACGCCAGCCCGGCCGCGATCTTCGAGCCAGGGAAGCGCATTTTCCCCGGCACATCCGCCACCCGCACACCCGAGCGGGGCGGGGCGCTGGCGAATAGGCTGTCTAGTAGGTCGTTGTTTGCCATTGTTTCGCTCCCTCCGCTATCGATCAATCTCTCGCCGAATGTTTGCCATATGCCGCCCATGATCGGACACCATTCGACGGAAGCGCGCCGCCCCTGCTTCGCGCTGCACCGCAACCGAGCCAAGCACCACCCCGATTAGAAATGTCACGTACAGCGGCACAGCGACAAACAACCCAATCGCCCACACGATCAGCAATGTCACCGCCCACGCCATCACCAGGGCTATCACGTAGCGCATCTCACTCCCCTCTCGCGCGGCGATACCGCGCCTGCGCCGCCTGTCGTGTGATGGACAGGCGTGCGCCGATTAGTCCCGCTTGGCGGCTTTGTACTGTTGCCACGCCGCCTGTCGTGTAATGCCAAGCCGCTCGCCGATCTGTGCAAAGCTGAGCTTGTCGTGGTCCTTCAGTCGCACAATCTCAGGTATGTCCTCTCGTGTGGATAGCTCGATCGAAACTGGCATATTGACCACTAGCGAAAGATTGTCGATCGTGTCGTCAATCTGATCACTTGGCACCTCTGGGCCGATTGCCATCAGCGCGTCAAGGTCTGTCTCTGTCAGTGCAAACCACTCACCACGCAGCCGCCGATCTGCAAAGCACTCGTGAAGGCGCTGCTCTAGCAGTCGGCGATCGTCGGTGGCAATCGACACCACTACCTCGATAGGGTGCGGCACCATCCCGGCAAGATCCTTGACACGCTTGGCGACATCGACCGCCATCCCGATTTTGTGTGCGCCTTGATCGGTGGCAATCACATACACGTAACCGCCTGCCTGCTGCTGCGATTGACGAGCTTGGCGATGAGCAGCGAGGATCGATCGCGCCTGACCGAGTTCTGAAGTTAGGCTATCGATCGTCTGCTGCATACCGACCCGTGTTACAGCGAGTTCGGCCTGTAAGCTATCGACCACGGACTGCAGCGGATCGGACACCTCCGTCAACCGATGTAGCAGCACGCTCACCGCATACGCCAGCCCCGCCAGCGGCAGCGACGTGATCAGCGCCAGCCCGAGCGCCGCCCAGTCCACCGCCGTGTGCGCGATGTCCGGCACGGTGGCGCGGTAGTGCGCGAGCGTGTTGAACACCACCGCCGTCGCCACCGCCGCCAGCGCCACGTTGCGCCCGTAGGCGCGCAGCCGCTCGCTGTGCAGGCGCAGGATGTTGACGCCGATGTACAGCACCTCATAGCCGAGCGCCGCACTCCCGGCCGCCCACGGCCCGCTCTGTGGCTCCAGGTAGGTGTAGACGCCGTAGGCGCTCGGCGCGGCCAGCAGCGGCACGCTCAGCACCGCGAGGGCGGAGCGCAGCCAGGGGCGGTTAGTCGGCATCACTCATATCCTCCCATACCGCCGCGAGTGCAACCAGCGCCCCGATGCCACTGACGAGCGTGAGCATCAGCGTGAGTACCGCCCACGCCGAATCGATCACGATGAGCGCGTTCGTCTCCCATCCCCACAGCCCGGCGAGTTGCATCAAGCAGAAGAACAGCAGTGCGTGTAACTGCGGTTTACTCATCCCCACCACCTCCACACCAGCACCGCCCCGATGAGCAGCGCCAGCACGATGACCGCCAGGTCGGCGGTACTCCAGCTACGCATTGCCCGCTCCGATCTGCGCCGCGAGGGCGATGAGGGCGGTAGCGAAATCAGGGTGCTCCGAAATGTCCTCAATATCCCCGCTCGCGCACTGGCGTGACACGCGCCATCGGTTGTCAGGTGCGGTATGATCGGCGACAAGGCTGCATCGCGCGCCGTGCTCCATAACTGATGCAAACGCATCACCGTCTGGCGCTGCCCCCAACCCCTCCACCGCGCGCAGCAGGGCGGCGGCGTGGGACTGTGCGAAGATTGCCAGCATCTCATCCGCTTCCTTGCGGTCGCTGCGCTTCTCGTCTTCTGGCAACTCCATGTACGGGGTTCGCATCTGGCGCTGCCAGTGCAACACGAGTTCAACCGGGATGGTGAAGCTACCATCGGGGTGCAGTTCTCCTCGATCAAATAGGTAACGCATCCACCCTGACCACGCCTCGTGTGCGTAAGCGGCAAGCGCCTCGCGTAGTTCTTGCTCATTCATTGCGGGGCCTCCTCAATCGCAGCGCGCAAGGTGCGAATAGTCGTGCATATCCTGCATTCATCCTCTTCTACGCACAGCCCGTAATCATGTCCATTTATCATGCCGATCAGGTGGTAGCGGTAGAGTGCATCGGCACTGCTGGTTGCCGCCGCCCGCAGCCGCGTCACCTCGTCCAGGAGGCTGATCACGGTGGCGGGGTTGGCGGCGGCGATGTAGTTGGCGTCTGCCTCAGTGTTGCCGTTATTCCATGTGCGGGTGACAGCAACACATACATCGCGGTCGCTCTCAATTGAGTACGCCTCATCCGGCGTCCAGCCCCGCGCGACTGTCCACTCTCCCGGCGTGGCGGCGCTGGCGAGCGCCCGTAGTTCGTCGTGTGTCATCTCGCTCTCCTTACGACCCGCGCAGCAGGCCGCGTACACGCGCTACCATCGCGCCGCCGCACATACTCCACCCCCTCGGCCACCCGCACCACCACCCCGACGCACGGGCGGGGTGGCCTGCCTGCCGCGCCCGCCGGGCTCACCAGCGCCGCCAGGACGAGCACGAGGACAAACACCACGCCCACCCGCACGAACAAGCGCAGCGGGTCGTAGGGCGCGCGTGGGGCGGGGTGTGCGGCGCGGCGGCTGGCGCGACTGTCGTTCCACGCGCGGACGGTGGGCGGGGTGCCGTTGTTGTTTGGTATACTCATGGTGCTCCCATTCCTTTCACGTTTGGGGGCCATGCGCCCGGTCGGTGCTCGCCGATGCGGGCGCGCTCGATTACTCAGACTTTGACGGATCGTCGCGCTTCAGGCTTGCTTCGCTGCTATACCCGTCGGGGTAGCGCTTTCTGAGCTTTTGGATGTTTAGGATCATCACGTTCTCTAGTGGGATCTCCAGCTTCGTGCAGAGCGCCGCCACATACCAGAGCACGTCGCCAAGCTCTTTGACAAGCTCCACACGATCGAGCGGATGGCGGTGAAAGACTGCCTTCTTGATCGTGTCGGCAACCTCTCCGGCCTCGCCTGCCAATCCAAGCGCATTCCACACGAGCATCGTTTCCAGGTCGGTGTAAGTCGCGTCCGGGCCGTCGATCAGCGTGCGCCCGGCGAGTAACTGGTATTCGTTCGCGTCCATCCATGTCTCCTCTGTTGATTGGTTGGGGCGGGGCAATCGTCACACACAAACAGCACGATCGCCCGGCCCTGGCCCGCAGTGACGTTGCGGTGCGTTAGGTGGCGTCGGTGGATGATAGTTGAGCGATGTGCGCACGAATGCGCTCGCTCAACTCGATGCCGGTCTGTGGGCGCGCCGCCATATTACGCACGTCATCGATCATTGTGCGCAAACATGCGATCTTGGTTTTGGCGGCTTGTAGTTCACGATCTGCTGCCTCGTACCGCGCGCGATACTCATCCCGCTCACCACGGGCGAGCCCGATGGTGGCATCTGCCTCTTGCTTCGCGGCGTCCTGCTGCGCCTGGTACATCTCCACAATTGCTGCCATCAGTGGTGCATAATCAGGACGCGTGTATTGCGGGGCGGTATAAAGGCGTGGGCCATAACCACCCGACTGTGTGGCTTCATAGAATCGCTGGACCTTGCGATCCTGGAGATCGTAGGCTAGCACCTCGATGCCATGCGGCCGAAGCATGCTGCGATCTTGTGGATGGTAGCAGCGATGCGCGTTGGTTAAGGCGAGAAACAACCCATCTTGTCCCGCTTCGCATTCCCAAAACAGGTCGCCCATCTTGATGCTCCTGATGTCGATGTAGTCCATCGCTCGTCTCCCCTCCCTCTGTCTTTGCCCGCCGCCCCCGAGATGAGCGCGGCGGGCGTCTGCCATATTTAGCCCCCAGCGGTCTGAGGGTTCGTACCTTACCCCGCACCTCCTCTCGCTGTCCCACGGCTTGCTCTGAGGGCTCACACGAGCCCCTGGTCAGCGGGGACGACGGTCGCTGCGCCGCTTAGGCGGGCGGGGTGAACTTGGCGGCAAGGGCTTGGCGGGCGACCAGCGCCGCCTCCTGACATCGGTCACAGCAGGTACTGGCCGCAATGCTCTCCAGTGCTGCGCGCAGGTCGCGCACTTCCCGCGACCATTGTGCGTTGCGCACCCACGATCGCCCCAGTAGCTCGCGCGCCTTGTCGCGCTCCCGAACGAGCTTCGCGATCACCTTGAACTGCTCAGCCATCTCATACGCGAGCTTGTCCGTGTCGATGCCCTCAGCTCGCGCCTCGGCGAGAATCTCCTCATCGCTCAGCGCCATCAGGCGGGCGATCTCGTCGTCTTCTAGATCCGTCGTCATCGCCCCTCCCCAACCTGCCGCGCGAGCGCGATCATCGCACCCTTGAGAGTGTAGTACGATGCAACGCTGCCGGTGCTTGGCACGGTGTACCAGTTCACAATGCCCGCATTGCGCCACAGCCGCACATCAGGCTTTATCTGCTCACTCAGCATCGCGAGCCTCCTGATCGTGTCCATCCGCGTCACCGTCGGGGGTGATGTCGTACACAAGCGCCGCCTCTTGCTCAGCGGGCGGTAGCTTCTCCCATGCCCGGTATCGCACAACCTGCTCAGCGCCAACTTTCACCATATACGCCCCATCGCGCCAGCCCATCTCGCAATCCCACCAGTTCTCACCCCAGCCGAGTGACTGGAGGATACCGATCGCTCCGTAGTGCAGCCATTCGTCTGGTTTATCGTCTATCATAGTCTCGCCGCCTCCTGTGCGGCCATGCGCCCGGTCGGTGTCCGCCGATGCGGGCGCGCTCGATTAACCTAGCCGATAAAACAGCGCCAGCATCTGATCGGCCTCCTTGCGGTCGCTCGCCTTCTCGCCTTCCGGCAAATCAGCATAGGCGGTGGCGCGCTGCCGATCCCACCGCTCAACAAGGCTTGCTGGGAGCGTGATGCTGCCGTCGGGGTTGCGCACGCCCTTGCCGAACTCGTAGTTGATCCACCCGCTCCACGCCTCATGTGCATAGGCGGCGAGCGCCTCGCGTAGTTCGTTATTTGCCATCCCCTTGTCCTTCCTTGTTCCTATCGGCGGGGCTGCCTGGAGCTGCACCAGGCCGTCGCGCCACTCGCGCCCCGCAGAGCCCGCCGAACGCGACGGGCGCTACACACATAGCCGATACTGACTGGGCGGGGCTTCCTTTCTACTTGGCTCGGCTCCAATGGGGCGCTTGCCCCTGGTCCGCAGTGCGTTGCGGGGCGGGTTAGGGCTTAAGACCGAGGCGCTTGGCGCAGACAGGACACACCGCCACGCGCGGCTTGCGGCGCGGTGAGCGGATAATCCACCCGATCGAGCGAGCCTGCGTCAAGCACTCGCGCTCATTGCGCCCCGCAAACTCGTTTGCTATCGTGACCGTGTTGTGCCACTCCGGTCCATTCTTGACAACATAGGCGCCGTCATGGCCGGTGAATCCGTCGTGACCACCAGAGTCGCAATACAGGTGAACGCTATAGCAGCCGACTATCATTGCCTTGTCTCCCTCCCCCTTGTCTTACCCGCCGCACCCAGAGCATTGAGCACGGCGGGCGCGCTTCTCAGTGTGGGCTCTTACCTTACACACACCTCCCCATCTCGTCATCGCTCGCGCCCCGACATGAGGCTGGGCCTGATGCGCTCAGGCGGGCGGGGTGAACAGAACCAACTGCTCAGGCTCTGGATCGGGCGGATAGAGTTCATCGTGTCGCCAGTCGTGCGCGTTTGGACAGCGATAGACCGACATCCACAGTTGCGGCGCGTCAACCGGGATTGCGCCCGCACGCACCAGTGGCGCGCTACACGTTGGACACTGCATTAGTCATCCCCTCTGGGACGAGTCGCCTCCACTGCTGCCCGCATAGCCGCCCACTCTTTGGGCGAAGGCTCATCGCCCTGTCGCGCCGCAAGACGGGCCGCCATCTTCCGAAGGCACGCCTTGCACGTAATTGGATCGGTCGTATAGCGCAGCCTGTACACCCGCTGTGTGCCGATGCTGTTTTTACCTGCTCCGCAGAGCTGGCCTCCGCCCCCGATGGCGTGTACTGTGCTGCCCGAGCCGCGTCGTGCGTGTGCGTAGTCCATTGCCTTGTCCTCCTCCTCTTACAACCCATCGTGCGCCCGCTCCGCCCACGTCAGCCCCTTGCCGGCGGGCGGGTCGGACGATGGAAGCAGCGCGCGGGCCTCGGCCAATGCCGCATGTCCGCGCCCGTTCGCAGTGGCGTGCGCCATGTCGCCAACGTCAAAGGCAAGCACGAGGCGTCCTAGCGCTGCCTCAAGTTCCGCGATGCGCGCATCGGCTGGCTCCAGTAGATCGTCGATCTGTTCGGTGAACACATCCTCAAGCTCGCGCGGTTCGTAGTTGCGCAGAATGTGACGCACAATCCCGCGAGCAGTTGTAGTAATGCGGTGGCTGGTGGTCATCGCCTTTTCCTCTCTCCCTGTGTAAACCATTTCCCGCCCTCGGCGCGCTTATGGCACGCTTACGCTGCCGTCATTGCCTGTGTTTGCGCCCATTGCAGCGCGGCGGGAGGCGGGTGCGCGGTGCGCTGTGGTTCAAACTGAACCAACTTTCACGGCTGGTATTCCGCATCAGGACGCCTCGCGGCGCGCATCCGGCGCGGATGGTGCGCGGTCGGCGGCGCAGTCTGGGCTTGACCGGGTACCGGTTTCGTGTTGCGCGGCGCGGTCGGCGGCGACGTGGGCGGCGAGCCAGGCGCTGCGATTGCCGAGCGCCGTGAGCCAGGCGTAAGCATCGGCATCGACCCAGAAATTGATTGCGCGCTTAGGCTGTTGCCCTCTGGGCTTCGGCCCGCGCTTCTTAGGCTGGTCACTCACGCGTGCGTTCTGTCCATATCAAGCGAGTCAACCCCCATCGCGATAACCGGCGGCTTTCCCGGCTGGAATGACATCATCATTGATGGAGCCCACCTGCTCTCGATAAATGCCGCCGCCGCTGTAGGGCTGTGACCCCGTGCAATCAACCACTCGCGCAACTCGTCTAGCGTCGCAAACACTGGGCTTACTGGGGTGCCCTCGCTCACTGTCTCATACATCTGGTAGGCGGTGGCCTCCTCTGGTGTCCAGTACGGACGATAGCTTTCCTCATCAGGGGTGTCGCCATCCCACTGCCAAAAGAACGGGAAGTCCGCCTTGCGTTCGGGCTCGCCAACCAGATCGGGGTGCGTGCCGTTGTCCCACGCAATGGCTGCGTCAAGCCACTCGCGCGCGGCCTCTTGAAAACTCCGATCATACAGCGGGCGATAGCACTGCCCGCCGTTTGCCTTTGCTCGATCGCAGCCGCCCGCCCACGGTGAGTGGGGGCACGGCCGGGTTGGGTGCTGCCATCCTGGCGGAACGTTTCGGATCTCACGGCTCATCGCATCCTCCTTATGTTGAAACAATTATACTGTTTATTTGTTTCGTGTCAAGCCCCCAATCTGGCCCGCTCTGCGCTCTCCCCGATGACCATCCCCGCCCACCGCTCCACCCACGGGCGCAGCGCCTCCACCCGCGCGCGGGCATAGTGCGCGGTCTGCGTCGGCGGGGTGTGGCCGAGGATCTCATCGATGTACGGGCAGCCGAGATCGCGCAGCCCGCCGCCGCAGGTATGGCGGCAGTCGTGGACGTGGATGCGAGGAAGACGGAGGCGATCGGTTGCATTATTCAAGTGGACGCGCAGCGTGTTCTGGCTGATTGAGCCGCTGTCCTGCGCATTGGGGAAGACGAGATCGTTGCCGATGACGGGCGTCATCGCCAGCAGCGCGGCGGGCAGCGGGAGCGTGCGCCCCTTTCCGATGACTGCCTCCGTCTTGATCGGCCTGGGCGTGAACCGATCGGTGTAGATCCGCTGCTCCACAATCGCCACCGTGCCCGCACGCACGTTCGCCCAGCGCAGCCCGCGCAGCTCCCCGCTCCGCACGCCGAGCACCAGCAGCCAGGCGACGAACGGGCCGTAGGGGTCATCCGCCATCTCGCGCAGGATCAGCCGGCACACGCCCGGATCGAGCGCCACTGGCTCGCGCAGGGCGGCCCCGCCTCTGGCGCGCGATGGGGTGAGGACGGAGTAGCTCTCAAACGGGTTCGTCACCACCACACCGGGGTACAGCGCCATCGCGCGGCGGTAGATTGAGCGGCCAGTGGCGAGGATCTGATCGGCCACGGCTGCCGTGAGCGCATACTCGCCGCGCCGGTGGGCGCTGTCCATCTTGGCGACGGCGGCGGGCGTGATGGCGGTGAGTGGCGAGGAGCCGAGCGTCTCGGCAATGCGGCGCGCATGGAGGATGTAGTTTGTTTGCGTCGTGTCGCGGGTGTAGCTACGGCTTTCCAGCCACTCGGCGGCCGCCTCCGCCAGCGTCGGGATCGGCGGGCTGACTAATCGGGATCGCTCGGCATCGAGCCACGCCTCGGCCTCCGCGCGACTGGCTGCAGCACGGTAGTGAGTAGTGGCGGTGCCATCGGGGTGCGGGACGACGATCCGCCACGACTCGCGGCGGGGGTCGTAGGAGACATAGCCCGTACCACGGGCGCGGCGCTTGCGCTTTTTGGGCATCGGTAGTCCTCTAGCCACTCAGGACGGATGCGCCATTGTACCCCAACCTGATAGCCCTGGAGTCTGCCGCGCGCGATCTCACGCCGGAGCGTGTCCGGCGTGGTCCCGCAGATCGCGGCGGCTTCGGCGAGGGTCAGGTCGGGCATCCAAACACCTTTGGGCTAGCGCGGCTCGCAATCCTTCAGCACCTTATCGGCAATCGGGCGGTCATCGGCCATCAGGAACAAGTACGCGCGCACATCGGGGTACTTGACCGCTTCCAGCGCGAACGCCTTGCGCCCATCAGCGAGCAGCGGGCGTAGGTCACTGAATACCGCGCCCGCCTTCGTGGCGAGGGCGTCGGCCTGGCTGGTGATCTCACCTGCGATGCGCTCCGCTTCGGGGCGGTACTCCTCTGGGAGCGCGGTAAGGTACTGCTCATAGGCACCCGTGCAGAGCGCCTCATGAATGCGGCGCGGCGTCAGGTTCGTAATCAGCCGATGGAGTGCGAAATACTCATCCGTCTTCACCTTCACCCGGAAGCCATCCGACCAGCGCAACACCCAGCCTTCGATCCCGCGCTCGGTCGCTTGCGCGGCGAGGATCTCACTGAAGTCGCGCGCAATCCAGAATGGGCACGAGCGCACGCCGATCGCGTCAGCAATGCGATGCAATTCCGCGCGATGAGCATCCTGCATGGTGCCCATGTTCCGTGCGCCGGTGAGTATCCACTCGTGCTGTGGATAGTTCACGACGATCCGGTTATCGGGGCCGATCCATTCGCCGACGTAGCAGGTGGTCGGATCAAGATCCCACGGGCTGACGTGAGCGCGAATCCACACGAGCGCCGCACGCGCCTGCTCTGAGGTGAACGAGCCGCGCGTGGACGTGCGCCACGCCCGCCCATCCCACCACAGCAGCACCATCGACCCATCCATCTTCGACCAGACTTCGTAGTCAGTGCCGCGCGCCGCTACCACCTCGATACTCGCGCGTTCGATGCCCGACTCACCGAGGTTGTGAAACTTGTCAAAGGCGCGTGCAACCACCCGACAGGGCGGCTCGGCTTCAACGACCAGGCCGCGACAGATCGTCGTCTCGGGTGTCCACAGCCGATCGTAGGTCGCCTTTTCGGTGTAGTCGAAAATCCAGTGGCGCCCATCGGGTGATGCGATCTGGCTGATATGGTGACTGGCGATCAGGTCGCTTAGTCGCGCGGTGTCCATCAGGTCTGATAGGTTCATATCCCCACCTCCACCCCATACGCCCGCAGCGCAGCCAACGCGAGCGCGCGGCCGGGCGAGTCGGCATCGATACCTTTGCGCGCCCACCCATCTCTTGCAAACAGACTCGCCCACCAATCATGCCCGTCGTATATCAGTTGTGGCTTATTCCCTTGTTCTTTCAGCCACACCAGCAGCCCCGCCCACGCGGCCGGGTCGGTGCAGTAGGCGGGCGCATCGGCCCATGCTTCGGCCTCTGTCTTGCGCTCACCTGTGTGCCATCCGTCGAATGCAGCAACCGGGTTTAGCTCGGTATCTACCAGTATGTAGTAGCAGTTAGCGGCGATGTCCTTGTCGTAGTGGTAGATGCTCCACCCCATCACCCGCTCCGCCACGAGGCGGTTGATCTCGTTGTCGGTCATCCCTCCACCTCCTCAACCCGTCGGCGCGTACTAACATTCCATATCTCCAGTACATCGCCAAACCCCACCAGATCGAACGTCACGACCGATCGGCGCATGTCAATCCCCGACTGCCACGCAAACGACGATCCCGACTGCTGCGATGCGGTGATGTTCAGGCCGTGCGTAGCGGTGTAGTGCTCGCGCACCCCGTCGGGAATATCGATGGCGATCAACTCATTGCACAGCAGGCAAACCCAGAGACTCATCGCGCCGCCCTCCGTGCTTCTCGCTCTGTCTTCTCATCGCGCACGCCGATAGCGCAGAGCGCCCACTGCCATCGATCGCACGTGGCACACCACACCTGTCGCTCGCCTGCCTTCGTGCGCTTGTCGGCGTCGGCGTGCCAGGCGAGATACGGGATCGAATGGTTCTCAAATCCGCGCCCCGGCGTCTGGCATGTGGCGATCTGTTCGTCGGTTGTCATCCCTCCACCTCCTCAACCCGTCGCTTCCCCCACGCCGTCACCGGCTCCGCGCCCATCGGCAGCACCACGGGCAGCGGCGTGTGGCAGCGGCGGTACGCCGGCAGGCTCGGCCCCCAGTTGCGCAGCCGCTCCCACTCGGCGATTGTCCGCCCCATCCCCGCGCGGCTCACCCACGCGCCGTTGACGGTGTAGGTGTAGCCGCCCTCACGGCCCAGGATAGCCCCCTCGACGCGCTGTGCGGGCTCGTTATCATCGTTCACATTTTGAGATGAATAATGTTTCAGCGCGTGACACATTTTGCCCCCACTCAATTGTGGCGTTTACCGCATTAGGACGCGGTGTAGCTCGGTTTACACGGATGGTATAATAGAGACAACAAAAGCCGATGCTGTGTTCAGACCACAGCATCGGCGGGGCCGCACTAGGGCAAGTAGCGCGACGTGTTGAGTATAGCACGTTGGCCCTGCTATGCCCGCCATTTGAAAGGCGGGTTTCTTTATGGCTGTCAAGTGGGTGAACCTGATCCCAGTCCCAACCGACAAGTACATCTGGGGCGATCACACCGTCTACCTGGTGCACGCCCCACGCGGCGGCCTGCACAAGATCGGATGGTCGTCGCGGGTGCACGGGCGGATGAAAGAGCTGGCGCGTGATCGAACGCAGCGCGATATTGCCGATCCGCCGTATCATCTCATCCACACCATCGCCACATCGCGCGGTCGATATTTGGAGCGTCAGTTGCATTTGCTGTTTGCCCATCGTCATATTGCGGGTGAGTGGTATCGACTGACTAAGCTGGACATCCGGTGGATCGTGGATCTGGGCGACACCCTGGAGTATGGCATCCCACTCAACGTTGACATCATTCCGCCCCTTGCGGAGGAGTGCCCATCGTGGGATTAGGCCGCACCTTCGCTCGGCTCTTGCGCCCGACGACGCGGATGGTGCGCTTGCGGTACGGCCAGTACGCCATTGCCGATTGCTTGCGCCGCTCCCGGTAGGCGGGGTCGGACCAATACCGCGCGCGGCGGGCTTCGTTCTCTTGCGCTTGGCGCGCGCGCCCGTAGGCGTTGACGCACTCCCGGCAGTAGGTGCGGTGGCCGAACGCTGCCAGTGGCGCGGCGTGCTTGCCGTGGGGACACCAGCGCAGCCCCTCCGCCGCGAGCGCGTCGTGACAGCGGCGACAGAGCAGCGAGCGGCCCTTAGCGGCGCGTGCGCAGCGCCAGCACGCCTTGGTCATCGTCCCCTCCGATACTCCTCAAGCATCTGCCGCGTCCTGACCACCCGCGCGCGGGGGCGGGGCGGGTACGTCGCCAGATCCGCGATGCCGCTGCCCTCGCGCGGCACGGGCCAGCCCAGGCGCAGCCAGCGGTGGATCGTCTGCGGCTGGACGCCGAGGCGGCGGGCGAGTGCGGTGATGGTCACAGCGCAACCACAGGCGCGTACACCGTGCCCCCTGCCGCCTGCACCTTGCGGGTGAACTCGGTGATAGTGTCGCCCGCCCAGACATGATCCTCGCGCGTTGCGCCTTGCTTCCACGAGCGCAGCCACGCAACCGTGCCAGTATTAATCGTCTGCACACAGTAGCGGCTGTTGTAGCTGGCGTCGTCCTCGGGAGTGCTCATCTGCGCTGTATAGTAGCGGCAATGGATCTCCCACGGCGCTTCGTCGCGCGCGGCGTTGTGCGTGCTATAGGTGTATGGATCGCCCGCGTTGTGCTCATACGGCGCGTCGTTCCAGTCATCGCCCCACTGCTGTGTAATAGGCTGCGTGGTGAAGTAGGCGCAGCCGCCGTCGATATAGCAGAGCCTCGGCTCTGTGCGCGTGTTGTCGTGTGTCTCGCTCATCGGTTCTTCTCCTCTGTTCTCCGTTGCCACCGCTCAATCTCCGCCACCGTCCCAAACCACGCCGCCCCGCCCGGCGCATCGGCCACGCACCACGGCGCGGGGTAGCCGTTGACGATCAACGCACCACCCCCATGTCACCGAAGGCGGCGCGGAACCCGTCAACGTTCGGCCCAAGGTAGGCGAGCGTCTGTCCGTTGCGATTGCGCCCGCCTACCTTGTCGGGGTGCCAGAACTCCAGTCGCCCCGCAAAGAACAGCATGCAACCATCGCGCGCAAGCCGCTGCCACCATCCGGTTTCGGTGTAGGCGTTCGTCAGAATGAGCGCGTGCGACACGTCGCCGAGTCGGTAGAAGTGCAGCGCGCGATCAATCCATTTCGTCGGCGCGCTGTAGGGCGGGTTCAGCCACACGCGCCCGCGCCACGGCTGCATCAGTCCATTCTCGACACTGGTGTACCACAGCGCCGCGCCCACAACCGCTTGTGCGGCCTCACACGTCGCCGGGTCGCAGTCGATGCCGCCCATCACCCGTCGCGCCCGATCCAGGATGTGCGAGGGCGTGTACCACCCGTCGCTCTCGTCGCCTGCATCGAGGCTGCGCGGATCGGTGCCAATGTCCAGAAATGATTGCTTGATTGCGGTTGTCATCCCCGCACCTCCAGGATCGCCAGCGTGCGCGGGGTGCGCCCGATGTCGGTGTAGCCGTGCCACTCCACGATGCGCTTATCATCGAAGCCGAGAGCGAGCGCGATGGAGTCTTGCAGGGCCTTGAGCCGGTTGTCACCGTCGGAGCGGCGCTTGTTCGGGAAGGTGAACCAGAAGTTCAGCACGAGCGGGGCGACAGCCGGGATACTGCAGCCAAGGAGTTCCGCCGCAACCAGCCCGCGAAAGGTCAGCGCCTCATCAGTGAGCGCCTTGCCACCGTTTCGTGTCGGGCGGTACATGTGGTTGACGCTTGGCGGGAGCATATCCAACTCCAGGCGCACGCTGTAGGCGGTGGTGATAACACTCACAGCAGCACCTCATCGCGCAGTGTCTCAACTTCCGCCAGCGCCCGATCGCGCCACTGGCGAGCCGTGCGGCAGCGCTCGAACGCCTGCAGGACGGTGCTCAGTTCGTCACCTACTGCCAGCGACGCCTGGTAGCGGCGCTCGAACTTCAGCCGGGCGGCCGGGTCGCCCTTGCACGCCACCGCTGCCGCTGACACCGCCAGCATCCGGCGCGTCGTCTCGACGCTCGCGCGCTCCAGCAGCACGGTGCCGGCGTCAATCGCGCCGTTGTACACGCTCCACACCATCGCGATCGTGGCGTCGGGCTCAGCGCGACACACGCCGCACAGCAGCGCCGCATCCTCCCGGGGGGCCATTGCATCGCCGCACACGCGGCAGGTCACGGTATCGCTCATGAGTAGCCCTCCATTCCGCGATAGCTCAGGGTGCTGAAGGTCGTCGTCTCGGGGTCAAAGCGCAGCGGGATGATGCCCACCGCCCCATTGCGCTGCTTGGCGATATGGATCTCTGCAATACCCTTTTTGTCGGTGTTCGGGTCGTAGACCTCATCCCGATGGATGAACAGCACCATATCCGCGTCTTGCTCCAGATCGCCTGACTCGCGCAGGTCCGAGAGCAGCGGGACGTGCGAGGTGCGGCCCTCAATATTGCGATTGAGCTGACTGAGCGCCAGCACCGGGATCTCGTTGTCGCGCGCAATCGCCTTGAGCGTCTTGCTGATCTCGCCCACCTCCTGCGCCCGCCCATCGCGCCGGCGCTCCTCACCGCGCATCAGTTGCAGGTAGTCCACAATCAGCATGGCCGGGCCGGAGATCTTCGAGCGCCACACCGCCACCCGCGAGCGCAGGTCGCTGGTTTTGACGGCCGCCCGGTCGTAGAGCGTGATCGGCAGTTCCGCAAGCTGCTCTACCCCGCGCGCCACATAGTCCATCTGGTGCTCTTGCACGGCGTGCAGGCGGATAGACTGCCCATTCACCCCGCTGGCGTTGGCGAGCAGTCGGCCGGTGAGCTGCTTGTGGCTCATCTCCAGGGTGCTGAAGAACACCGGCACGCCCTGCGCCGCGACCGCGCCCCCAAGGTTCAGCGCGAACGCCGTCTTGCCACAGCCGGGCCGGGCGGCAAGCAGGTTCAGATCGCCCGCGTGCCATCCGCCCGTCATCGCGTCTAGGTCCGGGTAGCCGGTGGGGGTGCCGGGCGGCTTGCCGCTCTTGAGATCCGCCCACACCGCATAGGCGCTCTCCGCCAGGCTGATCAGCTCTGCCGCGCGCGGGGTGTCATCCGCAATCGCCTGGATGAGCGCCATCGCCTGCGGGATCGCCTCATCGGCGCGAGCCTCAAGCACAAGCTGCTGGATGCGCTCCCCCGCCGCCGAGAGCCGCGCCAGCGTCCGCACGCTCATCAGTTGCCGGGCGTGCCACAGCGTGGCGCTCGGCTCGCGCTGCGCCGTCTCGGCCTGCATGCGTGCCAGGCTGTCAAGCCCAAGCACCGCCCCGCTCCCACGCAGCTCGCGGTGCAGGATGAGTGTATCGATCGGGAGCGACTGACTGCGCAGGCGCCCGGCCGCCTCATACACGGCGCGGTAGCTGCGATCGGTGAAGCTGTCGGCGGTGCAGCTCAACAGCACCTCATCCGCCAGCCGCGTGCTATGCAGCAGGCCCGCCACCGCGATCGCCTCGCTCTGCACGTCCGCAATCGTCGCGCTCATACCGTCCTCCCTGGGATGCGCGGGTTATAGCGCGCAGCGAAGGCGGCGGTTTCCTCGGGCGTCGGCTTGCGCTCGGCGGGCTGGTGTCCGTTCGTGCCGTTGAGTGCCTTGTTCTGATCGCGCTTCCACCGCGCCGCCGCTGCCCAGTTCTCACGAATGAGCGCGATCGGGATGCGGGTCACCGGATCTTTGAAGCGCCGATCGGTCATTCGTGTGTAGCGGGCGGAGGTGCGGATGCCCTCGATCGTGGCCTCGGCACTCACCCCGCGCTCCTGCTGCTGGGCCCAGAGCGTCTTGCACTCGCTATTGAGCAGGGCGATCATCTTGCGGGGTGGCTTCGCTCCGGGGGTGATGTCCACATCACACACCTCGGCCATCGCCTGACGGATAGCGATCGGGGTAACGTCCTCAACCGGGGTGGCATCGCTGCGCTTGCGCGGCGTGCGAGACTCTTTCTTTCTTTCTTTAAGATCTTTCTTTTGTGTTGTCCCTAGGGGACATGGTTTTTCCTCGATCCGTGTCCCTACGGGATATGGAACCATGTCCCCTAGGGATCTAGTGTCACTAGGGACATGGTTCTCTTCCTCATCAATCCGTGTCCCTACGGGATATGGTTTGACGTGGTAGGTAAACGTCTGCTTGCCTGCTTGCTCCCGCCCGATATGCCCGCTCGCCAGCAGGCTCGTGAGCGCGTTCTGCGCATTGCGGGAGGTGAGGCCGGTCATTGTGACAAGTTGTGACACACTCACGCGGTCGCTCTCCTTCTGGTATCCGGCTGTCTTGCGGATGAGCGCCAGCAGAACGCGCAGCTCGGCATTGCCCAGGTCGGCCATGTTCTCAAGCAGTGCGTTGGGGATCTTCGTCCACTCGTTCTCTGCAGGCTGCATCGTGTCATCCATAACAAGCCGTTTCCGATAGAAGGATTGTAGCAGAATGTAGGAGTAATTGCAAGTAGTATCTTGTATTTTCTGGTAAGTGGTGCTACAATTGCGCACAGAAGCACACTACGGTATACTCTCGAAAGGAACAGCAATGGTCACAGGGGTCGCAATGTCTAAGGTCAAAGCCCGCCCGACGTTCGGGAGCGCGGTCGCACGCGCTGGCATCACCCGCTTGCAGCTGGCTACAGCGGCTGAGGTGAGCGTGCGCACGGTTGACTCACTCGCCAACCCAACCGCAGCCGGTCGCTCTGGGCAGGCGCGCGAGATTACCGCCTGGCGGATTGCGCGCGGGTTTGCGCGGCTCACGAACCAGACGGATGACGCGGCCTTTGATGCGCTGTTCGTCGCTCCCGATCCCGTCATCTAGGCGCCCACTCCGCTTCCTCAGCCTTGCCCATCCACTCGGCATACAGCGCGTCGAAGGGGAGTGGGACGGCGATCCGCGCCCCGCTCCGGTAGATCACCTCTGTGCTGGTGTCGCTCATCTCGATCAGGTCAACAATCTCACTAGTGCGCAGCGTGCGGCGGCGCCCGGTTTCGAGTACCACGACCAGCACCGCGTCATTGCTATTCGTCCAGGTGTACATGCCTCATCTCCCGTCAATGCCAAGCCCGCCCCAGGTATCCCAGGGCGGGCGGTGTGCGGTCCTAGCGGGCGACGCCGGCTGCGCCGTTGCTCAGTTGCTTCTCGGTCGTCTCGATGTCCTCATACTCGGCGGCGAGCCCGGCCTGGGTTGGCCTGACGGCGGCCCGGAAGGCGGATGCGGATGCGCGCCACTCCTCAACCGTCTGCGGCTCGTCGTATGCCTTGCCCCACACCCTCAGCGCATCGGCCCAGCTCTTGATCGGCGTGCCGGTCAGCTCGGTCGCAAAGGCCAAGAACCGCAGCTTGGCCTCAACGTTGGCCGGCTGGATGTCGCTTGCAGGCTGCGGCGCGTAGGGGCTCGGCGGCAGTCGGCGCTCGGTCGCAATCAGGTCGATGATCGCGCTCGCCTGCGCCTTCGTGAGCGGGTCGTAGTCGGAGAGGCAGGCATCCACATCAGACATCGGGATGCCTGCCTCTTTGGCCTTGACGTAGATCAGGTTCTCTTGCGCCTTCGTGGCGGGGTGCTCCGGGTTGCGGATCGCGGGGCGTGTGACCGGCTCCTCGGCGGGCGCGTCCAGCACCTCGCCGGTCGCCGTGTCCACATAGGCGGCGGCGGCGGGCTGGGCGTCCAGCTCATCGGGCGTGTAGACTGGTCCCGAGAAGATGTCGGGCGTGAACCACTTGCAACCGTTCGACATCGCGCGGGCAAACAGCATGTTGCGCGGCGTCTTCTTCCACGGGTCGGACGAGCCCCAGAGCCCGGCCTGCTGCGCGTCGGCCTTCGTGAAGGTGCTGGTCCCGATCGGGTGCCACGCGCCATCGATGCGCTCCTGGAAGTGCAGCTCCACGCGCTCATCTGTCATCACCGCGACGACGTAGGTGTAGCGCCCGCTGCGCTTCACCTGCGCGGCCATCAGGTTGGCCGACATCGTGACGCGCCCCTTCACCAGGTAGATCCCGGTCATTGCGGCGATCGGCCCGATGCCTAGCTCGCGGCCGGCCAGCACCTTCACGATCGCCTGCGCCGCGTCCTTCGTGTCCTGGAAGTAGCCGCTGCCGGCAAGCACCTTGCCGAGCGAGGCGAGATCCATACCGCCCTCGTCAATCTGGGCGGGTGTATAGCGGGTCATTGCGGTTGTCATATGCTTATTGCTCCTCTGTGTTGTCGTCATTCCACCTCGGCAGCCGCACCCACCGGCGACCCACCGCCCCGCCCGGCCGGCTCGGCTCCCCCGGCGTGTAGCCGATCGGGTTGCCGTCGGCGTCGTATTCGATGCGCTCGGGGTGCTGGTGCAGGCTGGTATGGCTCACCGGGATACCGCGCGCCTGGAGCTGCTCGGCCAGCCAGCGGGCCGATCCGGTTTGTCGTGGCATCTCACACCCCCGTCCAGTACCGCAGCAGCCACCACGCCCGACGCCAGCCGCGCGAGGCGTGGGCGGCGGTGTAGAACCAGGCGCGCTTATTGAGCAGCATCATCGCCTCCAAGTAGCGAGGCGATCGGCTGCGGAGCCGTCGTCATCGGCATAATCACGGCGCGGTAGTGGCGGCCGCTGATCACGATGGGGCCATTGCGTCCGTGCGTGGCGATCGTGCAATCGTGCGGGGCGTGCTCAGTCAGCACACGCAGGTAGTTGCCGTTGATCGTCGGTACGCCGTCATCATTAGTCGGCCAGTTCGCGCGCTTCCACGCCTTGTCGTAGTTGATCGCCTTACCGATAACCGGCGCGCAGTACAGTGCGGTATCCTCAATGTCAAAGCGCCAGCGCCCGTCATCCTCATCAGTCGTGATGACGATTGTGTAGAATCCCTCACGCCCAAGCTCGCGCGCCAGCAGCCGCATTGAGGGCGCCGGGAGCGCGGCGCGGTAGGAGCCGTCCGCTACGATCGGCATATCGACCTCGGCCTCAGCCAGCACGTAGCCATCAGCAGCCCGCAGGACAAGCCGAGTAGGCGTCACAACCCACTCAACAGTATTGAGCATCGGGCGCAGCGCAAGCGTGTAGCCGTCCTCACCAATGGCGGGCAGCACGCGCATGAGCGCGGTGTGGAGATAGCCTGATCGGGTTTCGATTCTCACTCCTCACCTCCCTGGATATGTCCGCAGTTGACGCACACCGGCCAGCCGCCCGGCGCACACTGGTGCTCGGTGACGCGGCGGCAGTCAGGGCAGTACTCCTCAGAGGTGGTCATGTACTGGTAGAGGCTGGGGAGTCTCATATCCGCCCCCTCGCCACCAGCGCGTGGCTATCGCTCACGGTGCGGTACAGCGCGGCGAGGCACGTCGGGCAGATCGGCCCGGTGGCGGTGGCGGCGTTCGTCGGCTCGCCACAGGTGCAGCGCGGCTGCGCGTCGCGCTCGGCGGCCTGCAGGTCGGCCCAGGTGATCTCGTGGCGCTGGTAGGCGGCCCAGAGGCGGGCGCTCAGGTCGGCGTGCGTCATCGCGTCACCCCCAGCGGCGTGATGGTCGCGACGAACGTGTGCAGCGCGCCGTGCTCGTCACACTCCCATACCTGGATGCAGCCGTCGCGCGTGGCGACGCCCGCGACCCGGCAGGCGGGGTTCGGCTTGAACTGCGGATAGCCAAACACGAACTGATACGCGCGCCCATCGGCGATCGTGATCAGCGCCTGCTCGCCAGCGCCGACGGGGAGCGCGACGTAGAAGCCGCCGCAGATGCGACACTTGCGCGGGGCGTAGCCGGACGGCTTGTCGGCGCAGAGCCAGCAGGCGTCATCGAACGAGCCGCAGCCGCGCCGGTCGCAGAGCGTGGGGGCGGAGAGCGCGGCGCTCGCGCCGCTGATGCTCGCCTGGAGCCGCGTGGTGGCGTCGTAGGTGTGGCCGGTGTCGTGTGGTATACTGTGCGTGGTTGACATCCTCTGTTCCTTCCTGGTGAGCGCTCCCGTTTGCGGCGGGAGCGCTTGCTGCGTTTAGTGGGCTAACGCTGTAATAGCCTCAAGAACCCGCGCGCTTGCGTGCTCCCAGGTGCGACCCATCCGAAGATCGGCGAGCACATTGTGGAGTGTGACCGGCTCGGGCTTCCACTGGTCTTCCAGCCCAAAGCACGAACAGTGTGAGCCGTGGACCTCGTAGAGTTGCGCTGGGGTGACAGAGCGATCCACGAACAGCACGCGCGCCCACATCTCGTAATTGCTCTCATCGGTGCCGTAGCCGCTGTAGTGCGCGACCAGGATCTCATCCGTCGGCCGTAGCGTGATGCGAAAGTTCTCCTCCACATCCGCGCGGCTGCTGAACTGCCCGCTGTAAAGTGCTGCCATCACTACCCCTAGCTTCTCGTCAATCGCCCGATACCAGATCGCGATCAGCGCATCGTCGCTGTAGCCTGCCTGGCGCTTCATCGCCGCGTGTGCACACCGCATCCGCTCGTCCATCGTCCAGTTGCGCCAGAGCATCTGCTGGTCCGCGCGTGGGCGGGCGATGAACTGCTCCATGTCGAAGCCGGGCAGCGTGTGCGGTGTCTGCACAATCTGCGCGAGGGTGGCGCGGCGTTCGCGGGCGGTGTGGTGTGCCATCGGTCGATCCCTCCTGTCAATGCGTCCTATGTGTCTATTGTAACACGCTGTGACACATTGTCAAGAGCTTCTTGTGTCTTGCGGCGCACGAGTTCGCGCTGCACCGTCAGGCGAATCCACTCGCTGATATCGCGATCATCCGCACGGGCCGCCTCCTCGATTGCCGCCCGGAGCGTCGGCGTGACGCGGATCGGGATATATTCGCTTTTCGCTTCGCTCATGGGTGGTCTCCTCTCACTCCTGTCTATTGTATCACAGCGTAGCACAATTGCAAGTCCTACATGCCATAATCTTGACGCGCATGCTACACTTGATATGCGCGAGCGCGCCAGCCATCCGCGCCATGCTATAACCGGCGCGCTTGCCGCTTTACTCGGAGGCCGCGCCGTTGACGTTTCACAATCTCAATCTCCGCCTCGCCTCCCCCGATGCGCTAGCCGCCTGGCTGGCGACGCAGCCGCGTCCCCTCTGGCACCCCAAAGGCAGCACCTACCACAATACCTATAAGCCAAACGCGATCACCTGGCGCGGCCACGCCTCGATGCGCTCGATGCAGGCTGACTACGCGGCTAAGGGCTGGGACCGTGGCCCGCACCTCTACCTCGCCGCCGGCACCTCCGACGATGGCATCTTCGTGATGACGCCGCCCTGGATCGAGGGCATCCACAGCCCGTCGTGCAACGGGGCGCGGTTTGGAATCGAGGTGGTGGGCGACTTTGCGACCCGCCCCATGTCGCACGCGCAGCTCGTGCTGCTCTCTGAGGCAGCGGCCGCGCTCCACGACTGGGCGCGCATCGGCCCGGAGATCAACGCGCATCGCGACTGCGACCCGCGCACGTGCCCCGGCAACGCCGCCTACGCCCAGAAAGCCGACATTCAGGCGCTCTTGGCGTTCGCGCAGCAGCACCCCACACCCGAGCCCTACACTGAGATGAGCCCGATCCTCGGCGTGACCGCCTCCAGCGCCTTGACGGTCGCGGAGCGCGTCGCCGGGCGGCCAGGGCAGAAGTACACGCCCGCCGAGATCCGCTCGATCGTCGCGACCTACTACCGCATCTGCACCCCGGTGGGCGTCAACCCCCTGCTCGCCGTGGCGCAGATGTGCCACGAGACGGGGTACTTGACGTCTTGGTGGTGTGATCGGCCGCGCAGGAACGCCGCTGGCGTGGGAGTGACAGGGCAGTCGCGCCCCGCGACCGATCCTCATCCGCTCCCGCGTGAGGTATGGCATCTCGATAGCGTGGTGGGTCGGTGGCGACACGGCTGTGCGTTCAAGAGTTGGGAGTATGAGTCGATACCTGCCCATGTCGGACGGTTGCTGCGCTATGCGCTGAAGCCCGGAACCGAAACCCCGACGCAACACCTCCTGATGGCACAAGCGCTCGGGTTCCGAACACTGCCTGAAGCCTATTGGGGTATTGCGCCAACACTCAAGGGGCTTGAGGGGACATGGGCGGTACCGGGGGCGCAGTATGCCGACAAGATCGCCGCGATCGCGAATGTGCTAGGGGGTGCCTAGATGAGTGATGAGTACGAGTATGTCAAGGGACGGGCGGCGATGAACGAAGCCAAGCCCGATCGTCACTACCAGAATGAGGCCGCGCCGTGGGGGTGGCTGTGGCCCTGCTCGGATGATGCATACGCCATCCTTGAGGGGCTGCGCGCCCCGCTCTGGAGCATGCCCATTCCCGCCCGCACCGCCTGGGAGTGCCCACGCTGCCACGCCATCAACGCGCCGCACGTCGATCGGTGTACGTGTACGGAGTAATCACACGCCGCCCCGACTGCGGCAGGAGAGCGGATGAGCACAGAGACATCGGACATTGTGAGCAGCCTAACGATGGCGCTGCGGCAGCACCTGATCGAACTCCACAACCAGAATATCAATGATATTCAGGCGATCGTCGCGCGCCTGGAGGTGCGGATGGTTGAGGAGTTGATCGGCATCAAGGATCGTCTCGCGCGCGTCGAGAAGCGCATCCCGTGGGAGGACCAGGTCGAATGACCGTCTGGCTCGCCAGCCCGCCCGCCCCGCGATCCGGCCTGATTGACCGGATCTTCTCGGCATGGCAGGGCAATCTCCCCCCGACGCCGCCGAGCGAGGGCGCGCTGACGGAACTGGCGACGCGCCTGACGCTGCTGGAGGCGGGGCAGGCCAAGGCCGACGCCGAGCGAGCCGCGCTGATTGAGACAAACGCCCGGCTTGAGGAGCGGCTGGCGGCGACGGCGGAGCGCTTTGCGCAAGAGCGCAAGACGACCACCAGGCAGTCAGAGATCATCATCCAACTGCAGAGCACGATCACCAGCCTCCAGGAGACGAGCGCCGGCCATACCGCCGAGTTCCTGTCCTTCAGCGACACCATCGGCGCGCTGAAAGAGCAGAACCGTGATCAGCACAACCGGATGCTGGTGATGCGCGAGACAATCGATAACCTGCGGAACAAGATCGCCGCGATGGGCGAGCAACTCAAGGAGCTGCCGAGCCTGCGCCATCGCGTCCAAGAGCTGCTGCTGAGCAATGAGGTATGGCGCCGGTACGCTGAGGAGCTGCGCCACCAGATGGGTGAGAGCGCGCCGCCGCTGCCGGTCATTCCGGCCATTCCGGCCATTGGGGAGGATGTGGGGCGATGACTAACCGCCGCCCGCCCAACCTGACGTGGGTGCTGGTCCTGCTCGGCGCCGTCGGGGTGGTGACGCTGCTGGCGGTGGCGGCGATCGGGGTGCTCTCGTGGTGTATTCGCACCTTTTTCAACTAAGGAGTATCAACGATGTTTGGTTCTGTTGAGTCGGGCGGCGCCCTTGCCGCCAAGAAGATCGGCGCCGCTCGCGCCTCGCTTGGGTGGCGCCTGAAGAACGCCGCGCGCTGGTCATTCGTCAAAGGATGGATCGCCACCTTCCTGATCGCCCCCTTCGCCAACTGGTGGGGCGTGATGACCACCATGAGCACGCTGAGCATCCGCCTGCACCGCGCCGATGGGCAGTGGATTGACTATGGGGTCGTCGGCTACCGCGTCGTAACTGATGCGGGCGTGGCCTACCTGGTGGACGACTGGGACGCCGGCAGCGCCGACATTAACCTGCTCGATTTCCACGGCTGCGGCACCGGCACCACCGCCGAGGCGGCAGGTGATACGGCGCTCGTCACCGAGAGCACCACCGCCCTGAACCCAAACAGCACCCGCGCGAGCGGCACGAACAGCCAGCCCGCCGCAAACCAGTTTCGTACCATCGGGACCGCCACCTTCGACGGCTCGGCGGCTATCACCGAGCATGGGATCTTTGACCAGGCCGCGACGGGCGGCGGCACGCTCTGGGATCGGACGGTCTTCAGCGCGATCAACGTGGCGTCGGGCGATAGCATACAGTTTACCTATACCGTCACTCACACCGCAGGGAGCTAGCCGATGGCGGTTGTCTTCACTGACAACTTTACTGTTACCTCTGATACCAACCTCTCCGCCTATCCATCAGGGTCGGCGGATTATGCCTATATGCGCGGCAGCGGAACGAACCTCACAGTCAACGCGGCCAACGATCGGGTGCAGAGCCCAAGCACAGCCGATGAGTACCACGCGCGCATCATTGACGCAGCGGTTCCGACGACGGGTGGGCACGAAATCACCGCGACGATCTACTCATCAACGACCGACTCGGGCATGCTCCTGTTGCGCTGCAGCGCCAGCGCTGATACCTGCTACCTGTCATACTGCGATGTGACGCAGACGAACGAGGTCCAGATCTACCGCTTTGTTGCCGGAACGCCGACCCTGATCGCAAGCGCCGATCGAAGCCTAAGCGGCGCAGCCGCACGCACATGGGTGTTTCGGGCGGTTACGAATGGAAGTCAAGTCGATCTCACTCTGACGATCGGCGGGACAACGGCGCTTACCTATAGCGATACGAGCGGCAGTCGAATCACGAGCGGGGCACCGGGAATCGGGATCTACAACGGGACGGCGAACACCGCCTATGTGGATAACGTTAGTGTAGACGATCTCACCAGCGGTACCCAGTATACCCAGGCGGCAAGCGGCGCGCTCACCCCCGCAGCGGCGCTCATCCGGCAGACCGCCACCGCGAAGGCGGGGAGCCTCACCCCGAGCGGGGCGGCGAGCCGTCAGGCGGGCAAGCTACTCAGCGGGGCGCTCACCCCCGCCGCCACCCTCATCCGCCAGGTGCGGACGCTGCTGAGCGGCGCCCTGACCCCGAGCGGCGCGCTTGCGGCGGCGCGCACCGTGCTTGCCAGTATGAGCGGCAGCCTCACGCCCGCAGGTGCGCTCATCAAGCGCACGGCGCTCAGCGCCAGCGGCATGCTCGCCGCAGCCAGCGCACTCACCCGTCAGGCCGCGCATATCCTCGCGGGGGTGCTGACCCCATCGGGGGCGCTCGCCTCGGTGCGCACCTTCCTCCAGACCGTCAGCGGCGCGCTCACCCCGAGCGGGGCCATGACGCGCCGAACCGGCAAGCTACTCAGCGGGGCACTGACCGGCGCGGGCGCCCTCACCCGCCGGGCCGCAAAAGCATTCGTCGGCGCCCTTGCCCCGAGCGGGGCGCTCACCACGATCCGCGCCGTCCTGCTCAGCATCGGCGGGGCGCTCACGCCGGCTGGGGCGGTGGCGCGACAGACAGCCAAAACCCTCAGCGGGGCGCTTGCCCCAGCCGGCGGGCTCGTCAAGCAGATTGCGCGGGCGCTGAGCGGGGCGCTCACGAGTGTCGGCGCGCTGGTATCCTCGCTGATCGGGCCAGGGACGGCCACCGGCCGCGTCCGCGCCACCTTCACCAGCCGCCGCCCGTACCCAACCATCACCGCCCGCCGCCCGTCGGCCACGTTCGCAAGCCGCCGCCCCAATGTTACGTTCACGGTTGAGGAGGACGCCTAATGGCAACTACGCTCACCACGCTCGCCATTGAGGAGGCGACCTACATCATCACCGTCGCGTGGCTGGACGATGCCGGGGCGGCCGTCACGCCGAGCGCCGCCACGTGGACGCTCACCGACCTGGATGGGGATGTCGTCAACAGCCGCAGCAATGTGACGATCAACAGCCTGAGCACCACCAACACCATCGTGCTGTCTGGGGCCGACCTCGCGCTGCTCACGACGCTGAACGGCCCCACGCGCGTGCTGCTGGTGGAGTACACCTACACGTCCAGCGCGGGTAGCGACCTGCCGGGCAAGGCGCAGGCGGTGTTCACGATCGAGGATCTGGTAGGGGAGAGTGCGTAGGGATGGCTGAAGGGCTAAGCGATAAGCAACAGGCATTCATCGATCACTACGTTGAGTGTGGCTTTAATGCGACCGAGGCGGCGCGGCGCGCGGGGTATAGTCAGGCGACCGCTCGGCAACAAGGGCAGCGATTGTTGACAAATGTTGACATCAAGGCGGAGATTAGCCGCCGCATGGATGCACACGCCATGCCCGCGAATGAGGTAATTGCCCGGATGGGATCGATCGCTCGTGGGGATATGGCCGACTTTGTGCGGGTGGATGAAGAAGAAATCACGCTGAGTTGGTCGTTGCTATCTGTGCCAGAAACAAAAGACGGCGAGCCGGATGAAGTGAGCGCGATGCTCGATCTTGCCGCCCAGCCGAACGTCAAGCCAACCGATCGGGTGTTGCACACCGCGACCGTCAAGCGCGCAAGCGCTCGGCTCGATCTGTTGACAGCAGGACAGGCAGGTAATCTACACCTCATCAAAAAGTACACGGTTGACGATAAGGGCAAGATTACGATCGAACTCTACGACAAGAAGTCAGCACTTGATACGCTTGCTAAGTTCCACGGCTTGCTTGTGGATAAGCAAGAGGTGACGACCATCACGCCCGACAAGGCTGCCCAGATGAGCACCGACGAACTTGAGGCGGAACTGAAGAAGCGCGGGCTGTTGTGACCACAGCCGTTGCCACGAACGACGATCTGGTGCTGTTGCGCGAATATCGCACTCGCGCCGCCCGCCCGCCCTCCCCCACCTTCCGAGGCGGGGCGCTTGCCGTGCAAGCCTTCCGGGGCGGTGAGTGCATGCTCAGCGGGCCGAGCGAGACGGGCAAGACGTGGGCAACGCTCTGGTATCTCGATGCCTTCCTGCGGGCGCACGCTGGCGCACAGGGCGCGCTGGTGCGGAAGGTGCGGACGACGATCGCCCCGACGGTGCTGCGCACCTATGCCAAGATCCAGGCGATGCACCCCAACCCCGCCCGCGCCTTCGGTGGCAACAAGCCGGAGTGGTTCGACTACGACAATGGCAGTCGGCTCTGGATCGGCGGGATGGATGACCCCGGCAAAGTGCTCTCCGGCGAGCGCGATATTGTCTACGCCAACCAGGCCGAGGAGCTGACCGACGCCGACTGGGAGACGCTGACCACCCGCGCAACCGGGCGCGGTGCGGTCGCGCCCTATACCGTGATGCTCGGCGACTGCAATCCCGGCCCGGAGGATCATTGGATCATCCGCAGACGCGATAGCGGGGCGCTCACGTTCTACGAGAGCCGCCACCAGGACAACCCGAGCCTGTATGACAGCGCGGGCGTCATCACGGCGCAGGGCGTGCGCACGATGGCGACGCTGGACGCCCTGACCGGCGTGCGGTATCAGCGCCTCCGGCTGGGGCGGTGGGTCGGCGCCGAGGGCCAGTACTTCGATCAACTGGATGCCGATCTCCACATCCGCCCCGCCCCCGATCGCGCGCTGTGGCGGCACTGGTGGCTGAGCCTCGACTATGGGTGGAGTCACCCGCTGTCCTGTGGGCTGTTCTGCGAGACGGAGGACAAGACGGTGTGGGTGGTTGACCTGCACCACGCGCAGAAGCTCACCGTCCAGCAGCACGCCGACAAGCTCGATGCGCTGTGCGCCCGGCACGGTATCACCCGATCGGGGCTGCAGATTGTGGCGGGGCATGACTGCTGGGCCAGTCGGGGCGGCGATGACCCGGAGACGATCGCCGACAAGTTCGACAAGCGCGGGTATCGACTGGAGCGCGCCGTCATCGACCGCATCAACGGCGCCCGCGCGGTCGGTGAGCGGCTGGGCAACCCGGAGGTGCAGATCGCCCCGACGCTGTTCTTTGACCCGCGCGCCCGTGCGGTGTTCGATACCCTGGCGCGCATGGTGCATAGCCCGCGCGACGCCGAGGATGTGCTGAAAGTCGATGCGGACGCCGAGGGGCGCGGCGGGGATGACGCCTACGATATGTGCCGCTATGGGGTGATGACGCGCGCCACCCCGCGCGGCGCGGATCTGGTGGATACGCTATGAGAACCGCCCTACGCGCCGCGCTTCAGATCGTCGGCTGGCTCATCCTCGGGCCGTTCGTGATGATCGGCTTCTTCATCGGCATTACGGCGCTGGTGCTGCGCCTGATTCTAGTCGCCACCCTAGAGGGGTTTGAGCGGGGGTATCACCATGCTTGACCGTATTCTCTCACGCGCCCTGCGCCCGTCCATCAAGGCCGAGCCCGCGCCCCCACCCGGCCGCCTGCGCGTTGAGTCGCACTGGGACCCGCCGAGCGAGGCGAAGGTGGAGAAGCAGATCAGCCTGTACACGAAACTGACGTGGGTGCAGATCGCGGTGTCGATCAGCAGTCAGACGTGCGCGGCCACGCCGTACACCATCACACAGGGCGAGCGGGACATTCCCGATCACGACTTCCTGAGCCTGCTGAAGCGCCCCAACCCCACGCAAAGCCGGTTTGAGTTCCTGGAGGCCACGTTCTCCTGGCGCAAGGGCGCGGGCAACGCCTACTGGTGGCTGAACCGCCCCAACCCCGACATGCCGCCGGCTGAACTCTGGATCATCCCCGCCACGAAGATGCAGCCGGTGCCGGATGGCAACATGGGCGTGAAGGGCTACCTCTACGACTACGGCGCCGCCAAGCCGATGCCGCTTGAGGCGTGGGAGGTGTGCCACTTCAAGACGTGGAACCCGCTCGATCGCTACGTCGGCCTGTCCCCGCTCCAGGCGCTCGCGCTCGATGCCAACGCCGACATGGCGCGGCAGCAGTACGCCATGAACTTCTACGGGCGCGACAACGCCAAGAGCGCCGGCATCCTCGCATTCAAGGACTACATCGACAACGACCGCTGGGCGGCGCTGGCGAACGACTGGAAAGAGCAGCACGGCGGGACGAAGAACAACCGGATCATGCGGCTGCGCGGGGTGGGCGATGGGGTGAACTGGATACCGACGCAGCTCAGCCAGGCGGAGACGAAGTACCTTGAGGAGCGGGTGTTCACCAAAGAGCAGGTGTACGACCTGTTCGCGCCGGGGCTGTCCTCAGTCCTCTCCGTCAACGCCACCGAGGCGAACAGCACAGCCGGCAAAGACACCTTCCTCTCGATGTGTGTCTACCCGCAGCACATTGCGGTGAGTGAGAAGATTGACTCGGACGTGCTGCCCGCCTATGGCGAGGGGTACGACGGATCGTTCGAGGATGTGCGGCGGGTGGACACGGCGCAGGAGCTTGCCGAGCAGGCCGAGTACGCCAAGTACCACACTATTGACGAAGTGCGCGCCAAGTACTACGGCGATGCGCCCTTGCCGCCCGACGCCCGCACCGTGACGCAGGGGCCGAAGCCCGAGCCCGTCGCCCCACCACTACAGCAGCCTACCGAGGCGATGCTGGCGGAGGCGGGCAAGGTATTGGATCGGCGGCGGTGGCAGGCAAAGGCGATCAAGGCGATGGCGGGCGGGCGCCTGGCGGATGTGGCGTTTGACCCGGACTACCTCAGCGATGACGAGGCGATGACGATCCGGGCGGCGCTGAAGCGGGCGCGCACAGCTGAGGACGTGGGGGAGGTGTTCAAATAATGACCACCCCGCCCGCCACCACCCAGCCCGACGAACTGCGCGAGTTCATGCTGGTGCTGCGCCAAGCCTTGCTGATGGTGGTAGCATGGATTGAGCGACGGTATGGGCTTGCACGGAAGGAGCGATCATGAGCCTTGCGCAATGGGCGTTTGATGATGCGACTGAACACCCAACCGCCGATGGGCGACACACGTTCTACCGCGTACAGGGGCATCGCACGAGCACCGTAACGGCGAGCGGAATAGAGGTGCGCAGCGGACATGGTGGCATTGGGCCGGTAGATGTAACAGGCGAGGGGCGCACGCCCGATGATGCACTGACGAACGCGATGCACCGTGCTATCGAGGTCGATGGGGAGGCCCAGAACACGCTGTACCAGAACAGCATCGCCGTGATGCGCGCAGGCTTCCGGTGGGGCATCTAGTCTCCGACCGCACCCCGTAGCGACTACTTGACCGATCGCGTATAATGGTCACAGGGCACGAACAGACGCCCCCGTAGCCAGTCGGGGGAGTTCGGGGAGGATAGCGATCCCTGTGGAGGCCACGATAAGATCAGCCCCGTAATGCGATACTTCCGGGGCGCCGACTGCAAGCGGCACACTGCAGCGGTACGGCCCCATCGTTTCAACCAAGCCAAAGCGCTTGTGCCCTTGACAACCGAATACCTGCTGAGTCTCTACCTACGTAGATAACCGGCGCTTTCCGAGCGGAGTGGCGAGAAGCCAACCCGACGCGAAAGCGCCG
>ERZ869929.76-NODE-76-length-49053-cov-16.894016_pt1 | contig 49053 bp, 71 predicted proteins | sample MGYA00579312_ERZ869929 | MGnify/ENA primary metagenome ERZ869929 (study PRJEB32216, sample SAMN09231818) | wastewater metagenome | place: USA: Maryland | collected 2016-08-09 | study: EMG produced TPA metagenomics assembly of the PRJNA472060 data set (Reclaimed... | reverse complement strand
AGGTCTCTTTGCCCGTCGGTGTTGCTAGCTCTACGACCAGCCTGTACGTCGCTCCGAAGCGCGGCGTCGTCGTAGGCGCTGCAAACGCCCGTACGACTATCTCGGTCGCGAACGCTGGAGTCACGCCAGTCGTCAACGTGACGAATTACAACTCCCTGAAGCTCGAAGGTGAACTGTTCGTCAACCGAGTCGCCGGAAACCAGCGAGCATACTATACGGTCGAAGCAGCCAAGAACGGAGCAGGTACCTGGCAAGTCTCGGCAAGCTATACCGGCGACGACATTCTGTACACCACACTGCCAAGCTGGGATGTATCGGGTACACAGCTACAGCTGACCATGCCCAACGTCACAGGGACGTTCCTCTCGGCCAGCCTTACGTATTCGCTGAATGCTCCGGCAGTCGGCGCGTCCTTGCCTTTGAGCATCGACTCCTCGGCGTTGAATATCGTGGACTCGGCCCCGCTGAGTTATAGGAACCGTATTATTAACGGTGACATGAGGATTGACCAGAGAAATGCTGGTGCGAGTGTTACTCCGACTGCTTCTGGAACATATACCCTCGACCGGTGGATAACAGGTCTTTCGCAAGCCAGTAAATTTAGTGTGGTACAAAGTGCCGTATCACCGACCGGTTTTTCCTCTTCTCTTCTAGTCACGTCAACTTCTGCTTATAGCGTTGGTGCAAGTGAGACATTTTTCGTTCAACAATATATTGAAGGATTCAATACAGCCGATTTTGTTTTTGGCACAGCGGATGCCAAGACAGTCACCATTTCGTTTTGGGTGCGTAGTTCTTTGACTGGTACCTTCAGTGTACTTATTGGTAATAGTACGGCTAACTATGGCTATCCTGCAACATACACAATAAACACTGCAAATACTTGGGAACAGAAGAGTGTAACTATTCCAGGGGCTGTAGCTGGAACTTGGGTTGGTGCAACAAATGGCAGAGGATTGCGTGTAACATTTAACTTAGGTAGCGGCGCAAATATGTCCGGCACTGCAAACACATGGCAAACTGCCGGAGTTACGACAAATGAAATATATGCGGCAACCGGCGCTCAATCTGTAGTCGGTACAAACGGCGCGACCTTCTACCTCACAGGCGTACAACTCGAAGTCGGCTCCAAGGCCAGCGCGTTCGAGAGAAGGCCGTACGGGATGGAGCTGAGCCTGGCGATGAGATATTACCAAACAGGTAGATTCTTAACAACAGGAGTCGGAGGCACCATAGCCTATCTACGAGCTTCATCTTTATTACCTGTTGTCATGAGAGCGCAACCGATTTTTACCGTATTCGATAATGCAGGCACAGCAGGTAAAGTATCTGCAGATGCAACTAACAATATAACAGCAGGTATTAGTGGTACTACCCAGTTTTTCTCGGCTGGACCAGAAAATTACGTTGTACCGGCAAATAGCTACATGAATGGTAGTTTTACAGCAAACGCAGAACTGTAAGAGAACCGTTATGTTTATCATCTACGCCCTTCGCGACTCTGAGACAGGCGATATACGCTACATCGGTAAGAGCGTGAAGGGTATAGTTAGACCGAGGGAACATTGGAGAAGGCGGTACGAACCAAAGTACAGCACCATCCACGTGTACCGCTGGCTGAGGAAATGCACGAATCCCCCTCTCGTTGAGATGCTGGAGGAGTGCCAGACCAAGGCCGAGCTCTCTATAAGGGAGCAGGTCTGGATTGCTGTCTATTCTGCTACTGGTCGTCTTACAAATATGACCAAAGGCGGAGAAGGCACGGTCGGTAGGCGGCACTCGGAGGAGACCAAGCAGAAGCTGTCTCTGGCCAAGAAAGGAAAGCCGGGCCATTCTCGCGGTAAGAAATTATCCGAGGAACACAGGGCCAAGCTACGAAACAGGATAGTGACGGACGAGACAAGGAAGTCTTGTAGTGAAGCCCAGAAACGTAGGATGCAGAGACCGGAAGAGCGAGAGAAAGCCCTAAAGGCCCTAGCTGATGTTAGACAAAAGAGGATGAAGCGAGTACGATGCAGTGACGGAAGATTGTTTAATAGTGTCCGGGAAGCAGCAAGAATGACCGGAATCGCATCTCCGAATGTTATTGCTGTGTTGAAGGGACGCTATAGGCAGGCAAAAGGTCTTGTGTTTGAGTACGTATAAGAGATAGAGAAGCATGCGGCGCGAGCTAGTAGCGAGCGTCGCCTTCACAAGGAACGACGAACGAGTAACAACGAGAGAGGAGAGACGCAGTGGCAAAGCAAGCAAAAAGACAACTGGCGGGAAGTGGAGAGGCGCTGCCTTCTCTCGGACAGTCTAACTAATAAGGAGCTAAACGAGTATGGCAAGACAAGCAAAACGAGGCAGCTATCTGGACATAAGTGGTGATAGCTTGCAAGGATTTCAGACAATCACAGCCAGCACTTCCCTAACTATCGCGTCGCCTAAGCAAGGATACGTCTCCTCGCCGGCAGCCGCTGTGACAGTGACGCTACCCACCACTGATGTAAAGGCCGGATTTGTTTATAAGATTGACGTAGTAGGAGCGACAGAGACTAACTTTGTCAGGCTTAACTCAAGTGGCGGAAATGAAGTAGACCGTATTGGCGGAGAGGGCTTTATTCAAGTTATGGCGCTGCAAGATTCTCCTACCACAGCGGCACATTGGAGAATTGTAAACATGTACGAAAAAAGCACTACTGCTCCAGTAGGCTCTGTTACATTTGGTAACAGTAGTCCAACTACGCTGCAATCGTCTTGGTTTATTTTAAGTAGGTCTAATAAAAATGTGACACTCAGTATTGGACAAGTTTATACAACAATAAGTCCGGGAAGTGTAACTTCAGTAAGTGTTGCTGCTTGTATTCCTGTAAGGTTTAGACATTCACAAGCTAGATTTATCCCTGTTATCGCTGGTATCAGTAATGGTATCGGCGCAGTTTCTTCACAAAACTCATCTAATGGGTTAGTTGCGTCAGGCGGTGCGCTAGAGGCCTATGGATTTAACCAACAAGCGGCCCTTTGGGAAATGCAAGGCAGTTGGACTATTTAATAAAAGGAGTATAACATATGTCAAGTTCAGCTATCACTGGCCCAGTACTATCCGACGTAAGACGCGCCCCAGCAGGCACCGCAGCGGCACCGTCCTTCGCCTTCAACGACTCGACGGGCACGGGCGTGTACCTGGTTTCGGCAGGCGTGCTGGGCCTCAGCACGGCAGGCGTGCAGCGCGTCGTGGTGGACGCCAGCGGGAATGTCGGGATTGGGACGGCGAGTCCTAAATCGAATTTGCATGTTTCTGGTAACCTTACTTTAGGTGGTGGCGCTGGTTTTTTACACGCTCTTTATTACAGTTCTGGTTGGAAATATGCAGCTGCAACAAACTCACTAGGATTTGCAATATATTCTGATAATACCGGTCTTACATTCAATACTGCGCCAGCAAGTGGAGTAGTGGATGCCGCAGCAACTTTAAGCGAACGCATGCGCCTCGACGCCAGCGGGAACTTGCTGGTGGGGACTGCTACTTCTGTTAACGGTTCTGGAGCCAGCGTATCAACCGCTAATAGGGCGTCTAGTTGTATTCTATCTATTCAAGCAGCTGCTGGTGCTGGATACGATGCAAAACTATATATTGAATGTCCTGGTTTTATTGGCGCAGGTTTTACAGCACGTAGAAGTGACCAGAGATTACATGCTTGGGCTGGTACAGAATTTACTGGACCTTATCTAACTCCTAACGGAGCAAACTGGACAGCCAATTCGGATGAAAGGATGAAAAAAGATATTGAGGAAATCCCCTATGGTCTATCTTCCATTCTTGCTCTTGCTCCCAAGAAATTTAAGTACATAAATGGAGAAAAAGAATGCCTTGGTTTTATTGCACAAGAAGTTCTTCCGATTGTACCCGAAGTGGTTGATGTACCTAAAGATTCAGAAAATATGATGGGCGTAGAATACCCCTCTTTTGTACCAATCCTTGTAAAAGCAATGCAAGAACAGCAAGAAATCATCGAGAAGCTCGAAGCCCGACTCGCAGCCCTTGAAAGCAAATGACTGTGTACTCACTACAGCTCAAACACTTAGCAGACAAGGCCCGGCCCTGGTGTAATACCAGGCTGGGCTTTCCTTCTAAACGGTACGGCGCGGGAGGGGACCTCGCGGCAAGCCGCTCGGCCCAAGGCGACTGTGTCCTCTTCTCTGCACTCATGACCTACGCTGGCCTGAGCGAAGCGATTGCGTACGTCCCGGCCTGCATCGCCGAGGACGGCAAGCCTGTCCGTTCGCCCGACCGTATCGCCGAGCCTGACTCCGTGGATGCCTTCTCGAAGGACATGCTCCTCGGTGTTCTGCTGTGGACTCTCGTTGTCCGCGACCCGGAACCCCTCGAGAAGTTGATTGGCTACATCAACCGGACCGGCTGCCTCTGTGCCAAAGCCTCAGACAGACGTTGCACAATGACTCCCCAGATGACCTACCTGACCAATCGAGTGGCCAAGGCCGTAGGCTGCGCCTCGCGACTGAAAGGAGATTGGCTCCCAGGATGGCTATTTTCTGCACTTGAACTAGCCTCAGCCTTGGTCACTCCCTTGGGCTACCAATGCCATCTCATCTCAGTCAAAGCTTTGATTTGTCAGTTGTTAGGAGAACCCTTCGCGGCGGTGTCGAAGACACTGGCGCGCCGGGATTCGAAGAATCCCTGGTTCGTCTTTCTGGCAGGTCGTCACGAATTGGCCGCCCAAAAGGTGTTGGAGCTCGACGTCCAGCCTGGGCAGGGACATCAGTGGAGCTGGGAACGGGATAGTGCTGAAAAGGCATGGCTGGACTCGATGGGCTGGGATGTGGTATTCTTGTGTAACTTACTAATGAAGGAGTGAACAATGGAGGTAAGTAGTATAGCTTCCTTGCTTGCCGGACCAGGCGGCGCTATGGTCCTCCTCGCCCTTGTTCTCTGGATGGCCTGGAAGCTGGCCAACAAAGCCCTTGACCTTGTCAGCTCCCACCTGACCCGCATCGAAGAAAAGTTCGACACGCTGAATGGGGCTGTACAAGCCCGTCTTTTTGAGGTAAAAGAATCATTAGACGAAGTACAACGTGGAGTCCGCAAGCTTCGTGTAGTCAAAGAAGGAGACAAAGATGATGCAAGAGAAAGTTAAGGGCATGCTCAAGAATATGTCCATGCCAAAGAAAAAGAAGCCAGAAGAGATGCCAGAAGGTATGGTTGAAGGTGAAGCTGAAGAAGGCGAATCTGAAGGACCAGAGCTCGAACTCAGCCTGGAAGATATGGGCGGAGAGGGCGAGTCCGAAGCTGGCGCCGAGATGCCTGAGGAAAGTTCAGCACTTGCCGAAATCTCTGACGAGGACCTGATGGCCGAGCTCAAGAAGCGTGGCCTTGAGGTTGCAGGCGGAAGCGAAGCTGCCATGCCAATGGACGAAGAGATGCCAGCACCACGTAAGCCAATGCCTAAAATGAAGGTATAAGGAGCTCCGAGATGGCCAGGAGTCGTACAACGAAAGACCTGGTCCAGGATGTCCGTAGCCTCCTCGATGAGGACAACACGGCCGCACTTGACGACCTCCGCGACATAGTGCCTGCACTCAACCGTGGACTCAACAAGGCATACTCAGTCCTGGCCCGTCAGTACCCAGAACCACTTCTCACCTACACCATGGTCGCGCCGCAGAGTGGCGAGGCCGAGTATTCTATTCCCGAAGATGCATTCGAGGACCGCGTAGAGAAGATTGAGGCAGTCAGCAACAACATCTATTTCCCAGTCAAGCGCGTCGACTTCCGTGACCTCACCTACTATGAGACGTCCGGAACAACCAATGCGCCGATGGTCTGGGCTTCACTGGGCCGCACCTACCGCGTGGCACCCAAGCCTACCGGCACCTACGGATTCCGAGTCTGGTATCTCAAGGAGCCACCCAACCTCGGCGTTGAGCAGGGACGCATTACGCTTGTCCGTGCACAGGACAACTATGTGACTGTAGACCTTCCCGGCGAGAGTCTCGAGTCTGCCATCGACTCCAACAACGCATACATAAGTATCGTAGACAAAGAGACGGGCGTCATCAAGAGCTCGCACCAGATTCAGAACATCGTAGGTAACAGGCTCCTCTTCAGTACAGCCCCGACCAAGACGAAAGTCTATGGGCAGGACATCAGTGGAACCATTGCCGCGACCGTCGAAGTTGATGACTACGTGTGTCTCGTAGGCCAGTCCTGCATTTCACCCTTGCGTAATCCCTTGGCAAACTATATTGTTCAATTTGCAGTCGCTGAACTTATTCGTAAGCTTGGCGGTGAAGCAGAGATGGAGCAGCGCGTCCTCAAGGAAATGGAACGCGATGTAGAGAAATCCTGGGCTGGGCGTGAGACGACACAGAAAGTGAAGTCCAGCTCCAAACACTGGGCCTCAAGGTTGGGCCGCTGGAGGGTCAATTGGACACCGTAAACTCGGGCCGAAATGTCACGAACCTGGCAGAGCGCCGCAAGGCCAAGGCCAAGCCCAAGCAGGAAGTGGACCGCATTGCAATCAAGGCCAAGAATGCTTTCCACGACGTGATGGCTGGGGCTTCCCAGCTGGATGACAAGGACCTACGTGACTACGTGATGCTCGTCTTCGCAGACCTCACCGTGCTTATCCTCAACTCCGAATTCTTCGAGGACGCACCCAAGGCACTCAAGCGCGGCATCGACATCTTGGAGAAGGACTATGGACCCGAAGCCCAAAAGTGACGCACAGCCCAAGTCTCGCTGGGAAGTTCTCAAGGAGAAGGGCCTAGCGAAGATGAAGGAAGCCAAGAAGACAATCGACGAGAAGACCAAGCCAGTTAGAGAAGCCGCCGAAGAAGCGGGTGAAGTTGCCAAAGGATTCGGCCAAGGACTCAAGGCCATGTACTGGGACCTACCCAAGGCAGCAATAGAGGAGTACAACAAGAATGAGCGTAAAGAGCCTCAAGTCAAAAATGCCGTGCAACCGGCCGACAAGAACGCCCGGCGAGAAGAAGAGCTGGAAAGTGAAGGCGTGCGAGAACGGAGAGGAAAAGATAGTAAGGTTCGGCGACCCTAAGATGCCTGACCGTTCGGATGAGCCTGAACGTCGCAAGAACTTCCGTGCCCGCCATAGCTGTGATGAGAAGAAGAGTAAACTGAAAGCAGGATACTGGTCCTGCAAGAAGTGGTAAAGCAGTAATAATACAGGAGAAACAAGATGCCCCTGAAGTCAGGTTCGTCAGACAAGACAGTGAGTGAGAACATCAAGAAAGAGATGGAAGCCGGTAAGAGTCAGAAGCAGGCAGTCGCAATTGCCCTGTCCAAAGCAGGCAAGAGTAAGTACGACAAGATGAAGGAAAAGATGCCTGAGAAAGCTCGACCTAAAGGTCAAGAGAAGCGCAGTAAGTAATGGAATAGTTTACTGCGTCCCCGTGTGGTAGCTTCAAGGTAGCATGGCGCGACTCTCTACGCAAGTGCTGACCATATCCCTAGCCGGGACAAAAGGAGAACCACAATGGCTCAGAACTACACGTCTATTGCCGACCGCAACCTCGCAGGCGGAACCAATCAGCAAGCATCCGAAGATTCAATTCCAGAAGGTTACGTAGAGTCAGCGCTCAACGTGACCATCAACTCGGACGGCCTCGTCAAGAAACGGCCCGGTTTCCGTACCTACCTGGGACATCTCCCACTCCGCACAGCCAAGGTCAGCTGGGACCACACCAAGGCAGAGAACAATCTGACCTTCGAACTCACTTCAGCAGAACATGCCAACACCGATGTAGACCTCTCAAACGTAGCCTCGACTGCCATCCTTGTCGTAGGCCGGACAAGCACTCCCGTAGGTGCAGGCCCCGAATTCAACTCCTCCTACTCCTACCGTTACTATACGGGCTTTGCCGCAAACCCCCGTAAGATTATACCGGCCAATGCTGCAGGAACACTAAGCTATCCGCAGGCAGAACACGGCTATACAACTAAAGACCTATTCGTAGGCTTGGCAGCTTCGACAGCCACGACCAACAAGAGTAACAATCAGCTCTGGGCTAGTTCGGTTACAGTCTCCGAGTCAAGCTTTGACGTACAGGTAGGCTACGACAATGATGCAAGTCCTGTGCCAGTTCAGACGTTCGTCTATGCATTGCCCCTTTCAGGCATCGCAGGTACAAGCTATGCGGCCGTCTTCACACCCACGCTCGTAAGTGGCAATGTCTACAAAGTAAGCATCCCTGCAGCAACACACAACCTCAACTCCTTCAACATCCTTGCCCGGTGCTACATAGGCGATGGCTCGGGAACACTCACCGAAGCTATCCCAAATGAGGTATACGTCAACAAGGATACAGGTTTAGTTGAACTATTCTTCCAATTCCAGGAAGGAAGTCCTACCATTGTTCCGGATGTCCGCGTCCTGCTGCACATTCCAAATGTGGGAAATCAGTACATTGACTCTATTCAGGGGCTGGCAGAATCCAGCTTTACCATTCCCAACATCGAGGGCGACTTCCTATTCCTTGACTGCTTCATCGAGAGTGGCTCACTGCGGCGCCGAGTCATCCCGACGGACGTGCAGATTGACGTATTGGCTGCTACAGCTACAGTAACTTTCGACAATGAGGTCAATAGCTCAGACATCCTAGTTCTTCTCTGGGACTATGCCGTTGTTAAGACAACCAAATTTAGTGTTACTGCCCACACGAATCTGGTTACCTCGGGACAAGACATAGAGCCCGAGCTCAGCATCTACGGAATACTTGCCGAGGAAGTCTACCCAGCCGAGCTAGAGACTCAGCCCTACAATGCATGGGTACAGCACATTGACACCTACAGGACAGAAGGTAATACGACGGTCGTGGCAGGTATGGGCTGGAACCTCTTTAGAGGCATTTCTAGGGCCACTCCGAAGTCGTACCTACCTACGCCTACCCTCTACCCTTCCCTGCGTGCCAGAGCCAAGAATGCCACTATTCTGGCGCCGGCCTTCCATGACGTGGACCAAGCCGTCAAGAGGACTCGTGGGGCATTCCGTTTCACGGGCGGTGGAGAAGGCTGGGCACGTGTCCATAGCATCGTCTGGGACTCTGAAGTTCAGGGCTATGCCGTCACACTGGCTACTCCTGGCATCAATCAGGTAGGCACTCCAGCCGAAGCCTTTACCTCAACTCAGCCATTCGGAGACATGCTTACCCTCAAGGGAGCGGAGCTCAGAAGCTTCGACGGTGAGTGGCCTCTCTTAGCTAAGAATATCGAAGTAGTAATATATGTAACATTGCCATATTCTCAGGGTGTTACGTTCTTCATCCGTACCCCCTTCCAGGGCTCAGACTACAACTGTGGACCCTCCGGCGAGGCAGGTATCTTCACCGACCAGCTCCAGCTTGAGACCTCCACCCCGCTCCTCCTCTCCTTCGGAGACAGCCTTACTGCCCAGTCCATCCCGACCGGCATGGAGCTAGGCTTCATTGGATTCAAGGACCAGGCATCCGTCCGCTATACGTTCGTGAATGGCGTGACTGAGGAAGCTACCCTTTCACCCGGCCAGCTCCTTATTGCAAGTCGTCAAAGCAAGTACTGCTACGGGCTCCGTACACTCGAGGGTTCCATCACAGGCTTCAACCAGACCAACAATCTACTGCTCGTCAAGGGCGATAGCTTGGAAATTACAGGCACCCCCGTGCCCATCGAAGTTGCCCAGGTTCTCTCACAGAGCTACACAAACCTTACGCTTTCCATCGAGGATGGCGTGGCTACACTCTCCGGCCTTGCAGATGCCCGCCAGTTTGCCATAGGACAGCGTGTGCTCCTGACAGTGCTCGGCTACTACTCAGGCGAGTATGCCGTAACTGAGGTCAGTCCAAACAACACGTCCATCCTCCTTGACTGCACAGGCATCCCGGACATCACCCTGACCGGCGTATCCATTCCACCGCACTTCCAACTCCGCGAGGCCGTCTCGCTTGCCGATGACTTCTTCAACCGTAGCCTGTTCCAGACTGAAGGTCGCTGGGAGGCAATTGAGAAGCCGCAGATTGACACGCCCAACCTTGCACGCTATGCACTGGTTGAACCTACAGTCACCGAGCATTTCAATGCCCTGGACTACGGAGCACAGCTTCCCCTCCGCTCAACCATGAGTCAGGATAGCCTTTACCTCACAAACTCCTTTGACCCCGTCCAGAAGTACGACGGCATCGCAACCTACCGTGCAGGTCTTCCACGCTGGAATGCCCAGATGTACATGACCAACGGCTCCAGTCCAGCTTCTCCACTTGCAGCCGGAACCTATGGATACTACTTCCGCCTCAGTGCCTTTGATGAGAATGAGAATGTAATCATCTCGGCCATCACCGGAGCCGAGGACTACCGCATTACCATTCAGTCCGCTGAGTCAATTCACTTACGTATGCTTGGCTTCCCGAACTGGGATGACTACGATTTTGAGAAGCTGAGTCTGGAAGTCTACCGCACTAAGGTTAACCTGCCTGGCGAGTACTTCCTTGTGACCAGGCTCGAGATGCCGCAGACTCCCTCGGGAGGCTACATCGACTACGTGGACATCCTCTCAGATGACGTAATCGTAGCTCAAGGCAAAGACAATGCAATCAATGCAACCTACGGCCTCATTGGACTAGCTACCACACTTAGCGAGCCATTGCGTGCCAAGTACATCACGAGCATTGACAACCGTATCGTGCTTGCCAACATCCGCGACTGGCAGAGAGTTGAACTAAACTTCAGCAAGTTGACTGGCCTCATCACGAGCCGCAATGATACGAACCCGCCAGACTCCACAACCTACGACTTCTACGGCAAGACTCTAACTATCCACAATGATAGTACGGATTTAGCTACGGCTACCGACATGCACAATCGTGTCACCTACGAGTTCCGCGTCAGAGGACAGCACTACGTTGTGACTGCACAGTCGTACAACTCCACAACTAAAATCTTCTCTGCTACACTGACTGTCCCTGCAGGGCAGGCGCCGCAGGTCGGAGATTGGATATACTTGATGAACCATCACGCTACGCCGCCCACAAGTTACTATCTGGAAGGCGTAGGACTCTGGCAGATTAGAGAGGTTGACGCGACTGTACCCACAGCGCCCATCGTCCGCATCTACATGCCAAAGTTCGATACAACGGTACCGTCCTCAATTAACTTTGCTTCAACTTCAGCTACACCTGGTTCCAAGAATGTGCCGGTCTACATTGATGTAGATGACTACTCGTATACGATGATTGGCGGCAATTCCAATGACATAGTGATGATACTCCGAAGACTTGCATCCTACGTCAATGCCTCCATGCGCATGGTCGACGTAGCTATTCCAGGCTTCGAAAACTTCAAACCTTGGATTATGGCCGATGCAGGAAGCGAATTCCCCGCAGGACAAATAAACTTTGTTCGACCAAAGGAGAGCTCCACCTTCTTCTCCATCACGGTCCCAAGCTTTACAGAGGCAAGCCAAATTAAGGTTGCATCCTTCGGCCGTTTTGTGACAGGACGGGTAACCGCCATTCAGCGTCGTTTCCCAAGCCGAATCCTGCCATCCTACCGTAACTTCCCGGAAGTTTTCAATAGGGCAGCAGACCTACTCATCACTGCAGCCGAGGACGCAGAGCTCAGTCCAATTGACGTCAATGCAGCAGATGGCCAGGAAATTACAGGCATAGTACCCTTCTTCGGCGAATCTGCCTTCGGCGGCTCACAGCGCGAGGAACAACTCGTAGTCTTCAAAACTAATTCCATCTACCTTGTGGACCTGCGTACCAAGGGCGTGCAGAAGCTGCAGTCCAATGGCCTGGGCTGTACCGCGCCCTACTCCATCGCACCGACCAAGGATGGCATCATGTTCGCCAACGAGTCAGGCGTCTACAAGCTGACCCGTGGACAGACAGTCGAACCCGTCGGACAATTCGTAGACCGCATCTGGCAGGAAGAGACTGAGCGTAACCTCCTCGAGATTGCTCACGGCCACCACTACGGGAATGCCCGTCAATACAAATTAAGCTTTCCTTTAGCTGGCCAAAGTGAAAACTCACATACACTTGTCTACGAGCACACACGTGAATCGCGTGGTCAGATTGGTGCATGGACCCGCGACACCAATCAATTTAGCACCGGCTGGTGTAACCTGTTCGACCAGGAATTCTTTGCCACATCGCTTGGACGTGTCTGCGTAATGAAGAACTCCCGCACCAAGTGGGACTACTCTGACCGTGGCGAGCCCGTCTCGGCCGAGGTTCTGTTCCGCTCCAATGACTTTGGCATCCCGAACTCACGTAAGCGCCTACTCCATCTGAGTGTCCACTTCCGCAATCCGCAGGAAGAGGGCGTCAACCTCAGTCAGGAAAGCACGGAAGTCTACATTGCCGAGGACCTCAAGGAGGACTTTGCTGTGTGCAACAAGTATACAGGCTCGGGACTCTTTGTAAAGACGGGTCTTTCTGACCAAGGACTACTCAAGGGCGAGACCATCCGGTTCAGCGTTCCGACAAGCAAAGCCATAAGATTCCAGCCAAAAGTCCTAAATGCTGGCCTTTATGAGACTCTGCAGTTCTCGGGCGTGACCTACCGCGTGGCCGGACTTACGACGAAGGGAACCAAGGAAGCTGCGGATAGCGAAAATTGACGCTAGACATCCGGCAGTTAGCCATGTTATGTATATGACTACAAATGGCGGAGGCTTCACGTGGCTAATCCAGTACTGGGAAAATTGCAAGGACAGGGACTTGTAGAGACTACGACTGCGGGAATTGAGCAGGCCGGCGGACAGCTGGCTACAACTCCCGTAGGCGCAGCCATGCAGGGACGTGGACCGTCATCCATCAAGATGGCCGGAACTGCGCCAGCCAAAGTCAATGCCCTGGCCACAGCGCGTGGTCTGTCGCCCACGAACATGCGCGACGTAACGTCCGCAGCACTGGGACAGCTCCGCGAGGCAGGCCGTATCGTGGAAGGCCAAGAGGCAGCTATCGCCGAGACCGCCAAGCGTGCCTCAGTCCTAGGCCGCGTAGATGACCAGATTGCAAAGCTTGCCGAGCAAAAGACACTTGCCAAACTCCAGGCACTGAAGTTCGGCGGAGCACAGCTGGACCAAACTAAACTTCCAGGCTATGACAATACTAAACTTGAGACGCTACGCACATCCATCGGTGACCTCATCTCCGGCGGTACGGCGTTGACTGACTCAGATATTGCAACCATCAATGAGGCATTGACGGTAGCAGGAGCCAAGCCACTTGAGCTGACCCCCGAGAAGCTTCCCTCAATTCCAATCCTGGCCAAGTCACTCTCTACACTGTTTACTGAGAAGAGCTCAACCGAACTACAGTCAGACATCAGCAAGGCTATCCTTGATGCCAAGGCTGAGTCAAACATCGGTACCTTGGATGACCAGGCCATCAACGCTATCTTCGATACACCAGACAAGAGCGAGACGCAGACTGACCTCCTCAACCTGCTTGCAAGCATTACTGGTCTCGACCCAACCAAGGATGCAGACCTAGCTAAACTTCGCGGCATGCAGCTTAGCGAAGTACGCTCAGCCATCGACGGGTGGAAACAGGCAGAGTTCAAGAACGTAGGCGAGCTCCGCAAGACTCTCAATGACCCCACTGCCTCCCGGGCACAGCGTCAACTTGCCCTGCAGGAACTCCGCAAGCAGGGACAGATTGGCGTTACAGGCGCTGAGCTCAAGGTCAATGACCTAGAGAAGCAGATGCAGGAAGGCGACATAGTCCGTATCGGCACGGAAGAGTTTACCGTAGAGGAGCTCTTCACTGACCCAGCCAAGCTTCTCCAGCTCCAAACTTGGATTGACAATCCCGATACAGCACCGCCTGAGCTGAAGACCTGGCTTGAGAATAATCAGAATGCCATTGGTCTGAAGGTCAGCGAACTCATGGGCGCAGGCGAGACAGGTCTGTCCGGCGCACTCGAGCGCGTCAAGGCCAATGCAGCTGCCGTCAAGCTGGACGACTCCGCAGCCAGCACTTTGCCAAAAGAAACACTGGAGCAATTCTTTCCAGAGTTTGCCAACGTGGGACTGGATACCAAGATTCCGGCCGACTCACTCGCTGTCGCGGCCATGCCCGAGACAACCCCGGCAGAAAAGGCAGCCAAACAGAAAGCACAGGCCGAGCTCGACAACTACAACAAGTACAAGCTTCTCCAGAATCCAGCTACCGCACGGAATGCAGCCCTGCTTCTCACCAATCTCGGCACTATTGCGGGCGTAGATGGTAAGAAGATTTTTGCTGAGCTGACCCCAGCACAGATGGCTCAGCTCGCTCAGAGCGAGAATGCAGTCAACGATTTCCGCGCAGCACTGCAAGACCGCAACAATGCCGCCAACTTCAGCGGAGCTACCAACTTCTCTGCAGAATTTAAGGACCTTGCACGCTACCTGGGCATTGATTCTACCGCCGGTCAGTTTGCCAACCTGGCAGGCAAGGACCTCTCTGCTTACGCGGACATCTTCAAGGCAGCAGGACTTGGTAACCTTCTAAGTAACGGCAAACTCAATCAGCAATTCTTTGCAGACAAGATTGGCGAACTCAAGAAGTACTCCCTGTCTGACCTCATCGCAGGCAAGAACCGTAACATCAAACAAGAATTGGCAAGCTTGGCGGGTAAACTGACACGGGCATTTGGGCAGCCACCACAACAGTCTGCAACCGTCACACCCCAAGTTCAATCCGATTTCCGTAACCGAAACCTCGTCCATCCTGACGACATTCAGAGAGAGCTGCAAGCAAACTGGTCTGAACGTCAAATGTTCTGGCGTATGGACAATGAGGAAAATGCCAGAGAATACAGAGCTTGGCTTGACGCAAACCCGGAACCAAAAACTTGGTTCGGCGGAAAGGGCTCGGGATGGAGTGCCTGGGATTGGCAACGCCAACAGTTTGAATCGCGCAGAAAGGCGCTTGAGGACGAGCAACAAGCTTACTTAGACAAACTTGCAGACTTGTCCAACAACAGAACTCAGTATATGAAGACCTATCAGGAACGCTTCGATGCTTGGAATACAAGACGAATCACCGACCTCGAAGACACAAATAAGAAAATTAGAGAACGCTACGCTAAACTGGCAGACATATTCGGAGGTATCGGCTAATGGCACTCTTGGATGACGTCAAAAAGAGTCTGCAGTCAGGCTTCAAACTTCCGCAGTTTGGACAATCCGAGCAGCTCCGTGAGATGCAGCGTGCTACCTCAGGTAAGCTGGCCACAGAGACAGGCCCAGGTGCAGCATCCTTGGCAGAGCAAGTGGCAGCTACGGCGGCAGAACAGCAACGCCAGGAAGACGTACTGCAGGGCAAGATTCAGGCAGAGCAACTCTCCCTGCAGGAGCGCCAGCAACAAGAGGAAGCCAGACAGAAGAGTAAGCAACTCGATGAGCAAGTCCTCAATGCAAAGCAGGATATGCAGAACAAGGTATCCAACATCCTACAAGAGTACACACAACGCTCGGGCGAGATTGACATGCGCGAGGAGTCAGCCAAGACTCAGTTTGCGCTGACAATGATGCGCCTTAGCAACGACGACTACCTAGACCAGCTCGAAGTAGAGGGAGCACGTAGCCGTCTGCAAGAGGAAGCAAGCTTTCAGTGGGAGCTGACCCAGAGCATCTTCGAGGAAGAGATTGACATACTCAAGAATGACCTGTCCTTCCGTTCCGCCATGGCCGCAGATGACCGCGCCTTCAAGGAATACATGGCCGAGTGGGACATCGACAATGCCCTACAGCTCGCACTTTCTGACTTGCAAACACAGGAAAAGCTGGCACAATATCAAGCGTTGGGTGAAGGAGTTACCGCTGTAACACGCGGAGCAAGCAAACTCGCAGGTTCTTCGACCAGCTTAGCTACGGCTCAGCCAGGTGAAACCACGATGCTCGACACTCGCTACGGTCCTGGCTCAGATACGGAGATTGCATAATGGCTACGCCTAAGACCTCACAGCTTGCCAACCTAGCTTCGCAGTTCCCTGCCATGACACAGCAGGGAGCAGGTGCGCAGCAGGCTCAAGCACGCATGGCTGCAGCCCAGGCTATCCAACAGCAAGCCCAAGGCCCAGAGCCACGCCGTCCCATCTCTGCAGCAATGATGGGTGCAGAGCTCTACACAGCACAGGCAGCCGCAGCACGTGAGGTCGCACAGCGTGCACAACGCGGAGCTGCAGCCGTCGGACAGATGGAACTAAGTAGGCAGCAGCAAGAACAACAAAAGCTTCTCTTCGACCGCTCAATCGGTATTCAACAGAACCTTCGTAAACAGGAGCAGCAACTTCAGCAACTTAACTCGCAAGTCAAGACCAATCTCTACGACCGTGCCATGAAGTTTGAGAAGGATGAGCTGGGCCGTACGAAGTGGAAGACTGGCCAGCTGATGGACTATGCCCTCAAGAAGACGCAGCGTACACAAGACTACCGTAAGCTTGAGCAGAGTGTAGGACAGATGCAGCGTCGTCGTACCCAGCTCCTCAAGATTTCCCAAGCCAAGATTGAGCAAGCCCTCAAGCAAGAATTCGAGAAGACCGAAGTCGCCCGTGACCGTGACCTAACGGACAGACTAACCAAAGCTAAAGCCGAGATTCAACGCAAGATTGAGGAAGACAAAGCACGCGCAGCCGAGAGTGCCGCCAAGTGGGGTGCCGGCGGACAAATCATTGGCGTGGTGCTTGGTGCGGCAATCGGTACAATGATTGTCCCTGGTGCAGGTACAGCTCTTGGTGCACAAATCGGCGGAAGCTTGGGCGGGGCAGCGGGAACCTACGGAGCTACACAGAATGCTCCAGGCAAAACAAATATGAGCAGAGAAGAAATTAGACGCTTGATTAGAGGAGGCCGCTAATGGCTGATATTTATTCTAAAGAAGAGATGGAAAGACGTAGAAGAAAAGGCGCACTCCTTCCTTTGCCTGAAATTGAGGACGAGGAAACAGATGTTCTTCCCGCTACACTTCCAACTAAACTTACTGCACCCACTCCTGCGGAAAAAACTGCTGTCGTAGAAGACTCTGAAAAGAAACAAGTAGAGAATAAGATTGCCGGACAACTCGGTCTGCCTAAATTGGAAGTGCCAGCCGAAACTAAGCCGGTGACTCCAGCCACACCTTCGGCAACTGCTCCGACCATCAAACGCGCACCGACCATCAACTATGATAAGTTTCAAAAGTCGATGGAAGGTATCAACAAAAGATTCGAGCAGGACCGCAAGTTATCTCCCGAAGTTGAGCAGGCATTTGCTTCACGCCAAGCCTCCCTGCAGAGTGCACTCAGTGATGCCAAGAGCATCTATGACCAAGCTACCTCTAGTGCAAAGAGCGAGGCAGAACGCCGCGACGCTATCACGCAGTGGGCTTCCATTGCAGAGAGCCTTGGACAAAGTATGGTCAAGTACTTCGCAGCCCGTGAAGGAGCACGTACAGGTACCCTGCTTGGCTCCAAACTACAGTTCCAGAAGTACGACTGGCAGAAGGACTTGGACCGCAGCCTTGAGCGTCTTAAGGCCGACACAGCTGAAGCTAAGACTAGCCTCGGCATCGCCCGCGAGGACGTCGAAGCACAGGCTAAACAACTTGGAGAGGAGCGTAAGACTGCCATCTCCGAACGCGAGGCTGTAGCTCGCCAGCGTGCAGGCGTGGCAGAGGATGTAACCAAGGAGCAGATGCGGGCTGAGGCACGTACTGTCGAGGATTACATTGCTGCACAGAATCGCTTTGCCATGGAGCAACAGCAAGAGAAGCAGAGAGCGGCTCGCGAGACGGCAAAAGAGCAGAAGCTGGAGACGAAAAAATCAACCGAAGACTTAGCTGAGAAGCAAAAGAATTTTGCCAAACTATCCGGCGCTCTGGCAGCCCTCGAGAAGAAGGATTCACCGCAGGCACGTAAGCAGCTCGACGAGGCCGCAACCTTGCTTGGAATTCCTGCAGACGAAGTAGATGAACTGGTAAGCGAAACTACCGGAGAGGGAATGTTCAACCTTGCTGAGCCAAAGAAGGTACAGAATATACTGAACAAGTACCGCCCAGGTGCAGCCACGGGTGCAGCTCCGGCAGCTGCAGGAATGGTTGACATGATTGCCCCAGATGGTAGAGAATTGAGTGTACCCGCATCCCGTGTCGCCGAGATGGAAGCTAAGGGTGCCAGGAGGAAGTAAGCCATGGCTAACCGCGAAGACCCATTTGCAGAATTTGCTGTCTCCCAGAGTCCTGCGGAGGCTGACCCCTTTGCGGAATTTGCTAAGCAGAAATCTGAAGAGGACCCGTTTGCGGAATTTGCCGTCAAGCCAAAAGAAGAAGAAGAAGAACGCGGAGAACCCATCAAGGATGCCGAGATTGCGGCTATCGCGCAGAAGCACAACATCAGTCCAGAGAAGCTTGAGTATCTCCGCTCATTCGTAGAATTCCGTGGCGGCTATACTGAGACTCCCGTCGACTTTGCCAAGGCTGCCCGTCAGATTGGCGGCTTTGCTAGCGAAGCATTGGCGTACGGCGTACCGCAGTTTGCAGTAAAGAAGATGGAAGATGACCCAGCCATCCGTGCAGCTATGGATGACCTAGGAAATTTGGTTGACGAGCGCAAGACTTACCTACGCCAAGCTGCGGAAATCGGTGTAGGTTTCCTGACAGGTGCAGGCGAAGCCAAGTTGGCTACCGCAGGCATCAAGGCAGGAGCTAAGGCAGTCGGCAAGAAAGTGACAGCAGAGGCTGTTGAGCGTGCCGTGCCTGTCGCAATTGGCACTACAGCAGGTGGAGCCCTGGGACTGTCCAAGTCTCGCGAGGGCGAGGAAGTAAGTGGAGCAGTAGTGGGCGCAGCCATCGGTGCGGGCGCAGCTGCAGCCATCGGCAAAGGCATTCAGGTCATCAGTGACCGGCGGGCGCGTGGTGCAGCGGAAGCTGCGGCCAAGGAAGCAGCTGAAGCACCAGACCTAATTCAAAAGATTCGTCCAGAAGTAGAGAAGCAAAGTGGCCTAACTGAGATTGTAGATGACCTCATCGCAAAACAGACTGCGTCACCCGGCGATGCAGCCATCGCCCGTGCAGTCAACAATGTGGATGAGCTCATCCCTGCCGTAGGCGAGGACAAGATTGTTAAAGCAGGCCGTCAAATACTCGAGAACATGGATGAATCTCTACGTCCCCGCATCGAATCCGAGATTGCACAGTTTGGCTCAGAACCACGTCGTATGGCTCGACTCATCCAGATGAAACTCGATGAGGCTTTGCCTAAGTTCGCCGACGAGATTGGCGAGAAAGCAGGCAGTGCCCGTGAGGCCCTGCAAGTTGTAGCTACACGTGCGGGCGAAGGAGCAGAGTTCCTGAGCAAACGCTACAGAGATGGCCTCGAGAAAGAGATTCACTCGAACCTCGTCTCGCAGAGGCTCGTGGAACGCGCACTGTCCAACACTGCCGAGGGCACAGTCCTCCAAGGATTGGGCCGCAAGATTAGTGATTATCAGTTTGTCATCCGTCAGATTGACCGTCTGCGCGGTACACGCCTTGAGCCTCTACTCAATGCAGCCAACGAGAAGTACAATGCCTTCACTAGGCACATGGCAGCCTCGGCTAAAGAGGTAGAACAACTACAGAATGCAGTCAAAGCTTCCGGCATTACACCCAACGAGCTGTACAATGCACTCGACAAGCCCGGTGTTGTCAAGTTCACTGGACAGAAAGGGCAAGTCGTAGAAGCCTATAAGAACTGGTTTGAGAAGATGCGCCAGGAAGCCAATGCACAAGGTCTAAATATCGCCAAGCGCGAGAACTATGTTCCACATTTCCTGAAAGACCACTTCGAGATTGCAAAAGGTATCCGCGAGAGAGTCAGAGAAGTCGAGCAACGCTTCGGCATCAACCTGACAAACTACACGCAAGAGCAGTACAACGAAGCCGTGCAGAAGGGAATGAATGAATCACCGCTCTACCGCGAGCTCAAGGATGGCCTCGACTACCTCTACGGCGAGAAGATTGGTACACCGGAAAAGTTGCAGGACTTCCTTAATCAACAAATGAATCCACGCTCAGCCGGAGTACGTAGCTTCTCCAAGGCAGCGGCCGTCTATCGTCGTACTGCAGAGGAAGTACCCCTGTTCCTACGTGAGACAGACGTGGGTAGACTCTCTGTACGCTGGGCATCGACTACCCTCAAGCATGCGTACCTCCGGAATGAGTTTGCGGAGTTTGAGAAGGCCCGCGATATGCTGGCGAAAGCAGGGTTTAAGGCTGATGCGGAGACACTCACGGACTGGCTCACAGATAACCTTGGCGGTACACGTGCCAAGACTTGGCGTGCAGCCACACAAGAGCTCTCCAACACATTGATGAATATGGCAGACAAGGGCGGAACTAAGGGACGCCTAGCAACTATGCTTCTCGAGGGCGGAGCCAACAACTTCATGCGTTTCACAGGCGCAGTCTATCCAAACTTCCTGGGCTTCAACGTACGCTCTGCCCTGCAGAACATGACTCAGCCCTTCCTCGTCACTGCTCCGGAGCTCGGTGCAGTACTCGGCCCACGCTACATTATGCGCACCTTACCCAAGCTTGCTAACGTCAAACGACTCATGCAGACGGCAGAGCAATACAGAGCAGCTCAGTGGAGCACCGAATTGCAGAGTGTTCTTGAGTCGAGCATGAAACGTAGCTGGATTGGCGAGAAAAGTGACAAAGTACTCAGACAGTACACGAACCTGGCCATGGGTATGTACGAGCTAGCCGAGCGTGCCAACCGTGCCATCGTCGTAGATATGGGACAGGAGCTGGCCAAGGACATCTTGGCTAAGGACAAGACAGCTATGCAGTACTTGTCTAAGCTGAACACAGGTGTGCGTCGCGAGATTCAGGACGCCATTGCTAAAGGCGATGCAGCGGCAGCCGAGAAACTCATCGTTAATAACCTTCTGGACAAGACTGTATTCCAGTACAACAAATTGTCGATGAGCGAATTCGGCCGAGCCATGGGCCCAGTGATGAGCACATTCTCAAAATGGCCTACAGTACTCGCCGGCGACATCATTGATACGTACGAACGTCGAGGCGCAGGCAAGGGCAGCATGGACCTGGCACGCAAGTACCTCGGCCCGCTGGCTCTACTCGCCGCAGGCAATGCGGCGCTTACGGGCGGTGAAGCCTTCAAGCAGGAAGATGTACAAACTGCAGCACTGATTGGTGGTAAGCAGGGATTGACAAGCTTGTCCCCTCTGATGTCACTCAAACAGGGAATTGGTATGCCACCGTTGGTCCAAAGTGGTAAGAAAATAACAGAGGGTGCGCTAAGTGGGGATGAGAATAAGGTTATTCAAGGGCTGGCGAGCGTGGGTGATGCTTACATTCCTGCCATTCCGGGTATCCTGAGAACCATCAATGACGTAAGCAAGCTGACGGAAGGTGAAGAGACAGAAGTCAGGAGCCTGGAGTCTTTGTTTGAGGCTGTGACGGAGTAGTCGCACGAAGTTTATCTAGCTGGTACTCCATGTGCTCTACCATATCGGAGAGCTCCTCAATCTTCTCGAGCATCTGACGTTGTGATTGAACTACATTGTATAGAAGTGTGGCAATATCTACTGACACAAGGTTTACTACCGGCTTCGGTTGTTCGACTGTGTTGGTCTTCCATTGCTTACTGTTCTTGCGCAAGGGAAACACATTGCTCTTTTCCATGGCAGATGCCTCCAGGGCGGGGTTATCCCGCCACAAGGTCAGGATAGCACAGACAGGCTGAGAATCCAATCGAGCTCGGAGATGTCTACCTGCTTGACTGTATACACAAAAATGCTGAGGGGTTGTTCTTGCTTAGCACCGACGATGCCGGGCTGTGTAACTACGCAAGTCCTGCCCAGTACCGGATTAACCGATACCAGTACCTGGTCTTTCTGCGAGTGAATCGTACCAAAGCTGAGTTCGTAGATACGTCCCTGCCCCAGTTTCGGGGTAGGCTCTACGTCGTCCTTGCCTGAGTGCTGAATAATCTGTGGCTTGCTGAGGCGCAGTGCCTTATTGTCTGGACTACCCTTAACTTCCACTCCTTCCGGGTGCTTAAGGCCCAAAGTCTGGTGCACGTACTTGTCTTTTGTGAGAGTTCTGATACTAATAGACATACGTAGTTCTCCTTGTGTGAGGTGTTTATGAGCTATTTTAAGCTACGAGAATTTGAGTGCAAATGCAATAGTAAAGATTGTACGGGAAAGCAACCTCGGCTGCGCATGAGTCAGACTTTGCTTGAGGCACTGAACCGAATCCGCGAGGAACTGGGACAGCCCATCGTCATCACGTCCGGCTTTCGTTGCAAGAACCACAACAGGGCTATCGGTGGCGCATTGAACTCCCGACACATGGCAGGCGATGCCGTAGACATTCGCCCTGCGTCTGGCTCTGCGGAAGATTTAGAAGAGTTATGGAAGGTATGTGAGAGGGAGGCTGCTGTAGTGGGGCTTGGTGACGGGAGACGCAAGGGCTTTGTCCACATTGATTGTCGTCCGGGGACTCGGAAGGTTTGGCAATACTGAGTATGTGCCTAGCCTTCGTCGTCCGTTTGGGTCGCTTCTCTGGATAGCACATCACAAAGCTGCTGTCCAATAACTTTTGGGGGTATGTAACTGAGGCTAGGTTTGTACCAGTCGACGATACGGCAGTGGCCATCCAAGTACTTATGTGCAAACTCAATGGCCGTGTCATCCAAGGTCACCACTATCGGCTCTTCCGCGTAGGCATCCAGCTCAGCAATCAGGTCATCCAAGTTGGTCTTCCGTGTCTCGAGTGTAATGAAGTCAAACTCTGAGACGTGGGCCCGCTCAAGCATACGGCACAGGTCCCACTGGTCTTCCTTGGAAAGCTTGTACGTGCTCAATAGGATGATTGGTCTCACGTCTTGGCTGCCCCCTTCAGCTTGTTAACCTCTGCCTGCATCTCTGCCCGCTTCTTGGGGTGCGTGTCCAGCATCTGTACTTCCAGCTTGCTAGCTTCCTTCATCTCTGCAAAGCCCTTACGTCGAGTGCCGTCCAGAAAGCTTGCTGAACCTTCCAAGCCGTAGAGTGCCGGCATGGGGAGAAGCTTCATTAGATTGGGATGCTCACAGACTGGACACTGGCTCGGCATATCCCATGCCTCTGTAACAGCATCGCAGGATACACACTGAAAGTCCTGAATCTTGGGAGACTCCTCTGCATTCATTGTCACATAGTAGAAGTCCCAACGCAGGGATGGGTGATGCTCAAGCACATAGGCGGTAGCCTTGTCCATGCTGGGGAACGGCCCGAAGATGCGCTCCTGATTGTCTGCATAACACTTTGCGTAGGTAACCTTGACCATATCAAAACTCCAGACTAATGCCGACACTGATTCCTTCGAATCTCTGCGTCGAGAAGTTGTAGGAAGGGTTTACTTTGAGGAATAGGGGAGTGCCCGCAAGGCGAATCCCTGCATCCAGACTGAAGATGTACTCCTTGTCTTTGAACAAGGCAAGAGGTTCTGTACCCACGCCGAGATGGTATTTGGTCAGAGGCAATGTAGGCTTGAGTACCACCTCAGTGGAGCCCTCGCGCTTCTTCTCCTCTTCCTTCTTCTTCTCTTCTGTGCGGGTAGTCTCCTCAATCTTTGTACCGTCTGGCTTCGTGATGACGCGGTCCTTGGTGATGACGCGGTCAACGTATACAATTTTGTCCTTGAATACGACCTTCTCTACGACCTTGACTTCAGGCTCGCACGTCTGTGGCTTTGGCCATAGCTTGAATCCGGCATAGATGACTACCGCCTGAACAATGAGTAGAAGTTCTTTCCAATAGCGCAGCAAGAGTTGGGCAATCACCTCTGCTCCTCCCTATAGTAGACCACAGCATGTGCTGGGTGTGGTGGGTAACGACTGACCTTGACTATGCGCACTGCCTCTGCGTGCATGTTGAGCTGTGCAAGGGTTTGTTTGAGGTATGAGAACGTACCGTACTGCTCGCGGCGCATCCACTTTCCAGACGTAAAGAATTCGATGGCATAGTTGTGCTCCTCGGGCAACGTCCAGATGGGGTTCTCGCTACTCATAGTTTCTCCAGCTTGATGTGCTCATAGAGATGCTTGAATAAGTTCCGGTCCAGGGCATAGCCCGAGGCAAAGTACGTACGGTTGGCTACCTTGCGTGGTTTGATGGAATGCTCGTGCACAATGTAGTCTATGGTTTCGATTAGCTCTGGTAGATTACGGAATATGTAAGCCTCAGAGGTTAACACAAACTGGTATACAAACAGGTCAGCACCCTTTTCATACGACTGCCAGGGTCCTCCAGGTTTCTTCTGAGCAAGGACCGAAAAACGCTCAAAGAAAAAGTTTGGAGTCTTGTCCGGGTGGTAGTTGTCCGACTTGAGTTCAAGCTTCAGTCCCTCCTCTGTAAGAAAGTCATAGTCTCTAACCGGGGCCTTGATGAGAGAGCTGTGAAAGTTGGTCTTCCACAAGGCTTGGAAGGACTGCTCGCCTTCCTCGCCTATGGCTAGTTGTTCTTTCCAGCTGTAAACTTTCTTAGCCATCTAACACCACTGCCTGTTTGAAGTATTGTGGAAACAGTTGTTCGTGCTGAGTGTACAGTCTGCGGAAACTGCGGTCAAGGATAAATGTTGCGCCGAAGTCATCCGGTCCACGGCAGATACGGCCTGCGGCCTGCACGACTTGCTGTATGGCCTGCCATGCGTAGCGTTCAGGATGCGTCTCTGCAATGTACTTCCAAGCGGGGTCACCTAGGAATGGCCAAGGTACCTTCGTGAGTATCTGAACCTGGAAGTCGTCGCCGTACAGGTCAAGCCCCTCATATAGTCCTGAGCCCAGGAGTACCAATGGCTCGGTGGATGCCTTGAAGTGGTCGACCATACGTTGCTTGTCGTGCCTGTCGTGAGCCCGGAGTCTATCCTTGAGCTCGGCCTGCAGATAGGGGAAAAGCCGGGTTGAAAGGGAGTAGGGAATGTGTACTAATATCTTAGTCTTAGGATGCATGTTACATATATTAACTACTCGCTGTGTTAAGCTGGCTAGATTGGCCTCCGAGACTGGGTAGCTTAGACTGTATCCCTGCTCCACAGAGATAGGTCTACGCTTCGCCTCGATGGGACTGTCGACCTCGATGTACTTCACCCGCTTCCCTGCCAGGGCCAGCTGCTCTACCTCCAGCCTTGAGATGGTCCCGCTCAGCAGGACTATCTTCTTGACCTTCTGCGAGGGCCAGAGAACCTCCAGCTTGGGCTCATGTGAAGTGTCCAGCGGAAGCAAGGTCAGGCAATCCCTCTCCCGGCCTCTGTAGCGCTTGTCTCCACGCTCGACTAGGTAACGCATACGACCGGTCTCTAACTCTTCACGTAGGGCCTGCCAGGAGGCTTCCCGAAACTCGTGCTTCACAACCCACTCCAGAAGCTGCTCATAGGTCTCCACGAACTGGGGCAGCCTGACCTCGTCCCCGTTCTTCAGTAGAATCCGGTCTACCCAGATGTGCTTTGCAGCCAGGTCCTTGGTCATGTTGACGAGCAGGTGTGCCTCATCAACCAGCAAGACTGGGGAGTAGAGTTTATGGGCCAGGTAGGTATAGTAATTAGCGACACGGTACGGAACCTTGTGGACTTGCCGAACCTGACGTAGGTAGACGCACTGTCCGCAAGTTTCCCCCATGACCCTTTTCCGCTCCTGACAACTCATCGCCTCGCCGGCCTGGTCTGTCGCCCCGCCATGACAAGAGTAGCTATCCATATTACGCAGCGCATAGATACCCTCAGACTCCACGACCTGGTCAAGCAGGACGTTGTTCGGTACGAGGATGGTCGATTGCAGCTTGTGCTCCTTATGGGCCCAGCGTGCAATGGTACTCATCATGCGTGTCTTGCCTGCGGCAGTCGGGGCCGAGAGTACGAATACGTCGGCCTCGTCCCAGCACTTCTCCAGTTTCGACAATGCATCGACCTGACAATCGCGAGGATTGCCACGAAAGTGCTTGAGTAGCATGAGCTTCTCCTATTTACTTTGAACTAACTCTAAAACTTCTTCCACATTCTGTATCTCTTGTCCTGCCGTAGCAAAGAGAGTCAGGCCCATGACGGTCGCATCCTTCATGTCAGACTTCTCATAGCTGGGCAGGTTGCCCCGCACCCACGCGTGCCAGGTTGTACTCGGTATCTCCACGATGGACTGATACTCTACGGCCGCCATGAAGATACTCACAGAGCGGTGCAAGTTGATGACCCCCTGTGTACGGAAGTCCCCGCCCTTGCTGCCCATGAAGGGCGGAATGTACTCGATGCACAACACATCAATATTGCCGAACAATTCAGGATTGCCCTGGATGGACTGCAGAATCTGTCGGTAACGCTGATGAGGTTGCTGCTTGCGCTTGCTCATCTGCATCTCTCCAGACTCAATCCAGACCGAACCCTCGAAGAGTGCGTAGCCCGGCAAGCTTCCTCCCGAGGCAGGGTCAATGCAGAGTACCCGGCCCTCTCGAATCTGGGCCGAGAGACGCTTGGCATCAATCGCAAACTTGGAGAGTTTCTTGCTGGCCATTACATCACGTCCTCTCTGTTGTACTTTTCTGCCTCTGTCTCTTGTCCGTTGAGGATAGAGCTCAGTGAGTTCTTGAACCACTTGTCAAAAGTGTTACGGTCCAGTGTAGCTACACGGAAGCACAGGATGTGCAGCCACTTGTATCCAGTCTCCGGCTCATCACCGCGCTTAAGTAGGTGCCAGTTTCCTAGGTCAATGGAGAACAGATACTCCTTGCCCTTAATCTTGATTGCTGTATCCAAGTAGCACTTGCCGTTCAACTTAATTTCCATTCTTCACTCCTTCGGTTCCCTCACTCAAACTTATCCTGCGCCCAGTTGTCCACAATGTTTGCTTCGCCCTTAAATTTTACGCTTCCATTCAAGAAAGAGTTTAGCTCGTCAAGTACAGGTCCGTCAAGCAATTCTTTCGCACGCTGTGCCTGCTCTTCTGGTACCTCGAGCATCACACAATCATGGATGTCCCATACGTAGGGCGCATAACTTATACGCTCGCGCATAAATACACGCTCGACGAACATATTGAACAGGACAAATATGTCGTGCCCGCTTCCCTGAATACTTCGGTTGACTATGTCCTTGAGGTAGTCCGAGGCTACACCCATGGGACGTCCGATAGGACTCAGGAACCAACCACCGGTGCGCTCCCACTGAGCGAGCAAGAACTTCTCATAGTCCTTGACTGCAGCAAACAGTCGCCAGTACTGCTCATGCATAGTCTTGGCCTCGGCCTGACTAATGTGAATGCCCTGCAGTGCAAGTCCTTGGCGAATCTTGTTTGGGCCGGCTCCATAGGAGCTGGACAAGTGCAACAACTTGGCTATGTTACGTGCCTCCTTGGCAACCTTCTTAGCATGCGATACGCTTTCTTTAGAATTCGAAAAAGGGTCATAGCCCGAAGCGCGGATAGCCTCGCCGACACGACCGCCCAGCTGTGCACCTACACTTAGGTAGACGCAGTCCCAGCCAGTTGACTCAGGACCATAGAGACGCATAAGAGTCGGGTCTCCAGAAGCCATGGCCAGGACGTGGGGTTCAAGAGAAGCCACATCAAAGATGACAAGCTTACATCCAGGACCTGCAGTCCAGCACTCGAGATACTTTCTATCCTTCGCCACATTCTGTACGTTGAGTCCATCGGCTCCTCCCAATCGGCCCGTATACGTTCCCGGACATTTTAGACCTACATGCAAGAACGCCCGGCCATTTAGTTTGTCAAGGCATCCTTGTACCATCGTGCGAATCTTGTTGCGTGCATTGTAGTCGATGAGCATTGGACCATGGGGCTTGAGGACTAGCAGGGCGTCCTCGTCTACGGCCGGCTCGCCACTGTCGGTTGTCGCGAGCACGTCGTATCCAAGGGCCTGATAGAATAGCCACTGCTTGTGCTTGGCCGAGTCAATGTTGAACAATCCTAAGTCCTTACTCTCCTGTGTAGGTACAGTTAGACTAGCAAGGTCTGCCATCCTTTTGTGTTTCTCGTGCCATTTTTTCCAAGGAATGGTAATTTCTGGTACTAAAGTTTCCAAACTGACCCGCTTCTCTTCCCACTTCTCCCAATTCTTGGACTGCTTGCCGTCCGCTTTCCAGCGTGGCGGCTCATTGCCCAACTCAGGTAACTTCTTGTACTGCTTTGGCTCGGCCTCCTTGTGCTCCTTCAGCACGCGCTGATTAAACTCAAGCACTGCCTCACGGACTCGGTCTGCCAAGTAGAACTTCTCGAGAAGCGAGGCGCACTCTACGTCGAGCTCCTTACGGTAGTCCTCCAGACGGAGCAGGTCGATGTGGATGCCGCGCAACTTCTGCCAGATGACGTGACGGATGGTCGACATGAATGCCGGACCATACTCCGCAAATACCATATATTTCTGTAGTACAGGTTTGAGTACCAGAGACCAGAGTAGATAGGTAGCATAGGCGTCCGCATGACAGTACTTACCGAGGATGTGCTCGGGTGCCTGCCACATCTCGCCCTTGTTCGGGCCGCCGTGTTGCATGGTATGGCCATTGTCCACAAGCCACTGGTCGAGCTCTGCTTCATTGCTTTCGGGCCAGCCAAGCAAGTCAACCATGGCTTGCTTCAGGCCGTACTTCTGCCCGTTCCATCCCTCGCAGGCAAGCCAGCGATAGACTGCGTAGGTACAGTAAGTCCAATTGTGGAAGTCGGGCTTGTCCTCGAAACCTTGGCCCTTTCCCTGCGCCAGGTAGAGGTCACGTGTCATGTAGGAACCGTCGAATACTACGTTGTGGGCGAGCATGGGTACCTGCCACTGATGTAGGGCAAGGACGAACTCGTACCATTGGTCTCGGTCTGTGACAGATGCGTAGAAGGTACCCCAGTGCGAGCTGACTCCGATGCCCACCACATAGTTGAGCTGATAGTCGCTGGCCATCTCTGTACCGCGAGTCTCCAAGTCAACGACGAGCTCGCATTCACGATGCTCACCGACCAGACTTTGCAGCTCGGAGAGACTTAGGAACGAAGCCTCTTGGGGCGGGTTTGTCTGTACTGGCTTCAACAGCGCGAATGGTTTCGTCTGCATCTGGCATCTCCCTCGATTCCAATTTACGTTGTGCGAGTTGTGTACTCATACGGGGCCACAATTCATGGCGGTCCATTTCCTCTTTCCAGAAAAGGGCACCGCCGAACTTCACCTTATTAGTCCGGTCCATACAAAACCTATGAGTATAAATATTGCGTAAAAGACTGCGAAGAATACTTGCAAAATCTGTCGGAGATTTATGGCTCCGGCTTCGCTTTCGGAGGTGCGTCCTTGGGTGTCGGCGCTGGTGTCGGTGTCTCGTCCGGACAGTAAGGCTGAATCTGTACGTCCTTCTTCGGATGTGGACCCTTCAGTGCTTGACATATATCCCCCGGCGGTGCTTCAGGCGTCTCCTGTACAGGTTTGGCAAGTGCGAGCATTGTGATGAGCAGTAGTACTGCGAGAACTGTGACGTGCATAGTGCCTCCTGCGGGGCGGACAGTTTCCTGCCCACCCCCACTCAGTTATTACTTCTTGGGAAGATTACGGAACAGAGAGTAATACTCCCCGCCTTCAGACTTTCCTGAATGGTATTTAATTCCGCTCTTAGCGTCGCGTTCAGCGAGCATACAAATCCTGGAGCCCTTCTCCTCGCCATCCTGACGGCCATAGAGTGCAAAGGTTCCATCCTCGTTGGCGAACAGCTTGTACTTGACGCCGCTCTCCTTGTCCGAACCGGAATACTGCTTGCCCTTTGGACCAGCCTTGTCGAAGAACATACCAGTGAGGCGTTTGTTGACCTTCTCTCCGTTCTCCTCGACGGTCACATAGAGAGTGAAGTCTGCGCTTGCACGCGAGCCTCCCTTGACTGCTGTGTTGTTACCTGTGCGAACTGCATTGCCACGAATGTTGGTTGGTGCGTTACGTGTCATGCTCATTGAAACTTCCTTCTGGGCATCTGCCCTATCATGTAGTGCTGACTTTGGTCTTGACCCGTTCAAGCCAAGTCTCGAAACCTTTACTCTCGTACTCCTCGCAGGTCGAAGCCAGCGGACAGAAGTCACATTGCTTCCAATTTTCCCGTTGCCCAGAATAATCCAAGTTAATTGGGCGTGGGCCTAGCTGTTTCTGCTTGGCTAGGTCTTCGACTAGTTCGTAGTACTGCTGAATTCTATCACGCGAGATGATTGTGTCAACCCATTTCTTTCCTCCTATTTCACGGAATTGCAGCTGTCCCTTGGTGAAACGCAATTCGAAGCCCTTAGTAAAGGGCAGAACCTTCTTTATCTCGGAGACGCCTTCCTTGTTGGTAGAGTATTCACAGTAGTCTGCATTAGCTTCGCCGTGTTTCGGGAAGTGCTTCTGTGCCCAGCCCATCACATGCCAGTCTACGCGACTCGTATACCAGAGTTCGAATGGAACCTCGTAACCTGCCTGTTCCGAGAGTTTCCACATGTAGTGCGCAGCCTGTGTGAGGTGTCCAGTCTTGGGCTTGCCCTGCAAGACTGTACGTGCAGTCCACAGGCTCGAGACAAGCTTGAGCTCAAGGCCACGTACAAACTTGTTGTCGAGGTCAGTCAGTACAATGTCTGGTCTGCCTGTGACTGGCGTACCGTTGACTGTTGCCCACTTGATTGGTACTTCCTCTTCCCTGAGAATCTTACCTGGCCAAGAAGCACTCAGCACTTCGAGCCAGCTATCCTCGTTGGTACGTCCTGCTGCAAACATCAGGTCACGCGTGCTATCCTCCTCTGCACCTTTGATGTCGACGCCGAGGAAACGCAGCACGGCCTGTCTGTGGCAAGTACCTGAGATTTCTACGCCGCCATCTACGGGCTCAACGAGGCCAATAGTACCGCCACGTAGCGTACCTACCTTACTGCTCTCCTCTACCTTTGCTTTGTCTGCCAGCGCTTTCGTGCCGGCCTCAAGCAAAGTCGTCGTCGGAATCAGATTCAACTTCATGTGCGGCTGCCCTTTCCTTCTGTCGGCCAGTGACGAACGGTGTTGGAACGAACACGCCGAAGACTCGCATCAGCTCGTTGCGCTCGTCCATCCTTCCGTAGCTGGCCAGAAAATACGGAATTCTTTGTTTGTGCAGCTGAGGAAACCAACTTTCCGCTTCCGACCTTCGACTGCACTCTACGAACAGGTACAGTTGCCACTGATTTCCCAACGCACTTTCGGAAAAGTTCGACTCGTGCAGCACTTTCCAGTGTGAAGGGCGGCTCCTCTCTCGTTTCTTCTTTTCTTCTGGGGTACTCATGCGTTGTTTTCTCTCCTAGAATAAGCAGGTAAATGAGCAAGAAGGGCGAGCATACTATGTAGAGACTACTCAACGTAATAGCGTTGATTAACTTGACGACAGTGTGCACAGGTACGCTCCTCATGTAAAGAGAGAAATGTTTTGTCACAACGTAGACACCGGCGCTTCTTTGAGATAATACCCCTCAATCCACTTTTTATACGGGCCTCATTTTGCTCTCGCGTCATCTTAATCTTTGCTTCAGTCTTGCTCACGCTACGCTCCTTTACTTTGTGCAGTCGCTCGCGATTCTCCGCTCACTGCGTGAGCTCCGAAGGGCAGGTGCCACTTCGTGCTCATCCTCGCGCTCAGAGTCGGATGTCGATGATGTTCTTCTTACGGTCTTCCATTGGCTTGATTTCTACCTGGGGCTTGACCACGTAGGGGCAGTCCGAGTAGGTAGCAACAAGCTTGACTCGGCCGAGTACCAACTCCTCTCTCTTGCCTTGCTTGATGAGGTCCTTTGAACAGAGCAGCGAGATGGGAGCATCTGCAGCCTTAGCCTTGAGTGCTGAGCTACCCGAGTTCAACCAGTAGTCATGTACAGTCAGTGCGCGGAAGGCATTGAGTGAAAGTTTCAGACGGTCAGCCTGCATCTGCTCAATCTCTTCAATCTCGGCGACGAGTGCCTTGACTTGGCTTAGCAGATTCAGGATAGGACCTTCGAGGCCGGCACTAGCCTGGTGCTGCATAAGGATAGCACCGGAGACAACCCGGCGGTCTGGACATGCAGGGCTTTGTAGAATAACAAAGGCCATGGAGATAGCAATGTGAGCAACGCAGACAACTTTTTTGCCCTGAGCCTGAAGCGCAACAAGCTGGTCAATGATGCGTTTGCCCGAGACAACCGAGCCGCCTGGACTCAAAATCTGCACATAGATAGTGTCACTGCTGAGCTCGGGAATCTTCTTGGCCACAGTCTCGACCATGTCCTCATTGACAACGCCAAACAAGGTCAGTGTATTCCCCGGCTTGAGCAGTGCCGCCTGGGGAGTAGACGCAATTGAGCTTGCTGGTATAATGAGCGTAGCAAGCAAAGTTAATACTGTACTAATAAATGCTTTCATACTTCGTCGCCTTTCTCTACAGTGATGCAGATGTTATATTCAGAGAAGCCATCGTATCCAAGTAGCCTGTTCGAGATTTCAATGAGTAGCCGTCTCAGTGCCTCAGTCTCCGCTTTGCGCTGTCCCTCCTTTGTCCACTCTTCCCCGTAGCAGAAACCCTCTGGCATAGGGTAAAGGTCATCAATGTGTTTACCTTCAGCATCCAGCCTGCTCTCCGAGAGCAACCACCCGTTGGCTAGCCCGAGTACTGTTAAGCGCGTCTGCATACTCTTTGTCCTCCTTTGAGACTTGGCGGAACCCTTCGATGGCGACGCCGCGTAGTTGTTCGTACGTGAAGGTAGGTGTGTCGCGTGTAACGCCCACCAAATAGCCCGTGCCGTCCGAATCCCATGCCCTCTTATATTCCCAAACTCTTTTGTATGAGTCAATGAAAATTGCGCCTGTCTCAAAAGAAAAATTAGATAAGTTACTCATGGAATTTCCTCCTCCTCGTACTTGTTCAATTCACGCACACGCAACTCGCAGTGTGTATCCAGTGTGTACCTAAACTCCTCTAGGCGTTTGAGTGCTGCCTCCTCGTTACGACACACGTCCAGAAGATGCCAGCCTTGATTGATACGCATGACTGGCATGTGATAAATTTGTAGGAACTCGACTGCCCACCGATTACCAACTCGGTCCTGTAGGGTCTGCCTTTTCGTAGCGAACATCGGTGCTGACTCCTTCCTCATTGTTGTCAAGCAGCATAGCCAGTGCAGCCATTGCATGGCCGAGGTGTGAGACGCCGCTCTCGAGGTCAAATTCTTCTCTGTCCAGGTAGGCGAAGATATGGCGCAGTGCTGCGGAAGTCAAGCGGACATTGTCGAATCCCAAACGAAAGTTTCCGCGTGAGTACTTACGCTCGCCGTACATCAGTGCGCGTGTCATGGGCTCGAGCATTGCACGGGTGAGCAGCGAGTAGTCCGCCTTGTGTGTGTCATACTTAACGGCCGCCGAAGCGCCTGGCGAAACCTGCTGTGCCCCTCCGCCCTTAGAGCGAGCTTGTTGCTTCGCACCAATCTCACCAACCGTAACTGACTCCGTCTTCTGCGTCCTGGTAGAGGCTTTGCGACTTGCTTTGGTATTCTGTGCTGGGTTTCTCTTTTGTCTTGCGGTTCTGGCAGTCTTTGGGGAAGTGCGTCTTACTGCAGAGGATGCAGCCGAAGTCATAGGGATTCTCCTTCTTGGGTAGTTTCCTGTAATGCTCTACCATAAGCCAGTCATTGTCAATCTTATTCGTCGTCATCGGCAGGCCATCCTCCATTTGCATGTTCAGCGCATGCTACATAGAGCCACATATTCTTGACATGCAGCTTGCCCGGATTTCCGCACTCGCTACAAATGGTTGCAGAGAGTTTCTCATACTTGTCGATGATAGCTTGGTCCGTGTCGTCAATGTTGTATCCGTACACCCGCAGCGTGCCGAACTTCTCCTTGATGGTTGTCAGTACAGGGTGGTCTTCCTTGCCATCGTGGCGTGCATCCAGCTCCCGCAGCATATCCTGTATCAGAATCATCCAGCCCGGGCAGACGTAGGCACTTGTCTGCAGCATGTAGCCGTACTCGTGCTCAATGGAGTCGAGGTACTTTATGAATCGCCAGTCCGTGTTGGTCATAGTTCACCTATGTCCTTCACAATCAATCCGTTCTGTTCATCAAACTTCGCACGTTCTGCGATGGCGGCTTCGTAACCTGCAAAGAAAAAATCACCGCAAACAAGATTCGGGAACCGATTGCTATTTGTTTCGACAAAAATGTCCCATGCTTCTTTGTATTTTTTTTGAATTTCTTTCGGTGCGTCTTCGATGCGTTTCACTGCTCAATCTCCCCGACCTCAACAAGGTAGTAATTGTAATCTGGCCTAGCATGCTCGCTGACAATCTTATGCTTTATCCATTCGTACGATGGCCACTCCCACATTTCTGCCTCATCCTTGAGCGCATCTTCTATCAGCCGGTTTAGTTCCTCCTCGGTAGTACCCGCGTCCACATTGAAGGTACACCGGTAGAGGAGCCGTGTTCCAAATGCGCCTAGTGTCATACATCCCACCTATAACAAGCTTCCTGTAGTGCATCGACAATCTCGAAGTCCGGCTCGTCCTGCCGCTCATGTGCAGAGTAGAGTACTTCCCATGTAAGACCATACTTTCCTGCGCGTTTAAGGACCGTCTCAATCTCAGGCATAATTTCTATATTGGTTAACGTGTTGAGCCAGGCGTATAGCTCTTCGATGGTTGGGTACTCGTCCACGTCCAGTTCAACAACTACCTCGTCGGGCTTGCGTGTAGCATGGGCTTTCGCCTTGCTCGTATAGAGGCGTAGTTTTGACAGCGCGTATGGTGTTGTTGCATAGACTTTCATTCCTCAACCTCCTCTTGGTTGTCGGGATGGGATGAGTGCTTATCTCCGGGTTCAATGTGAATGCGGATGCGGTGTTCGGAATACCTGCTTGTCATCGGTCCGTAGATGCTGTCCACTTGGCAGAGCAGGTCTCGGAATGCCTCTACTTCGCTTTGGTCATGGCCGTTATGACTGAAGACGTATAGTTCGTCAGGCTCACCTTCCTGAGAGAACGTTAGAAGCCAACCGTTCTCGGCGTATTGTATTTTTATCATTGTATTCTCCTTGGAAGAGAGTTGAGGAAATTACAAGTCAGTATTGAAATATAGCATAGTGCAGTATCCTAAAATAAAGGGTTACCCTGTTTTACCCTCCGGCTCTGCTAGTACGGCGCGGATTACACCAAAAAACTTCTTACTATCATAGTTAATGATTCCATGTTTGCCAATAAAGTACCACGCGAAATCTTCTTTATTAAGATGTGGCGAGGCCGTCCAATAGAGTTTATCTTCGCAGCTTTCCCTAAACTCCTCCTTGTGGTCATAGAGGTCACACCACTCACCTCTGGTCAGGAGACGCAGGCCGCGTATCTTTGCCCACTCCATAGCCTCGTCGTAGGTCATCTTGTCTTCCGGCTCGAAGTAACCGACACCGTCTATAGTCATGTAACTTAATTTGTAAACTGCTTTCATACCGGCTCCTTCTCTACCTCGTAGCTAGTGACTTCGAACCGTAGCCCTACCGTGTCTGCCATTCGGTAGGCGAACAGCCCGCCAGTGCCTACGCAATGGTGGTTGTGCTTGAGTAAATCCTGTAGCAGTTCCCTTGCCTGTCGTCGCAGGTCACCGATTGTGGGCACGCCGTCCGTATCGTGCCAAGTCCATTCGAGTGCTTTCATTGTACGGTGGACTTTCTCGAAGTCAAATTCGTCGAGTACCTCGTCTACCAGTTCTCCCATTTCTTTGGATAACTCGGGTCTCATTCCTCGTCCTCCCACTCGTAGACAATCCTTTTGTTAGGCTCGGCATAGGCTGTCGGTGCGTATTTGATGCGCTTCGGCGGCTGCATTCCTTGTCTTTCCAGAAAATCCAAGATTTGCTCAGAAGCCCTGTATTCCAAATCGTATTTTTCTTCCAGATACCATGCTAAAGCATCCAGCATCTCGCTGCGTTTCACGTTTCACCCTCCTGAAATATAGACTACGTGCCGGTGGAACCGTGTCCGCCCGTCCGTACCTCATCCTTGACCAGCTCGGAGCGACGGTAGGATGCAGAGAAGACTAGCTGGGCGATGCGTGTACCTGCATCAAGTGCGACGGTCTCCTCGCCGTGGTTGACGAGGCATACCTTAATTGTGTCCGGATAGTCAAGGTCAATGATGCCCGGTGCATTGAGCACAGTCAGACCATACTTGGCTGCCAGCCCTGAGCGTGGACAGACCATTCCGCAAATAATCACATGCGGATTAATCATGTAATTAACTGCATCAGGAAGAACGTCCCTAAGATAAACTCCTGTGTCGATAAGAACTCTTTGATTAGGCCGGATAGTGCAATCTTCAATAGATGCAAGGTCAAGTCCCGCTGAGAATTTCGTCTGATACATTGTCGGCACTCCCTACATTGGTTCGTTTGTGGATGACCGTTTGCAGTAGTCGAAGTTCGTCTTGTGCGTAGTTCTGCTCACTCAACAAGTACTGCGCCTGGGCTTGTGCATCCTCGATTGCCTCAAAGATAAGCAGGCTTGTGTCAGATTCACCGGCACGTTTAGCGACCAAAAGAAAGCAGGTTTCCTGTGTATTACTCATGTCGTATCTCCTTCAGTAGTGTGGGTATGCATTGCCTTGTACAGTTTGTTCCAGGTGCAGAGCGAACAGGTGATTGTCCTCCAGTTTGTGCAGGGGCAGTCCGAGTACTTGCTGACACGCATTCTCGAGCCATGCCTCCACTTGGCTTGAGTTCATCCCGTCCTGCCTGAGTACTTTGCGCACGCGGTCGTAGGCTAGCTGTGCAATCGTCCATGCTGAAACTTCGTACGCGAATTGCGCCATCGTATAAGGTGAAACTTGACTCATTCAAAGGCTCCTATCTTTGGTAGTTCACCTGCCTCTATTTGTTGGTAGAAGCGTTGTAGCATTGCGGGTAATTGCTCGTCAAGAACTTTCTCCGGCAAAATGTAGGGCGCCATCAGGTTGTCACGCTCATCCTCGACGTGGTTGCGCAGGAACACGCAGTGTCCGAGCTCGTGTGCAAGCACGGCACGCAGCGAGTTTGGCTTCGTAAGCAAATCTCTGCGCAAGGTCACCTTGCGGTACATGACAATCATGCCGTAAGTTTTTAGGTTGCACTGACCGACTGTCGACTCTCCCTTCTCATCTTCCTTGTATGTATTCACAAGCTTGATGGAGTCCACGCGATTGAGCAGCGAGCCGCAGTGTAACATGCTGAACTTGTAGCAGTCCTCTTTCCACTGCTGCACTGCCTCGAGTAGCTCGGGGTCAATGTCCGGAACAATCTGTGTCTCCTTCCTCGGATTTTCCACAGGTGTCACCACGGGCTCGTCCAGCCTCGGTGCCCCGCACGCCATCGCCAGATTGAAGATGGTCAGATAGCTTACTAGTTTCAGCATCGGTGTTAGCATTGAGTAGACCTCGCAAGGTATGGTTGAAGTAGATACTCGAGAAGGTTTCCGACAGGTTTCCGCTGGAGTACCTCGGGAAGTGTCCCTCGGCCACGGCCTCTATCTCGGCCGGAGTGTATCCGGCGAAGTAGCCGCCAGTCTCGAGGATGGTTGTCCCGACGTTGTTACCCTCGGTGTCAGTTTCCTGTATGTAGGTAAAGCGTGCCATCTGTTTCCTCCCTAATCTCAAAGCGTGTTACATTCTTAAATTCTTGTTTCCGTGTCAGATTCTGCAGCGAGCCCTCCAATTCCTCCTCCGGGATGTCCGACTCGAGCAGGTGCTCTTCGTCCTCAATCCGAGCATAGATAGAATACATGTCCTCTCCTTTGCGAATTATACGGGGCACATTTTTGCAAGGCGTCAAGTTAATTCTCTCTGCCTGTCGGTGTGCACTGCTCCACCTTGCCCGACCAATAGGGCATCGGCATACCTTGGGTGAGCTCTCGGACTGCTGCCGGGCTCAGGTCAAAGCCACGTTGGCCAATCCAGCGCGGATTAGCCTTGTCATTGAGTCGAATGCGGACACAGGGTGCATCGGGTACTCCCGCAAGCTTAAGGTATATCCATGAGGCTCTCAGGCGCTTGTTTGTGGGCGCAGGCACTGCGGCACTGGGCACGCGGTGCGGTTTGAAGGTTTCCCCCGAGGCCGTCACTGCCCCACGCAGGCAGGGTTTCGGGTTTCCCACGTCCCCGCACATACGTTCACCCCATCCATAGGTGGTAGCCGGATGTTCCAGGGCTAGGTCTACGAAGATGGGAAGGGCTAGGCTAGGCTGTACGTAACACAGTGAAAGCAAAGCAATGTTACATATATTACTACCTAGCTTAGCTAGCCCTGCCTCGGCCTCAGTCCAGCCCGTACCCATACCCATTCTCGCATTGCTCTCTTGCATAGTTGTGCATCTCCTCAATAGCCCATCTCATCTGTTCCTCGCGCAGCTCCAATTCCTGCTCTATCCAAGGTGTGAGCTCGTGGTCAGGATAGAAGCGAGTCAGTTGCCCGAGCAGGTCAAGCAACTCGGAGTAACTCATCTCAGACAATACGTCGGTCATATTCACTTGGTGTTCTCCTCGCGTAGTTGTGTCATCAGCTCGTTAACTTTCTTGATGCTCTTGCGGATACGCTCCATTCGCTCCTCGGTACTGACTTCCGGAGCCTTGATGCCGTAGCGTTGCATGACTTGCTTATTGTCGAGGCTATCCTTCATTGCCTGCACAAGCCCGCTCTCGTCCTTGCGTCCCTTTTTTGCCTTGTATTCTGATAGGTTAACCACGTTACTCATCTGTTCTCCTCCTTCTCGACATCCTTCATCAGCTGCGCCAGCGTGATGAGTTCTCTGTATGCCTCCTCGAGCTCGCCCGACGTAGGCGCCTCGGCAGACTGCGAACATACCTCCAAGTCAGAGGCAATGACCTGCAACCTGAGCTGTACCAGGTCGACAGCAGCGGACACGGGTATAGATGCAAATACAATTTTCTCGCTCATTGTTCACTCCTCACTTTGTTCGTTGTTCGTTACTGTGCGGGCTTACCTAGTTGTTCACAACTTCGCTCGAATTCCTCGTCAAGTGTGTATCCCGAGGGATAGTACTTGTGTAGTGTAGGGTCTCCGTCCTCGTACCAGCAGGTCGCCTCGTCTGGATAAACTAGGTCGTTCTCGCCGGTACCACAGGCAGCGAGAAACAGGGTTAGCAGGATTAGCACTCGCATTCCTCGTCCTCCTCTCCGTTCAGGTCGACCAAGTCGTTACCCTCGGCAATCATTGCTTCCTCGACACGCTCCGGACTGACGCCGCGCAGTTCCTCGGGCTCAAAGACCACCACAGCATAGCCAAGGGCGCGATATTTCTGCATAAATGCTACAACTTCGTCGAATTCCTGTGTCATGCTGATTCTCCTTCCTCTTTCATGCTGCACGGCACAGCTCCCGCACGGTCGCTGTGAGTTCCCTGTTAGCGTTGAGCAGCCGGTCGGCACTGCTCAGAGCGCGCAACTTGCGGAACACGCACAGCCCGTCCTTGTCCTCGGCGTGGACTTGCATACCGCCACGTACCATGTTCTCCTGAATGACGTTGTACTGCATCCATGCATTGCGCTCGCCCTCATTGCGGCGCGTATAGGAAAACGTGCCCCGATTGTGTGTGGTGCTCGGCAGTCCGCGCAGTTCCAGCGCTTTCTCAATGAGCGCAATAGCCTGCTCATTCGAGAGTGTCCTACCTTGAAGCATCGCCTGCAATTGTTTAAAGTCTTCCATCTGCGCCAGTACCTGCGGGATAGCACGCTCAAGCTTTGCCAGCACATCGCCCGTGTGCCTGACTTTGATGCCTAGGTCTCCGTGACCTAACTGATTCTCGCAGAGCACCCGGAAATAGCCTGCCTCGAGGTGCAGTGAGCTCGTCCCGTTGTGCGAGTTAACGAGGAGCAGGTTGAAGCCGCCGTGTTGGTCGCAGTCTTGGTCTCTCTGCAGGATGGACACGTGTTTGCTGAATGCCTCGCGCTCACGGTTGCGCTCACGTGACTGGCGGTACTTGTCCTCGCGGAAACCGTAGTCTGCCAGGAGCTCGTACACTTTCGTGGTCTGAATGACCGAGTATTTCGGGCTGAGGTCAGGCGCTGCGGTTGTTGTGTGCTTTGCTGCGATGAAAGTCATGATTATTCTCCTCTGATAACGTAGTCGCACCATTCGACGGCCTGCTCAAACTCACGCTCAGTGCTGCAATTGAAGCCGCCAATACTGATAAGCTTACCGTTCGTCTGGACAAGCAATTCGACCTGATAGAGCCATGCAGGATGCCCGTCAAGCTTTTTGTAGCGTGCTATTGTCATTCTTCGCTCCTTCCGTTCGTTTCACTCACTGCAGAGTCTTTACTCGATGGGTCTGTACGTTTCCACCACCACGGTGTCACAGTACTGCGTGTCGGCATTTCCCTCGACAATCTTAAGTGATACCTGACTTCCGTCCTCGCAGAGCAGGAAGATTGTCCCGCCTTGTGCCACAGCCAGTTGCTCAATCACCTTAGCTAATTCAGTTGCTTGGCTCATCGTTGTTCCTTCTTATCGGCAGTTCATCAAATAACTTGAGCAAAATTTTCATTAGTTGCCGGTGCAGTCTGTGTCCCCGAAAATTTGCCCTTGCGTGCACCGTGCACGACCAGGCCGATGAGAGGACTAGAGCCGAACGCTGAAGCGTCATCAGTCTCGCTGGCGTCGGCGTAGCCTGCAGCCTGGAGCTCTTCGAGTGTCCCGAAGATGCGAGCATGCGGCAGGTCAGTCCGGATGCGAGAGTCTGCCAGTCCACCGACTGACTGGATGAGCCGGAAATTCGGAGGGACGAGCCCGAGCTCGAACGCTTTGTGCACGAAGGTCAAGCTCTTCGTGTATGCATAGAAACGGACGTCCGGATTGAGCCGTGCAATTTCAAGCCAGGACTTGAGATAATCCATGGAATAGAAGTCCCCGCTGTCGTGTACGCGGATTGCTTTGATTTTCTTCTTCCAGCGTGCAATTTCTGTGTGCATGTTTTGTACGAACGCTGGGTCGAGGGTCGCCTTGAACGCTGCAGCGCGGCGCTTGACGCCCGACGCGAAAGCCTGTTGTCCGACCGTAGCGTAGCAGAACGCTTTGCACACACCAGCGAGCGGGCAGTGCACGATTGGGATAAGGTTGAAGCTAACGATGCCAGACTTCTTGAGTTTGCTATTCCCGTCGCTGAGCCCGATGTTTGCGGGCAGCGTGTCGTAGTCGATGCCGAGAGCAGCAAGGCGCTCGCGTGTCTTAGCTACGTAGTCCATCGGTTCACCCCACATTCGAGAGTTGAAAAAATTCTGCTCTGTCAGTCCTCTGTGTCGGATTATCGACACGCAATCTTGAGCGGTCAGGGAAAGTCAGGATGAGCGAGTCGCCATCCCGGTCTATCCGCTGAGCGAATGACTCGGCGTTCCGAAGTTCCCGGTCTAGCAGATGAATGAATATTTTACCGCGTGAATTGATGTCAAGCTCCCGGAGTCGCTCAACAAAATGTTTTGAGAGTTTCATGCTCAGTCCCTCGCATGGTTCAGAAAGAGGCCGAGGCCTGCGAGAATGCATGCAATAGCGATGAGTGAGTAAATAAACATGTGGACTCCTTAACTTCGTGTGTTTCGCCCTTTTGGGCTCGTCAGGGACACCACACAGTGTCCGACACATTCGGGCGGTTTCATCCTTACCCTGGTGCATTTTGTATACCGGCCTGCATCCCCCGGTGGACTAGTGGCGTTCCTAGCCCTCAATTAACGTATCGGTCAATCGAAAAAATACTTGAGGACTTTTTATTCGTCCTCGCCGGTCGTCAAATAGACTGTGCAAGTCACGTCATCCCACGTTACATCAGCAATATCAAAACCTTGCATTTCAAGGTCATCAATGACAGAGTCAACGTGCTGAGCGCGGCAAGTCATCAGAAATTCATCGTTGAGGCAGAGTGTGTAGAGCATCTTCTAGTCTCCTTGCTTTGTTCATTTTCCTTATCGGCTCTTCCTAAAATTTCTTTAGGACTTTTTTTCTTCCCTGATTCTCTCGCCGAGACTTCCATTCCCGCCGATGAAATGCTTATCGGCCGGTCTCGGAAATACTTTAGGGGTCGGCGAAAATAAATTTAGCGCTGCAGGCAATGAGTGTACCGCGTGCATGCGCGTGGCGCGGGCGTGCGTGCGTGCGCGTGCGTGCGCGTAAATAGCGGAGAAAGCTGAGGGGCAGAGCTGAGATGTACAGTAAAATCAAGGGAAAGGCTCGTACAGAATGCAGAGATGTACGCTAGAATAGCGGAGAAGTCTCAAGTCACCCGCGACTCCCCTCTGTAAGGGTGCGAAATCACTGGGGGAAGAGAAAGGGCGTAAGTGGGTTGGGGGCAAGCGGGCACACGAAAGCTTCCCCTTTACACTCGGGCACTTTTCTGGTAGGCTACCCCCTGAACCAAGTACCTGAAATGTAAGGAGATTCGGCAGGTATGCCTAAGTATGCAGAATTAACGGGAAAACGATACGGGCACCTGATAGTGCTCGGGCCCATCCGCCGGGGCTTGAGGATAGGGTGGCAGGTTCAGTGCGATTGTGGCCGGATTGTAGAGACAACGACGCGCAGCTTGAATGTGTACAAGAAGAAAACGTGCAGTCATTCTCAATGTATCTACTACAAATCGCTCCTCTCAGGGTACGTCTATACGGGAGAAGTACCGCTCAGCCACCTCCATACGGCAGACGAGCTGCGAGATTTGGTCAACCAGCCGTGCGCCTATTGCGGAACTATCAAACATAACGGGCTGATGCCCAGTGCAAGTAAACACAGATTGCTGCCGGTATGCGTAAAATGTAGGGAAATGCGAGGTAGGCAGACACACACCGAATTTCTTAGTCAAATACGGCTGATAGCTACAGTTCAGACCTGGACGAAGAAGACTGGCGACAGCTGAAGGCGCAGCCCTTCGGTCTGAAGCGTCAGGGGGAAACTTGAAATCGGGGCGCCCTCTTTCGACTCTCCCCTCACAGGTTCGGTACGGGTCTCAATCGGGCCGAGGGACTGTGTCAAACCACGAATCGGGCTGTAGGACCGCAGCTAAAGCTACGAATCGGGCCGAGTATAGCCCGGATGCTAGGCTATAACAAGAGAAGCAGTTGTTATAGGTAAAGACCGTAGCCTATAATAGACCTCGTCGAACGTAGTGAAGATGTGAAAAGACCCAGCATTGCTACTGGGCCTAGAGGGGGGGGGTATAAGGACTAGATAAGCTATATGAGGCTTATCACTTGCCGGAGCAAGGAAGGCATTGCACCTTCGCTTTAGTATTAACCTATCCAAAAAGATTTGTCAACACCCTATTCGGTACTTGACAGATTAAGGCCGCTCATGTTACAACGTGCTAGGGGAATAAAGGAGTAGAAATATTTGAGGTTTATAGATGAAATTTACTACAGCAAATAACCTGAACATAAAGCTAAGACTCATCCGCGCACGTCGTTTTACAGGCGTGACCGACGCAGCACTGCGCAATGTGGAGCTGACCGAGGGCGAAGTAAAGGCTGCATTTGCTTCCGGCGAGAAGCTTCAGCTACCTCTGCTCGTGACGGACCAATTGCTGGATGCCTCTGGAAACCCGGCAAATGCCTCTCTGGTGATTGCCGACTTCGACCGTAAGGATATGCCCGAAGGAATGACTGAAGTAGAGCTGCGAACCTCTTTGGCGGGATTGCAGGACGTAGTTCTACTGGAGTCAGTATCGGGAATGCCCAAGGCTGCCTGGTTAACAGACCGGGCCGTAAGTCGGGAGGAAGGCATAGAGGTCCTGAAGGCACAGTTACCTGAGAAGCTGCACTGGTTCGATAAGGCAGGTCTATTCAAATGCTTCATTCCTAGCTATACTTCGGCCCATTCCCTGCAAAATCAACTAGTTAGTAACCAGGCCGTCAAGGTCGTAGTAAAGCAACCTAGCGTAGTCACAGCAAGTACCAGCGAATGCAATGAGCTGCTACGTCATGCAGCACAGCATGAGCTAGCCTTAGCTAGTAGTAATATATGTAACATCCCTACTATTCCAAGTACTTATCTCTTCTGTACAGCCTTCGCAGAGGACATCCCAATCAAACTTCAGCACCTCGCCAAGACCGAGGCTCAGCGTTCCATGCTCCGCCTCCTCCTGTCCTGCTGGAACCTGCTCAACCCCCTTGGATACGGCCTATCCCAGCACCGCATTGCCAAACAACTCAATATTGACGTAATGCAGGTCAACCGTTTCCTCAAACAACTTCAACGACTTGGACTCCTCTTCAAGACCTCCAAAACCTACTGCCAAGGCGTCAAGGCTCAGTGCTACCGTGCACAGGGAGTCCTGGCCAACACAATTCGGAAACTTAGGGACAAACCCCGTAAAAAGCTTGAACTTCCTACCGTCTGGCAGAGGGGCAACACCTACCGCCCCATGCTCAACCTCCTCTGGGTCCACCAATCTTTGGACTTGCCAAGCTGGCTCCATCTGGTACAGTCGATTCCTGGAGCTACTCCGACTCGACTGAATGACGCAACGAGGTACTGGCAGTGTCAACAGAAAAAACTCGCAAGCAAAGCAAGGCTGCAAAACCGAGCGTAGACGAGACAGCCAAGATTCTTGGCCAAGCGTTCCGTCCACTCCCTATGCAGCGTCAAGCCAAGACCCGTTACTGGGCCTTGGTCTCTGAGCAGGCATTGCTCGAGGACTTAGATTCGCATGACCCCTACGAGCTAGCCCGTACCCTGCAGTGCCCAGCCCTTCCAGCATGGCTGCAGAATCCACAGTTCCGCGTCTGGTTCGGTAACAAGCACGAGCATCTCCAGCGCATCGAGTACCTATTCGACCTGGCCCTCGATGCAGCCGAGCAAATCCTCCAGAACGAGGACCCCAAGGCTCAGTCTGCACGTGTTGCCATGATTAAGGTTCTCTCTGACTTGGCCAATAAGCGCCGCACAGAGAAGGTTGCAGATACGCAAATCAACCAAATGACCCCAGAACAACTCCGTGCCTACATTGAAAAGCAGGCACCCATTCTTCTCACAACCTCTAAGTCGGAGGAAGACAAGTGACCCTCAAGACCCTACCTCTACCTCAGACCAGTACCAAGAAGACTACGACTTGGCGCATCACCAATAGCAAAGGTGACATCTACATTGTCGAAGGTACCGACATCATTACGGAAGAAGACAATACGGCCCTGCATGTATACGACAAGAATACCTGCATACTGGTCATATTCGACGCCAAGGAAGTCATCGCACTTGACGAGCGTGTCTCCCTGACTCCCAAGGTTAAATCCAGGAAACGGAAGGTGACCAATGGCAAGGCGTAATACGGTCAACCAGCACGCTTCGGTAGAAGCCGGACGTACAATCACGGCCATCAAAGAAGCCCCAGCTAGCGCCGGCTCGACCAGTAAGCTTGTCTCCATTGCATCCGAGGGTGCACTTATCTCCCTGTTCGTGAACTCAATCATGGGCTCACTGAACATCTCTGTCTACACATTGACGGAAGACGGAAAGCGCCAGAAACTCTTCGACTTTCCACAAATCAATACGTCTACACCAGAACTTGTCATCAAGACAGTCTCGCCCACGCTGCAGCTCATCGAGCTAGAGTGTACCTACAACGGCCCATGCGATTACGAAGTACATGTGCGTGGTATCAGCTCTGGTCAGGTCTCAACCAAAATTATTGCACCCGGAACTCTCTCCTCCAAACGTGTGTTGCACGGAACCATTCCCGCAGTCCTCATTCCCGCCACCACTGAGAACCGTTCCTCGGTCCTCATCAAAAACTTATCCAACGGCACGTTGTACATTGGCGGTTCCTTAGCCGAGGCCAACACAGCCACAGGATTCCCCGTTGCACCCGGCGAATCAATAGTTATTGACATCGCAGGTGGACAGGCTGTATATGCAATAGGAACGAGTGTCGGTATGGATATTCGCTACATGGAGGCAGGGGAATGAGTTTCAGTACAAGCGGAACAAGCGGCTCACTTTCTCTTGCACTCACGTCAGACAACATCAATCTGACGCTCGAGACAGTCAGTCAGCCAGCCATTCTCAACTTCCCAATCGAAGTTGCCAACGAAGAATACGAGCTCACTTTCCCTGCAAACACAAAACGCTTTATCCTGAAGCCACGAGACTGCAATCTCAAGATTGCCTTTACTCAAGGTACATCAGGTACTACCTACTTTACTTTGCCAAAGGGAAGTTACTGGAGCGAGAATTCTATTGCAAACGGCGTAACAGTCACCATTTACATGCAGTCTACTAAGGCTAATAGTCTGGTAGAAGCTATCCTGTGGTCGTGAGGAGCCTATGCCAATCGTAGATAATGCCGACCGCGCAGACATACTAGAATCCGGCTACGTTGCTGGCACTCGCGTCATTGGCACCGTTCAGGTGGAGGCCAAGGTTGGTGAAGTACGTCTGTCGTTCCGTCAACACCTAACAATCCACAACAACGGCCCAGGTATCCTCTACATCGGCCCAGAAGGCGTCACTGTACAGAATGGTCGTCCCCTCTATCCAGGCGCAACCATGGACATGGCTGTCGGTGACCTTGGCATATTCCTTATCTCCAATACGTCAAACAATACGGCCGTCATTCAGGAGCTCGCATGATTCGTCATATTACGATTACGCAGCCCGCTACCGCTGTCCCCTTTGACCCTACGGGTACTAACCTCACAGCGACCAACATGCAGGATGCCCTCCTGCAAATCCTTTCTACCCTGACTGTTACGGTCCAGGAGTTTACACTAGTGCAGCAGGACATCGAGAATGGCTACGTCGAACTCAACACGACCAATGCCGTAAACAACTCGGTCAACCTGTTCATTGGCCGCCTGGCCTTTTTCCAGAATGTAGACTTCATTTTGACGAGCGCCCCCGGTACCGGCAAACTCCGGATTACCTTTTCCGGCAACTTAGCTTCAAACCAACCAGAGGCCCCTTCCGTCGGCGACTATCTGCGCGTCACGTACTGGACTATCTAATTACCCTTGTGTATAGTCGAGTAGCCAGGCTTCACTGGCCTATAGGAGAACATGCATGTCATTACAAATTAAAGGTAAATTTATCTCGAATGAAGCCGTTGACGGCTCCAAGATTAAACTCCGTCAAGGCGAAGCCCTACGCGCCATTGACGAAAACGGCATAGAAATTGAGCTCCTCAAGATTGGCCCCAACGGCGAAGTCTTGGCAAACGGCGATGAACTTGCTTTTGCTTCAGACTTGGACGCAGAAGTAATTCGCGCTCAGGCTGCGGAAGCTGCCCTCCAAGCTGAGATTGACGCAGAAGAAGCCGCCCGCATTGCTGCAGTTTCTGCCGAAGCTAGCGCCCGCGAGTCTGCTGACAGTGTTCTCCAGGCTAATATTGACGCCGAGGCCGCTGCCCGTGCAGCCGCAGTTTCTGCTGAAGCCGCAGCCCGCACTTCTGCTATCGCAGCTGAAGCTAGCGCACGCGAAGCCGCTGACTCTGCATTGCAAGCCAACATCGACGCCGAAGCTGCAGCCAGAGCTGCCGCAGTCTCTGCCGAAGCTGCAAGCCGTGCATCTGCTGACTCCGCTCTCTCTGGTCGCCTCGATACACTCGAAGGCAATGCTGCAGTCGAAGGCTCGGTCGCTAAGGCTGAAGCTGATGCCAAAGCATACGCTGACCAAAAGATTGCTGACCTTGTAAACTCCGCTCCTGCAGTTCTCGATACACTCAAAGAACTCTCCGATGCAATCGGCGGAGATGCCAACTTCGCTGCAACCATCGCCGGCCAGATTGGCGACTTGCAAGCTGAAATTGATGCAGAAGAACTTGCTCGTGCTGCAGCTGTCTCGGCTGAAGCTTCTGCCCGCGCCGCAGCCGTTGCTGCAGTCCAGGCTGAAGTAGACGCAGAAGAGTCCCGCGCACTCGCAGCAGAAGCTGCCCTGTCTGCCTCCATCTCGGCTGAGTCCGCAGCTCGCTCTGCAGCCATCTCTGCTGAGGCATCTGCACGCGAAGCAGCAGACTCTTCACTTCAGTCCAACATTGATGCTGAAGCCGCCGCTCGCGCAGCTGCAGTCTCCGCTGAAGCTAGTGCACGCCAGGCCGCTGACGCCGTTCTGCAAGCTTCCATCACCGCCCTCGAAGAGTCACTTGGCCAATCCTTGGCTGACCAAGTAGAAGCTCTTGAAGTAGCCCTGTCTGCTGAAGAAGCAGCTCGTGCAGCCGCTGACTCGACCCTAACCTCCAACCTCAATGCTGAGATTTCCAGAGCACAGGCTGCAGAAGCCGCTCTCCAGAGTGAACTCGACGCAGAGGAAGTCCGTGCAGCTGCCGCTGAAGCAGCCCTTGCACAGGACATTGCTGACGAAGAATCTGCACGTATTGTTGCAGTAGCCGCTGAGGCAGCCGCTCGTACGGCCGCAGACTCCGCACTGCAAGGTTCAATCGACGCAGAAGTTGCAGCTCGCGCCGCTGCAGTATCCAGCGAAGCTTCGGCACGCGCCGCAGCTGACTCGACACTGCAATCCAACATTGATGCAGAGGCCGCAGCCCGCGTTGCAGGCGACGCCGCTACTCTCGCTTCCGCTAACAGCTACACCGATGCACAAGTCGCAGCCTTGGTTGACTCGGCTCCTGCCCTGCTCAACACTCTCAAGGAACTCAGCGACGCACTGGGCGGCGACGAGAACTTTGCTACGACCGTTGCAAGCAACATCGCAGCAGTTCAGGCAGAAGTTGATGCTGAAGAAGTACGCGCAGCCGCAGCTGAAGCTACGCTCCAGGCAAACATTGATGCAGAGGCTGCAGCAAGAGCAGCAGCAGTATCGGCTGAAGAAGTTCGCGCTCTCGCAGCTGAAGCCCTGAAAGTCAACAAAGCTGGCGATACAATCACTGGCGAGCTGATTTTCCAGAATGCTGACCTCAAGGTTAAGAACCCCTCCGGCCAGACCGTCGCACACTTCGACGCTTCTGAGTCCAGCGCAGTCTTCGGTGTTGTCTCGGCTGACACTCTCTCGACAGAGATGGCAGGCGGCGCAATCAAGGTCGAAGCCGGCGTAAACCTCGGCGGAGCTCAGACCTTCATCGGCGCAGGCTTCATCAACCTCCAGGAAAGCAACG
>ERZ869929.75-NODE-75-length-49502-cov-81.727223_pt1 | contig 49502 bp, 62 predicted proteins | sample MGYA00579312_ERZ869929 | MGnify/ENA primary metagenome ERZ869929 (study PRJEB32216, sample SAMN09231818) | wastewater metagenome | place: USA: Maryland | collected 2016-08-09 | study: EMG produced TPA metagenomics assembly of the PRJNA472060 data set (Reclaimed... | reverse complement strand
CACTGTGAATAGAACGAAACCAACCACGCAATAACGCGTGGCGTTTGTCGTTCTACTAGAGAGGACTAACTACCATGAATGAGTCAGAACGTAAGCTCGTTAATGCCGTGTTCGCTGCCTTCACTGCTTCGCAGGGTCGCGACCTAACACTGTCTCCCGAATTGTTGCTGGACGTTCTCAATCGTGCCGGTGACAAGTGGGATGGTATGGGTGACGAGGAAAAGATTACCTTTCTCGTTAAGGCGGAAGGCACCGTGAAGGAAGTTGCGGCGGCTGACGTCGATGTTGGCATTTCGTTGCTGGCCAAGAAATTGGACGGTGACGCCCATGCCGTGGCCGAATTGGCCGTGTGTGTGGATGCCATCATTCGGAATAAGCTGAATACCGTGGTGATGTATGCGGACTTTAAACGCATCTATACCAAGGCGGAGTTGGACGGGATGTCTTATCCGGGAACGGACAAGGATACCGTTTGGCTTGGCAATCACAAGCCGGATATCGTCAAGACCCAAGCCAGCACTGGCGAGGAGATCACTATAACGTGGTCGAATGACTTCGTTGCCTCGCTCAAAATGGGCAAGGCGTTGGAAGATGATCTCGACGATATCAAGAAAGAGCAGGCGCAACAGAATTCGTCTGTGAAGTACAAGGGCTGGCTCACGCAAGATTTGCAGACTGCCAAGTCCAACATTGAGGGCAGGCGGAACGCTCTTCGTTCCGTTGTCAAGCGCACTATCGAATTGCACCACCAATTTGAGGGTGTGAACGGCATGCCCTTGGTGAATATCAAGTGGGTAACAGCGAGGGCAGGCAACGATGCCAACGCTATCCCCATGCCTCTGGAATTCGGCAAAGACAAGCCGGTTCAGAAGGTTACTGCCTCTCCGAAAAATCTTTGGATAACTCCCAAGGATGAGCCGGAGAACGGCCGTCTCTATTCGGTGTCTCAACTCAACCAGTTCGAGATTGCCACGGCAATCAAGAACGGCGGGACGATGGCCGCGCTTACTGCCACGGCCAAGAAAGCACCCAAGACTACCGCGCAAGCGGCGGCTGGCGGTGACGGTTCCGCAATGAACCTGTCAGAAAGCTATGTCGCAACGGCACGTGTTGCCAACTACTTTGGCGAGCGTGTCAATGTGGCTGCGATCTCTGCCATCTTGGCCGATGCCAAGCATACGGACCATAAGGATTGGGTCCAGATGGTTGGCAGTCTCTGGACTTCCATCTACCCGCTCGCAAAGAAGGTGAGGGCGGAATACGAGAAGGCTAACGAAACCAAGATGGAAGGGCTGGACAAGACGGCGGAAGTGCAGGCCGCCTAACCACTATCACTAGGGCGGGGAGAAATCCCCGCCTTTTCTTTTCTCTAATCGGGGTTATGACATGGATAAAGACAAGGCAATAGCCTTAGTCCTAGCCTATTGGGTTAAGGACGAATGGGCTTACTGTTATGGCAATGATAAAGCCATGATGGAACGACAAGCGGAAGCCCTTACGGTTCTCACTGGTACCGTTTGGGCTATCCGTGATATCCCTCATACAGGATGGATGATTGAACCTATTCAATCCGTTGATTGGGTTGAACCCTAACGATTTACAGAAACACCCCGGCCTAATCAGCCGGGGTTTTTCTTTGTCCGAATTCTATTACTGTTAATCCGAATTATATAAATCAGAATATTACTTCTGTATATCCGCAGTGCGGATAATCTGATAGGTCCCACCCATACGTGCATGCCCGGCTATTACACAGCTATAGCTATAGCTATAGCAACGTAGTTGCGACCAGACCAAAGGTCTGTAACCCTGCTTTTGGCAGTAGGACCCGGCAACACACTCCCCAATGTCAACCAACTACTTATCTTTCCAACATCTTCTGGAATACCGAACCCGGTTTGACTTGAGAAGTCGGTTCGAGTACAATACTGATAATGGGAAATCGGAAATGAAGAAACGGCACGGCCTTGACCTTCGGGTCAGGGCTGACATCCCATGTGTCGGTGAATGCTTCATCCATTGCAATGGTTGCTGGCCTTCCAGCATAGGCGTAGCCGCGCCATACAAACTACGGCATAGCCTTGCGCTGTCGTCTGGCGGGGCCTCTGTGGTCAGCATGCTCCGCCAGTTAACTTGTGTTCTCGTCTGCTCAATAGAAGCTCACTCACCCTACCTGTTCCCGTTGTTTCCACACGGTGTTCGTGCCCTCCGATTGGATCGGCCGACCAATAGCGAACAAACCGAGGAACGAGTAAGTTGGTAAGAGAAGCTTGCATCTTAGGTACCAAAGGATGCTTTATCTGTTGAGCAGACGGGAGCACAATGGAGGAAAGCATGATCTAACCTTCACTCCCCCTAGGGAGGTTGGCCGTTCAGGGGCCTCCCTAGGGTTCTATTCTAATATCGGGAGCAGACTATGAACCAACATATCGTTGACATCACGGTCATATGGCCGGATGGTAAGTGGAACACTGCGGATGAGAATGCGTATCTCATCAGTTCTCTTACGGGTATACTGGAACATTTCCAATCTCGTCCGATTTCCAACCGGGAAGAGAAGCGTGATTTAGTTAACACGCTTGGGCGTAAGTACGCCGAAATCCATATCAGCCCTTGCCGGGAAGTCGGTCCCGTCGAGACCAATCAACACCTCCGTCGGGGAGGTGCGTGATGGGTATGCTCACAAACAGGGAGTGGTGCATCAAGGATAAGGTTATCGCTTTTGCGAAATCCTTGGATGCACGTAGTGATGAAGCGCAGGTCGTCTACAAGCGTGGCGACCGTGCTAACTACAACATCACTCACATTTCCAAGATCGAAGCACAGCGTCTTCAATGCCACGTTTACGGTATTGAATTCGAGGTGGTTTGGAAAGGCGTTAGCCGTCATGGTCAAGCAGCACGGTGATGACATGTCCTACCGCACCGAGGATATCTACGTCCGGCTAGTCGATAGCCTGCTCGCAGCTAAGGCTGCTGGAGCTACCTACGACATGATGGCGGAGGCCATTGTGAAAGCCTGCATTGAAACCGGTATCAAGGTGGACCACATCGAGGTTGCTCTTGTCCGTTTCTTTACCAAGAAGATTATCGGATGACGAAGCGCCACTTCCCTACCAGAGGTGATAAGGTCAACGATAGTCGTAGACCTGTTGGTTATTTCAACGGGACCATTGTTCGTGTCACATACGACGATGGCCCCGATTGTGTTTATGTCAGATTTGATGATCGTATCAAGGAATACGATTACGAAGAGTTCCGCTATACGTATACCGAGGCGTATGGCGGTGTGTTCATCCTCGGGGATTGGCCAATCATAAGGAGAAGGTTGAATGGCTAAGGTTAAGGTGACCCTCGTCTATGACTACAACGGGGACATGGAGACCAACGACGAAGCCATCGCCGAGGAGCGTAAGGCTATCGTCGAAGGCGAAGTCGATTTCAAGACGCTGCTTGAGATCGAGGCCGAACTGACCGTCGAGATCATCGGCGACGTCTCCGACGAGGATGACGACGACGAGGACGACGAGGAAGAGCAGGCCGCCTGATCGGCGGTGGACCTGAGCATGTCTATAAACTGCTCACCCCCTCAATATCGGAGCATATCATGACTGACACTGCACAACTGATCTCCACCTTGGAAAAGGAACTCGGCGTCGAAGAAGCCAAGATGGCTGTGCCTCTGGCTGATGCACCGTTGCCTGAACAGGTACGGGTTTTCACTGAGTCCATCCAGAATACCTTCGAAAAGACGGCCATCTCAGCCGAGGTCATGGCTGCTCGACTCGAAGCTGAGGCTGCTCGGTTGCGTGAGCGGGCACAGCAATTGCGCAGTGCATCGCCGCAGGTTCGTGAGACAGTGGAGAACTGGATCAAGTACGAACGTACCACGCATGAGCGTGAGAAATTCTTTAGTTCATTGTTCGAAGAGAAACCGATGGATACCGAACGGCGTAAACAGCCGTTGAGTTTCCTTCGACGCTAGTTCAGTTCCCCCTCTCAGGCTTAACACAGCGTGCCGAGATGAGGGAGTAGGCTATCGGATTAAAGCCGGGAGTGACAGCAGGATGGCTTGTTACCTTGCCTGCCGATCTTAGGCCATAGCCGTATGCAGCGGGAAAGCACAGCCGTATAACCGTTGCCTAATTCAGGAGGTATCATGAAATACATCACGTTCACTGTAGTATACAGCTGTATGCTGCTGGTTATGTGGGTTGTTTTGTCTGCTCCCATGTAGTCTGATAGGTCGCTACAACACACGTACGGAGGTTAGAATGTCTAATATGCTGAAGAAGAAATCTGACGATACGCAGCCTAGCGGCTGGTTGACCATCGAGGTCGATACCCAACGCTGTGCTGCTGATGAGGTGCACCGCTGGACAGTGCCTAATACTGTCTCTCGTTATTCTTTGTTCGATGCCGTCGAAGTCCTGTTGGAACATGAGGGGGTCAAGTCCCTTATGATCTATGCCTCTGATGAGGATGGTAATAAGCTTGAGTAAGTATTAGACCGGCCGCTGGTTCGCGTAGCATACACAGAAAATAGGAGACTGTCAAGTGGTTTGTAATGCAGACGCACCAGTAAAGAAGGAACGCAAGTACTTCTTTGGATACCATCTTGTCAATGGTATCCTTTTCTCCATGAAGTGGATGGAGGATGGAGGTATCGTTGTGGGTGGTATTCCGACGGTTGTTGGTACTCCGTTGGAGATTACTGAGGAAGAGTTCGCTCCCGGTACCCTTCTGGCTGATTTGGAGAAAGAGCATCCGTGTGATGCCGATATCCCGATTATCATCCTAAGGAATTCGGAAGAACCGAACTCGACTTGACATGAGAAGTTAGTTCGAGTACAATGCTTGGACAATCGGGGAGAAGAGAGATGGCCAACAGGGTTATCCAACAGAAGATATTGAAGAAGAAACGGCGTGGAAGGTTCGCCCGTTTCAGTGGCAGCACTACGCGCATTGCCACTCGGCTGGAAAGCCATGTTCTTATCAAAGAAGAAGAGCATGGTAGGAATGTATCCGAGATTAAATCGGTCGAAGTCTATATCGGCCCTAAGTCCTTTTCTAATCAGGTTATAAACACAGGTCGTGGTCCGAACAAAGAACGGATGCAGACCTATTACGATAGAATTACTTCGGAGAGTAAACAAGTTATTCTCCCGGAAGATTTGGGTATTAAAGACCCACGTTATGCTAAGCTCTGGGCTGAAACTCCAGAGCACCACCGGCTTAACATTGCCACCACTGCTAATGGCAGGATGGATATGTGGCTGATCGACAATGACGTCGCTTACGTTATCATCGTAGACCTCGACTATAAGAATAAAATTGTAAAAATGTCGAAAAGGTACGAAAATGTGAGAGCAGCTAAACGCTCGCTCGAAGTAAGGATGATCATTTGGGAGGAAGCCTTTCCTCTCATAGAAACCCCGCGCCGACCAACTATGCCCTAGGCATAGGCGCGGTTTACCCCCACGGTATAGGCCCTGCCCCGAGCCTCCCTGCCGTGGGGGTTTCTGTATCCCCCTCAGAGTAAAGTGCTTTGCACACCCACTCCGCATCACGGAGGGGGAATTTTTTGTGCCTTAGCGATTTTTCATTTGGCAATTCAGCCTTGGAGAGAAAAATGGAGACTGTGCATGAGGTAAATCCGGAGTACGCCTTCGCCGTAATTGTTGGTGTTATTGCTACGGCGCTACTCGTCTGGTGGGGCTGGAACCCCATTCAGAAATACATCAAGGGGCAAGCCATGAAGCAGAAACGACGTGAAGAAATTCACGTACTGCTTACCGGTGGTTTCGTGGACTTCATCATTGATTGTGTCGCTGATGAAGATATCACACCAGCCGAGGCAGAATCGGAAGGGTACGCCGTGCTTAGGCGTCTTTATCCGAAGGTGAAAGAGATTGCACCCGATGCCGATTGGCTTCGGGAGCGTATCGAACGACGGCTGCGTGCCGAAGTTCACGAACCTATTCCGGTCCCACTTCCGGATGGTGTCGTGATCGCAAAGGATGCTGAAGTCAAGGTTGTGACTTCATCTGCGAAGAACATGCTAGCCAAGGGCTAGTATGACTACGAAGTTTCACCCCTATTATCAGAAGCGACAACCTCGGAGAAACCTAATGTCGCAAGTTATCGTCCGTCGTCCAGCAGGAAAGAAACTCCCGGCTGATTTCATCTCTCTCGTTATCGAGAAATGCCCGTCAGCTTGGGGTGTGTCAATCCTAGCCGATGGCAAGCTGGAACTCAACCAAGGCACAGGCGCTACACTTGAGCTTGTTCAAGGCACGCTCAAGGACTTCGCCGACAACGACATTACTTTCTATTTTCAGGCCGACAGCGGAGGCACCAACCTCAACACTGTCCCGCCCTATCCGATCATTACGAATGACGATGATGAACCCATCGTCGCTCTGTTTGCAGACGGCGAATTCCCCGGGTTTGCCAAGAAGGACAGTTCCTTCCCGGCGTCGTATCACCTCGGCATCGAGTTGATGAATACTCTTTTCGAGACTTATGAACTGCTCGACAAGGACCTCGACCAGTTCATGAAGAAGATCGCTTCCGAGAGCTATCGGAAGAAGATGAACCTCCATTCGGTCGGCCGTGGTTACATCACGGTTGTCGGCGTCAACGGCGGCGCGGTGACCTTCGCGCAAGGTGATACCGCCGGTGATATCGAAGGTGGATGTTGGGCATCCAACACATTCGGCTACGGCAAGGCTCAGCAGAAGGAAGAGCCCGAGAAGAAGAGCATGTTTCCCAGCATGGGTAAGAGCACTGTGCGGGAGAAGCATGTTCCTCCCAGCAATGCTGTTCAGGCTAATGGTGCTGACAAGCCAGCCAAGGCCGCCGAGACGGCTGTGAAGCCGGAGGGCGGCACAAACCCAAAGCCAGCGGAGGCTCCAAAGCAGGTGGTTCTGACCTTAGAAAATATCACCGTCTCTAAGGTGAAAATCCCCGGTCACTACAGCCGCAAGAACAGACGCGGCTGGATCAAGGACCGCATCGGGTATACTCCGCCTACGACGGACAACACCGATCAGGTGTATCAGGTGTACACTGGTCCGAGTGGCACCACGCTGACGAAGAAGGAAGTCGAGAAGGCTCTCGGCCTCAGTGCCGCGAAGCTTCCCAAGCTGGACAATCCGCAGCCGACCGGCAAGACGGAGAGCCAGCACATCGACCCGGATCGTTCGGTAACTACTAGTCCGTTGCCGATCCTGTCTCCCACTGCTCGCGTTCGTATCAACAACTTCATCTCTGATGAACGGATCAAGAAGATCATCGGCGAGAACGCCGAGATGATCACCGATCCGGAGCGTGTGCAGGGTTACGAAGGCAAGATCGTTCCGGTGAACGAGCAGCTTGGCTGGCAGTCGTTGCATGATCTTGACTGCATGCCGTTCGCGGAACTGCAGAAGATCGCGCACGCCAGCTTCAACGACATCACTGTCCTAGCCAATGAGTGGCGTCGTCGTGCATTGCTCGCTGAGCATAAGCTCTCGAAGCTGGAGAAGAAACAGCCGAAGGCCGAGGCGGAAGCACCGACTACGGTGGTCGAAACTCCGAAGCGTTCGGCCTTCCCGTCGATGCGGCGTGCCGGTTAGGTGGTGCAGGGCTAGTAATGGAAGCCCTGTAGATTAAGCTGAAATGCCAATCCCGGAGGGCCTGCTAGTTTGGCCCTCCGGCCATCCTTTAACCCGGAGGCTGTCATGTCAATGCTGCAAACTGTGAAGCGGATTCTGCGTCCGCACAAAGAAATCCAAGACCCTGTTCCGATTGTCCATCCGGATTGGCACTGGACAAAAGATCAGTACATCCTTGAACAGTTCTTCCACCAACTCATGTTCATCCCCGATGACATGATGGTCGGTGGGCAGAATCACGAAATCCTTCAAGAGGTTTCTGTAGGTATTGTCAATCCCACTGTATATACTCACAATAAGTTTCTCGCGTATCAACTCCATGTCGGCGTGGACGACAACGGTAAGGATATCTTCCGTCCGATCTTCATGCCTCCGGAGTACAAACCTTCCAACTTCATCCGTTCCGAACTCGTAACCCACCCGGGTAAAATCCGTGGTGAACTACATCTTGTTTGGTCAAACAAGATTTATTTGCTTGACAAGTTCAGGCAAAATGGAGTACAGTTCGCTCGACATCGCGTCAAGATCACGTATCCGTGGCGCTATGTCCAGTACGGCAAGAACCATCCCATCCCCAAAATCTCTGCGCACAGCTACAGCGACAAGATCGTTGCTCATATGTACGTCGGTATTCCGACTTACTGGGACCCGCTGGTGGGAGGCATCTTCGCCAAGCCGATGCAGTTGGTTGAACACGAACAGCCCCGTCCGTGGGTAGGCGAATTCTACAAATTTGACACAAAGTAAGCTAAAAGAAGCACACATAGCATGTCCTGCATGCCCGTCGTCTGATGCATATTGTGTATATGATGACGGGCATGGATATTGTTTTTCATGTAATTATTACAAACCTAGAGAGGGTGATATTTCTGATTACACTTATGAGTACCTCGGATATCGAGGTATTAAAAAAGAAATCTTTCAATTTTATGATTGTAAGACAAAGATTGATGATGCTGGTAAGCCAGTCTCAATCGGATTTGTTTATCCTAATTCTTCGATTAAAGTAAGAACGCTACCTAAGGGTTTTCATACTGTAGGTGATATCTCCAAAGCAGGTTTATTTGGTCGTAACAAGTTTGGACCCGGTAGCAACCGCAGCATCACCATCACCGAAGGAGAACTCGATGCGCTTTCTCTATACCAAGTTCTTGGCTCCCCTGTCGTGTCTGTTCGTTCTAGTAGTTCTGCTCGGAACGATTGCACAATCGACCGATCCTATCTCAACAGCTTTGAAAGGATTTACCTCGCATTTGACAACGATGAGCCGGGACGCGCTGCAGCATCTGAGGTCGCAAAGCTTTTCGATTACAACAAAGTCTTCGACGTCCGCTTCTCCGACGGACGTAAAGACGCCAACGACTATCTCAGAGACGGTGCCGAAACCGAACTAAGGACTTGTTGGTGGAATGCTAAGAAGTTCCTTCCGGACAATCTGATTTCCTCTCTCTCAGACTTCGAGAAGGAACTTCTTAAGCCTGTTAAATTTGGTATTAATTATCCTTTTCCTACTTTAAATTCTATGACGTATGGTATGCGTACTTCGGAAGTTGTTTTGGTTACTGCCAAGACTGGTGTAGGAAAAACACAATTCATGCATCAGTGCCTCCACTCAACCCTCAAGGAGACTAACGATGCAGTTGGTGCAATCTTTATCGAAGAGAGTAAACAAAGACTTCTTCAAGCGATGGCAGGTGTTGAACTCGCTAGCCCAGTCCACCTTCCTGACACCACTCATTCATCTGCTGACGTCGTATCCGCTCTCAACAAGGTGGTGCGCTCCGATGATCGTCTGTACGTTTACAATCATTTCGGTACTGACAATCCAGAAGTTATTCTTGACACTGCTCGGTTTCTCGTTACTGCCCGTGGCGTTAGGTGGCTTTATTTTGACCTGTATCAGTTGGCCGTTGCTGCACTTGGCGGGGATCGCGAGAGGGAAGCACTCGATTATCTCAGCGCCCGCTTCGAAGTCCTCACGCAAGAACTCGACTTCGGGCTCATCGCAGCCAGCCACGTCAACGACGCCGACCAAACCCGTAGCTCCCGAATGATTGAAATGAATTGTCACATTCGTATACATCTGGATCGTGACGTCAAAAGTGAGTCTGACAGGTCCCGGTTGACTACGAATGTGACACTTCTTAAGAACCGTCCGACCAGTATGACTGGTCCCGCAGGTAAACTTTTATTTGATCCTAGTACACATTTGTTAACAGAAACCTTTGGCGATGAAACAATCAACGAGATGGCAGCAGCATGACAAGTCTTCCTGTGGATTATAGAAAAGCTCCTTGGCGAGCTAAGTACATAACAGAAGAAACCCCTGTACTTAACTCGTGGATTATCTTTGGTTATTATGACGATGGTTCGGTAAATATTAGCGATGCTAATATGGAAATTTTTTCACATGTTCCTAAGGATGTAGCAGAGCGTATCATCAAAGCACGAAATGCTTTCTGTGCGGAGATTGAAGATATCTTCTGTAACTTCGGAGCTAAGAAATGACCTACTATAACGGTGGTGACCGAGACGAGTTGTATGAGTTCCCTGCCCGTCAGTATCAGTTAGGTAATTACTCTCTGGTGCGCTTCACTGCAGTGTTATCCAACATGGGCTACACTGCGGAAGAGATTGCTCAGATCGAGAAGCAATACCGTCCCCTTCCTGAGGAGGACATGGAACCGTAGGAGGACGTATGGTAATCAACGGGGACGAGGACTACAGTGATATCATGCGTAAAGTACAAGAATATAATAATAAAATGGGAACAACCCATGCCCGCGCCTTTCAAGAACGAGTTTTTCTGGGACATTCTGAACGCCTTAGTGAAGAACGTTCCTGTGAAGCAGATAACCCACAAGTTCGGAGTGGGAACAGCCACTCTGGCTAAATACCGCGATGAATACCTTGATGTAGAGGTAAAGATTAAGGATACCGTCGTAGGTCCAGAACAAGGAACCTTTTCATTTATGCACGACCCGCGTAAGCGGAAGAGAGACTTCAATCCTTGCCATGATGGAACGTTTTACGAACGTTGGATAAAGCGATAGGAAGCCCGTACAGCGATTGAAATCTTCCCCGCTACCACCCTAGCGGGCACCTTGAAATAACTCACCAGTGGGCTTCTTATCCAATCCTAGACCCTATCTAAATAGGGTCGTACGATTTGCTTGCAAATCTAGAGGCATTCTAAACAGTAGAGGAAGACCGATGAGAACGGATTGGTCCTTTCAAGGATATGAAGGCATACTAAAGTATTTTGTTGGAGCAAAAATCTTAATCGGCGGACGGTGCTATTACAACGAAGAACTTAAGGTAATGTCACACGAAACGGATTACCTTTATGTCCATCCCGGAAATTTTTGGAATGTGCTGTTTCTTAAAATGTACTATAGTTACATTCCACATTTTAAGTTTGACAAGACTAAAGGTATTAAAATACAAATCGGAAATACCTTTAGAATTTTCTATTGGAAACCTTATTGTCCTTTCTGGATTGACAAAGACGGCAATGTCATTAAATCAAAAAGGTTCCAATACCTTAAATTTCGAATTAACGAAAGATCACCTCAAATAAACATGTTAACAAACCGTCACCAAAGAAAGTGGCCACAATGAACATGCTCGAAAAACACGAAGAAGAGTTCAGGGAGACTAAAGTTCCCTATCTCCGTGTCGCCACTGGCGGGAGAGGGCCGAGAGGACCAGTCGGTCCTGTTGATAACTGGCTTGAGAAGTTTCCAACTGGTACAGTATTTGCTTGCAAAGCCAACGCCAATGCTGTAGATTGGGAAATGTATTTCTTAGTTCACAAGTTTGAACGTATCTATCTCTTGAAGATAGAGACACCAGACGGTAAAGTCCTCGAACGACGAGTTGATCCCAAGGTGTTCCAACGTGCATACCGTGACTTCGAGGAAGTCGCGTACCATCCAATAACAGAAGCTCCAGAAGGAGACGAACATGGTAGTTCAGGGGAACGTAATCCAGATTGATCGGACGACTTACCTCGGCATGAGGCAGGCTAAGTCGATTGCGAAAGAACTCAAAGCTCAGCGCAATCCGATCTATGAAAACGAGATCAATCTTGAGAATGAGCTTTACGATATCTATATGAAGCAGGTCCTGCAGAGGGCTGCTTAAACCCGTTAGCTTCGGCTGCACAGACGTGTGACGCGTACATAGGATAGAGCCCTACGCGGCCAGCCGTTGCTTTCTTCGAAAGGATTTTAAAATGTGGACACTCCTAAAAGGAGTTGCATGGGCGATTAACAGCATTTTCAATGTAATTGGATTTGCTATCGCTTCTGCTTTTCTATTCGCACTAGCTTTTGGTTTTGTTACAGTAGGCTGTTCGCAGTCGTTGTGGACAAATAAAATAGCTTGCACTATTACATTAATCATGAATTCATTCAAGTAATTGAAGTACGTAATCGACATAGAGACAGATAGTCTCACTAATGTAAAACACATCTGGCTCGTTGTCGTTAAGTGCATCGAAACAGGTGAATACCAATATTTTAGAAATATAACGAAAGACGAAAATGAACGTGAAAGATTTAGTTGGTTTGTTAGTGCTCTGCGGCCGGAGCGTGACAATCTCATTGGGCACAATATCCTTGGTTTTGATTGCCCTGTCCTTGTATCCACCCTTAAGCTTCATCCCGAAGTTCTTCCTGCTCTTTGCCTTGACACATTAATCCTTAGCAAGTTAATTGATTACTCCCGTAAGGGGCATTCAATTGAAGACTATGGTTTAGAATTTGGATTTGAGAAGATTAAGTTCAAAGACTTCTCAAAGTATTCTAAAGAAATGGAGGAATACTGTGTTAGGGACGTTGATATTTGTGAGCGGGTATATCTTATGTACGCTCGCTATGTTTCTAATGCTAAACATTGGCCTAGTATTGTACTTGAACATAAGTTCCAACTTGTGGTTAACCAGCTTCATAACAATGGCTTTGGCTTTAATGTTCACAAGGCGGGAAATCTTCTTGAAGGAGTTACAGCGAAACTTGAAGAACTTGACAAAGATATATTAGATGCATTTCCTCCACGAGAAATATTGGTACGAGAGTTCACCCCCAAAGCCACGAAGTTTGGTACTATATCTAAAACTTCTGTGCCTCGTACTTTATGGGTTGATATACCTAACTATGAAGTTGGGAGAACATATCGACAAACAAGAACCGAAGCTTTTAATCCATCTAGCCATAAGCAGATCATTACGGTACTCAATGAAGCTGGTTGGCACCCGGTGGACAAAACTAAAACTCACATAGATGCCGAACGTGAGTTCAACAGAGGTCGAAAGAAAGACCCTGTATTAGCTGCTAAATTAGTTGATTTGAAAAAGACTGGTTGGAAGATAAATGAAACCAATCTAGAGACGCTGCCGCCTAGGGCTCCCAAAGCAGCTAGGTTGTTGGCGAATAGGATTTTGTACGAGTCCCGCAGACGAACACTGACGGAATGGCTTGATCTTTGTTCTGCAGACGGTCGCATTCATGGACGGTTCTACGGCCTTGGCGCGTGGACCCATCGCATGGCTCATCAAAACCCTAACACTGCGAACATACCCAACGAGTATGATACCGCTGGAAAGAAAAAGCTCCTCGGTAAAGAATTACGAAGTTTGTGGTCAGCTCCTAAAAACCGCCTACTCGTTGGGTGTGACGCAGAAGGTATTCAGCTTAGAATATTTGCCCACTACATCAATGATCCTGAGTTCACCGATGCTCTAGTCAGAGGACGCAAAGATGACAAAACCGATCCACATTCGCTCAACCAGCGAATTCTTGGTAGTTGCTGTAAATCCCGTGCCGCTGCGAAGCGATTTATTTATGCCCTCTTGCTTGGCGCTGGGATTAGCAAACTGGCTGAAATCCTTGGATGCTCTGAAACCGAGGCCCGTGAAGCACTTGATCGTTTGCTCGTCCGATATAGCGGGTGGCAACAACTTCGAGAGAATGTTTTTCCGCGCGATGCGAAGAGAGGCTGGTTCGAAGGGTTGGACCACAGGAAGGTGCGTATCCCCGGTGACACCGAGGGAAGCCGTAGACATCTTTGCATGTCGGGTTATCTTCAAAATGGTGAAGCGGTGTGTATGAAGCTAGCTACACTGAAGTTTATTGACAAGCTTAAAGACTATGATAGTCTGTTAGTTAATTTTGTACATGACGAATGGCAGGTTGAATGTCCAAATAACGTTGGTGTGGCAGTTGAGCTTGGGAAACTTATGAGCAACAGTCTAGCTCAAGTAGGTGATGATTTAAAGCTCAACTGTCCCTTAGCAGGGAGCTTTTACAATGACGACCTCAAGGACTACACCATTGGTACCAATTGGAGCGTTACGCACTGACGCAAAAGATATTATAGTATTTAAACATGTGTACGTCATTCCAGTACACAGACCGGTACTTACCGAAAACGGTTGGGATGATTATATAGCTTGGTATGGCCAATACACAATTAAGAATGGTCGATACCTCGGAAGAACAAAAACATTGGAGTATTTGAAGTGCCCACGTATGAAGGAGTAGCTGTTTTCAATGCATCGTTCATTGTTACAGCAGATGACGAAATTCAAGCTAAAGATTTTATTGCAGAAATGGCACAAGAAGAATTGCCGGACGTTGAGATTGTCAACGTCATTGATATCGTAGAGGTTAAGTAATTGGCTGAGACTAAAATGCTCGACGTGCGTGGAAAGATTAAGTACATCCACGCCGTCAACTTTAATAAATACGGTGACTGGTCTATCACCATCTACCCCGACAATGAGTCGTTAGAGGTCATACGTGACTACCAAGCCAAAGGCTGGAAGAACGTCATGAAGAAGGATGACACTGGATATTTCATTCAGTTCAAACGTGCTCCTCAAAAGCTTATGCGTGGGAAGATGGTAGCCTTCGCTGCACCTAAGGTATACATCCAGAATGGTGACGTAGTTGAACCTATGGATGGAACCAAGGTGGGTTGGGGTTCTGACGGCATTGTCCGTTTAGAAGTTTACCAGCATGGTACCCCCTCCGGTGGCAAATCTTTTGCTAACAGGTGGGATAGTTTGAAGGTCACTAACCTTGTTCCATTCGAACCTGATAGGTCGGATTGGGATGCGGATGAAATTAACAACGCAAAGAGTTTGGCCAAAGTAGAGTGGCCTGATTAGCCAATAGTGTAAAACACAGAACCTGACAAGCACAGGAGACGACAGGGCTCCGACCGGTTGTGGACCGGTTTGCTTGTCTGTTCGCCAGCACACCCATATGGACGTAAGGTCTGGGTAGAGAGGAGCCGTTATGCGGTAGGGAGAGGTGGCAATCGTCCCTATTTGTGAACCTCTTGGCAGTGGCTCCGAGGAATGGCACGAAGCCTCCAACCTCGTCATGAGAGTCCACCTCGTACTGCAGGTGAGATAGCATCTGGTGCAGTATCGGAGCGGAAAGGGAACAACTCCGCAAGCCATCACCGGACGTGGCACTTGCTCCGGCTCTGAGACAATGAGTGACTTGTCTAGCTGTAGAGTGCTGAGCAACACTAACCTAAACTGCTCGCCAAACGGATGAGGACACCCACGTTGTGGGAGACGGTACAACCCCGTTGAGAAACAGGCCGTAGGTAAGCACAGCGAATATGGTCCAGTGGTGCTATACCGAAATCAAACGTCAGTGAGACGAGTTGATTGCTAAAAGCACCGGGCGATTAGACTGCCCCTTAGGCGTAACGGACCGCATACCCGACGTGGTTCGGGAAACATGGCTGTCCCCAACTCCCAGTTTAGCTGGAGTTACGTACATAGGTGAAGCCGAATGTTCAATCGCACAGGTGAAAGTATGAACTAAGCATACGTCCATCCTAGTGGACTAAGGCTGTATGGTTATGCTCTGCGCTAATCTGGTCCCCACGATGGAATGTTAGGACGAGTGTCACCACGCCCGCAAGCTTAGTCGGTGTAAAGCCCGACAGTGGTTGTAGCAGGTTCAAATCTGCAGTTCTACTGTAGCTCGGTTGAATGGAAACCCACCGGTGGGCACAAATCCACCAAACGAACTCAAACCCTTAAGCCCAAGATGGGCCTCACCCATCGTAAGCACTGTATAGACGCATCAGGGCCTCAGCTATTGCTTCGCGCTAGTGGGAGGAAACCGTGGCTCGCTTGTCCAGTACGGCAGAGTTGTCATATACCGTCTAGCTGGTGGCACAGAACCAAACCTGCTCCGCTAGCAGGAATTACCTTGTGAACCTACCGCCCTACAACCAACTGTAAATTGGTTCTCTTCGGAGTTACATGCCTTGCGCTGTTATGGAGTAGGGAAGTCAATCACAGGAAGAACTCTACCGTCCGGAGTTCTGAACTCTGGTCACTAGAGTTGAATTCTGCAGTCGGCTGTTTACCGACCAGCAGTCCCATAGCGTGGGTCAAAAGCTAGGAGAGAGCTAACCTCTCCGATTAACGACGACTATGGCAATTAGGGAGAAGTCCCGCACGAAGGTGCAGTAAGACCAACCTTCACTGATCTTGATGAACCGGCCTCTTACATGACCGTGGTTGCGGCGGATCGCAGGATAGACCTGCGTAGCTGGTAGCAGTGCACTGGCAGAGATACTCTCCATCTCACCTGATCTCGGTGATCGTTTGTCGCCAAAGCCGATTAAGTTTGGCCGCCATAGATTGCGATGACAAAGGGCAGACCCACATCGCGACGTCCAGAACATCAATCTTCTAGTAGCGCCAGATAAGCGTGAACCACCTAACGGAGGAAGATCATGAAGTTCACCCCCGCCCCCCGACCGGTACGGTCTTTAATAGGACTCGCTGCACTCCCGCAGCCTCCTTAAGTAAGTAATCCATGGCAAGGAAAGGGCGAGGGGCGATGACTAAGCTACGCGCTGGTTGCGCCCCGACGCTATGGAGGAAAGCATGGAAGAACAACTTTACATTATTGCAAACAATATCGCTGAACTTGTCGAACTATATCTTAACATCGGCGAGGATGATCTAAAATTAAAGATCAGGCGTGAACTTAAAGAATACGCGGAGAAACTAATCCGCACTGTTGAATAACAACAATGGAGAAAATCCATGTACCCGATGTACCCTTGGGGCCAGCCCCCTCAGTACCAGCAGCTCCCCCCGCCAACTGACGATCAGTACCAGCGGGCTATTCGTCTGCTGCAGAAAATTCAGCTTCGTGACGAACGTGAGAAAGAACGCAAGAAGCTTAACGAACGTAAGCATCGTGAAGATGACCGTAAGCAGGCTGCCGCTCGTGTAGCCCGGTTCTGGCTTGGTGTCGAACTGTTTATCTTCGGTATCCTCGCTCAGCCGTTCGTGATGTACGGTTACACCCACATGTTAAAAGCAGTCACCCCGTGAAATATTTCGTAATCGCAGATACACATGGAAGGTATGATCTTGTGGACAAAGCAAGACAGGCTATCCAAGAGCAATACGAAGTCGGTGATAAGGTGATTTATCTTGGGGATTATGTGGATCGTGGTCCCGATAGTCGCCTTATCATCGAACATCTGATTGAAGCTCAAAAACTTAACAAAAATGTAATCTGTCTCCAAGGAAACCACGAAGCCATGATGCTTGAGAGTATCCAAACTCCTTTAGATGCATCTTGGTGGATTGGAAATGGTGGGGATGCAACTCTCCGTTCCTACGGATGGGGAGGGGAACCCTATGGCCTTCTTGCTTACGAAGTCGTACCGAAAGCTCATCTTGAGTGGTTGAAGAGCCTGCTTCTGTTCTTCGAGACAGAGAAGCAAGTGTTTGTCCACGCCGGTATTCCTCAATATGATATGAACCTTCCACCTAAGAAAACTTACAAAGGTGAGCGTCTGCGGCAGCAAATGCAGTGGATGCTTTATCCTAAGACCGAAGCAGGTGGTTGGAGGGGTAAACATGTAGTGCACGGACACCACCAACTCCCTGACGGTCCTCACGTTTGGCATGGTCCAAAGGGTGGACGTACTGATTTGGATGTAGGTGCATACTATACTGATCGTTTGGTTATTGGCGTATTTGATGATACCCAAGGCCCTGCCAAGGAATTCATAGAGGTGAAATAATGTCTATTCATGAGAAGTGGTTTATCTCTGATACCCATTTCTTTCATGCTAATATCCTGAGGTTTGTAGACTCCGATGGTAAACCCATCCGTCCATTTTCTTCAGTCGAAGAGATGCATGAAACCATGGTTGCCAATTGGAATGCCGTTGTTCGTGACAACGACTATGTTTACCATCTTGGTGACGTAACGTTCAATTACGGTAAGGAGTTCAACACTCTGATGTCCCGTCTTCGTGGACGGAAGCGGTTGATCCTTGGCAACCATGACAAAATCAAAGGCACCAATCTTATGGATTGGTTTGAGAAGGTAGAACTGTGGAAAGGTTTCAAAGAAGCTAACTTCACAGCGTCGCACTTCAAGCTGCTTAAGGGCAGCCAGCGTGACGGTGAATTCAATCTCCACGGCCATACCCATCAAAACGTTGACCCCGATCCCTACTACATCAACAATTGCGTCGAACAGACAGGCTATGCGCCGCGTCATATGGACGAGATTATAGCAGAAATTAAAAAGCGTAAGTGAAGAGTATCTACACCCTTATCCCGGATATCTACTCCCTTGTAGGAGGTCCGAATGGTATCACCAATCTCCCACCTGACTTGGGCGGCGACATACAAAAGGCTGTCAGCGCCTCTCTCGGAAGCCGAGAAAGCAGAGGTCTCCGCCTTTCTGGAATGGGCGACAAGTGCCCGTGCGCGCTCTGGTACTCTGTCAATCACCCTGAGCTTGAAGAAGCCCTTCCTCCGTATGCACGTATCAAGTACTGCTACGGACACATCATCGAACACCTGATAATCGCGCTAGCAAAGGCTGCGGGACACACAGTGGAAGGAGAGCAAGATGAAATCCTTCTGGACGGAATACGTGGCCACCGGGATTGTATCATCGACGGTTGCATTGTTGACGTCAAATCTGCTGCTACCCGTAGCTTTGCTAAGTTCAAGGTCCCTGCCTCCGATCCGGCGAGCATTGCGAACGACGATCCTTTTGGGTATCTGGTTCAGCTTGACGGCTATGTCGTCGGAAGCCTTGCTGACGAACGTGTTAAAGTCAAAGATCGTGGTTACCTTCTTGCAGTGGATAAACAATTAGGACATCTAGCATTATATGAACATAGAATACGAGAACGGCACGTCAGAGAACGAATTGGGAATTACAAGCAGATTGTTCAGTCTAGTCAACCGCCTAGATGCGAATGTAAGTCTGTCCCTGACGGAAAAAGCGGAAATCTTAAACTCGATACAAGAGCGAGTTACTCAACTTATAAATATTGTTGCAAACCAAATCTGCGGACATTCTTGTACGCCGACGGACCACGATACTTAACTAAAGTAGTTCGTGAACCGAATGGGATCACAGAGGTTGACAGCAAAGGAAAAGTGGTATATCATTAATGGGTTATTTTAGGTCATTTAAAATTCCTGATTACAATCCCTTTTGGGAAGAGCCTGAGCATCACAGGTTTCAGGAAGAACATTGGTTTTGGTACCATCTTGGATATGATGATGGTTATGCCAAGGGCACCGATTACGGTACCCGTACCCAAGAAGAGTTTGACAAACTGACACAAGAAAATGAAGCTCTAAGACAATTAATTGGAGCTAACGTCCGTGTCATGAAAGATGAATTGCGGAAAGAAATGGATGGGCAAACTACTGGAATTTCCGAGCAACAATTACAAGAAGTGGGCGATACTGCAACGGATGGCGGAACTACAGAAAGCAATCAAACGCCAGTGGACGCAGGAACGTCAGGATGAATTAGACAATTTAAAGCGTGACCTCGACGAATAAACGTGCCTACCATCTTCTCAAGAAGTTCGGAATAACGGAGGAACAATATGCTTCATTACTCAGTGGACAAGACGGCTGTTGTTGGATTTGTAGACGGCATCATGCAAGTTTTCGACAAAGACTTGCGGTCGATCACGATCACCATTCCGGAGAAATCCGAGGACTGCTCTGTTTTAATTGTAACAAGTTCCTCGTCGGTAGACGCCGTAAAGGAATGGACGCACAACGGCTACGGTTGGCCGCAGATTACCTAGATCGAGAATACACCGGGTGGGTGGTTCCACCTAAATCTAAGAAGAGAAAGAAGCGCCATGGGACGAAACTTAGGCGTAAACAAGTACAAAACACAAGACGAACTAGAACTTGAATGGTACCATGCAGGTTTCACTGCAGGTTGGTGGGCAGGTGGGCTAGCTGGTGCTGCAACCGTAGGTGTAATCGTTTTCCTCAGTCTTTACTTACTAGGTGCATTTGGATAATTGATTGACTATACGGCAGTCCTCGATTTGTATTCACTAGAGGACATCTTGGAACAAAACGACATTACTCCAGAAGAATGTCTGGAGTATTTAGTGGACTGTAAGTACGTTACATTACCAGATGTAGAACCATTGGACTTTGAATGAAAGGCGAGTATAGATATTTTCCCTGTGGGGTTGACAGTGATGGAAACCAAGTTTGGGCTCCTTACTTTGTTCCCCAAGAGATGTTAGATGATAAAGAAAACAAAACACCCGTCGAACAAAGCTGAACGACGGGCGATAGAGATTAGAAAGAAGCTCCATAAGGGTGCTTCTCCGGTAGCTAAACTCCTTAACGAAAGGGAGATTTTAGATGCGGACAGAAAGAACCATCGAAGTCCCGATCAACGACGGGATGCTGACGGACCTGCTGGTAAGCCATTACCTCAGGACATTCGCGAACTTCAAACTGGAGGATAACGAAGAGGTCATTAAACTCGAACTTGGTAAACCAGATAAGGATGGCGTGAGGAAGATTACCTTCATGTTCATCGAAGATCGTGAACCACAGATTATAGTACACAAATAATACTCTAGGTCATTACGACCCAATAAAGGAAAAAACATGAATGAAATGGTTGCAAACACTCCTGAGCAGGCTGAAACTGTCGCTCTTCTCGCCGCAGTCAACAACGGCCTCAACATCCCCGGAAATGCCGGTAACGGTGAAGCCGCATCAGAGGAAGGCGCGTTCGTCTCGGACGCCGACGAACCCACCCGCCCCGTCGGACCCGAAGTCGGAGCCAATTAACGTTCACGTCCTGTAGCGCGAGTCGTCACGAACCACACCAGACGCCCGTTGATCCGGTATGATGCCGAGGGAGTGTGGTACTACAGAACTGATGAGGGAGGGATAGCTGGTAAACCAGTCCCTCCCTTTTCTTTGGAGATTAATATGTTTGATTGGGAAACATACCGTCAAATCCGTTATAAGTACTTTGGGGAGAAACGTCCCGAAGCTCGTATTAATTATCGTAAATATAAACAAGTAAAAGATAACATGAATTGCGAAAGTGCTAAGATTAATACCAACTACGTTTCATTAGGTTGTACTGGAACTATTTCCGGAGCAACTGCCAACTGGGTCGTCATCGACGACTGTTGTGCTAAACCGGCATACCCTCCTGCACCTTGCACGAAGGTCTGCCCAACAAAAGAAGTGGAAAACACCATGACTGAGACTGATATCGTTTCCCAGCGTCGCTACTTCAACGACCGTACCAACTCTGTCTTCTACGACAAGGAGAACGAGAACATCGAGACGTTCCGCATCCATAATTCGGAGTATCCCCGGACGTACAAGGAGTTGATCGACGCCATCAAGAACGGTCTGTATACGCTGGACGAGAAGCGCACGAAGGTCATTGAGGCCGAACCGTCTTACGCTTGCAGCATGACTGATGGTATGAAGTTCAAGCTGCCGACTGCCCCGGACCGCGAAGGTTACAGCAAGGCAGACAAGGCGCTGCGTGCTGCGAAGCAGGCTGCCCGTGATCAGATTGCTGCTGCCACTGATGGCGCTGCGATGCTGAAGGCTGTCGAAGACTTCAAGGCGTGGACCCCGACCGTGGGAAACGCCTAAATCTCAGCGGACTTACTCCTGAGATCATCGAACCTATGTTGCGTAAGCTCTGGGTTTGGTGGGAACAAAAACGTAGAGAATGGAAACTAGCCGTTAAGAGCTAGACTAATTCAGCAGGCAAGCTTCTACCCCCAGCCTGTCTGCTGGATCGTGGGTAACCACGCAAACTTAAAGCCCCCTTGGATTTATTCCTTGGGGGCTTTTTTTATGCCGAAGTTGTAAGATAACTACTTTTTTGCTTGTTTTTATTGACCTGATAGGTCGAATTTAGATTGAATCTGCGCAGACCTTGGTACGTCTTCTCCATAGTAAGGAGGTATTAAATCAGCATCGGTAGGTGTGAAATTCATTCTATTTTGAACATTTCTAGCCTCTACTTCGCCCATTATTTTTCTATAATGATCGTAGGCAAGTTGATCAATCTTCGTCTGAATAGCACGACCTTTAGCCATTTTGTTCAGACCTTCAACAGCATCCGGATGTTTTTCAATTCTTTGTAAAAGAGGGAGTACATCTCTCTGAAACACCTTTTCATCGTATTTACTCCAGATGCCTGACCAAGCGGGTAGATTCTCCATCTTAGGATCAATCTTTAAATACTGATCCCGTTTTAAGAGTTGTTGCAAACCGCGTTCAGCAGTCCACATCTCGTCGTAGTTGGCGAATAACTTACCTTCACCTATATGTTGCTTTTCAAAATTAGTAACAAAGGAATTAAACTCTCCGTTTAAATCTTCCCATCTTTTAGATTTAAACATATCTGAATTACCACCTCGGGCAAACCCTTCTTTAGTTTGTATCCAATGCTGTATCTCATGCATCATCACAGATTTAGCTTGAGCCTCTGTCATCTTACCTAGTTGAAGAATATTTTGACTAGCCATAAATTGACCGTTAATTCCCATTGAAGATAGAATAGGAGACAGACGTTCTACTTTAACATCTTTTAATTCAGGGTACGCTTTAAACAACTCAGGATGTTCTATAACGTCCTTAAGAAATAAATCCTTGCCGGGTTCATTCCACTTTTTATAATTGAAACCAAACTCTTCTTTAATCTCTACTTTATCGGCATTCAGTGGGTCAGCTTTCCACTCCTTTACATCCTTAACAAAAGACGGAGGCTGGGTAATCTCTTTATCGAAAATACCGGGTTTAAAGGTTACATCTTTGTCGGATATTTCCTGACGCCATTTACCGTCAGCTCCCTTGAATGTTTTGGTAGCTGCCCAGATTTCATCAGGGTGTGCTCCAGCCATTTCCATTTCAGAAGCTTTGTAGAGAGCTGTTTTATCAATCGTAGGAGACTTTACTCCTTTAAAAGTTAAACCACCTCCTGAGAAAGAAAGACCTAAGTCGATGGCCGTGTCCATATCCTGATCTGTAATCCCCATTTTATTAGGGGGAATCAGATTATTAGTTTTAGGGAGATACTTCTTAGCTTGAGACTCGTGCAACTGTTTAGCGTATTCCGTAGCGGCTTCTGGAGTGCTAAAAATTCCTAAGTGTTTACCTGTTTCTTTATATTGTTTAATAGCGTCTTCAGCAGACAGTACACTACTTCCGTCTTGGGCTACTGTAGGGATAAGAACTTCACCCTTATCCGTTCCGATGGACATAGACCTTACAGTTGAAATAGAACCGTCTGAATTTTTAACAACAGGACGATTATCTAAGTCTATATTACCGGGTACTAGAGGACCACGTGAAGGTATTTCCGAAGATTGAAATACTCCAAATGGAGCATTCTGTTCATCGGATATTTTACGAACTAATGCAGGTGCAGTGTCCTTAGGCTTACGTATATCGTTTAGAATTCCAGAGGGTGGGAGATTACCAAACCTAGAATTAAAGTCACTGTCGGGGTTCCTATTGTCAGGGAAAGGCATATCACCGGCAGTCGAAGACTGCCTCTGATCTTTAACAGGAAGACCATCTATTGTTGTAATATCCTCGCGCATCTTCTGAGCCGGAGCCTTAGGAATGGTTCCGTCTTCTTTAGGAGTTATTACATTATAGTCATTCGTGTCATAACGAGGGTCATGCTGACTTGCATAGAAGTGACCTTCGTCATTAAAGAATGCACCTAGACTAGTCCCGATGCCCATTTAGTGCTTGTAACCTTTATGAGGGGGTTGGCGGCGTCGGTTAGCCGAACGCGACACCACACGAGTGGGTACACGATCAAGACTACCAGTCGGATGATAACCCACGTGGTCAAGTTCCTTACCATCTCCTTTGCGAACCTTTCCTTGTTTCATTGCTCTGTAACGAGCACGTCCACGAGCAGCACGACGCTTCTTCTGCTCCGGAGAAGACTCCCATTTAGTTTCCTTTGCGTAATTACGTGCCATTACTTAGTTTCTTTCAAAACATCTTGTAGCTTACCCTTACCTCGGTTAGCTGCTACTGCTTTCAAGATATCTTCAGATATACCCTTCCATCCACCGCCGAGCACATCAGCTTGAGCTTGGCTCAACATAAACTGAAGTAAACGGTCAGAAGTGTTTTCACCTGTTGCTTTATACACACGGTCCATACCAGACAAAGCCATGTTAACTCTGTTAACAGAAGCTTGCATAGTTCTGTAATAGTTATCGCTTACCGAAGTATGCCCAAGGTCTTTCATCTGCAATGGCAAACCAGTTGCATTGCTCATCAACGTAACCGTCGGGGGACGTTTACCTTCACCATCGTTATACAAGACGTGAGCGTCAGGAAGAACTCCATTCAGTGTACGGAGGTCTTCTTGATACAAGTTCTTACCTGCTTCCCTCTCCATCCAGTTACGGTATTCCGTCTTGATATTAGGATCAACAGTAGACATTTTCTCTATATTAGCAATGACCTCATCAGAGGACAGCTTAGTCCAGATGGTTTGCTTACCGGGGTAGAAGTTACCCTTAACATCCGTGTAGTCATTCTTGAACTTACGGAGGACATCTTGACCCTGCGGGGAGAAGAAGAACTGGAAAGCCTTGACCTTAGCTTCTAAAGGAACTTCTTTCTTAGTCAAATCTTCAAGGAAGATGTTCATACCTGCTTCAGCGTAACGTGCTTGAAGGCGTGGGCTAATCTGCGGGTTCTTAGTAGCGAAGTCGTTAAAAGTCGGAACTCTTCCTTCTGGGTTAAGTCCTGCTTGACCAGTCTTGGCAGCTAGGACTTCATTCTCAAAAAGCTTATCGACGGATGTATCAAACCTATGTTTAATAAGTTGAGTATTAACAAGAGATTGCCAATTAGGACCGCCTTGCTGTTCGAGAAATTTCATCAGCATGAAAGTACGTCCCATAGGACCGGAGTAAATCTCGTCGGTGGTTTGTGCCAACATAGCTTTAGCTCGGTTTGCATGTGCAAACGCCAAGCCTGCGTCTTTGTTTAACAAAGCATCTGCAACAGCTTGGTAAGACTGAGAGATAACGTTCTTCTTAATCTCAGCAGCTTTACCTGAAGTTATGTCGGACTCATACGTGTAAGTCCTGCCTGCATCATCTGTCTTTTGCTTTCGAGCAATGGTATCGGCTTCTGCTTCAGCCTGTGCTTTGTAAGCTAGAACCTGAGATGCAAACTGTTGCATAACCTGTTCAGGGTATTTATTGGGGTTAGCTGCAGCATCTGCAATGAAATCATTAAGAGACTTCTTCTCGGAGACACCCGCTATTCCAACAATAGTTCCCATCTTGGTGCTAACCAAAGCACCATATTCGTTTGTTAGATTTGCTTCTTGAGTTCTGGCGACCTCTTCCCTGTCTCCAGTAAGAGCTTTACGCCTGCGTTCTTGGTCTTCAAGAATACCACGCTTACGACTTTCATCGAAGTAGTAGTTCCAGAAGGTAGGTAAGTAGCTTTCACCCCTCTGCCGTAGAGTATCATACTGCTGCTTCATATCACGCATATCACCATTCTTAATAGCGAGATCGAGAGCTTTATCGAGTTCAGTTTTCTTGTTGGTTTGAAGCTGAGCTAGTTGACGTGTTAAATCCTTAACTACTTCATTAGCAGGGTTCATACCTGTAATTGCAGCAACACGCTGGTCGATGTAATCAATAAATCCGGGGTAGTCTGCGCGAAGAGAAGTAACTTCGCTCTTCAAACGCATATCATAATAAGTATCATCACCGGCAACCTTTCCGCTACCAGTTAGAAGCATATTCTGAATACGGTCTACACGCCGAAGTCCGCTTTGAACTCCTGCAGGCGGAAGTGGTTCCGGACCTGTTTCACCAACACCCGGAGGGTACTCTTGAACAGAACCCATCGTTTGCGGAGTTTGTCCTTGCAGAGCACGCTTCGCATTAAGAAGGTCTTGAGTATAGTCTTCTCTAATAGGTTCAATACGGTTGCGAATATCTTTGTTGAGATAATCTTTTACACCGTATTCAACGATACCGCTGATATTACCAATGCCTTCACCTGCGGTGTTAAGGGCAATGCCTGTGCTTTTGTCAGCTATGTAACTATCTACAGGCTTAGTAAGTTTGGTATAGTCAGGTACTCCATCCTTACCGATAGCGACGTCTGGGTTAAAGATGGCCATTATTGCTGTGCTTTCATATCTATTTGTCTACGGAAGTATTCTTTACGTTTATCACGTTCGTTGAAGTTACCGCCCATCCAACGTTGATAGTTGCTTGTGTCGATAGCATCTTGTGTACGTGCACCTATGGCCATAGCTTTAGCGAGTTCGTCGTTATCGAACCCGGCTACCTTAGCTCGGCTAATGGCGTTTGTTTTATATTGATGACCCTGTTCAGGATCATTGTTGTTGAAGGCTTCGATACCACGACGCCAGTCTTTTATGAATTCTTTCAGAACTCGCTTCTTAGTATCTTTCTCTCCTTGCACCATCTTGTTATTGATGAACATGTCATCTTGCTCTTGAGGCTGCATGCCTGTGAGAGCGTATAACGTTGCTTGCAAAGGAGTTACATCAGTAACTGACTGTTCATTCTTGGCAATGATCTTGCCAGTGTTGATTGCAGCAATCCATTTACTTGCAGTAGACCAAGAAGAGATTTCTTTTAAAGGCTCTACAGTATCGGCCAGCTTAATCCTAAATCGCTGATCAGCTGGATCATCACGTAGCCACGACATAGTATACTGCCAATAAGGGTCAAGCCCAGCCATAATAAAATTGCTAAAGGTGGTAACAGAAGCACCTCCCAAAGCTTGGACCCACGAGATATCTCCTCGCATAGCCTGTTTAATAGTTTGAAAACCTTGGGAACCAAATCTGTCTCCTACGTTAGGAAGCTTACCTGTAGCCATGGCCAGCGACCATGCAGGCAGTCCTTCGTTGATCATTGTACTGGTCCACTTCTCACCGGGGATGTATCCGAGATCATCCATGAAGTGTTCACGGACTGTATCGGTGAAGGGAAAGCCAGTGACACCAATTGCATTAGGCACACCGTAGATGAGACTGGAGAACCCGAGAATACGTGCTCTTGCGAGGTTACGCTCAGTGGGTGTCTCACCCAGCCGTTTACCCCAGAACAACTCTGCGAGTTTGATCTGGTAAGTCAGGAACTGAGTGGTAAGACTGAATGCACCGTGGTTTAGGTTAGAGCTAGAAGCCCTAGACATATTGACGGTTAGAAGGTCAGCCTTAGCTAGGATTTGAGACCGCTCAATGTTAGTAATCGGTTTAGTAGGATTAGCTTCTCTAAACTCTCGGAAGGCCGTGTACCATGCTGTGACACGGGTGGATTGTTCACCGAGCCTAAATGGGAATTGACCGAGTTTAAGACCCTTCTCGAAGTCGTTGAGGATAAGCCTTGTTTTAAGTTGGTTGTTGAGATTGGAGTATTCTCCTGCTACATGTGCAAAGCCAGAGTTGTCTAATTCACGCCTAGCCTCTAGCCATTCACCGGGACGGAAGCGACTACCGGGTAGTGCTAGTTTGCTTGCAGCGTTATCTAACTTCTCAAGTACACGAGGGTTGTCAGTGAAAGAACCCCAGCCGTGTAGCAACATACCATAAGTACCCATGGTTCCATGTTGTGGTTCCAGTGCCCATATAAGTGAGTGTGTTTGTGCCTGCACTAGGAATTGAGGGATAGCCATCAACCCCAGCTTAAAGTTAAAGGTTACAGACCTCATGAAGTCAACAGGGTCAGTTAACCGGTTGAGCATCCATATAGGAGCAACAGTACCAGCTTTGTTAATAAGCCCTCTGCTTGCTTCAGGTCCATGTTCAAGATAGAACTTGTCTGCTAGATAAGAACTGGTAGAATGTACCCAGTTATCAAATTTGCTAGGAATGCCTACGAGTTGCTTACCTTTCATCTTATTGGACTCGAAGTTAGCAATGATGTGTTTCTCAACACCAGACTTCCACTCAGGCTTTTCATACCAAGCGAATGGATTGGCTCTGATCTGATTAGGAGTTGCATCCAGATATGGCTCAGCTTCACGGAGCCAGTGCTCTACGTGGTAGAGCTTATAGTCATCCATGAACGTACTATTGACCATACGTTGGAAAGCACGGTTCATAGTCTCTAGCGGATCGACCATCTCCGCTGGTCTATGAGCGTAGATCGGATTTCCCTGCGTGCCGATATCTTCAATTGTCCTGAGATCAAACGAACTATTACGTTCTTGATTGTATTGAACTTTAAAATTATTCTCCGGACCCGAGCGTGTTTTATCAACCAATGTCTCTATAGACCGCGTAGGATCATCCTTACGAGGGATGCGGTAGCGGTTAACTAGATCGTTGTTAAGATCAATGATCTTCTTGTTACGGGGTACTACGTGGATAGGCTCACGGGGGTTAAGCAACGGACGGGTAGGTTTACCTTCGGCATCTTTACCCGGAGCATACCATGAAGCAAACTCATCGTATTTAATACCAAGCTTCTGAGCAAGAGGTTTAACTCCTTCCCAGTTACCAGCTTTGATTAACTCGTGAGCTTCATTAATAATCTTAGCTACGTCATTGCCCATAGCCCTGTTCTTAATGGGCATAAGGGTGACGTCTCCGACGTAGAAGTTCTTCAGTCCAATTTTGTTATTGATACCAGTGGGATACTGAGTACGAACATCTGCTTGCTTCAGGTACCAGTCGTAATCCCACTCAAAGTGGCCACCACCCCTACGGACAACGTGGTTGAAGTCAAGAGGCTGACTCTTAACCTTACCATCCGTATAGACGTAGCGGATCAGACGTCCCTCACCTGCCAGTTCTGAAATACCAGACAAAGGCATGTGACTTTCGTCATAGATTTGGTAGATACTTCCTTCACCCTTCTTAATCTTCTCACGGAGAGCTTCGACACGCTTAGTGTCTATCTTTCCGATCTCATGGAGAATATCTTTATTCTCTCCTTCGAGATACAGAAGTTCATCTTTACTCCCGTTCTTACCGAGAATGAGGACATAGTTATTTGTACTGTTGGGAAAGTCACGTAGCTTAATCGCATCGAAGAACTTGCTGTCTCGGACACTGATTTGCTCAGCGCCAAGCCTTCCGCGATTTCGGAACTCAGCAATTTCCATCATCATACGATCACCTTCAACCAACTTTACAAAGTTGAAGTATGCTTTAGTTTCTTGGTAAGAAGGATCACGTTTGAAGTTACGTTGATACCAATCCTGAAGTTCTCCGGGGTTCTTGAAGAAACCCTCTGTCTCACGGGCATGATTAAGCGTCCGTGTGAACTCTTCGTTCATCTGACGGTTCTTAATCTTACCACCTAGCCAACTCTTAGGCCAGACAATCCATGCAGGAATTTCTTCACCGAACTGGTCGTAACGAACACGTCCGTTCCGGATGTCTTCAAGATCACGTGCCATGTCCTTTGCCCAGAGATGAATGTTAGCTTGGGCATATGTTGCTGCCTTACGTTGAGCAGACTCATTGACACTCATAGTGTCATCGGAATTACGCCACGAACCTAGTACAGCGTTCTTTAGACTTTCACCACCAGTAGCACTGTTTGTAGAAACAGCGTTCTTGATTAGATCACCACCTACAGTTTTAATCAGAGTATCCCGAGTGATATCATCAGTCTCTCGCAACGGTACCCAGTACTCAATGTGGAAACCTAAGCCTTGTTGTTCAATGACAGCCTCAGGGAATTGAAGAGGCTTCTCAAACTTACCAGTCTTAAGATTGTATGGAACCATCCCCGGTTCCCCTCGAATGGAAACGGGCAGGATAGCCCCGTCTTTATCCCGAAATATAACACGGCCTGTAGAAGTTACGGCGTCTGTTCTTACATTGCCTTTGTCGTTTGTCGGCTTTGAGGTGAAGGACGGGGTTCCTTCGTTAGTAATGTCAATGTCTTTGAACTTACGAGTAATTGGACCTTCGTCTACATATCTCGCATTCTTACCTTTACCAATCTTTACTTGGTTAGGATAAACTTTTTCAAATACATCACTTTCCCGTAAAAATACTCTTTCAGGATCATCTCCTTTAATAACTACATTCTGAAGACCTAGTTGATTTGCAAAGCCACGTGCTGTAGCTTCATCTGCGAACTGTGTGCCATCGTAGTTAACTAGCTTAGCTTTGTACCAATCAGTACCGCTAGTAGGCTCTCTAATAGGACCTTCAATGTCAGCGAAAGTGTTAGCTGGTCCAGTGTAGTCACGCTTAATCTGTTCCATACGGATACGATTAGCTTCGGGACTTAGGACGGACTCCTGTGCTCTTTCGACACGGTTCATCGTACCAATCTTACGGAAAAGACTAGTACCTTTATCTACAAAATCATTTAAACGAGTGAGTGCTTCACGACCTAGGTACGTACCACCGTTGGAAACAAACTGCTTGGCATCATCGTACCAAGTACTCAGAAGAGTATTCTGAGCTTTCTCCATGGGGTTCTGACCGGCGGCTACACGTTGTACAGCGGCCTCTGATAGGTCTCCTGCACCTTCTGCCACGGTAGCTGGACTAAAGGTTGGGTCTTTCATTCCGGCTTCTACAATGTCATGTGCAGCCTTATCAACCTGACGTTTATACTTAGCAGCTTGAACGGCCTTAGCTCCACCTTTGACAATACCTGCGTAATCGAAAGGCATCATACCAGTGAAGATATTCTGAAGCTTACGTTCAACTTCAGACTGACCGATCATAGATTTGTACCAGTACTCAGCTAACTGCGGATTGTCTTTCTCTAGAGCTTCACCAATCTTATCGACAGTGTTCTGGAAGGTTCCGTCCTTCATAGACATGTCGTATAGCTTAGAACTCTGGGTAGCTAGGACATCTCCTAGAGCAACATCAGACAGAGCACTTCCAATTAATCCACGAAGCTTTACTTCGTTATAGGGTTGGAAGATACCCTTTGCAAAGTCTGCTCCATAGCCGATATAACTCTGGTTCTTTACTAACTCAGATGCTTTCGCAGCTTTGTTGTAAAGATACTGGTTCTTAGCAAAGAGATCGCTTCCTTCATCTAAACGTTCATCAACAAATGAACTGCCTAGCGCCGAACGTGCATCGTCAAGTAAGCTATCCCGCAGATAACCACGGGCAGTGTTGAGAGAAGAAACGTATTTATCAGCGTAAGCTCGTTCAATGACTGTACGAGGATCAGCGGGTTGGAAACTATCAAGTACACGATTAACCTCTGTTTGAGTAAGACCTGTACCTTTCTTAGAAGCCAAGTCTTGGACAGCTCTGGCTCGTTCCATGGACATTTCATAGTCACGGTTAGCCGCAGCCTGTTTTCTTAAATCAGTCTGTCTTCCTTGTAAGTAATCGCCTAGGATATCTGGATCAGTCCTATTAGGAACTGTACCTGAGAACCTTGTCTTGGCTGTAGCTGCTTCTGCAGCCGCAGGAGGCAAGGGTATATCACCATTACCCGGAGAGGGTAGGCTAATAGTTTCGTCAGTATCTACTGGAGTAGTGCCTAACGAAATTGGTTCATCAAGCATTCTGCCACCAGCTGTTATTTCCAAATGCCTGTGGCATTGAGTCGTAGGGATTATTCATAGACTGTTGATACCCCGATCCAAATCCTTGGGACATTTGACCCACAAAAGGACCTGCTTTAATAAGTGCACCGCCGAGAGAAGACCAGCCTTGATCGGATGCAGCTGCACCCTGAGCTTGGGAAATCTGAGCGTTAAGCGCAGAGATGTTGTTATTTCTTTTAGCAACTTCCCTACCGAAGAACAGACCTTGCTCAACACCTTGCATGTTGAACTCGCCTTTATTCTGGACCTCTGCTATACCACCTAGCAAACCAGTGCCAAACTGAGCACCTTGGTTGGTACCTGCTTGGACAGCCATAGCTCTAGCACGCTGCGTATTACGGATGTTTTCCATCTGCATGCGGCGTCCTTCAACTTCCATCTGCTGAAGCTTTAGATTGTTTATCTCTTGCTCTTGAGAGGCTTTTTGGTTAGCTAATTGAGATATTTGTTTAGCGTGGCCTGCTTGACTGTAACCTCCATATAACTGAAGGCCAGCACCGACGGCCATTATTCCCAAACTAACTGGGTCCATTAAACACCTGTATTCTGTGTCTCATAAACAGACCAACCAATAATATCAAAGGGCTGTCCTGTTACTGAGGTAAATTTAAATTGCAAGACATATCCTTGTCCACGTAACCTGATGCGTCGCATCTCTGTAGTTACATAAGGATTATCTAAGTACATAACTTGCTGTGAACTCCAACGTCCCCCGCTGCCTGAAGAGGCATAATCCCACCTAGACTGTAGTTTAAAGCTGTGTGGATCGCCTTCTGTGCGACTATAAACGTAGATGTAAGGTATCTGTATCTTACGCTGCGCCTGTCCGTGAAGTTTATAACCAGTTATGAAATAACTTACAAAGTCATCTGCATTCCAATCTTCGTAAGCATCATCGTTAAGTTCTGCAAACGCAGTCTGCGTCCCTAGCCCTGCGAAGTACTTAAATGCAGGAGGAAGAGTGGTAGAACCACCCGGACCTGCGATATACAAGATCGAGCTTATATATCCAGAGGTGGTGCTTATAGTGTAAGGAAAGAAAGCTTTGTTGTATACGTTAAAGTTCAGTATCTTATCAAACTGATACAATTCTGTAACTGAAGTTGAGTTGGTGCTTCTATAAACCCATTGGATTACATAATCAATAGGATGGTAAGCTGCTCTTGCATACTTCTTACTCTCCAAAGGTATTTCATTGTAAAAGCTTAGGATAGTACCAACCGTAATTGGTTCAACTTCTAGCCCACCTTGCTGGGCAGGCTTGACATGATAAATACCTTCTTCATTCCAGAAATAAGGCAAGCCCATCACATTTACGAATGAAGTTGTAGAGATGCTTTGGATATTGCTTATCTTAGTAATGGTGTAATCAGTAGCTGCGAAGCCAATTCCCTGACTTCCTGTGATAAACCAAATACCATTTGCAGCAAACACCAACATACCGTTTTGAATTGGAAACAAACGGTAGATGTTACCTGACTCAGGGATAGTTATAATACCACCATCCGTCGGCAGCAAACCGTTCAGCAGTTCAGAAGTAGGATCGTTGGTTTGATAACACTTTCCGAAATCTTCAGGCTTTTGTACGATCTGTGAGAAGTATATGTTAGAACTCCAAGTAGTAAAGGGAGCTGTCCCCGTTGCTGCTTGAAGTGCATTAACTCCTGTGTACCAAATACGTCCTTGAAACCAAGCTCCATTAGTTGGTCTCTTAAGCGTAGTTATGTCTGTTACAGTAAGAATACCAGACGCTTGATCACGCTGCTGGTTAAAAGCACTAAGGATATAGTGACCCTTAGGGGCCGAACCCAAACCTAAACTTTTATTATTAATAGTAAGAGCTGGATTAAAAGAACCTGAGGTGTCTTTAAATCTCCACCACTGGTCTGAATTACTTGGGTAATTGCCGACAGCAGAGAACCAAGTATCTATATAAGCAACACCAAACGGAGTTATAATCCAATCTCGGAACGTAACACCTACTGTACCACCCCAAGTAGTAAATCCTCCCGGATTTGTAATGTACCCAACGGCCGGGATATTAACATTTAATGTAGTGCCGACATAAGAAGTTACAAACCCATATATCCACAGAGTGGCATTAGAAGTAGTGCCTCCTGCCGTTATCCTAGCTTGCATCAAAATATATTGGCCGATGTTAATGCCAACAACACCTGCCGGAACCGTAAAGGACTTAGCGCCTGTGCTAATAGCAATGTTCGTGCTACTAACCAAAGACCAAGGTGCACCTGAAGACCACCCTTGGTTTTGCAGGTTATACTTATGGGAATCACTTAATACAGACGGACGATTGTCATCAGGAACACCTGCTTCAGTAATACCTGTGAAGTCTCTTATTTGGACATTAATGGCATTGCCAGTAATTGTTCCTGCACTATATGTGCAATAAACAGGATCACAGCTTTGGTGAAAGACAAACAGATACCCGTTACCTTCGGTGAACTCACAGGCTAGAGTAATATCAAAAGTACCTCCTGTTGCAGTAAAAGAAGGCAGGTATACAGTGGATACTAAAAGATTATTAGATAGTGGAGAAGCTACAGTAGCTGCTGTAACTGAATAGAAATAAATAGTATTTCCAACTTGCAGAGCAACTAACTGGGTAGTACCGTCTCCTACGTTATTCCATTTGTAAGAGTTAATTGCATTGCCGGTACGGTCAATAAATTGCTTAATCGCATTAGTTTCATAGTTCATTCCTAGACGTCGTAAAACATCGCCAACGAGAGTGAACTCTACGTTGTCGCAGTCAGTCGCTGCATCCTCTGGAAAATTCATTCCAGTGAATTCAGTAACCAGTCCTTTGGTAAAGCTGTTCTCTACCGAAGTTAGTACTTGACTAGGCACGAACGTCTATGACTTCTGCAACAGATACATTACGCTGGGCGAAGTATAGCTCTGCGTGTTTAATGGCTGACTTAGCTCCGGTGAATTGACCATTCAAAGCCGGAGGTATCTTTCCTTTTTCATAACTGAAAGACCAGAGACATGTCTCAGGGTCCATCTTAATATGTAGTTTATTACCGTCTTCTTTAAACAAAGAAGGATCGACTGTGCCTATCGAAGACATAGGCTTCTTGCCATCCATAATTGCAAGCTTAAGAACTCGGTCACCCGGTTGTGTTTTAGTTTCAAGAGATATCATCGGTCAAATCCCATTATTTTAAAGTAGCGTGGAGCCGCGCCGAACCCACTTAAATTTGATCTTCCGAAGTTAGGAAGCTCATCAAAATACGATGGACGGTTAGCTACTGCTTTATTCTTTTGTATGTTAGACCATCCACGTTTTGTCTCTTGCATGGCTAACTGGTGAGGTTGTTGCTTAAGTTCGAAGAAAGCTAAAGCCTTGGCTTCGTTAAGCAAGAGTTGAAATTCTTCATCTTTAAGTACGGGGATAAAACTATCCGTCATACTGAACGTAGGAATAACTCGACCCCACGCCATTGTTTTAGAAGCTTGCAGGGTTGTATCCTGCGTATTATCGTAACTATCAAAGATTACGTAGTAGTTATTTATGATACAGGCATATTGAGGTTGCTTATCGTTTTTATAAGCAAAGGTATAGCTCCCAGAGAACCCTCTTGCTGCATCACTGAACTGGAAAGTAGTTACATCATCAGATGCTACATCAAAGCCATTGACATAATCAATAAACTCTTTAACAGGCAGTATGTTTATGTACTGGTATCCCGGAGGGGCTAGGATAGATGTATCCTGCGTTAAGCTCCAAGAAGTAAAGGTTCCTGCTCCAACTATTGCAGTAATGTTTAGTGTTAACGTACCAGCTGCGTATGAAGTAACAGTTCCAGTCATGTAGTTGTCAACATCATACAAAGCTAATGCAGACTGACCTGCTGTGATGGAAAGACCAGTCGGGACAGTGAAGCTTTTAGTTCCTGTTCCTATTGTCACTGAAGATGTAGAAGAAGTCGCCCATCCTGCTTGCGTTGAGATGTCAGAGTTAACACCGTGGTGAGAAATCGTAACGGTATCTAATACATTGCTGTTATAGTACTTCATCCATGAAATGTCAGTAATTCCTTCCGGAACGTACATCAACACAGGCATGGTTGCGTCTAAGCTAGGATCAAGTTGAACCAGCTGTTCCATCTCGGGCAACGGAACACGGCTGATAATGTCAAAGTATTTCTGACGTATGATTTCAGCAACCTGTTGGCTTTCCGTAGTATCGCCAATGCTGTTTACTTCGTCAGAGGACATGGACGACAGAATGCTCTGCGTCATGTCAAGTAGTGTGTATTTCATCTTTTACGGTTCCACATATTCAAACCGATGTTACCTAGCAAGAAACATACAACAGCATACGGAAGGTATGCCATGCTATCTGGATATTTCTCTACGTGGAACATCAGCCAAGGATACCTAATAGCCATGATTGTATCCCAGCTACCAAGCATCGTCCAAGCTACTGGACCAACGCACAGAGCATCTCGCATAATACGAATGCCTATGTCATCGTTAGTATCTCGAATTATCTGAGCGGATACCTGAGCTTCTGCAACATCTTGTTTTCGAAGATCGACTTGAGTGTCTTTAAATTTAGAATAGATACCAGAGGCTGTGTTAAACAGCCCCTGAAGTATCGGACCTACAAGAGGTATCCAACTAAGCATCAGTCTTCACGTCCGTGAGCTAGATAGTGTAAGAGAGCTATGCCTGCTAGACCTACAAACACACCATCGGGTAAGTTCATTTGGTGCAGCAAATCTGTGATGTGTGTATCCCCAGCTAAACCTGATAGGTACTGGCCACCTACAATCAAAGCAGAGGGAATACCATAAATTAGCGATAGGAAACGTGTCCAAGACGGTTTCCAGATGTTCTCCACCCACCATTGATGGGTTGGGGAAGCTATGTAGTTTTTAATCCACTGGATCATTTGTTGCCCCTTAGTTTGTGGATAACGCTGTACATCAGTCCAGTTGCCACCACAACCACGGCTGCCGTGATATAGGGGTGAGCGTGTATGTGATCCCACATGTACCAAAGGAAACCACCACCGGTTGCTACAGAAACTGCTGCAGGCGAAGTTTTATCGTTAGCCAATGAGTGGCTGTTCTTACGAAGACGGGCTACTCGATTATTCCAACCTTTACGAAACCGTTCGTCTTTAGGACGACGGCTTGCAAGGTTGTTGAGGAACTGTTTCATTTCATCGCAGACTGCGTCAATCAGTTTATGAGGGTCTTTAATGCCGGCAAAGCGTTTAAGATCAGCCTTAGGACGACCGATACCTGCGAGAACACCGTAGTTAAAACAAGCGTTGTCCACACCAGAAGGCAGACTGTCACCACCCACGGCATCCCAGTACTTAGACTTATAAATAGCTTTAGCTTGTGCTTGAGTGAGTGTCTTGACATCCTCAGGTGTAGCATCCTTCTTGATGTACTTGCGGTAGTCTATGATAGTAATGCCCCACTTAGTGGCACCGCCGCTATCGGCAGGGTCATTGGTGTAACCACCTTCATCGACCATCAGCCATTGGAAACATTTATCGAAGTTACCCTTCATCTGTTTCTACCTTTTCTTCTTTATTGATTTGGTTTTGTAAACTAGCAAAAAGCGGAGCGACTTCACCATAAGGCATGAAGGCTAAGGCTTTGCTTAAAATTTGTAATTCTTGTTCTGTAAACTGTAATGTATACGTTTTCATTATGCACTTGTTATTGCAGCCCAAGTAGTGCTGCCAGTTGTGTTGCTGTATAGACGGAGGTTAGCACCAGCGTTGTCTGTTCTAATGTACAAAGAACCTGCTGCAGCAGATAATGTGGGAGCACCTGAACCGAAGAAGATACCGAAGTTAGAGGTAGAGGACATCTTAAGTCCAACGCCTGCGGTACCACCTGCAGGGATAGCTGTACCAGAGTACATCTGGATACCGCCGGTCTGCGTAAGATTACCTGCACCGGGATCAGTACCTGCACTTGAACCGATCTGAACACCGCTCTGAACAGTCATAGCGAGGTTAGAGGACACAGTTCCTGTTGCAGTTCCCCACGTTTCTACACGAGTACCTTGCGTAGTACTTGTGTGGGTTTCCGTTGCTCTTATTACAACAGCACCGAAAGCACTGGAGTAATTAGGACCACCTGAGGTGTAATACCCATTACCCTGTACTTGGAAAAGGTAGTCTCCGGAATTAACTGCCGTAGGAGATGCAGCAGTTCCTCTTGTTCTTACTCCAGATATAGAGGGGCAAGAAAAGGCGAAGGAATTTGCAAATGCTTGAATGCAGATGCCTGCATAGTTATTGTCAGCTCCTATTAGCGAGAAGTCGTTTGTAATACCTGAGTTAGGAATAGACCCGTTGCTATTTGAGTTAATAGAAACACGTGGGTTAGAGCCTACCGAAGTATTTAAACCAAGCAGCCATTTACCACCAGCTGTAACAAGACCTGCTTGAGTACTTCCGTTTACTTGGAAAGTAATGCTTGAAGCAGATTTGTGTATCGGGGTAGTTAAATCCGTACTGGCGGTAAGATTGGTAAAAGAACCTGCAAGAGGCGTTACTGTGCCGATGATTACGTTGTTAACTTGGTTGCCGTTGCCGGATACAGTTCCGTTTAAACCGAATGCAGGAAGAGACCACGTTGTACCGGTAGTCCATGCACCACGTGCGTCAACTGAGCTAAGTACAGGGGAGGTGTTAAAAACAAGACTACCTGTTCCAGTTTCATCAGTAACCGCAGTAGCCAAATTAGCTGAACTCGGGGTTGCTAGCCAAGTAGCGACGTTAGCCGCCATGCCTGTAACAGAAGTTAAAGGAAGTCCTGTACAATTAGTCAACACTCCAGCTGTGGGTGTTCCTAAAGCAGGAGTAATGAACGTAGGGCTTGTCTGCCTAACAAAACCACCTGTTCCAGTGGGACTATTTGCAAACGTAGCTGTTAGTGTACCCGATGTAGTAACAGGAGAACCTGAGATAGAAAAATCCGCAGGTAGACTTAAACCAACAGAGGTTACTGTACCTGCGGTAGTGCCCCAACCTACATCATAGTTAGTGCCTGAGTTCTTTTTAAGGACTTGGCCTGTGGTACCACCAGTAGGCAGAGCAATGGTAATAGTTCCATTGCCATTGAGGATACTTGCCTGTCCCAAAGTAATAGGTTCAGAAATTGCAATAGCATCAGGGAGGTTTACAACCCTGTTACTATTCATATCCAAAGCTCCGTTCATCTCATTAGGAGATGTTCCGTCTCGGCTTAGAGTATTGTCAAAGGCTGTTTCTATTGCATCGTTATTTGCATTAATAGTAGTAATAGCTGTTTGAAAAGCTGTACCAGTGCCTAGGTTATTTAAAGTTAATTTTGTCATGCTATTTGGTAAGTCCCTGAGACAACCACGTTATTACTATTAGCCCAAGCTGTAGTGTTGTCATAAAATCTAGAAACAATGGTAGTTCCACTGCCTGCTGAACTTGCGGCTACTGCTTTACCTGTAGTCGTTTCTTTTCCTGCGAAAGCAGTGGGGAAAGCTGTGTTAGTGAACGGCAGTGTCATAATCATGTCATTAGCAGCTGTACCAACTGTAGTAACAGTAGCAACTACTTGGAATTGGCAAGTATCATAAAGAAGTCTATACTTACCTGTAGCTGAAGCTGAAGTAGCTGTACCGGTACTTGCAGTCAATGTAGGTGTATAAGAAATCCAAATACCTTCCATACGAGAACTACCAACCCAATTTATATTGGTGGTAATATTGAAGAAGAAGTTTCCGTCTATACGACCTCGGCCTGTAGTTGCCGTCAAACCTGCACCACTGAAGATGCCGGTGGTCATGTAAACAGTACTGGTATTCTTAATTATGTTATTGCAAAGACTGAGAACATTATACCGATTAGAGGTCAGGATAGAAATTCCATATCTTACTCCTGCGATACTTGAACGCCCGCAATCAATGATTGTATTTCCGTCAACCCTAAGTACTTGAACGTCATTAACGGGGTCAACCCCATTGAAAAAGAATGGACCCGGAAAGTTCATTGCTGTATTTCCGGTGACTTCTAAATCCTTAACCTTACCACCATAGATACAACCGTTTGCAGTAGCAGTTCCTGCAGCTTCTAGGCTTTCGAAATAGTTGTTACAAATACGAACCGAGCTTGTTGAAATACCTCGGGTATTAATTAGGTCAATTGCGTGATTGAGCGTACTATCTTTTAAGAAGCAAACGTTGTTTGAGACTACGCACTTGGTATTAAAATCAGGATTAGCACCACCTAACGTTTCCCAAATGGTAGCGAAAGCATATACGTTATATGCATGGTTGCCATCTAGAATTGCAGAAGTATCTGGATTAGAGCCGACGTTAAAAGCTTTGTTATGATTTCGAATAACATTACCTACGCAAGTACCAGTTCCATGAACTTCAATAGCTGTTCCGTACTGACTTTGAACGGTCAAAGAACACCAATTACCATGTATTAGGAAGTCTGTTGCACATACAAATACCGCAGAAAAATCTGTGAGCAATGTATTACTGCAATTATCTAAGAAGTAACAATCAGTAACCATCGGATTTGTTGAAGTAGGTACGGCAGACGCACCTCCTAAACCAGCTTGCTGATAACCCAAAGCTATAATCTGAGAGCCCGGCCAGTTCTGAACAAAAATATTTTGGAAAGTTAAACTATTGTTATGGGTAATGTAAAAGCAAGGCATATACTGATTATAGTTATTACCTGCGACATTACCGTCAATTTTAAAATTAGTGAAGCTAGCATTATTGATTGCATCAGCTAAAGTATCGTTCGCTTGTTTAAAAAGCGAAAAAGAAAGAGTAGGTAGGAAATTAGTCTTCAACTTAAGAATTGAAGCATTTCCTTGTCCTTTTATCGAAACTCCGTTGTACCCAACAATAGCTGTTTGGATAGAACCGGTGCTTGTATAAGTACCTAATAGATAAGTTCCTATCCCAAGAAACATCACAGAAGGTGCGACGTTCTTAAGATAAGTCATACAAGAACGGATAGCCGGAGCATCGTCTGTAGTTCCGTCAACTTTAGCCCCAAAGTATTCTGGGTAAGCTGTGTTACCTGAAAGACCCCAATAATTTCCACCAGCATCTTGAAGAGCCAACGTGCTGGAAACATTACCACGTGTATAAGTAGCAGGCTGAACTGGGTATCCTGTATCATACCTATTAATAACAATACTGGTAATGGAAGAAGGTATTCGAGACGTAGTTACATCTGAACGAATATCGAAGGAGAGTGAATTACCTCCCCAAGTAACATCCTGATTGACGGATGAGTTTTTAATTAAGCTTGCACCGGCAGACCCTCCATTGGGGACTCCGTTAAAAGTTACTGTACCTCCAGTGGCATAGTTTGCCAAATCTTGAAGACGCACAGGTTCGTTTGCCGACGTAGGAGAAGGCAAATTAAGAATTCGATTGCTATCCATGTCGATGCTAGCTTCCATTGAATTTGGAGCCGAGCCATCTCTGGATAGAGTGTTATCAAACGCAGTTTCAATAACTGCATTGTTTCCGTTAATAGCATTAACCGCAGTCGTTTCATTCTGCAGATTAACGAGATCGGTTAAGGTTATTTTAGACATCTGTTTCCTGTAGAAAAGGGGGCCGAAGCCCCCAATTCATTAAGCACCTGAAGTGAAAGGAGTCCAAGTCGTAGAACCGGTTGTATTGATATACAAACGGGTGACAGTGCTCGATCCAGTCAGATTGATATAAAGCGTACCCTTCGTTGCGGAGAACGTAGGAGCGCCTGTTCCTGCGACAATACTCGGTTGAGTAGCTGCAGGGATTGCGACGTTAGTCATGGTATCGAAGGCCAGCTGAACGCCGTCCACGATTTCATGATTACCGGTGGTGTTATAAGTACGGGGAGAAATACTCATTGTAATTCCTTTCTATGAATAGGGGGTTAGTACTTGGTACTAGAGCCCCCTAATCAATTACCGTGCAATGGCACCGTAAACGGTGTAACGCAGACGAAGCTTGATCAGTCCGTTGGTAAACGCACCAGTCGCGATTGTGCTAACATACGCCTTCGAAGGAAGGGGAGTGATAGCATTCGTCACGAGAGGAACAGTACCGAGCCAAGAACCACCACCAGCGATGGTGTTGTTCGCGGCTGCACCGGATTGAATGCCAGTGGCACCCGGCAGGTTCCAAGTCGTCTTCTGACCTGTGGTTGCAATGTTTGCAATCAACAGACCATTGATGAGCTGGGTACCAGCGTTCGGAGTGACCTGAACATACGTGCCTGACGGAGTACCGGGCACTGCTGCGGCAAGGCCGACAGAAATGCTAGTACCACCTGTAGCGCCGATGATCGTATCGACTTCCACCTGTTCGAAGAACAGTTGGTTAGTCGTAAAGTTCAAAACGCCACCGGAGACCGTAGTCACGGGATCAATCTGGAGAGGAATGATTTCGTTGAGAGACTGAATACCAGCCGCAATCGGGGTCGAGCTACCACTGAACGAAGTCGGGGGAGCCGGGACCTGAACGCCGCCGGAAGTCGTATAAGGAACCAGAGGAATGAGCTGCTCGATAACACGGGTTTCACCGTATACGAGATACTCACCACTGAGTTCCGGCTTAGCCTTATCAGTACCATACTGCTTAGGCAAGCCATCTTGGTTTATCCAAAAACCACCAACCATTGAATTACTCCTTAGGCAGGCACTGCAGCGAGGGCAGTGAGAATGATGACCATGTTCTCAGGACGGTAGAGCTTGAAGCCCCACTCAGCAACCGTGAGATACTCAGTCTGCTGCAAGTCCTTATTGAACTCGCTGTAGACAGTCGGCATCTGACGGAAAGCGCCAATCCAAGGCGTAGTATCGCCCGGGGTGGCAGAGAAGAACATGTTGGCGACACCGTTCGTCACGCTGACCGAGTTGACAGTTTCAGAGCTAATTGCCGGAAGGTAATTAGACACATAGATGTCAAAACCGAAGACGTTAAAGCGGAACTTGAAGCCCGACATAGCGCCATCGCGTGTAACGTCTGCCCACATCGGAATGGGGGACAGGAGGTTAACGAGGTTAGCTTGAGTGGCGAGGGTGTAAGCCACGGAGGGATCGACAATCGCGCAGAGGTTGTTCAGAGGAACGTTTGCCTTCTGGAGGGCATACTGTGCCTTCTGGAAGTCTGCGAGAGTGATCGTTTGACCAACACCTGAAGCGACCCAGCGATGGGAAGCACCGTTAATGGTGTTGAGGTTGGATGCAGTTTGTCCAGCATTCGCCTTAGCGAAGATGTTGCTTTCAACTGTTTCCATGATAGCACGATGTTGGCGCGGCACGAATGCAGCGATAACATCCTGAGCGTAGAAGCTGTCACGCTTGAACTTCTCAGAGATCGCGTTAGCAGAGCCTTTGTAGTTATCAAACGTAAAGGTAAAGTTACCTGTATCGAACTGGCTGTACTTGACTGCCTGTCCTTCGTTGATATCAAAGACTGTAGCTTCGCCAATCGACGGGATGTTCAGAGTGTAGCCATCGGGGAAGTCAGTGATAACCTTGACAAACTTCATGCCCTGAAGCTCGTCCAGAAGCAATTCCTTCAGCTGACGGCTCCAAAGATTAGTACGAATCAAATGTTGATTCGTCAAGTCGGTAAAACCGGCCATGAATTAAATCCTTAAGTTATATTAATATTTTGCATCTGGAGGTGGAAGACCAAAGGCTTCGCCCAATTCTTGGGCATCACGTTCCATTTGCTGTGAAATTTTAGGATCAAGATAGAGCTTAGGATTGGTCTTCTTCATCTCTTGGTAATACATCCAATCACGCTTCTGTACTTTCGGGGCGAAACTGTCATTCCGCATACTAGAGCGTGGGGCTCCTTGGTAAGGCTCAGATTGCTGGTTAAGACCCATCATTCTGAAATACGCTTCGGGAGACTCTTTTGCGATCTCATTCATACGTTCCTTAGGGAGGCCCAGTTGGGCATATTGATCCTGAAGGACGGTTGCATAGTTGTTACCAAACCGTTCCTTAAGTTTTTGCTGGACTTTACCGAAGTTTTCTACTTCGCGTTTCTGTTGTTCATAAGCAGATAGCTTTTGTTCAAACATGCTTTCGATCTTCGTTAGGTCCAAGGTAGGCTCATTCACTGTGTTCGCCGGGGGTTGTGCTACTGGAGTTTCTTTTTCTCTCTTGATTTGGTCGATCAAGGTTTCAAGACTTGCCTGTGTCTTGCTTTTTTCATAAAGCTCAGTATACATCTGATGACGTTCTTGAGCTTCTCGTTCTAGGTTTGCGATATGTACATCGGCTTCAACGGCTTTCTTGTAAAGCTCTTCTTGAGTACGATCCTTCCACTTTGCAGCGGCTTGCTCTCGCAAATTCTCGGCAGGGTCCATGCCGTCTAGTAAATCCATTATTTGTCCTGTTGGTCTAGGTTAATTAGTTTTGAGATGGTCTTTAAAGCGCGGCGACCACCGTTCATATCCGCTTGTCGATAATCCCAATTAGGAAGATCGTAAATCTTGACATTAAGCTCAGTGGAGTTGTAATCGTCTTCTATTTTATCAATTAATTCTTGGAGACGTTCTAAGACTGCCTTAGAGCTTAATATATGTTTCTTGAACCGTTCTTTCTCCTCAGGGTCCTTGAGGTGGTCAGTCCATGCAGAAATCACATTGCACGTCCGTATGTATACGTCGTAGACTTGCCGTTCATGTTGCCATCACCTGCATCGTTATCATTTAGATCAGGATAAGCGTCTTCCATGGCTTCCTCGCTTAGAGAAAGGACACGGCCATAACCAGCCGGAGGCTTAGGCAGACCGGGTTCATTGTAAGTACCTTCCATTGTTTTAGTGGGAGGCATAGTTTTGTGGGGACCTAGGGCCATATCCGATGTCATGTCGTTTGGATTGCGCCGAGGATTAGAAAAATTTGTCATTGTGTTCCTAGTGTTCCTTCAGGCGTTGCGTTAGCCGGAGGATTGCGTTGTAAGTTAAATGCGTTCGATTGCGCAGCGGGGGCTCCAGTCACAGGATTGATATCATAATCATGTCCCATGCCTGTTGCTGTTCCCATCTTTTGCATCAAGGATTGTTGTAGTTGCTGGATCATCGACTGACCTTCTGCTTGTTCTGCCAATGAGATGAAAGGCATAACAGCTTCGAATTCAGTAAGATCAAAAGTCTGTTCGAGTATCTTACTCAGCTTAATTCCGCTGAAGTGAGGCTGAACTACTGGCCATAAGTTCGAGCCAGCCAAAGCCGTAAGGTTTTGGATAAGCTCTGCCTGTTCAGCAAAGTGACGAGCAGCAACGGGTTTAATGCGCCCAACTCCAGTAATGTCCTCAACAGTAAGACTTTCGAATGACTGCGTTTTAAGTTCATCATCGAAAACTTGTATTGTAATAGCTTCTGATAGGTTTCGTCGGGCCAGCTCCAGCATTGCGTTCAAGAGGGGCTCAACCATTTGTTCTTCGAACTGATTTATTTTATTTTGAAAAATTCTACTGGCTGCGTTCTCCAGCCGCTGTACTTCGTACTTGGTCTTTTCGCCGGGGCTTCGGAAGCCCATCGCTTCCTTAGGAGCACCTGCCATTTCTTCCATAGTACCCACATACATAGCAATCTTATTTTCACCCTGAAGAATAGATACTTCTGGTTGAACAATTTCTACGTCTCCTTCTTCCGATGTGAATATCTTTTCACCGGGTTGCCATACAAAGTCTTCCACAAACCCCTTGACCTTTTGGACAGGGAAAGCAGCGAAGTCCCAAATATCTGCACCTAGATTTTCAAGATGGTCAATTCGGTACTGCATACCAATGAGGTTATCCAGTGGCCCCATGCCCCACAGATTATCTTGGCGTTTGCGCCATGGGACGTGGTAAATTGGAGGCTTGCCGAAGTAAGAAGGATTAGGAACATCGGAGATAATTTTGTGGCGGTCAACAACCATGATGACACGGTTTTTGTGGAACTCGCCGGTGAGATGGTCGTGCCAATCTCCGTGGAAGGTAAGTACTTCACAGTAGTCAGACATAAGGTACGCGCGGAAAGAACTAAAGCCATCGACCGCGTACAGTCGATCTCGCTGAGACCAGTCACCTTCAAAGGTTCTGGCATGATAGCGGATGTTCTTTAGATAATTATATAATTCTTCATATGCCTCACGATTTTCATCGTTTGACATACGTTCTAGCATTTCTTTAACTTCACCCATGGAAACCATGGAGCGAATGAACTTAGGCGTAGACTGAAAGTCTTCAGCCGTTGGGTTCATCACCATGTCTAGCGGTGATATACGGCGTATGGCGGGACCGACAAAGCCAGCTTGTGTCTTGCCCGGCTGTTGTACGCGCTGATCCACCCACTCAACTGTTGCGAAGCAGTTACCGAAGTCGATGTAATCCAGAATGATTTTATCAATTTCATGCTTAAAGGATGGCTGGGAGATACACCAAGACATGTAATTGACGATAGCATCTCGCTTAGCGATCTGGTTGCTATCGGCGTCATAAGCATCCCATGCTAGCCATTTACGTTTCGGGAAGAGAGTTGCCGTATAATTTGCATATAGGTTATCTCTGATCTGGCATAGTTTGGGGATCGTAGTGCGATTTTTCCAAGGATTTGTGACGTTAGAAGTTGAAGATGTGTCAGTAGCATATACATAACGACGTATTTCTTCCTTATCTACCTTCCAAACATTGCGCAGAGCATCCCACTCAATCCACTTCTCGGTGAGACGAGTGGCGAGCAGATCAGCTGAGATAATGTTTTCTAGTTCTAAGACTTTACCGGTCAAGCGACACCACCAAAGCGTTTATGATATTGAGCCGGAGCTTCTTGATTTCGTTTAATTGCAAATATGTTCATAGGGGGTACAGCGAAGTCTACAGCAGAAGCGAGAGCGTCTTTGACGTCATCGTGACTGGGATTTGTAAACATCAGTTCTTCTTCTAAGACTTGAGTATTACCTGATTGATAGTGCCACATCTGGAGGTTTGAATACCTTGGTTCCAGAATGGCTATGATACGTTCTTCTTTAGAACCTTGCCAACGGGTGGGTCTGAATTCATCTACAGACAAGCTTAGCCCATACGGCCGGATATAATTTTCCTTGAGGTCTTTGACAATGACGCTTTGAGCTGTTGAGACTTCGCAACGTATCTTGCGGAATCCCCATTTCTCATAAAGCTTAAGGATGTGTTGGAAGTAGTCGCTGATTTTGTCAGTTTTAAACCTATCTATTTCAAGGATATAGTAATTGTTGAGTCCATCCACCCCGAGGACGACAATACTGGTATAGTCAGACTTCTTTCCAGTTGTATAGGCGAAGTCAACAGCGGCGACGACGTTAAGTCGCTCACGCTTAAAGAACCAACTGTGATCCCGTCTTCCAAGAAAGTTGGTATCATAATATTGAAACAAATTCCGTTTAATTGGTGACGAATCAATATCATGCGGATCGTTGTAGTATTGGGCTCGGAAATGGATTTTGTTGAGATATTGAGCCCGCTTTTTGGCGAGTTCTTCTTGGTTAAACCCGAACCATTTTCCGTCTGATCGTTGACTACGGGGCCAGAGGAATTCTCCGGTTCCGTCACCTGCTGTTTCCACAGCATGTTCTTTAACGTCGAAAAGACTGACCGTATGTTTGACATTGCCTTCGTCATCGTATTCATCTAACACCATCTCGACCAGATTAGAATACAGATCAAGAGGGTGGTATCTGGTCCCGACAACCCATTCTTGAGCGTTTACCGTCTCAATCGAAGAAAGTAGAGAATACTGGTCTTTAACCTTCTCGCGGCCCTCTTCAGTGTATGCATTCGACGTGACAACAACGTCATCAAGAACTGCAATGTCACAATGCATGCCAACAATATTGCTAGTAAGACCAGCAGTAAAAATGCTTGGGTCTCGTATGGATTCTTCTTTTCTCCGGGGATGATCAACGGAGACTTCTCTCTCTGTCCACTTCTCTCTCTTGGCTTCTTCCTTGTTAATCATTTCAGGCCAATATAGCCTATAAGCATCACAAGTCAGAATATCCTTAATGAACTTCAATTGCTTAGTAGCAAGGTTTGAAGTTGAAGAAATATACAAAATACGCAGTGCGGGATTGCGAGTTAACTCCCAAGCACACCGGTATGCGATCAAAGCACTTTTCATGTGATCGCGAGGCAGAAGAAGTAACTGGTGGGTCTTGGCGTTACTAGCAGTCCACCAAGAAATTACATCCCTGTGGATATTTCCTAAGAATCTCTTAGGATGAACAAGCTCGATAAAATCTATTAAAGACGATTCGGCTAATTCCCGTCTGCGTTCCCGGTCAGGATTGACGGTTTTCTTTTTCACTTCTTACGTCTTTTTTCTATCGCTGCATATAAACTGTAGGCGTACCATGCTCCTGCGCAAGCTGTTGAGAGCGTTCCAATAGGTCCGTGAAGAAACTCGAACCACCATGCAATGACGGCAAGAGCTGACATAGCGTCAATTCCTGCTAAAACAGGGTTAGTGAAATGTTGCACAGGATCGGCAATCACGCGATCATACCGTATACAACGGTAGCGGCGTTAGTGTTGCCTGCTCCGAATGAAGGAACGTTAACAACGATGTTGGTATTCATGCCAGTAGCCGCTAGGGGCCATGGGAATGAAACGGAGAGGCTCACTGGAAGAGTAGCACCTGCAGGGACAACGAGGTTGTATGTTTGAGTTCCACCGACAACACCAGTGATGGTGACTGCTATGATAGAACCTGCTGTAGCTCCAGCACCTGTGATGGTGAAGCCTGTGATATAAACCATACGTCCAGCTGCACTAGTCAGAGTAGCGTTAGCTGCAGCAGCAGCGACGTTACCACTAGAGGCGGAAATAGGTTGAGAAGACGTATAGTCTAAAACGGCCATGTTTAATTTCTAGGTTTGATGTTTGAGGATTCAAGAATACTCTTGGTTTTGTTTTTATTAGATGCAGAAAGAAATAAAGCTCTCTCAGTAAGAACACTAATTAACATCAGTGTAGACTGGAGGTCTAATTTACCAAGGGATTCTTCGAAGGCTGGTGCCGGAATGTTATTCATAAAAAGAAAGGGACTTACGTAAGGGGGACCTAAGGAGTACTATGGTAATACATACCTTAGAATATCCTTACAGTAACTTATGTTACTTAAGTATACTTAAGTATACTAAGGTACTTAAGTATTCTGCTGAAGAAAGATACACTGAGGGGCGTTCTTTCTGAAGATGCAGACGTGGCATTTATTGTCTTGACTGGGTTTCGATTGATCTTTTCGAAAAAAATAACCATTCCAACGATATCCTTCTTTGGTTTCTGTGATTTCTTCACATGCGACAGGATGACAATCTTCATCGTGACAGCACTCATGGGGGTACCACTCGTGAGCCTTGGTAGGAGTTGTCAAGAGAAAAATTAAAGATAAAGCAAATAAAATTCTTGACATCACAATATTATACCATTAATCTAGTAGACTTGTCAACTAAATGGAAAACAGCTTGTTGATCAGCAATGATGTACCGAAGAATGAACCCTAAGCAGTTGGAGAAAGTTATGGAAGAATTACGAAGTTTTAAGAAGCTTAAGGAACTCCTTCCGAAGGAATTCGAAGGATTGTTACTCACCAATGGAAAGTTATCCGAAGTGGGTCTAAAGTCAGAATATGAGCGTGGTTTTGTAGATTGTTGGAATAAACTATCTCCACTGATTCTACAATGCCTCTAGGATTCAATTAGAAGCTCACTGGTGCGTTATTTTAGAGTGCCCGCTACCTACCTAGCTCTCAACAACAAATTGATCTCCTAGGGCTTCCTAGGGCTTTGTACAAACAGAGGTTAAGAAATAAATTTTGGTGCGATATTTTTGACATGCTATTCAAGCGCCCGCAGAGGCCCCCCGACCCCCCACTTCGGATTTCCCGAAG
>ERZ869929.74-NODE-74-length-49767-cov-9.578029_pt1 | contig 49767 bp, 70 predicted proteins | sample MGYA00579312_ERZ869929 | MGnify/ENA primary metagenome ERZ869929 (study PRJEB32216, sample SAMN09231818) | wastewater metagenome | place: USA: Maryland | collected 2016-08-09 | study: EMG produced TPA metagenomics assembly of the PRJNA472060 data set (Reclaimed water... | reverse complement strand
ATAATAATGTCTGGGCCGCGATCTCTGTTAAATTATCCTGCTTCGACTCCGCTAATATCTCTGCGTAGTTCATTGATCTCATTATCCAAGCAGTCTTATCGTTTCCTCCGCGCGCCACATCGTTTCCGATTCTCTTTTCTCCTACATGCTTTATATCTTCTCCAGCGTTGACCATCGCCCGCTCTATATCGTCCTCAAGCAACAACGGCGTCCATCCTTTCGAATCTATATCGTCAGCCATCGGAAATTTGTTCTCATACTGTACTCCAAAGAACGGCTTTTTTCTCATCTCCTCAATAAACTTCTCAGTCAGTCTAGCTTCTCCATACTCATTTTTCTCCGCTATCCCTATCCTATAGTCCGCATTAATTTTATAATAAGCAGGGTCCTGTTGCGCTAACAAAAAATGGTTTCTCTTAAACGGGTTACCAATCTTCACGACAAAGTCCTCTCCTTTACCAGTGAACCCACCTACCATTCTCATAGCCTTAGCGTCGGCCTCATCAGATACCAGCGCACCCTCATCCATCACTACGTTAGGCGATCCAAATCCCATCAAACTGTTTCCCACATCTTCCCCGGATTTTAATCTGCCCTCAGCAGAAAGTATAAACACTTCCCCAATCCTATTATTCCCACAGTCAAATGTCAGCCTATTTTTAGATCTCTCTCTTCTAATAGCATCAATGCTCTCACCCTCCTTTATCTTAAACCTAGATATTGTGAACTCATTATCAAAAGTATGCTTGATCAAATACCCAATAATAATCCTCGCCTTAGCCTGCGACGGAGCGATGATCACAAACTTCTCCCCAAACGTTGCCACCCTAGTCAACACCCCCATAGAAACTATGTCCGATTTCCCGAACTGGGTAAAAGTCATAATATGCAACCGCTTCTCTCCACTAGGCCCCTGCTTTTTAAAGATGCAGTCGAATATCACGTTCTGCGTCGGCGTCATGCTGAACGGCCTGCCAAAGTCGTCGCGGTACAAAGCTTTTACTAACTCATAGGTGTTCGCCGCGCTTATCTGCGGTTCCTGTTGTGCCTCTTCGTTTTCCATGTTCTTAATTTTTTATCTCTACCGATCTCCTCATCTCTATCGTTTCCCCAGCCAGATTTTTAATAATACTCTCAACCACCGCAATCCCTTTCTTGTCCCTATCGCCCGACTCACTCTTCGTCACCGGCTTCCCCAACACCCTATCTAAACAGTAGATGATCGCATTAAGGTTCGGCGGCGTCTTATAATATTTGATCTTCTCTCCGGTCATACTGCTCACAACATATATCCCCTCAACCAACTCAAATAATTTATCTGTCAACTGCTTCCCCTTCTTCCCAATCCTCCCCACAACCTTATCTTCCAACAACTGCTTCACCTCCTTCCTCTTCCCAATGGCCTGGTTCCCTAAAATAAACCCGCGCGCCATCTTCTCAACATTCTTGTCAGAAATATCCACTGCCGCCATGTCTTCTAACGGAACGCGTATAACGCCGTTCGGCAAAACCTCTTCAATCGTTGATTTTTTTTCTTCGCTCATTTTTTATTTTCTTAAGCCGCGTTCGCGGCTTCGCTTGATCTCACAAAGAGAATCAAAGTGACTAAAGTTATGGCGCTAACGCCGCTTAAAAAAACAAATTATAATTATTAATAAACGTCTTTCTATAAACAAAAAACCACAAGACCTTTCGGAGTTGCGGCTCTTTGCGGTTAAGAAAAAGTTGTGCAATACTTTACTCATATGTAAAAAAATATTTCACCTTGCTAGTATACCAACCCTAGCAATTTTCTTAACCCAACTTTATCATAGCACAAAAAACAATGTCAAGCAATAGGCAAACTGTGGATAACTTTTATCTTCTTTTTAAACTCATAATGTTCACTTTTACAATCACCACAACAATAAATAGACCTTCCTCCACGGAAATTTTCCTTTCCACAATATTTACAAATTTTTATTTTTTTTGATTTTTCCACCATAGCTTAAATTCTTCAAAATTTTTAGCCACAAAAACTAAACCTCCGAAGTGTTCTATATTTTTTAAAAAACCTTCTTGCTCTGGGCTAAGCCTATCCTTCCCGATTTTCACTTCTACAGCCAACAGTCTACCAGCAGGGAGTAATAAGCCTAAAATATCGGAGACTCCCTTTTTGGATCCAAGCCTGTATATTCCTTTTTTGGAATCAAAAACTCCTCCTGAATTTTGACGCCAGCTATAAACCCCCTGTTGATATAAGAAGTCTATTATTTTGTTTGTTAGTTCATTCGCGGTTTCTGGCGCGCCCACCATAGCTGTCTGTTTTACGATGACATCCCCTACAAATTGTTTCTCCGTTATTTGTGTTCCAGAGTTCTTCACAATTAAGAGCTTCGTTTATGTTCTTAATATTATATTCATCAAGAATTTTAGAAAATGATTTTACATGGTGAGGGTCTAATTTTCCTCCCTTAACTCCACATTTTTGACACGTATAATTATCTCTCTTAAAAACACTTCCACGCCATATTTTATATTTATAACATTCTCTAATTTGTTGTTTTAAACCATCTCTTCCGTCTTTCCACCAATAGGCCCTCTCCCCTCTTTGTAGTTCGCTTAATTTTTTACGCGTTTCTTCTGTTTGTGGATGACTTTTACCTTTTAAGGCTCGACCTAAATTTAATAAATGTTCTTTGGTTCGAGGGGGTTTCTTTTTGCCCTTGCCCCCTACACTCATTTTCATCTTGAACTCATCTGAAAAAATACACCCCTTTTTGAAAGATCCAGAATTTGTTTCACCTTTTTTAGGCCTTGAACATTTATAACATTTACTAGTCCTAAATCTTTTTTTTATCGCCCATAATTCACGATAATCTATAAACCTTATTTTCAAACATTCCGGACATTGAATTTTTTTAGGATATTTCATATATCCATTATATCAGTAATGCCCTTTTTGTGTCAAGCATCTTTCCCGCCGCCCGGCCTTATTATACCACAACTTTCCTACAGAAGCAAAAAAAGCACCCAGCAAAACCTACCAGAAGAGATTTTATTTAAAATCTTTTTTTTTTTTTATCATTTGAAAACGTTACAAAGTAATTATTAGAAAAAAACTTTTTTATTATTTATTCCTAGTAGGTTTTGCTGGGTAGTAGAAATAAATTTTTAAAAATAGTCGGGAGAGGGCGCAAAAACTATTGACACTTATTATAGGTTGTGATATATTGTTAAAAACTATTGACAAAAATACGTGCACTATAGTACAATTATGTTAAAGGTCGAGCACATAGTTGTGATAAAAATAAAATTAAAAATTATATGTTAAGTAATAAACAAGACGATTTGTCAAGGATAGAGATAATTTTAGAGTCATTTTCTAGAATCGCGCCGCTAGTCGATTCGGCTAAACTAGATATAGATTCTTTTAAAAATGGATTAATATCGTATAACGATATGGTCTATAAAATTAAAAAAACAAACAAAGTAATAATAAGTACTTTGGGTATAATCAACGGAAGATTAAAATTTAAAAAACATGAGCAGACGGATTACTTTAATGTTAGACAACCAGGAAGAGTTGATTCTTAACTCTTTAATTAAAAAATATGGAGGGAGACCATCGGATATTTTAAGAGATGCCTTAAAGGTAAAATATGATAAGGCTTTCCCTGCATATGGTAAGGGTCAAAAAAGTACCATCGAGGCCCTTATCCCGAAGGCTGAACTCACTCCAGAGCAACTCTGCGAGCAGATAGAGGGCGCTAAAGTTATAACCATGGGCAACGGAGAGAAGAAGTGTGAGTATAGAGACGGTGCCTTTTTGACTAAAGTCCCATTAAGCATGGTTGGGACAGATGAGTGTGATCCAGTAGAGATTAATTTATTAAATGAGAAGTTTAAGACTAAAAATCCTAAATAACAAAAACCGTAGTTTTTGGCCCGGGGACCACCCTTGGGCTTTTTATTTTGAAAATTTTGGGGTGGGGGTGTCTGTAATAATAGCGCGCTCGCTTGTGTACTAGGGTCTCTAATATATATTTTTACATAAATGATTGCGGATTGTTCGGACTGGGGTCGTGCTATATAATAAAAATAAAAAAAAGTCAAGGGCGTGGCGTGAGCCGTGAGCCGACAGGGCGGGACAAAACAGGGGGCAAAAAATTATACGCCTATTTTTTGCGTCTTTTGCGTATTATACGAACGTATGCTATTATGTCGCATAATAAACACATATTATAACACACCACTTGACAAAAATCGCTAAAATAAGTTGACATTTTCCCGACTATTTTCAATTTGAAATGCCATTTTCCCGACTATTTTTTTTGTCAAGAGCGTTAAAAAGGGCTTGACATCATTGTAATTTGGGATTATCCTAAAAATAGATTAAAGATAAGATACTAAGTAAAACACGCAAAAAATAGGCTTATAATTGCCTAAAAAAGCAAAAAGCGAAAAATGGAGATTTGACAAAATAATAAAAGTATATTATTAAAATGTACATATATGTTAATAGAAAAAACATTTCAAGGTATAAGAGTTTCCGCCATAGTTCAAGGGCGTTTGACCTCCCGCCACTATATAGACTACACAGAGGCGGAGGCGATAGAAAAATTTAGGGCAGAGTTTGAGGCGGAGGGTATAGAGATAAAATAGTATATCCACGGGTTGCCTCTTATATATAGAGGCAATCGGCGGGCATATTATTAAGAATAAAAAAATATGAATAAGGAGGATTTAAAGGCACGCCTATTTTTTCAAAAATACGGCGTCAGTATATACGTAATTAAAGGCATTTTGCCATTAGCCGTTGTTATAGCCATTACTGTGGCAATAACTTTGGCGGTGGCAGGTGTTATATAAGATGGCACAATTTAATATAACGGCTACTGTAAACATAGAAGCCAAAGACCGAGAAGAGGCAGACAGAAAATTGCAACAGGCAATTTACAACGAGGGGCAGTTATCAGAATTAGGGTTTGATTTGTTGAGGAACGCACAAGTTGACGCCGAGTAATGTTTTGACTGTTGCCCGCTTTACGCAGGCGGGCAACGGCGAGGACATTAAAAAATAACAGCGGGCTATAAAATACATAATATAGACCGCAACAATATGGCACAGAAGCAAACAAGGCGAGCCGAGCGAGGCATTGAGCCGTTAAAATGCACATACGGTAATTGTAAAAAGTTGCAAGGTGCAAATGGGGAGTTTTGCGAGGCAATAGTTAAGGGGGCTTTTTACGCTTATTAAAATTAAATAAAAATAATATGCAAATAGCAATAATGAATTACGAGGCGGGGACAATTACAATTAAAGAGTGTGCGGACAGTTTAACAAGCGAGGATATTGAAGTTTTGTTTGATATATCAAACGACAAAGAGTATTATATGACGGCAGAAAATATAATAGTTGAGGACGAGCGATAATTGACCAGCAGAGCCAGCCCGAGCCACGGGCTTGCTTGCGGGTTCATTATTAACAGCCAAGCCGTTAAAAACATAACACGGCGGGGCAACAATATGGGTATAACAATAAACTGGCGATTAGCACAGGAGCGTCAGTATATTAAGGCGACGTTGGACGACGCCGAGGCGTATGCCAAGAAGATAAAAGACGAGGCGGGCATTTTAGGCGTTGAGGTTGAGGTTCGCAGATTGTCAGAGCAAAAATTGTTTGTTGAGGTTGGCGGGTGCGAAACGTTAGGGCTTGATTTTAAAACTATGGAAGAGTGGGAGCAAGAGGCGGGCAACGGGTGGGAGTATGAGAATGAAACGTTAAAGGATTTAAGAAGCCACGACACGGTTGGCGAGCATTATCAGAAATACCCGGGGCAAAAATTGGTATGGTGTAGTAATTTTTGCAAGACGCAATTCGCGGGCAACGTGGTGGAGCATAAATACGTTGCGGATATATTGAAGATGGTTGCGGTGCGTTGTAGGGTTGCCGTTGTCAGGGACGAGGGCGATTATTACCACAGTGGACGGCTTGAAGACGCCAGCGGGGCGATTGAAGAGGTTGGCGGAATGATTGGCGGGCTTGTCGGACAGTTGCAGGGGTTGGGCTATGAGGGTATTAAGGGCGGAGAAACAAAAGTAAAAAAAGTTAAGCGGGCTTAATTTTTGACGGTTGGCGGTGGTTATATGCCAAAAACTACCGCTAATGGCGAGAAATGAAGCGTTAGGAGGGCGTAGGACGCGCGCAAAAAGTCGGGGGTGGCGTAAAGGTCGGCAAAAATAAAGGTCGGAGTTGGCGTAAAGGTCGGCAAAAATAAAGGTCGGAGTTGGTAATAATAAAATTAAAATAAAAATATGAAGACATTTAAAGACTTAGGCGCTTTTGAGGCGAGGTTGCGTAAAGGTGTTTGTTGGGGAGATTGGATTAAGGTTGCCGGCCGAGAGTATAAAATGGTAGAGTATGGAGATTTACAGAGTGGTAATTATATGCTTTTTCAGAATAAACCGACAACAGACATTATTAGAATAGAATATCAAGTACCGTGTTTTAGTAAAGGAGTGCAAACAAAATGGTATAAATTTTTTAGCATTGAGGCATATACCAACGGAGAGTTATATAGATATTAAAGGTCGGCGATCAAAAATAATATGATTAAATAATAATAAAATTATGGGAGTATATGCAGAAACAGATTTTACAATTATCTGTAAAAATAAAATTGTAGCCGAGAAAGTTTTGAAAACATTAAAGGCTTTGACCAAAAAAGGCGACGAACACGGCAATACATTTGGGACGCATTTAAAGAGATATGACAATCAAGTAGAGGGGTTTGAAAGTAGCGGGCGCTACCAAAATCTTGAATACAGGTGCGAGGCTATGTGGGAGGCGGTAAAGGATATTAAAGGAGTTGAGGAAGCGTCATTTCCGTTTATGTCGGAAGCGGACGGGCAATTCTTTACGAACGAGAAATACGGAGAATAAAGGTCGGAGCAATAACAAACTAATAATAAATTATATGAAAACAATAGAAATATATTTTGAGGATCTTAACCAAGACGCGCAGAAACTTTACGCAGATGTTTTTGCCGGGGCAATAAATACAAACAGCCCTATTGCGATTATTGAAGTTGAAGACGGAGAATAAAACTAACAGTCTGGCGGTCGGGCATATACCAAAGCACGGCCGACAGATAAAAATTATGAGCGTAAGAGCATATAGAGTAAATAAAATAGAAACAAAAAATGAGCCGAGTTTTAATTTATGGAACAATCAAAAATTAACAGGCTTTTTTGAGGGCGAAATGGAGTGTATTTTTATGCTTCAAGACGGCGGAGGCGGGACAATAGAAATCCCGGTTAAGGTTTTAAAGCAAGTAGTTAAAAATGCCAAAAAATTGGAGTTAGAAAAAGAAAATATAGCCACAATCAAAGACGATATACGATTTGCCGAGAAAAAAGGCGACGAGTATGTCCTTTATAGTTGTTGGTAAAATTATGGTAAAAGAATTAAAAAAGGCAATAATTGAGAGTATTTTTGAGGATCAAAACGAGTTTCAGATAGTGAATTATATTAAGGAGAAGTTCCGCCAGTACATTTATGATGACAAGGGTGAGTATTTAATAGGTGGCGAGAAGGTCGTGGAGTTTATAAACGAGGCAACAGCGTTGATAATAAACTAATTAAAGCCCCGAGCGCCGGCGGATTACCGGCGCAGAATAATATGATACTAAAAAATAAAAGTATTTTAATCACAAGCGACGTATATGGCAATAAGTTTTTAACAGTTTTTAAAAAAGTAAAGCCGAATACTCTTGAAGTAGATAAACAGTATAAGTTTGACGGCCAAATTGACGGCGCAGATTTAGAGATTTATATACCAAAGGGTTGTCGGACGGAGTATGCAAAAATAATTAAAACAAAATAAAATCTATGACACAAAAAGAAATAAAAAAGGCACAATCAAGATTAACGGACTTGTATAATAGTATAGATGGTTCAAGCGCCGGCGAGGTTGTCGGCGAGATTGTTGAGTTAGAATTACAATTAGAGGCCGAGTGCAACAAATAACCGCTTGATATAGCCCTTTAATCCCACGTTGAGGGCTATGATGAGGCGTTTATGGGGTTGGGTATGCCTAATAATCCGTTGGGTGTGGCGTTTGTGCCGGGTCTGCATACAAGCAACGCCCACAGAGGCACGAGGCGCGCCCTAACCCTATAAGACGACGTTCGTGATGGTGAGTTGCCTCCGGTGATACCTACGGGCTAAGCAAGGTATTGGCGATCCGGGAAATAAGACGGGTATTATCAAGGTTGGTATAGTTGGTATTTACCAAGCATACCAAGCACATTGTATAAGTCTGGCATTGGAGGTGGCCAGTTAAAACCCTCCCCGGTTAGCAAAAGCCGGTTTGCACGCGCGCACATACCAAAGCGTTCGCACAATTAAAAGTTGCGCTTTAACAATCTGGGCCAGTGGCAGAGTAAGGTTGCTTGCTGGCTTTGGTTGGAACAAGCGTAAAAAACGAATGAATGATCCAAAAGAAAACATAAAATTCTTATCAGAAAAAGAGGTTCGGCAGATTATAGACCGTATAGACGGCCGGAAAGGTTTGCGCGCGTGCAGAGATTGGGCGCTGTTGGAAACGCTATACAGCACAGGAGCAAGGATCTCGGAGGCATTGGCGTTGCCCGCGCTTTCTGTTAGGGACGCAGACGCCTCCCAGACGCTTGAATTAAGCATTTCAGGCAAAGGAGGGTGGCAGAGGACGGTTTATATCAGCCCGCAAGCCCTAATGGCCTGCAAGGCCTATTTGGCACGGCGCAAGGATCAAGACCCGAGGTTGTTTAAGTTAGGCGTGCGTGGCGCGCAGTATGTAGTAAGTCGCCGGGCTAAGGAGGCCGGGTTTGAGGGTGTACACCCGCATACTTTCAGGCACTCGCTGGCGGTGGACGTGTTAGAGAAGACGCACGACGTTTATTTAGCAAAGGAGTTTTTGGGCCACCACAGTATTAGTTCCACAGAAAAATATCTTCACATTAGGAACGGAAAATTAAAAGATCTGCACAGCCAGATGTATAAATAGTATGATCGCAAAAAAACAAGGTAATAAAATAGAGATAAGTTTTAAATATGACCCCGGGCTGGTTATGCTGGTTAAGTCCTTCTCCGGGCGCAGTTATAACCCAAAGAGCAAGTCTTGGTTTATACCGCTTGCAGGGTGTCTGCCGGCCATAGAAAAACTACGAAAAGTCGGGTTTAAGATAGATGAAGAGATAATTATTTTTGCCGAGCATGATAAAAAGCAGGCCGAGGAGGCGGTTGCGTTAGCGGTTATGGACGACGCGGTTTTTGAAACGGTTTTACCGCTATTCCCTTATCAAAAGGTTGGCGCGTCGTTTCTATATAATATAGGTTCGGGGCTTCTTGGCGACGAGATGGGGCTTGGAAAAACTATTCAGTCCTTGGCCGTATGCGAGAAAACAAAGGCTCAGAAGATCCTGGTCTTCTGCCCGGCCAGCGTTAAGTGGCAGTGGCACGACGAGATAAAAAGATTTATCCCGGGAGCCGAGGTATGTGTTATTGAAGGGGATAAGAAGGCACGCGACGCGTGCTGGACTAAGGAGGCGAGGTTTTATGTGGCAAACTACGAGTTATTGCTCCGGGACGCTATTATGCAAGCAATAGAGTGGGATATAGTAATAGCAGACGAGGCCACAAAAATATCTAATCCTATGGCAAAGCAATCAAAGGCTATAAAAAAGTTAAGGGCTAAGCGTAGGATCGCTATGACTGGAACGCCGGTAAGCAACAGGGCTAATGAGGTTTGGAACTTAGTGGACTTTATAAGTCCGGGAGCGCTTGGAGATTATTGGGGATTTTTACAGAGATATTGTTTAAAAAATCAGTGGGGCGGGATATTCGGTTATCAAAATATGGACGAGCTACGGGATAAATTAAAAAGATATATGATCCGAAGACTTAAAAAAGATGTGTTGCCCGAGCTCCCAGAGAAGATAATAACGGATATACCGTTTGAAATGACAGAAGAGGAGAAGAGTTTATATAAAAAAATTAAGAAGGAGATATTATTTGAAATAGAAAAATCAGATATATCTAAATTGGAACAACCGATGACAGTTTCCTATACTCTTGTAAAAATGGTAAGATTAAGACAGTTGGCAGATAGTTTGGAACTTCTTGGAGAAAATAAAAAAAGTTCTAAATTAGAAGTGTTAAAAGATTTATTAATTAATATATTTGAAGAATAAAATTATGAATAAAAATTGGACAAAAAAAGAACTTGATTTACTCAAAGGAACATATAAAAATGCACATAAAAACGGAATTAGGGTTTTAAATTTTCCTAAAATTCTTTTGGAAAGTCGGACAAAACCTCAATGTATGTGGCAAGCAAGAAGACTAAAATTACAAAGAGTTAAAAGGCAGGGTTTTGGGATTGAATGGAAAAAAATTCTTACAGAAAACGAAAAAAACTATATCGCGGGGATCTTAGATGGAGAGGGATATATTTGTAATAATTATAGCAATTATCTTATTGGTGTTGCGATGACACACAAAGGGGTTATGTATTGGTTGTATAAAAAGTTAGGAGGGATAATTTATAAAAGGAAAAGAACTCTTTCAAAAAATGGTATTACTTTTAATAAACAGGAATATGCTTGGAGGATTAATGGATTTAAGCAAGTAAAATCATTTTTAATAGTTATGCTTCCGTATTTAAAAGTAAAAAGAAAAAAAGCATTACAAGTTATTAAAGAAATTAATAAAAAATCTTTATGAAAAAAGTAATTATTTTTTCTGAATTTTCGGAAATGTGTAAAATATTATATAGAGAATTACAAAAATATAAACCGTTAATGATTATAGGAGAAACGCCCAATAAAAATAGGCAAGAAATTGTTAAAAAATTTAATATAGATACAGAAAATAAAATTTTAATAATGAGTAATGCTGGTTCTTATGGTCTTAATTTACAGGCCGCCAGTATTATAATACATTATGATAACCCATGGTCTTTAGCAAAAGTTCTACAAAGAGAAGGCCGGGCTCACAGGTACGGCCAAAAAGACACAGTTATGGTTTATAATCTTCTTGCCAAGGGGACGCTGGACTATTACGTTCAGAAGGTGCTTCATGGCAAGGCTGAGCTGTCTAGTCAACTGCTTGGAGATAAGCCTATTAGTATTGATGATATTAAAGAAATGTTAAGCTATGAATGATTACTTTTTTAAAGATAATAAAATAATATATGCGTGTAAAAAATGTGGCACAGAGTTCGCTAAAGGAAAATTCAATAAATTTGGTTATTGTAGGAGTTGCAGGAGAATTTGGACAAGTAATTATAAATTAGCTCACCCCGAGTATTATCAGTCCCAGGCCTATAAACAAAGAATGTATAGAGCGTGGCTAAAGTGGTGTAAAAAAGATGTTAAGAACTTCATGCAACGTCGAGCGATAGCGCTTCGTTCTTATCACCTCCGTAAAAATGACCCGAGCAACCGGGCGCGCAAACACAGAGCAACAATAAAAAGCCCCGCTTAGCGGGGTCTTTTTTTATTTCATAGCTTCTACAATTTCTTCTTCTGATATTATATTGTGCTCATTGTCTTCTCCAAGGCTTGTTTCTGTTAGTTCTCCTCCGATCAGTTCTATGCCTTCAAATTTATGTATAATTTCTCTGTATTTTGGAATAATACTCCACCTGTCTCCCTTAGGCCCGGTCTGTTTTTCTCTATGGACTATTTCTAGGGCGGTTAGTTCTTCAAGCCATCGCCTCACGGAGTTGGCTGGTAGCTTTAGCTTGACCGCTAAGCCAGAGGTTTCTATAACATCATATCTTGATAGTTCTTGCATGGCTATTCTGCGTTGGCGGTCTATAGAGTCTAGGGCTAGTTTGTATAATATGGTTTTGTCTTCCGGGAGTATTTCCATTTTTCCATACTCATTCCAGTTCATAATCATCAATGATCTTGAATAGCTTTGCAGAACAGAGGCAAATCTCGTTGGCATTTCAGGCGGGTGCACCTCCGTGATTTCTTGCTGGGGACTTCTCCAGTTGCGCTCTACGCTTGAGCGGGACCTTGTAGCTAGTTCTGATAAGTCTAGTAGTTCGTTTTTTAACTCAGGAGATATTTTTACCTTCTCGGTTGGCAATTCTATTGTTTTATTTTTATATGTAGAAACGGCCTCTGCTAACATTAAGCGGTCTTCTTTTATTTTACCAGACTCTTGGTTACTCATAGCCTTGTCGGCCGCTTCCTTGCGGTCTGGTTGTATCATATTATACATCAAAAATCTTTCTCCCATGGCTGAATATTCCCTCTTCATTCTGTATATACTATACGTAGCACCCGCGATTACTGTTATTTTACCAGTCCAATCTACTTCTTTCCCATTACCAAATTGTTTTATATAGTGGCCATCATATATTTCTCTAAGCTGGCCCATAATTATTGATCTATCATCCGGGCGCTCAGATAATAAAGAAGTAAGGTCTTTAAAAGTTATTATGCCATTCCCGGGAGTTTCCGTATTGGCGCCAATTTTATTTAATAATGATGTCTCTTGGCCCGCTACCCTCATTCCAGAGGCGAAGGTATTGGTTGATAAAGTAGAAAGTTGAGAAACGCCACGGCACCCCGACAAAGAGTTTATAAATTCTGACTTAGCCCCTCCGCTTGGCGCCACCACAATAATCCAGATTGGGTCTTGTGGGAGGTCTTGGGATATCACGGAAGCTAAAAGCATTTTTAATATATATGGATCTTTGATAAGATACACAGACTCAAATAATTGCTGCAACTTACGTAGCTCTCCGTATTTTGGCATGTCTTCGTTTATTTATTTAATAAAAACTTAACTGCTTCTAAAAACCTTATTTTACGAGTGCGAATACAATACTCTATTATATCACCCCCAGCGTTGCACGAGAAGCAGTACCACGTATTTTGCTTTTCATAGACTTTTAGGCTGCCGACTGTTTCATTATGAAACGGGCACTTGGCAAATCCTCCCCGGCTGACTTCCAAAAAATTTGTTATAGGTATCTGTTTGGCGCGTTCAATGTCTTGGTCTGTAATTTTATTGCTGTCAACTTCAGCCCATTCTCCTTTTTCTTTTAAGGCCGATAAGTAAAAAGTATTTTTTTTAATTCTGTTTTCAACGTTTTCTATTGAAGGTATAATTAAGCAAATATCTACATAGTCATGATAAAAAGAAGAGCACTCCGGAGTTGAACAAATTTTATTTATTTGGCTGGTTGCCCGTGATTTATATTCTACCGCCTCGGTTAAATATTTTTTATCTTCTTTAATATCTTTTTGTAATTTTCTTTTAACGTATGGTTTCGCCTCCGGGAATAATTCTATTAACTCATAAAAAGAAAGTTTTGGGAGTTGGTATTCTCTGTTTAATTTTTCAAAATAATCTAGGTCTTCGTCCGTGTATAATGAACCACAGTTGGAAAAATATTTATTTTTAGTTGAAAGATAAATCATAAATTAGTTAAAAACTAATTAACAATTACTATTATATAACTTACCACACATAGTGGTCAAGTGGTGGTTTATTCACACCTTGACAAGGTTTTATGGTGGAATATAATAGAAGTATACAGATTATAATTTAATGAAAAAATATGAAGAGAGATAAAATCACAGCAGAAAAAAAATACAATATAAAAGAAATCAAGAAGCAACTCAGCACAGGATATTTTAGTGTTAGAGAAATTGCTTTTTATTGGGAAATACCATATACAACAATGCGCCGCGTGCTCAAGGCCCACGGCTTATTAAAATTAAAGGTCGGCAAAAATAAAATTAAAAAGAACGGGCTGTAATTCAAACGAAGTGGCAGCCGGTTCCAAATAAATGGCAGAAGAAGAAAAAAAATGCAAACATGATTGGCGCGTGGTAGAGACTCTTTTTAAAGAAGTAAGTAGAGAAGAAAGGGTTTATCCTTGTTATTGCACTAAGTGTCTTGCAATCGGAGAAATAGTATTATTATTAAGAAGCCAAAATGAATAAAGAAAAATTAATTTTACCAGCGAGTATTTTGTTAGGGTGTTTAATCATGGGATTATCATTCTATGCTATACAGGCCAACAAACAAGCTGGGGTAGATAGAGAGCTACAAGCTCAAGTATTGTTATCAGAAAAATTAGAAGCAGAAAAAGCAAGCAACGCGTTAAGTTTATCGTTTTGTTTATCTGACGCTGAGACCGCATATTGGGATTATATGGAATTGAACGGGACAAAAAATAAAGAAACCGGAGTGATCAACGCCTATACTATGTACTGGGATAGGGCAAAAGAAGATAAGCAAACGGCAATTAATAATTGTTACAAGCAATATAAATAATATTAAATAAACAAAAAACATGACAAACGAAAATTGGGAAGAAGTCAAATTGCCTTGGGTTAAATGGGGGCTCGTAGGTGATAATATAGAAGGCACCCTCGTTGGTGTCAGTGATAAAGAATCCCACCTCCCAGGCAAAGAAGGCCAGATGCAAAAGGTTTATGAAATCAAGGCAGACCGAGGATCATTCCATGATATCGACGAAAAGAAAAACCCAGTAAAAGAAGCTACTACAATAGCAGCCGGGGAGATTTATTCTGTTGGTGGCAAGGATGGAATGGACGCGCAGATGAAGAGAATTAAAATAGGTCAAAAGGTTAGAATTAGTTTTACTGAGGAAAGAGCAGCGCAGAAGAAGGGCTTTAACGCGTTCAAGCTCATCAAGGTGATGACAAACGGAGCCATGGACCAAGAGTGGTTAGACGGGAGGGAGGTCACTGCCGGGGATATGTAATTAAAACACAGTAAAAATGAAGACGACGATTATAACAAAAACACCGTTTGCGGTGATAAAAAAGACAATCAACGACTTAGTAGACTTTATCAAGCCTACTTTCGGGCCCAGCGAAAATAAGATTTTAATTTCCGATGAGTTCCGACCATATATTATAGACGACGGAGTCAAAATAGCGGCAAAATTTTCTTCTAATAATAAAACAGAAGAAACAATTATAAATTTTGTCAAGGCGGTTTCTAAGAAAACTAATGATAGGGTTGGCGACGGCACAACAGGATCAATGATTTTGTTGCAAGCTATCATTAATGAACTGCCGGATATTTTTGACTCCTCTTCTATAGTAAAGGAATTGAAAGAAGCTTCATGCCAAGCCGTTGAGGCGCTGAGAAAAAAATCAAAACCAATAAAGACTCAAAAACAACTTACTGATGTAGCCGAAGTGTCCTGTAATAACCGCAAAATTGCAGAGATTGTCAGCGAGGTTGTTTATAAAACGGGTCACGACGGAGCCATTTCTGTTGAAGAGGGTAATGAGACAGATACTAAACATGAAATAACTGATGGTTTTCAATTCAGCCAAGGCTACGTAAGCCCCTATATGGCCAACAAGCCCGAGAAAATGGAGTCTGTTTTAAATAAAGCCAAGGTTATGGTTGTTGACAAAACTGTAGGATTAAGTGAAATGATGCCGTTAATGGAAAAATTAGTTAAACTCCCGGTAGAGCAGAGAAAGGTGTTATTAATAGCAAATGACTTTAACCAAGATCTCATTTCTTTGCTAATCGTTAATAATATGAAGGGGGTTTTTGATATCGTAGCTGTGAAGTCTCCGGGCTTTGGAAAAGAGCGGGCAGAGTTGTTAAAAGATGTCGCTGCCATCTGTGATGCAAGGGTTTTTGATGATCAAAATAAAATTGAGATTGCTATTTACGAAGACCTCGGCAGCGCGGAGAAGATAGTAATAAACCAGTCAGAGACTATTATTTTTAAGGGAGCTGGTGATATTGTGAGCAGAGTTAACTATTTAAAAAGTATAAAATCAGACTCTGACTTCAGCGCTCAGAAGATAAAAGATAGAATTGCCAAGCTTTCAAATGGTGTTGCCATTATTAAGGCTGGAGGATTTACAGAAGAGGAAATGAAGAGTACCAGAGAAAAAATAGAAGATGCTGTCAGCGCCACTAGGATCGCCTATAAAAGTGGCGTGGTGCCGGGCGCCGGGGTAACGCTGTCTGATATAAAGACACAGTCTACTATTCTCAACAAAGCGCTAAAGGCCCCAAGGAGCGTTCTGACAGAAAATATGGGAAGTAATGTCGGCGGCACAGTTTATGATCCAACAGAAGTGTTGATAGCAGCCATAGAAAGTGCGGTGTCTATAGCCTGTTTATTAATCGCAACAAAAGGGATATTAGTCACTTATGAAGGAGAAAAATTATGATTAATTTTGTACAACAATATATAGTAGAGTTAGCTGACACATTATCCGGACACTATTATGGGGTGTGGGTCAAGAAACCATCGGGAGATAAGGGTCGTTTCCTGGGTTATTATCCTTCAGCCACAACAATTCTCAACGCTTATCCTACTTCAGAGCACTTGGTAAAATGGATTGCTGAGAACGGTTTCCACGAGTCGCGCGCCATGAGGGACGAAGCCGGGCGACGTGGGACGAGAATACACTCAGCTATTGAGGTTTTATTAGGAGGTGGAGAATTATCTAAGGACGCGTTCAGCGTTGAAGAGTGGCATAAACTAGATACTTTTACCAAATGGTACGCAGCCTATAAGCCAGAAATAATAGCCCTAGAGGTCCCGGTGTTTTCGAAGAAGGGCAAATTCGCCGGCAGATTAGATTGTATAGCAAAAATGGGTGGCCTGACATATATTATAGATTGGAAGAGCTCGGCCAACCTGCACAAATCTTTCCCCCTTCAGTTCTCGGCCTACGCTAAGGCTATTGAAGAGTTAACAGACATCAGAATAGATGCTATTGCTGCTCTTCAGATGGGCGCTCAGAACAAGAACGGTTACCGCTTCGTTATATATGAGGAGTGGAAAGAATTATATTACCCGGTCTTCGAGCATGTGCGCGCAGTATGGATGTATGATCAGTATGAATCCTTACAAAACCCAAAATCTTTTCCTATTTTAGATTTACCATTAACGTTAAAATTATGCCTACCGGAGTCTACAAAAGAACAAAGCCCATCTGGAATAAAGGAATAAAAATTCCAGCTAATGAAAGATTTTTAAAGTTTTTTGACATTAGCACCAAACAAAATTGTTGGGAATGGAAGGGCAGCCGCCACAAATTTGGATATGGATATTTTTACGATGGAAAAAAAATAACAACGGGACACAGGTTTTCTTACTTATATTATAAGGGCAATATCCCAAAAGGTTTATATGTCTGTCACAAATGTGACAATCCTTCTTGCGTCAATCCAAGTCACTTATTTTTAGGAACTATTCAAGACAACCTAAGAGATATGTATATAAAGGGTAGAGATGTTCACGTTGTTGGAGAAAAAAATGGTAAATCTAAATTAACAGTTAATATAATAAAGATAATTAGAAAATTAAACCGTAGTCATAAATTTTCTAATCGTCATATAGCTAGAATGTTTGGAGTTGGTCACTCTTGCATAAATAATATAGTGAATGGAAAAACGTGGAAAAAACAAAGGTCGAAAAATAAAAATTAAAAAACTGCAAAATGGACGAGGAATTTTTGACAAGGCTTCTCGCTGAAGACGATGGCTGGGATAGCGATATGGATGACGATGAGACAGACGAAGAAGATGATCCTATCGACTTTTCTGAGGACGAAGAAGGCAGTAATAACGATATATAAAATGCCATCAGAATATATTAAGTGCCGTGATTGTGAAGATGAGTTCGAGTTTACTGAGGAAGAACAGGAATATTTTGCCCGAGGTGGGGCAAGGATAGGAGAAGATGTTCAGCCAGCTTATCCACCGCCTATTCGCTGCAAGGAGTGTAGATTCAAGAAGAAAAAGCGTATGGAAGTGTTCGATAGGAATAGGGGATAGTGTGTTTATATGGGGCGTTTATAGAGTGTTGACGGGACGCTTTAAAGGCTATGGACGCGTAGCCACCCTCTACAAGCGCCTCATAATAAACAAATTATTCTATGCTTGAATTTATAAAATTATTTGTAAGGCCGAAAGAGGGAGAAAATTTTTCTCCGGCGCTTATAGCATATCAGAAATTTCCACAATTATTTAATCAAAAAGTTTTAAACAACGGCGAAGTAGAGATTGTAGTTACTCAATATAGATATTTTTTATATATAAATTTATATTTAATAATATTAACCTTTTACTGGGATGGACCAACCAAAAAAGTTTAATCTAATCGACCAAGACAAAGATTTAAAAATCTATTTCTTCACCGTGCAAAAGGGCCGGATGCAAATTAATATTCCAGAGGACGCGCGCGTTATCATGGCCTATAACGACGATGACGCAGTCAAAGAGATATTAAGATTATATCCAGCGGGTACTCCGGTATCGTTAAAACGAAGGTCGACGCTAGAGGTCAAGAGGCTTGTTGATAGTTTGAATCTTCAGGCACCACAGGAAATAAAACCACAGATAGAAGCTCCGCCGGCTAAAGAGAAAACCGCGCAGGATTTCGTTCGCGGGATGTCGTTGTTAGCAGATCAGTTCGTGAAGCCTAAAAAAGATAAGGAAATAATTAAAAAAATAATAAGTAAAATAAAATGCAACTCGAAGACCAAAGGAAAGCAGCCAAAATAGTTTCAAATATTCTCGTAGAGCTAGAGCTTCTTACTGCTCCTGGAGTATCGTTGTTCATGCTCGAAGAGCTTGTTGAGCGTCGCATCAAGGAAGCCGGAGCTGAGCCGGCCTTCAAGGGCTATAAGCCCGAGGGTGCAGAGACGCCATACCCTTCATGCTTATGTGCCTCTATAGAGTTTGAAGCCGCGCACGCCGCCCCTCAGACAAAAAACTTAGAAGAAGGAACAATAATAAAATATGATTTAGGCGTTGAATATAAGGGATCTTATGCCGATGCCTGTATCACTGTGCCCGTAGGTAAGGTCGACAATAGGCGCAGTAGAGCCCTTCGCCATGGCCTTAAGGCTATGTACCAAGGCATTAGCCAAGTGAGGTCCGGAGCCCCGGTATCAGCCATAGGCAAGGCGATAGAGCAATACTGTGATAGGGAAGGATATCGTATCATTAAGGGTCTCCAGGGCCACCACATAGGATCAGAGCTACACTTAAAGCCCAACATCCCTAACTATTATGAAAAGAATTACGACGGATTATTTTTGAAAGAAGGCGACGTTCTTTGTATCGAGCCTCATATCACGCCGGGCAACGGGGAAGTAGGCGCGTGGAAAGACGGATGGACAATTTATACTTTAGACAAACAGCCAGTTGTATGCTTTGAGGCAATGGTCCTCGTGACTAAAGACGGCGGGGAGATATTAACAACGTGGGATAATTAGTAACTAAATAAGGGTTGTGACCTTCACATAAAAACATGAAATACTGTGATAGTTGTGACATAGCATACGAAAGTAAATATTGTCCCTTGTGTGAAGCACAAGAAACAATAGAAGAATTAAGTGATGGACTTCGAGAGAGAGACAATCTAATTGAGGAGTTAAAAAAAGAAGACTAACCCCTTGCTTGGGGATTGATGTGTGTTCTGGGTGGCTATCAGCGATATCTGTAAAGCACTTAAATGTGCGTACTAACAGTATGGCTTAACTACACAGCCCGAAGTGATAATCGGGTTTATCACAACCAAAAGTATCGTCCCACCCATCTACACACCAGTCCCCACAGCAACCCAGATAAATTATTAACTAAAAACTTATGAGCAAAACAAAAAAGATTAAAAAAGATAAATTAGACGAATTAAAATTAGAGTTATCCAGAGAAAAAGATAGATTTGAGAGAGATTTGGGGTACAAGAATGATAAGATAGCCGAATTATCAAAAGAAATAGGGAGATTAAACGCAGTCGTAGATTTAAGACAAGTACAAATTAGGAAATTAGAAGACCAAGCGGTGTCGGATTATAATATGATGAAATACCTTATTAATCCAGAACTGCTTTTATTGCAAGAAAAAAACACGCAAGAATACCAAACGTCTTCTTATAGAAAACAAGAAATTATTTAACCTCAAAAGACTAAACTTATGAAAAATAATATGTGTTGCGAAAGATGCAATGAGCAAATTAGTTGTCCAGACAATAAGCCAGGCTGTCTTGTATATCATTCAAGATGTAATGATGCTAATTGCCCCTGCCACCAACAGGAAAAGCCAGATGAAGACAAATTAGATAGTATCAGATATGACATCGGGACAAAAATACTTGCCCCAGAAGCCGAGTGGGAGAAGGAACTCATAAAATACTTGATTTCTTACAAGGAAGACCCAAACGATATTTATCACGGAAAAATTATTGAAGATTTTGTTAAAAAACTTTTATCCCAAGCCAAAGAAGAAGCGGTCAAAGAGGAGAGGGAAAGGATTAAGAAGACAATTATTGAAAATAGAAGCTTTGTAGATATAGATTATATTTTAGACTTTCTTAACCACTAATCTATGAAAACGAAATGTAATCACGCAATAGCAGTCCACGAAGGGCACAATCTGTTATATGCCTATAAGACAAAATATGTTTTCCCCGCCACAAAAGAGGCATTGGAACAAGATTGTTGCGGTGGAGTAACTTTATTTAACTACTGCCCATTTTGCGGGAAAGAAGTAAATAAAATTATTAAAAGAATAGCCACTAATCTTAAATAAGAATTAAAAGCAAAACTTAAAGAGATTTATCATTAAAAGTTAAAAAGATGAAAGAAACAACAGTAGCAATAATTTATGGTCTTCTATTTATGTTTGTAGGAGTACCAACGATTATTTTAGCGTTTTCGTTTTGGGGATGGCTAATTGATGTATTTCTTTTTTAGAACTAATCTAACTCGGTGGGGATATTTTGCGGATTTTTGGGGGAAAATGGCTAGATGCTAATTACATTAGGCGACCTCGGGGTATGCGTGTGTACACACAAAAATCCCCTCAAGCATCGGGCGAGGGACACTATTAGAGAGAAATAGGGTTTCCCCAAAAGTTCACAAGTATCTCCGCAGAAATAAAAAACCGGGCAGTTAACCCGGCTTTTTTAATTCGAAAAATAAGTTTTCCAACAACTCCAGTGTAATTTTAATCTTTCAGTCTGCCACATTTTTCCGACACAATTTAATTGATCCTTAGGGGAGTGATAATCTCCACTACAAAATCCATCGAATGTTGGCTTGTGATACTGAAGTAATCCATATGCTTTTCCGCTATCTCCGATTGCTTTTGCATTAAAACCGGACTCGCATTTAATTACTTGTATTAACTGGCTGTTGTCTACCCCATATTTTATAGCAACTTCACGAATAGCCTCTTTAATCTGACTGATTCCGGAAGTATCTGATAGAACGTTGAGGGCCGTCAAGGGTTGCATTGCATCGCTCCAGTCGCTATGAATGATGAACGGCGTTATTATACCAATCAGGGCCAGCGTTGCAATCGCCGCCGAGAATATAACTAGCCTTGTTATTTTTTTGACACTATTGTTTTTTGCCTGCGATAAATTCCTTTACCGCATTAATTAAAACGGATAATACTGCCACGGCTAGTGGAGTATATGCTCCGAAGTCTACAGTAATTGCCCACTGTAATATATACAGTAAAGCTACTGCGCCTCCGGCGATAAGCGCGCCCTTAAGTATTTTTACCAAGGATGCTTTATCAAACGAAAATGCTACTTGTTCTGCCATATAATTTTCTTCGTTTAATTAATTATACTACTTTTTTGGAATAAATGGTATTTCTTTTTTCTTCATTACACCCATACGAATAAGATAATCCTCCAATTCTCTACTCCTGTTGAGATCATTAACAAATTTCTGGTATTCTTGGTCTATGGCGAAAGATCTGATACCAGTAAAAAATCTCAATGCCTTGCTGAAGCTGGCCTCTTCTTCGCTACTTATAAATCCAGCAGTGGCTTGTATCCTAGATGATGGGAGGTTTCTCAACCAATGCAAGACAAACGGATTAGCTACATATTTTGATTTCCTATCCACAATTTTCCCATTTGCATATACTGGTTGGTTTGGTATTTCTCTGAATTGTATTAAATCTTTTATCTCGTCGCCAACTTTCTTTGGCATAGCATCTAAAAATACTCTTAAGTCTTCTGCGTTTGATATCTCTGTAATGGGTCTTCCTCTAAATATATCTGTGCCCGTGGCGCGCTCAAGAGGCATTTTAATTATAGGATTAAACTGAGACAAAATATTTTTAGTAAAGTTCCATGCTATACCCCTGTCTCCAGAGAAACGTTGGATAAATTCCTCAATAGGTAATCCGAAGCCAGTTAGAAACTCGTTCTGGCCGTATTTGTTGGCGCCAGCTTTTATGCCTAAAGAGTCTATAATCCAGTTCGGTAGGCCGTCTTTATCTTCTTCTGTTATTGGTTCTCCAAGGGCCTGCCCGGCTCCCCTGATAGCCTTTAGTTCTCCGGCTACTCTTCCGGGGTTAGTGGCTAATGATCTTATTTGAAACTCCGCGTTCTTTCTGGCAAAAGTATAGAATGGTATTATTCTTCTGAACAAACCTTGCTCCATATCTGTAAGTTTAGAATAGTTAAACAGGGCTTCTTCCGCCTGCTTGATTCCTTCAGACACACTCTTGCCTTCGTTGAGAGCTTGAAGGATTGAAACCATTTTAGCCTGGGCCTCAGCAAACCCTCCTATCTTGCGACCAGTTTTCAACGCAATATTTTCTCTAGACAACGGATTAAACAAATTAAAATTTCCTAACCTTTGCAATTTTCTAGGGTTAGCTTCATTTAACAACTGCTCCATAGATCCAAAAGAAGAAGAAAACTTTTCCAAAATATCACTCTCTTTAGACACCATATCTCTAATTTGTTTATTCGTAAACGTTTGTCCGGTCTTAGCTTTAAAAGTATTAGATAAATTTTTTCCAAGAGCAATCTCAAGAGCGTTCTTTTGTAGGCCTGGATTCATTGTATCTAATCCAATTTTCAATATATTCTGAAACTGGTTAGACGTAATATTTCTTATCTGAAACCCTGGGAATAAAGATGTTACATATCCCTTGAACAATCCTGTAACATAATCAAATCCAGTTACGCGAGCTAGTTCATCTATGGTGCCGATCTTCTTAGGGTCTAAAAATTTATTAATCTCATCGGCCACTTCTTTCGGAAACCATCCCTCAATTTTTCCTTCCATTGTGTCGCGCGCGACCTTAACTAGGCCCTGCGCTTTTGCAGCCTCTTCAGTTATTTCATCTACTCCTCGTCCTAACGCGTTGAGTGTACTTTTAAAAGCGTCCGTCTTTATACGTGCCGTAACCACGTCTACTTGTCCTCGGCTATAAGCCTCAAAAGGATCTTTAATGAGGTTATCTTCTACGCCAGTGAATTGTTTCAAAAATCCCATATTAGGAGAACCCATATTTCTACCCCATGCAAAATCTTTAACAGTAACCTTATCTTTAAATTTAGAAGGTATATAAAATTTGATTGCGTCATCTTCAGACAACCCAGCTGTTTTAGCAAATTTCTTTATAATAGAATCTTTTCCTTCAAACAAAGCGTCTGACACGGCCTGTAGCTTCTCGTCACCCTTGAAGATGAGCCTTACACCAGCTTGTCGTTTTTTGGCCTCCTGACGGGCTCCTAGTATCTTTTGTATCATTTTCTCTTGGTCTGAGAACTCTTTTTGCATGGCTACAATCTTTCTTTCAGCTAATACAATTTGCTCTTGCGGAGTTAATTCTGACAATTTTCCTTTAGGAGTCCCAACCTTCATTGGTCCGGCTTCGGAAGCATTCTTAATTTGTTTTTCTAAATTGTCAATAACTCCGGCGAGTCTTTCCTCTTCATAACCTATAAGCCTATTGCCTATATGAACAACCTCGTCATCAGTTATTTCTCCTCCAAGATCTATCATTCTTTTTTCAACAGCAACGCGCGGTCTTGAGCTTCTTATATCTTTTAATTTAGCTTTTAGCTGGTCTACCATTGCATTTAGCTCATCAACCATCCCCATACTTCCGATAGCCGGAGTCTTTTGTATACCAGTTTTAGACTCTACAAATTTTCCAGCTTCAGCCATTTCTTTTCTTTTCTCAAAATATGGCTTGACTATTTCGTCAATATCTGCTCTTATTTTAGAAACACTTTCTAGCGTTCTGTCTTCTAAACCATTCAAAAGGTTGCGCGCCTGTTCAGCATCTTTAACCTTGAGCTCAGGAAACACCTTATTTAAATTATCAATAGTTTCTTTTTCAATTTCCTCGGCCGTTCCTATCACATTTCTCTTCATTGTCCAGACAGTATCAAATAATTTACTCATCTGGTCGTCATTAAGATCTTTAAAAAGTTCTTTGTTGGCCTCAAGTATACCATTAATCGCTCTCCTTTGTCCGGTCTTAGCCCTATCAATAATAGACACAAGCTTAGGATTTTTCATAAAATCTGGCACAAAGGTTTTACCTAGCGCCTCTCCTAGTCTTCCTACGGCCTTCCCTACTTCTGTTTCTCCTAGGCGGCGGGCTGCTTTTCCTACCGGTGTGTTTGCTAATTGCTTAGACGTAACTAAAGTTTTACCAAACCACTTAACTCCTCCTTGGTCTATAAGCTTAGGGCCTAGTTCTCTCAGTGTATATAATGTTTGTTCAGATACTCCTTTCTCTAAAAACTCTTCAGCGGCCTCTTCAGTTAAACCCTTAGCCCCAAAACTTCGTTGAACGAGCTCGTTGACTACACCAGAGACTTTTTGTCCACCAATACGTTGCGCTAACTCGGGAGCCATACCTCTCGCGAGCGCATCAGCTACATTTTTTTCCACAATCTCTCTGGCTGAAGCCTGCGCCAGTTTAGTCCCGGCCTTAGTTAATGTTTTTCCACTAACTTTCAATCCGGCTGAAGCTCCAAAAGATAAATAAGTAAGTGGATCAAACACTACATCAGCTAAAAATCCAGCGGCGCCCACACCAATTTTACCCAATCTATCCTGTGGATTAATTCCTAGGTCTTCTCTGATTACATCACCAAACCCTATATTCTTTTTTACTCCTTGAGCAATCCCCTCTAAAACACTAGTGTCTTCTCTTATTGCTCCGCGCGTAGCTCCGGCCACAACAGCTGTGCCAAAATTTAAAACCCTTGACACTTTATCAAGCACATTCAACGGTTTCTTTTCTTTTAGTGGTGGTAAGCCCTGAGCGGATATTATCTGTTCAAGTTGCTCTGGAGTAAACCCCGATGAAGTAGATGAAGATTTCAATCTGCCCGACTTTGTGAGTCTTGACATAATTTATTTTATTAAATTATTTTCTAGTTCTTTTTGCTATTTCTCCTTTATCATAACCTTCTTTGACTAATTCTTCTTCCAACATAGATTTCCATCCAGTTAACCAACCACTCCCAGCTTTCTGATAAATTGGAGTTAGTGTTTTTATACGCTCGTCAAGAGTTGTTTTTGAAAAGTTTCCTGTTCCGTAAATATTACCGCTTGGCGTTGGTTTTTGTTCAGTAAAACCCAATTTTTCTAAAATGCCGCCACCTTGTTCAAATGACCCAGGAATAGTTTCCGGACTTTCTTGGATATCTTCGGCACCTATAGATTGCACACCCCAAACTTTTAAGAAAGCTTCCTCTGAAACATCACTTCTATCTGGATATAATGTTGCTAATTCCTGTAATGCTTGGCCTTCTGTTATTTCACCCTTATTAACTCTACTTTTATAATTAGCTGCGTCAGAACTAAAATCATCCTGTATATCTATAGAAATAAACCCGTCCATTGGTTTTCTATTTAATTTACTTGCTTCCGCTTGCGCCTTGCTGGTCTGGGCTTTATTCTCAGCTATCTCGCTTCTTATTTTATCTAGTTCAAGGACCGCGGCTTGATCACTTATCTTAGTAGCCTTATTTATTCTAGCCTTCCACGCTAAAGCCTGGCCTTCTCCTATACCAGCAGACTTTCCTATTTCTAGTAAAGCATCATCTGGCATGTCTCCTAAAGTGCCATTATCAGAAAATGTTTTTAATAAATCTAATGATTCTTTTCTGCGAGCCGAAGCCATTTCCTGTTCTTTAGTATAAACATTAATCGTATCAGAATAAATACTTTCCCTAGTGTCTTTCAACCCGCTCTGTGCTAACCCAATGGCCGCCCTGATAACGTTAGGCGCCGCGCCACCCTCCAAGAACCCACCAGCTGCCTCTATACGGCTTTTAACCTGGGTCTGTGTTGCTTCTCCTAAAGCTGATCTCAAAACTTTGCTGAGGTTACCCAAGGGTCCCGATGCGGGTTGCTCTGTCATTGTATTCTCTAAACTTGTGATATCTTTTTCTTCTGCCATATTATTGTAGTTTAATATTATTGAGGTATTGCCGTTGACGCGATCTCTAAAATACTCTTGCGGCGTTCTTGTTCCACTTCACCAAGCGATCCTCCTTGCGGTGTATATCCTGGTAATCCTAACGCCGCAGCGCCCGTTGATCCTAATATCCTCTCAGCACTCTGGCCTATCTTTTGTAGATCAAATCCCTTATTCCTCTCTATCTGATTAAGTTTGTCCTTTGCTTCTTGATCTCCTCTAGCGGCCCTTAGTTCAAGGTCTTTGACCTTAAAATTAAACTCACGCTGTCCTGACTGTATCACATCCTGATACTCTACACCCCTGCGTTCTTCAGCTAAAGCCCTTGAGCGCGCGCCTGTAGCAAAAGTAATTCCCTTCTCGGCCGCCTGGTCGGCGATAGTAAGCAGGTCTTCATCGTAACCTCTTAATGTTTTAGCCATATCGGCCTGTTGCTCTAGGGTCAAAAAGTCTTTATTTCTCTTCAAATCTTCGGCCAATTCGCCCCTAGTTCTCTCTAATATGTCCTTAGAGGCCTTATAATCCTCTGTGGTCTGTGCGATCTTCGTTCCAAATTCAGCCTTATACAAAGCTAATTGCGATTTAGCATAAGGATCAGCCAACTGTTGCGCTTTAGTTAAGGCATCAGTAAAGGCTGATCTTTCTGAATCTGTGCCCAAAAAAGCCCTTACGCCCGTGTCAACTAAATCCTGCAAATCTTTAGACAAGGCTTTATACTCAGCTGAATTTTTAAAAGACATTTTATTTATTTCTTCCTGGACTTTTTTTTCTTCCGCCTCAGTCTTTTGTTCAACTTCTGACTTAGGAGTTTCAGCCGGAGTTTCGCTCGCCGCTACTTGAGTTTTTTTTAACTCTTCTTGCTTAGAAGCCAACTCTGTCTTTGTTGATTCTATTTTAGCATTAATAGCATTAATTGTCCTCGGCCCCCAAAATCCAGGGTTACCAGCCGTGTCAACGCCCATGGCTTGCTGAAACGCAGCAACAGCAGCCTTTGTGCGGTTGCCATAAATCCCAGGACCAGTGTTCATATCGGCCTGACTTAAATAACCATTAGCTACAAGATATTCTTGAAGCTGTTTGACTGCGGGCCCTGATTGCCCTGGCTGTAGACTTTGGGTGGGATATTGTGACATAGTATTATTTTAATTTATTAATTTCTTTTTCTAAATATTCTATTTTATTGTTTAAATCTTTTATTGCTTGGACAAGAATTGGGATTAAATCCCCCGGCCTATAGGAGCCCTCATCTGGTGCGGCTTCTGGAATAATCTTTTTAACTTCTTCGGCTATAAGACCGATTTTTAATTTATTGTCACCAATTTTCCATTTATATTCAACAGGTTCTAATTTTAAAATATCTTTTAACCCGTACCGTGTTGACACTATTTCTTTTTTAAGTTCTACGCTTGAAGAAACATCGGGGTTGTTAACCAAATAAATTGTTTCCCATCTTAAACCTGTCGTTCCTAAATCCGCAACGCTCCCTGATACCCTGCTAAAATGCCCTACGTTTGAAGCAGTTCTAACCGCCGATATTGTAAAATCAGTAGCGCTACTTCCTACAGAAAACGCCATTTCTACAGTATCTGATGCTCCAACCGGCCCGACACCTGTTCTCAGTCTTACACTTGAATTATAATATGCACCAACGTAAAATTCTAAACCAGAACTATTCAATTGTAGTGTTCCTAAACCTAAAATTATAGAAACAATTCCAGTTGAATCCAGAGTTAAATCTCCTCCAGTTAATGTTGTCGCACCAATAGTCCAACCACCAATTGTTCCTGTTGTGGCCCCCAGAGCGCCCCTAAATGTTCCATCGTTAGCTTCTAAGTTCCCGAGATAATCAAGTTTCCAACCGCTTACTCCAGTTACAAAATTTTCACTTTGTATATATCCTTTTTTGACCACAGTATTACCTAGCAATTCTCCAGAATCTAAAGATTTAGCAGCAACACCTCCAGTCAAAAAATTAACCATCTCTGGAGTATCAGAAAGAGTGCTTGGCTTAATAAGTAATCGGTTGAAGCCTAAGTCTAGGGCGCTATATTGTGGATCGGATGGAGAGGTTATCATGATTCTAAAATATCAACAGTAGGGAAATCTAGCCCTCTTAATTTTATTTGAGATCCTGAAATACTATCTATTAATCTAAATTCAAAAACTTTAGCTGTTAATGGTTGTATTTGGACCGAAGTCACAATGTCTTTTATTGATCCTATACTCTTCCACTCCCCATAGTCTAACCGTGCCTGCAACTCGGCTCCGCTAGTACCATCACTATGAACCTCTATTTTTTCAGATATTGTTTTTTTCTTTTCTCTAGACTTAAAATCAAATTCTGGTGATTGTAAAATATAAGTAATCGCGCTTCCGCCATAATCTGTGTTGCTGGTATTTAACTGTAAAACCTGACCAGCAGAATCTCCGCCAACAATTAAAGTATCGTTGCCAGAAAGATATTGAGTTAAAAACCTAAACTTATGTGCATATTGAAGAGGCGCCCACTGTTGGCTATCTATATTATATCGGAGTACAACATTAGAATATGTTTCTGTAAATCCCCTGCCAAAGTCAACCGTTACATCTCCCACAGACCAGTAAATGTCTTCGTTGTCTGACCAGCCGTTTACTTCTGAATAAAATGAACTAGTTATGCCATCACAAATCATCTGTATGGGCCTAGAAATTTTCTGCGGAAAACCTCCATTAGTTTCATAGAAGTTACCATTATAAAAGAAAAAGTTTTTTCCACGAGCACGCACAATACTTTCATTAGAGTTTGTCCCAATATTAACTAGGTCTTCTGGAAAAGAACTGTCGAAATTCCAGCGCTTTAGTGACCGCTGTTTATATATAAGAAGATACCCGGGCACCTTATTTAACCCCTGGATCAATCCTCCGCCATCTTCTTGCTCGGCCTGAAGACTACCAGATCCAGAATCAACCCATGATACTGCACCGGCCGTAGGCGTTGTCGTATAATGTATTTTATCTGCAACAACGCAATATACTCTGTCCTTAAACTCTATAGGATATTTCGCTCCAGTAGGAATATTGCCGACATCAAGCACCCCACCACTTGAAACCCACCCACCGGCTGCAGTATATAATCTTTTATCAACGCCATTAAGCATTAAGGTAGCATTTAAAAAAGTGGTAAACCTACACTTAGCCGAGTTGTCCAAGCCACCCTCTGTTATGGCGCCATAGATATTACCGCCAAAAGCAGAAAATAATTTACTATTAGCAAAAGTAGAATCTATGTGTTGGTACAAGCCCAAACAGTTTCCGGATGCTGGGGCTGAAATTAATCCTGTCCCCTCACGAGAAACAGCTTCTCCAAGAATATCAGAAAAAATCAGATTCATGCTAAAGGGAACCCCATTTGCGATAGCGATGTCTGAGCTAACTTTTTGTATGTTGCCGCCAGAGACATCGCGCCAGCGGACTATTTCAGGTAGTCTCATAGTGTATTAAAGTTACCTCTGTTATTTTTTGCTCCGTAATTTATCTGGTTTATTTTAGGCGCCATTTTATATTTCTGATTCGATACGTGAGTTCTTATCGCGGTCTTTAATATATCACTGAAAATTAAAAAGTCAGAGTCTTTTAAATCATCAATCCCATTATTTCTCCAATAAGATTTACCCTTCCACAACAACCAATGAGAAACAGCGTCTATCCTATCTATGTCTAAAGTATCATCCTCTGAATCAACTTTAGTAACTTCAGTGTTATAATCCAAAAACACGTTCTTATTCTGCCATGTAGCGTCCGGCATCGGAGTTATTCTTATACGTCCCTGTCTGACATTAAAATACATAGGTTGGCCTTCTGTCTCGTTCTGCCAAACGTTGGTATCTACTGGGATTGTTACGCTTATGGATCCAGTCCCCGAGGCCGGAATACCAGTCAAAACACCGGCTGTGGCTGATCTCGTTATACCAGTATAAGTTATAGAATAAGCCGTATTAGAAATATAAACTTTGACTGTGCCTGAATCGTCGAAATCATAAGAATTATCTATTTCTAGAGTCGTCTGGCCGGCAGTTGCTTCAGTACGAACCTGAGTTCTAATAGTTTCTTGAAGCTGGTCGTCAAACTCTTTCTCATCAAGAGGAGTAAGCGCCCGCAATAATCCACCAATCCTTACCTGTAAAATAGACTTATTTGTTTCATTATCGTATATATTTGATGGAAGATCCCACTCAAAGTTTCCTCTTAAAGTTTGACCAATAGCATAATCTGTTACTAAATATCTAGCCCAACGTTTCAATCTACCTTGCCAATATCTCAAGCAAGCATTAATCTCTTCAAGCGCCGCCTGCTTTGAAAATCTCTCGTCCCAATCATGAGCCAATTTTCTTTTAATAAAATCTAAAATATAACCAACAGTATTTTCACTAAATCCTTCATAAGGAACGGCCCCAGAGTAATCGGAAAACGTTGAGTCTATGGAATTTTTTAACCTGACAAAATAATATCCGGAAGACTGGACGGTATCTTGATAAATAGTTTCTTGTTGGTCGGCTTGGATATCTATAGTATCTAGAATAGACTTTGCCCCAGTTGTTGTTAATGACCAAGAAATTTCTACTTGATTATAATCTATAATATAAACACTAGTCCCACGAGTATGCGCATAAACAGTATTTGAAGCCAGAGTTATGGTTGTACCAGTGGGAGAAGTGGCCGCATGAGTTAAAATTATCTCAGATCCTTCGGAACCAAATCCACCTACTAGCAAAATCTGGTTGATAGCAAAACCAACAATACTTTGAACAGTTAATGTACTAGAGGCCGCGGCAATATCTGTTGATAAAGACGTAGATTTTTTATCCTGTGTTAAAATTGTATTGTCAAAAGATATTTGTCTCATTTTATTGTGGGAGTTGTTTTATCAACTCTTAATAATATTTTAGTTTTTTTAATTGCTGCTGAAATAAAGTTTTTAGTTATACGAGCGATAGGTTTAACTTGTGGTGGAAAAACGACTCCCACTGCGGTCATCGCTGAAATTGTGAAATTTATAACGCTTGATGTGAAAGATGCTATTGCTGCATAAATCCAAGAGGCTGCGGTTGAAGGGATTGTTATCAAAACCGACAAAGGGGTAAACGCTGCGGTCACCGCACGTTGAAATGTCGCAGTCATACTTGGTATGGTGGCTAATATTGAAAGCGGGGTAAATCCTACTATTGTATATTCAATGGTTAGTTTTGGTCTCAATGCAGTGTTCCCAGTATAGTGTCTAGGATAGTTGTATGCATAATAATTACCACTCTCTGTTCCGAAACTAAGTCTCATATTAACTATTCCAGAAACATTGGCGATCGCATCTTCTACTATGTCTTTAACATCCCAATCAACCCAACCATAAGAGGCCGGATAATTGGTACTTGCAGTTAAGCTTGTATCAATATCATTAGTCGTATCTCCTGCGCCACCAGCAGTCCAATCAACCCCAGACTTATATTGACTCCAAGAACTATCCCCTAGGGCACCATCCTGTGTTCCTTCTTCCCAATCGTTACGTCTTAATTTGTAAATTACAACCGCCCGTCCATTTGGGTCTGTTATTTTATTGTAATAATAAAGTGATAGTGTCGCGGATGTTATCTCGGCACCCACTGGCAATGAAGACGCATTAAAAGTTATAAGTCCTCTATATGCCGATGCATTAGCATATAGGTTCAAAAATGTGGTAGAAGCCCCATTGTTATCGTCTGGGGCATTGGCCTGCATATAATTATCTTTAGTCGCTCGTAATATTGCAGGGCTACCTGTTGAAATCTCAAGTTTTGGTCTTAACGCTTGTTCTCCTGCTGTAGAACCATAATGCCTTGAATGAAAGCTTACATTAGAATAACCAGCCCCAAGACTCTCATCGTTGAATCTGACTAGTAAATTAACTTTACTCGAAACATTATCTATCGCATCTTTAACTATCTCTGTAATATCCCATTCCATCCAAGCACCAGCACTACCTGGAAATACTGTGCTAGCCATATTAGTTGTCGTATAATCTGATGTTGTGTTACTACATCCAGCAGTCCCCCATGTTGTATCTGTTATATAATCGTTCCAATTGCTATCTGCGTTAGAAGTCCCATTTCCTTCCTCCCAAGTAGTCCTTAACATTTTATATACATTAACTTGCAGACCAGATGGATTTGTATCTCCGTTATCACTAGAATAATAAAGTTTTAATATAGCTGAGGTTATATTTGAAGAACCAGCGGCATATGCAGAAACGTCAAAAGTAATTAGTGTTCTTTGTATGGCTGCTGCTAAATTAAGTACTTTAATAACAACATTAGTTCCTTGATTTTCATCAGGAACGTTTGACACAATATAATTATCCTTTGTGCTTGGTTGTATCGTTGTTGTTGGCATTTAACCTTGTGTTACTTGAAGAATATTGGTTGTTGAAGTTGGAACTGTTACTTGTGTTGATTCCTTTGGCACATTAGATGTAAAGTTTATAAAACACAAAGGCAAGCAATTAGCATCTCCTCCGGCGACATACAAGTAAAGTAATATTCCTTGATAGTCTCTAGTTGCGTCTCCCCCCAATCCTGCAAAAACTACATCTGAAGCAGTGTCAAAATCTCCACGATTATCTGTGTCGTTTGCAGTCACAGTTTCTGTGGTAAGAGCAACGTCTGCATAACCTCCGGCATCAGAGACGTCTATGGTTGTGTAGTCATCAAGGTTGTTTATTGCGTCAATCTCTGTGTCACAGGTTGTGTTGGTCATACAAAGTCTTGCTCTAATGTCAGAAGTGTTAAGGTCTATTGTTCCATTAATAATATTTGCGAGTGCGCTATTAGGGATTTTGCTTGCCATAAATTATTGTTCGTTTTCATTAATTTTATTGCCATGTTTTTTCGAATGGAGCCTTAGACCATTCGCATTTCTGCCCTCAAAATCACAACCCTCTACTGGACACTTAAATCCTGATCCCTGGGTTACTTCATCTTTGACCACAACCGTTTTTTCTCCAAAAATTTTATCTTTGCAATCTGCGCACATTTGTTCTTTAACCTCCTCTAACTTTTTTTCGGCCTTATCGGCCGCGACCAATCCCGGGATCTTGTCTCGCATATTTTGAGGCAACCTTCCTAGTTGCGCTAGTCTTGAATAATTTGGTGTACCTGCTGACATCGTTTTTTATATTGATATTATTTTTTTAATCAATATATATTAATTATTTAATAATTTATTTATCTTATCCTGTAAAGCCTTAATAATCATCTCTAAAAGGTTTTTAATCTGGGATGTTAGTTTGATATAGGTATCGTTAGGAATGTCTATCATAGTCATTGGATTGCTTACATAACCCTTCTCAATATACTCATAAGGTAAATATCCATATCCTTGTTGCCCCCACTCTGTTCCCCAGCTATTTATAAACTTGAACAGTCTTGTATTGTCATCCCAGCCTAATAATAGTATTCCGTGTCGCCAGTTTAACTGTTCCTTATAAGCAGGAAGTTCTATTTTAGCGTTTTTCCAGATCTCATTATTCCCCCACGCACAGACTACTGCCCCTGAACCATGATAAATAGCTTGTTTAAATAAATCTATACTCGTATTATCCCAAGTAAGATATTTCATAATCATATAATTCTTTCCAGTTTCTGCTTCTTCAAAGGTAATATCGTCTCGTTTTCTCATAAAGGACTCACTCGGTGGATCGCCTTGCTCGTAGCTTAGCGCATCTGCTTCTAAAACAATCCCCGAGTTCTGCATTCTATCCATATTGTCTTTAACATATGACCCCATCGGCTCTTGAAAACATTGTGAGTACAAATCTCTTGGGGAAAATTCTAACCACTTTCCGGTTTCTTTGAAATTTAATATCTGCGCGTAATATGAAGTAGCTTGTGATACACAGCTTCCACTGCCGTTTTGGTTTTTAATCTTCCCGCCATAAATTACTTCAAAATTGCTTGGCAGTTGTGGCGCTGTTGCTAATAACTCTAATCTGTAATCTTTTCTTTCAAGGGATTTTACTATTCCTCCCTTGCCGAATTGTTTTATATCCATAAGTTTGTATGGTTACATATGTTACCTCAAAAAATGTAGGGGCAGAGCTCACTCTCCGCAAAAGGCGGATGAAGATGCCCCTATTGCTACCGAGCCAGCTTGGGATAGGCTAGGTCTAGCCAAGCGTAGTTTCCGTTCCAAAAGTGTTGGACAAGAAACTCAATAATCTCATCTGGCGTTCGGTTTCCGAACAGGAGGTGATACTTGCGATGCAAGTCTTGGTCGGTCAGGGCGATGTTGCCCTTCTTGAATTCTCCTCCTCTACTACGAGGGACGATGTGGTGCCTGGACAGGCGTTGAAGCTTTCTTCTTCTCATCAGCAACCTTTCTGCCAAGTTCTTCTTGGCTATCAGCAGAAATCGTCTGACCACCATTACCATTTCGGTAATACCACACTTTGAATTCCTTGCCGATTCCGAGTGTGTAAGTCTCTGACCACACTTCTTGTGCCACGGTATTCTCCTTTATGTTAAGAGCAAATATGTGAGTAAGTGTTTTTGCAATTACTTGCAGATTTAACTGCTTCTCTGCCGACACGAGAATAATTGCCATAAGTAGGACTTTCAACCTGTGTTATTATCAGAATTAGTTCGGATTTTTACTAACTCCTATCCTTATTGTTGCAAGGATACTCAACCTACTCACAAAACTGCTCTTAACTATAATGTGCTAACCCTCAACTTTCTTCTTGGCAACAGGACGGCACTTAAAACAATCTTCCTCAACTGAAGTGCCCACGTTTATCTTTCCAGTATCACCGCAAATAATACACTTACCCTCTATTGAAAATTCTTCTTCCATATTAATTAAAATGAATTATAGCTTGATAAATCAGTGTTCCTACCACCCCTAAAACTCCTAATCCTACTGTAAGTAAAAACCATTTAACCACTGACTCTACCCACTTATCTGCCTTCTTGTCTAGGGACTCTTTAAGCAAGGCTACTATTTCTTCGTGTTGCTTACTGTTCAATCCAAAACCTTCGGATACTTTTTGTATTAAGTCTTCCATTTTAGTGCAATAAACTTCTATTTTAGTATTAAGCTCACCGACCATTTTAATTGTTTCAGGAGACGGCCCGTTGTGGCCTTCGGCTTTGCCTACCCTTCGTCCTGCTTCGTATGCATTTTCTAGTTCCATTTTATGGTTTTATTTCTTCTTGATTTGCTACTTCTGCTATGGTTTTTACACCTATGGCTTTGAGCCTGTTTATATTATTATCCGCCTTTTCAATCATCGCATCAAGTTTTCCTCTTTGAGTCACTAACATTTCTTTATGTCTAATTTGCTCATCAAGGTCGTATTTTATTGTCTTTGATTCTGAAATTGTTTCTTCTGCTGTTGTTTCGCTTGTTTTTGTTAACATATGTTTTTATTTAATTGTTTCTTGTCTTGAACCTAATGTGTCTCTTTCAAGGTGCATACCACATTGAGTTATGAATATGTTTCCTGAATACTCATTAGTTCCACCTCCGCCAGTTGAAGCTATACGTTTAATCCTGGCTTTAATTTGTGTGCCGACCTTGTATCCTGTTAAAGTTAAATCTCCCATATCCAAGTAGAAAGCCTGTAAAGCTGCACTACCCGTTGGAATAGTTAACTCCCCGGTTAACGCTGCTGGCTCTGTCCAATCGTCTAAAGTTGGTTGTGTACTATCTGCAAGAGCGAATTGTATTGAGAATTTTGCGTATTTATTAGAACCAGTTCCTTGTGCTCCTTTTAAGGTGATATGTAAGTGTGGATGCCCAGCTGTTCCTTCTACCCATTGATGCGGGACTTCAGCCGCAGGAGTGTCTATATAGTCATCTACTCCGAATCCATATTCATTAGTGTTAGCTGTAAATGTTTCCCAATCAGGATAATTGGCTGCAGGAACTTTAGCAGAAGAAATTGGGAATTGTAAATCTTCGTAAACTGAATTTTGTAATTCTATTGTTTTGTTCGCCCCGCAAGTTACATTAAGGTCAGAAGGAGCCACCAAAGAAGTATTTATATTCCCATTAGTTCCATCATAATCTACTGACATATCTTTTCCTGCACCAAAATACTCCTTTAAGCTATCAGAGAGTATAGATAAATGATTGTTGAATACAACATCGTGGGCCGCTGTAAATTCTCCGATGTGGTCTATCCCCAATACTCCAGCTGAAGTCAATGACATCTTATCTGTGTATCCGCCACCATTCAAATCCCAAGCCCATACCAATCTACCACTAGGTGGGTCTCCTGATACTGGTCTTTCGTCTATTCCCCAGTTTGAGGTATTTGATGCCCCTGCGCCATTTGTGTTCCACACTCTTCCACACCATCTTAAGCGTGGTGAATACTGAACAGGGACTAGGGCTGTAGCCGCTGTGTCGTTTCTTAAAGACAAGCCATTAGCAGACGTAGTAACTAATCCTGATTTTATTACTCCAACGTGGTTGTATAAATCTATCGGAACTATAATCCAGCTATCCCCAGCTACACCATTCTTTAGACGGAATATCTCTGCATTTGTTCCTGCCCCGTCATCAGCATACCACCTGAAGAATCTTCCGTCTTTATATTGGTAAAACTCAAGGTCATCAGAAGCATTAGAGTTTATAGTATTTATAACAGCATTGGTAGAATCCCATACTGACATTAAGTAAGAGTATTGCGAAGCTACGGTCTTGTGAAACGCCTGACCTCCTACAAGGTTCATTGTGTTGTTGTACCCTGCGTGGTTTATGTCAGCTGTCATTCCTACGTTTAATCGGGCCTGAGAAACACTTCCTATCCCTGAAGTAGCTTGTCCAATAAAAACCTTAGCTAATGTGCTAGTCCCTGCAGTGGTATCTACTACTAGGGTGTTATCAGCTACTCCGTTGTTTTCTACTAAAAGAGTTGTAGTTGAAGAACCATTAAGAGTTTCATTTACTCCAAATATACTTTTGAATCTATGTGTTATATCTCCCAAATCTACATCATTATCGGTGGTAGGTTTGAACACTCCATCTGATAAGTTCACCTGCAAAGCAGAACTTGCTGAAAAATCTATTCCACCAGTTGCTGCTGAAATGGATATTTTGCCACCAGCAGTTACTGTGCCGTCATTTTTAATTTGTAAAGTTGAGCCAGTCCATGTAATCCAACTATCTGCATCTGTCCCATAAAAAGTTTTAAGGTCATCACGCATCAATAAAGAATCGGAATACTCAAATCTATTAAGAGTATTCATCCAAGTAAACGTTCCAGTGTTCGTTACACCTATAAAGTTTACAGGCATATCCACTCCTGCTACTGTGTTGTTAAAGTCAAATCCATTTCCAGTTGCTACATCAGCCCCAAAATTAACTAGGTGATTACCACCAAGAGTTATCTTCCCTTGTATAGTGGCATCTCCATACAGTTGTAGATATCCTCCTGATGGGTCGCTTACATACCTTTGAAAAATGCTATCGGATGCACCGCTGTTTCTGTCTAACTGCATTGATATATCTGAATAGACAGCGATTACTTCGTAGTTAGTTATTCCATTATCAAGAGAGATATAACTTCCAGCTGATAGTTCTGTTGAAAAAAATGTACTAGTACCAGTGATAAGTCCTGTGCCGTCATCACTAAAAGTCCCGCTTCCTGTGAACATAGGACCGTTAATAAACATCTTTTGGGCAAAGACTGGTTTTCCAAATTGTCCTGTGTCAGAACTCCAAAGTCCACCATTTCTATTAACTACAAATATATTATTGGTTAAAACTGCATCATCTAACTGTAAAAAATTAGTTCCAGAATCCAATATTCCTTGTGTAGAATAATATGCAGCTGGGACAAGAGTTATAAGGGAGTTTGCACCAGATATCATCCCTTGATTTGCGGTTACCATTCCTCCGCTTAACAGAGAATTTGCATTATAAATAGCTTTTACAAAATCAGCGAAAAAATATATATCTCCAGTTATTAAAGCTGGTGATACTTGAAAATAACCTTGAGAAGCAAAATTGAATCCAACCGTAGTCTGGTCTGTCTCAATAACTTGCACAATATCTACTGTCTGACCAGTGTATGCTTTTACTGTAAGTTGGACAACGTCAGATGCACCTCCAAATGTCCCTGAGCCAGAAGCTCTTATATTTCCGCTATCATCCCAATAATTGTTTCCAGTCGCTGTCCCAACGGCGATAGGGTTTATTTTATTGTATAAAAATGATGCACTTCCATCTGTGGCAATAAATGCACTTAATTGAAAAGAATTGCCAGAATCATAAACTTCTAATGGATAGCTTAAACCCCCTATAACTCCCCATCCACCAGGACCAAAAGTTCCTACACCAGTGGTAGTAATATTCCCTGTCCCCATATTAAGGGAGTCGCCTGCAAAGTGAGGAGAGAGGGTGGTGAGGATTCTGCGCCAAAACAAATATCTTGTGTCTGAATCTACTTTAGTATAATAATTAGGCTTATCGGCCAACCAAATAGGATCTGATTCAACAGTTAACGGCAAATCAGTATTTGTAAAAGAACTGGGACTTGATTTTTGTATAAATTCGTTGACCCCGGAAACCCCAAGGGCTTCGAGCCCTTGGATTAATATCTCTTGAGCTGTGGTTAATTCCCCACCCTCTCCGACATATTCATAGTTTCCACGGAAATCTGCCATTAATTTATTTAAGCGTCTCTAAGGCTTGTTTTACTTTTTCTATTCCTTCGTCTAATTTTTTTTCTTTTTCTGACAACTCTTTTATCAGCTCCCGAGTCGCTTTTTCTTTTTCTTTAATTTCGCTTTTCGATTTTTCTAATCCTTCTAACTCTAAGCTGGCCGTTGCTATTTTATCGTTTAATATAGAAAGATTTCCGCTGGCAGTTTTTATTCCATCGTTAACCCCAACCAAAACTGCCTCAGCCTCAGAGATATTTTTTTCAACCCAACCTAGCTTTTCTTTGGCTAATTCTCTAGCGTTAACCAAATCTACTACCTGTTGTGCAGTTTGGTTTTTTGTTTCTTCAAATTTTTCGGCTTCTTCCCTGGCTTCGATCAAATATTGATTAGCTCTCTCAATTTTTTGCTCAAGCTCATCTGGTATACTTAATCCTTCTTTTGTTTTATTTTCTGCCATATTATTGTTATTTAATTATTAAGCTTGAGTATTTTTTTCAAACATAACTTCGACCCCTTCTCCGGAGATTGTAGCATCCAACCAAAGGTTCTCCGTGTTTTCAATTTGCAAACTGGCCGTTTCGTTAGACCTTAAAGAAAAACTTCCTCCAGAAGTGTTAAGAGCCTTTGCTGAACTGTCTGAAATATGGATGGCGCCGGTATTCGCATATTTTGCCTTAACTATTAGGCTTACTCCGTCAGCTATAGTTTTAGGAGCTACTATCTTCACTACGGCTCCAGCCGCTTCCGTAGTTAAATCTCCTGGGCCCCTTAAAGTAATTGTCCCAGCAGTCACCGTATCCACGACGTAAGTTCCGTCATTAGACACTGATCCTGAAACTGTGATTTGATCTCCGGGTTGGAACCCAGCTGTTAAAAACCCTGAAGCTGAATCTGTAATAGTATCAGCAGAAGCATCATTTTCATTGAAAGCTATTGTATCTGATCTTCTTTTCGCTGTTAATTTTTCTGGGGTTCCAGAACTCGTAACTGAAAATTGAAAAGTATAAGGTGTCGCTAAATTATTTATTCTTGTCATTTTTTTGATTTAAGCGATTAGTACCCCCTCCCTCGATTTGATGGTCCCGTAGAGGGCCGAGAGGGAGGGGATAATCGCTCAATAATTAATTATTATTGAACTATGCGGCAGTAGTAATTGTAATCCCACCATCGGCATCGCAAAATGCTTTTGCAAACCAATTTGTGCCATCACACCATACTATAACTGTATCTCCGGCCACTGCGGATCCAGAAACAAAGTTAATTGTGTCAGCTCCAGATGTCTCTGAATCAGCATCACCTCCTGTCGAAGAGTGTACTGTTCCTTTGATTATATTAGCTGCACTATTAGTTGTAATAGTGTAGTTAGCTCCAGATGGGGCAGCGGTACAAATAAATGTAAAGTGCAACCCGGCAGCTGGGGCAGGAAGAGCTGAATCAAACTCCGTAGCAGAATTTAAAAAGAACACACTTCCAGACTCTGCGGCTAGAATTGTATTTGTTTCAGTTACAACCTCAGTCAAATCTTTAAACAATACTGTGCTCAAAGATGTTGCTCCAGTAACTGTTAGCGTTTCATCAAACACCACGGCTCCAGCATCAACCTTGATGGCTTCTCCATCGGCGCCAGAGGCATTGATGTATAAGCAATAAGATCCAGCCGTTGGAGATCCTGTAGATGCGATAGAAACAATATGAGAAGTCGAGGAATGGGCTCCATTAGAAGTGATATCTACTAGATTTGCTCCAGCGGCTAAAGCACCGGTATGAGTTACATCTAATATACATCCTTCTCCAGAAGTTCCAGTTCCCGCTGAAGTTACTTGGATTGCTGATCCAGCCACGTTTGTTCCCATGGCTAAAAAGATAGCATTTCCGTCAGAAGCACCTGCGCTATAAGTAATATTAATTACATCAGAGTTAAGCACTCCGGTTTGTGAAATTAATATTACATGGTCGTCTGTACCTCCATCGGCACCGGTATTAACGATGTTGATTAAAGGAGCTGTTCTTGTCCCGGCAGCGTCAATTTGAATCGCGTTACCAGCCAAATTAGTTCCCATATCAACGTGTATCGCATCTCCAGTAGCTGCAGCCACAGAATAAACAATATCTAAAACATTACCGGTATAAATACCAGAAATATTGATATCGAATATTTGGCTGTTGCCTGTTGAGTCGTCGTCAATTTTGATTAAGTCATCAGTCCTGGATCCTGTTCCAGTCAAAACTATGGCTGAACCCGCTACTGCAGTACCCATCACGACACTAATAGCATCGCTAGTAGCTGCTGAAGCTGAGAAAGTGATATCGATAATATTTCCAGTGTATACACCAGTAATATTTATATCAAAGATATGGCTATTCCCAGTTGACGAGTCATCTATTTTGATAAGATCATCAGTCCTTGCTCCGGCTCCTACTAATACTATAGCTGAAGCGGCTAAGGCTGATGTCATATCTAAAACAACTGCGTCTCCAGTAGCTGCGGCCGAAAAAGTGATATCGATAATATTTCCAGTGTAAACACCAGAAACATCAATATCAATTAATGGATTAGCTCCTGCTCCGGTCATAGAAACATTAACATCCATTAATGTTCCTCCGGCACCAGCTCCTGCTGTTCCATCAAATGTTACTAAAATATCTGCAACCGTTCTGGCTCCAGCATGGTCAATTTGTATAGCCCTATACGCTACTCCAGCGTCAAGGTCTAAATGCAAAATGGCTCCAGCAGTAGCGGCGGCCGAAGTTGTTAAGGTCATTACGTATCCGGTAAAAACACCAGAAGCGTCAACCCTAATTATTCCGTCCACTGATCCTGTTTCTGAAGTTGCAACTTCTATTATACTGTCTGTCCTCGCTCCAGCACCAGTAATATTTAAAGCAGCACCGGCTACATTATCAGCCATTACTACGTTTAAAGCATTACCTGTGTCAGCTGCTGAATATGTAATATCAATTACATTTCCAGAACCAATGCCAGAGGTGTTGATGTCAAACACGTGACCAGACCCAGTATTTGAATCTGTTATTTCTGCAACGTCAACGTTCCCGTCTCCGTCGTTAGTAACAGCAATCATATTAGCTGTTCTAGTTGCTGCGCCTCCGTCTAAGAATAAGAACCTTCCTCCAACGGCTGCGTTCATATCAACGTTTAAGACATCGCCAGTTGTAGCAGCGTCTAATGATACTTCAAAGACATGACCAGACCATGTCGCTCCTGTAATAACAAAGGCAACATAGCTAGCTGATCCTGTGCAGTCTGTGTTGAACTCAACAAATGGTTGCGTTCTAACTCCAGACCCTTCAACGTGCAAAGCTGTCATGGCAACCGCGTTATCCATATTTAAGAAAAACACGTTGCCAGTGGCTGCTGCACTTGAAGCAAAGTCAAAAACGTCTCCCGTATAAACCCCTGTTAAATCAATATCAATAATGTCAGCGGATCCCGTTGATCCATCTTCAATATCGATCACAGGAGCTGTTCTAGCACCAGTACCACGAGAAACATACAAGACAGTCGTATCTAGACCGTTTGTGTTTCCCATAGTTGCAGACACAACAAAGCTAGCAGATGAACCAGAATATGTTTCTACATAATCTAAGGCCTTTGTGGCTCCAGATCCAGACTTATTAATATCAATTACAGAGTGGGCCCCAGTGGAGTCATCTGTAACTAATATGTCGGATCCTGTTCTAGCTCCTGTTTCTGCGTCGATAGTAATACCAGTAGCTCCGATTCCTGAACCCATGTCTAAATTCAACACAGATCCTGTAAAGGCAGCTGTGATATCAACATCGATCATATTACCAGAACCTGCCCCGGTCTTATTTAACTCGAGCATATTTAATGCTCCAGTTGTAGCGTCATTTACAACAATGGCGCCCTCGTCTAAGGTAATGGTTTTTCCACCCTCGTAGACTGCATTTAGGTCTCCGACAGATCCCGCAACAGACAATAAGAGATCATACTCTGTTGTCCCGTTCCAAAACTTCAAGCCACCAGCCCTTCTATATAGGACCATATCGCTTGAAGATGTCGGTGCATCGCGGTTGTCGTTGAACCTAATACCGGCTAAATCGCTACCTCTTTTTTGACGGATATCTAATCCGCCAATAGCTGTAGCTCTCCCCGAATCATAATTAGGCATTTTGTGAATTATCTGGCAGAAACTTCACCGGTAAGTTTGTTCCCATATAAGAACATATAAAGGGTAAAATTCCTGCCAAAAATTTAATTAATAATTCACTTCGTTTTATTTGACATTTCCGTTAAATTGTGGTGGCGGCGCTACCGACAATCCATTTGAAATCTAGGATGCCGTAGGCGTATGAAGCTGAAGATTTTACTCCCCAAACTTCTGTGTCAAAGTCTTCTCCCCCATTACCCGGTGTTCCCATGGTAAATGTAGGCATTTCAGAAAACTCAACAATCGCGTCCTTATGCTTTAGGTCAGCCAACATCCAATAATATCTTCCTGTTGATGTCGGAGCTCCTAAATTTGTGGTAGCTAAATAAGGCAATACAACGTGCCTGTATTTTCTAACATAAACGTTTACTGCGTTTTCTGCTGTATCTGGAGCTTGCTGAGATTTTAAGAACTCATTAACCACATTGATTATAGCTGGATCATCTCCAGTGATAATTGTATCTGGCTCAGGAACAACTTTTTGCTGGTTGTTGTTGATCATATTTCTGAACAACCTTTCTGCAGCTTCTAAGTTTGTCCTGTTGAAAGCTCCTGTTCCAACGTAGTTGTCTACGTTGTCAGAACCTCCAGTAATTGTATGGGAATCAGAGAAGATTTGTACACCATCACCAGTTGTACAACTTACAGTCTCTCCATCCATGTTTGTGTATGAAGATCCTTGTAGACCAAAGGTGAACAAGTGTGTTAAATCTAACTCTGTTCTTTTACCTGTAGCTTCTCCAACGCCGCGAACTACTTTTTCAATTTCGCGATATTTGTCGTATTTTCTCATTTCCCAGGTTACTTCATCCGTCAAACCAATTCTGGTTTTTGAAAGATTTAATGAGTAACCCTGTTTTGGATTTCCTTTTACATAGCCTCCACCCTCATTTTTTCTTCTGGCAAATCCGTATGAATCGATTTGCGAATATTCAGAAGTCAAATTTGGATTAGAGACTACGTCGTACAATGTCTGGGCTACTTTGGGCACTGAATCGTACCCTTCGCGCCAGGTGACCAAGGCATTTTTGACTAGGTCGTTGTACTCGGTAGTTAATATTGGGCTCATTTAATATTCTTCGTTTCTAGTTAATTAATTTTATTCAAGTGTAGCTGATTTCGATACAATTCTTCTTGCAAATTTTCCAACAACTAAAGTTGTAGAAATAACTTGTGTGACATAAAAGTCATCAGCTGATGAAGAACCAACGTTGACAGAAACTGTAGCTTCTACATAGTCGCAGTATTCTCCAACATCTGTCGCTCCTGCGCTTGTTGAACTAGCAGTAATAACATATTCTGTCTCGGCATTTCCAACTTCCACTGGGATGCGAGTTGTTGAAGCAAAGTCATCATCAGTTGCTGCTATTTCCTTTTTGCAAAGACCTAAGAACGGCCCGGCTACTGCTGGAGTATATGGGGCTAATCTTCCGTCTGTGTTCAAATAGACTGGTTCTCCAAAAGCTATTGCTGTTGAAGCTGCTTTTGGATAAAACTCTACATGAACCGGTCCATTTTTTCTATAAATTGATACGGCCATTTAATTTTTTGAAGCGATATCATTTCCAATCGCTAAAGCGATTAAGTAAAATATCATTCCAATATTACTTAATATTAATCACGTTGTCTTTTTTAGGATCAACCGCCGCGGCTTTTTTAGGATCAACGTGCATCCTTTGAGCCATTTCTTCTCCCTTTTCAGAGAGTTTGGGCGCCTGTCCTCCTCCATTCCTATCGCCAGCTCCGCCTCCCTGATGACCGATTTGCATCTGGCCTTCAAGAAATCCTTGTTGGCGCTTCCTTTCATTTTGTTGTTGCATATATTCATCTAGCTTTCCTGTTTTCCTTTTATGTTCCAAAAGAGCAGCGTCTAATCTATCAGTCAACTCCTCAACCGTTAACTCGTTGCCAGAAAGCTTTAACTCAGCCAAGACCGCTGTTTTTTCTTCTTCAGGCATATTCTTAAAAAATATACCCTGGGCGGTTCTTTGATTAGCCTCGCGTATTGTTTTCTTGGTCACCTCGCTAACTTTTGATTCATCAAACTGACCTTGATTATTCTGACTTTTCGCAGCTTCAGCCTTTATAGCTTCAGCCTTCTCATAAGCGGCCCACTTTTCAGCAGCCTCTTTATGGGTATTACCCATTTTCTTATAGTTTTCTAAATCAGAATTAATCTTATCTAGATCCGCTTTCTTTATAGTAACACTTTCCGCAGCAGCCTTGGCGGCTTCTTCTGCGGCCTTTATTTCTTCATCTGTTTGTGGCATAATTTTAACCCCTTATTTTAAACCGCTATGGGCGTACGGTCCATATGCTAACGAACAGCTCTGTAATGAGCTGCAACCCGGTGACGAGCGGATTGGAAAACGAAGTGGAAACCAACCCGTTGTCTCGTCAACGGATGGCAGTCCATTACAATTCTTCATTTAGCTTTATTTAATTATTAATGTACCTTCTACTTAACGGCTTCTGCGAATGCATTCATCAACTCTGCATACTCATCAATATTAGAAGTCCATAGTTTTCCACCGTTCTCTTTATTAAATATAGAATTAAGAGACTTCATAGACTCTTCGCTCAAAACTATGTCCACAACTTCTGAGCCGGCGCCCTTACTATAGGCTTTCCACTCATCGTTTATCTCAGAAATTTTACTATTTAAATCTTCCTCTTTAATTTCTTTAGATTCAAATTTTTCTTTCATATCTCCAACCTTTTTAGACATTTCTACATATTGATCAATGTGTTTTCTTAAGGATGGAATAATATCTGTGATTAACGCTTTTAGTTCTCCTGTAGCATACTCTTTAGAAGGAGTATTTTTCAAACTATTGTGTATTATAAATGCAAATATCCTTTTTAACTTTAACGTTTTTTCTACTGCCATATTCGTTTTATTTAATTAATTAATATTTTTTCTTTTTTTTCAACTTCTTTTGCTGTTTTTTTGTCAAAACCCTCTCACCTTTATGCAACTTGTAGATACCCGTTTTTTTAATTTTTCCTCCCTTTTTTAAACTTCCTTTTAATTTAAGGTTTTTTTCTGGATGGCCTTCTCTAATATTTTTATTCCATTCAGAATATTTACTTAAATTATCTCGGGCCCATTCCGGAGAAGAAATTTTGAGATTTCTGTTCATCTTTAAAACTTCTTTCATCGTTGGGAATTTTGGTATCTCTATTTTTTTTGCCATACTATTTTTTTATTTTTCTTTTTTTCGACCTTTTATTTTTCATCATTTTTGACATTCCGGCTTTAGACATTGCAATCGCAACCGCTTGTTTTTGTAGCCTGCCAGAGTGCATCAACTCTCTAATATTATCACTAACTGTTTTTTTGCTTTTACCCTTTTTAAGTGGAGACATTGTTATTATCGGCTTGTTTTTTTTCCGCTTCAGATTTTCTGAACTCAGCACACTTTCTCATTTCATCTGCCATATATAAAAGCTGTAATCTTCTCCCACACAAAAGCGCGTAATCCCAAGGGCCCTTACCAAAAGACATCTCCTTCATTATTTTCAAGTCTTCATAAGCAAGATAGCTTTCAAACCCCTTATTTTTAAAACTGTCGAATGCCCATTGTTCAAAAGCTTTTTTGTCTATGCTTTTATAATTAATTCTCAAAGAAGAATCTAGAAGCCTTATTAACAAACCTACAATTATTTTTTTTATCATCTTCGTTTTTTTTACTTTGTTTTTCGACCTTTAATTTTATGCATTATTCATATCCACCCCCGTCATGTCTGAAATTATCCCACCTCCGGCGGACGTTCCTCCTCCTGCGCCCTTAGCCTTTCCAGCCATTCCTTGCGCCAATTCTAAACCCTTTTCTTCTTCAAACCCCATGGTCTTAGGAAGTTCAAATCTGCCGGGGTCATCTCCATAAGCCTTGACCACATCAGTAAATAACAGTTCTTTATTCGAAGCAAAATACTCTGGGAAAAACTTCTGGAACATCGCTGTTTTTTCTAACACCAAGGTAATATTCAACGCCTGACTAGGCTGCCACATTGACTCAGGAATAATCTCAATGTCAAAACTAATTCTTTCCAACCTATCATATGGCATGATAATTTTTTCGTAAGGCTTGCCGGCGCTAAAATTTCTCTCCTCTTCTGCCTCCACATCCAACCTCAATGCTTTTTTATCTGTCATTTGTTCCCGAGACATCATCTGTATTCCTAGTGTCCCCTTGGTCCCGTTAGACAATTCTGTTTTTTCTATATTAAATAATCTTGGTTGTTCCTGTAATTTAACAGACTTATCTTCTCCTATAATCTCAACCATCTTCGGTTGCCCATAAGAAAGCAAAATATTTGGTATTCTCAATCTAACCTTTTGCAACCACAGGCTTTCCATAAACATTACAAAGACTCCTTTTAATTGCTTAGCCCTTTCGTCTGCCCCCAAGGCAGCGCGCGCGGTTACATATTTCTGCGCTGCTCCCTCCTGCATAGGATCAAGCGTTGTTAGGTCTAATCCATGAGAAATCAAATCAATCATCTTCACATCAGAATCTGTAATTCCTTTCAACTCCATTTGCTTCACCTGATTAATATCATCAACATATATTTTTGTATCTCCAGCGACTAACTCATCCTCTAAATCCATCATATCTTTATTCACCATACCAACCAACAGTGGTGGAACTAAAGATCTATACTGTTTATCTAAGGTAGAATTATATAGTGTGTTCAACACGTCGCCCTCTCCCATCGCAGAGTTAGGCAAAGAATTACCATAAAAAAATTCTCCTGTAGCAAACGGTTCGTATATAGACTTAGCAATCGGGTACATTTTCTTACCAAAATTTTTCCTGGTAATATCTATCCAAAGCATCGGGCCGTTGAATAATTCCACTCCATTAGCCACAATTCTATAAACATCCTTATACTTATTCATATACCTACAAACATAAAACCCTGTTCCTGAAGCACAGGCTTCCTTCCAAGTCTCATGGAAATAAGTATCTTTCTCTTCCGGTTTTATATCGGTTAGATTTTTTACAAACTTAGCATTAGGATATTTGCCATAATTAGCATCGAACCTTTCTCGGTCAGCATAATATGTTTCTAAAATTATTGACGGTTGCTCCTGAATGTTTCTTATATAAGGATTTTTAATTAATAATTCCATCAAAGAAACCTCATAATTACAGGGCTCTCCATAGGATGCTTTTTCAATAACTTCTTCTTCTACATCTCCTGAATACAAATCATAAGACTTAATTCTCTTTTTTACAAAAGTCTGTTTTTCAAACCCTTCGTAATCCAAAACAGTTCCTTTGCCGGCGCACGACCAGGCTAAAAAGAAAAGTTCCTCTTGTGGGTTCCCCTGGTTATATGAATGTCTAACCAAATCCTTCATCGTGTTTCCGGCAAAATGATCATACTGATCGTCTTCATTAACCGCCTTAAAATTCATCCCAGGAACATCTCTGGCTGTGGCAGCTAGTAAAGCTTTTGTTTTATTAGCATAAGCGCGTGTTGCGAAGTTCGCCTGCCAATCCTCTTTGCCTTGACTTTGCTTGTCCAAAACATAAGCATTAAGGCGCTTCTCGCTGTCGTCAATAAATTCCTGCAAAGTCCTATCATTAAACTGCACATATCTATCATCGCGCTTTCTCTTCATATCCGAACGCTCTGTATAAATAAATTTTATACGTTCTTTCTGCGCAGCGCTAGGGGTGTACTCTGGAATTTCATTTTCTTTATTGTCTTCTGAATATTCTACCATATTTATAATAAATTAAATTCTTTAGCCTGCTTCGTTGTTATTTCTTTAAACCTTATTAATTTATCAACCGCTTTAACTTTTTTAAACCACAGTGGATCTAGCATCCCGTGCTTAGCCTCTTCGTCGTTCACCAACCGGGGATCTATTTCTCCATAACTATCCAGAACAGCATCTCCATGTAAGGTCAAAATAGAAACTATTTCTCTCATATGAGTCAGAAGTTTTTTCTTGTCCAAATCTTTTCTTTTTTTATTCTCGTCGATCGGGAATGACAACCCAAAGCTGGTACTTTTATACGGGACGCAGGCCGTCATTACTGTAGGTTCGCCATCAAAATCTTCTTCCCAATAAAATATAGGTAAAACTTTTACTGTCATATTTTTTTAATATCCTCCCATACTCAACGAATAAGCCGACTTCTTTGATCTTTTTTTATGTTCTCTCTTCGATCTCCGCGCCTCAGTATCCCCGTGTTCTTTACGAGCAAATGTTAACATTAATCCGTCGGCCACGTTAGGAGACTCAATCCCCTGGGCCCGCATCTCGTCTTTACCCATTATTCTTAATCTGCCCTTACTGTCGGGCTTGTACTTCATCTTAGTCAACTCCCACCATCGATCGTCGCGGCTTAATCGGCCACCCTTCTTAATCCACTCTCTTAGTCTCCAATAAGCCTCTGCCCTAACGTTAGAAAATTTGCTCACATCTAACGCCGTCATCGAAACATTTATACCCTTCACGTGCTTGTTCTGGTAGTGTAGTGGGTCTACCGCTCCTCCACCAACGCCAATATCATCGATAAAAACTTCCTCAAACCTAACTTTATTCTCGTTCGCGAATAATAATGTCTGGGCCGCGATCTCTGTTAAATTATCCTGCTTCGACTCCGCTAA
>ERZ869929.73-NODE-73-length-49787-cov-10.125794_pt1 | contig 49787 bp, 69 predicted proteins | sample MGYA00579312_ERZ869929 | MGnify/ENA primary metagenome ERZ869929 (study PRJEB32216, sample SAMN09231818) | wastewater metagenome | place: USA: Maryland | collected 2016-08-09 | study: EMG produced TPA metagenomics assembly of the PRJNA472060 data set (Reclaimed... | reverse complement strand
CGCCGCCTGGAGCGCCGCCAGGAGCGCCGCCGAGAGCGCCGCCAAGAGCGCCGCCGCCGACACCCTCAAGCCCGTCGTGGCCACGTTGCAGGACCGCGCCGTCGCGCTGCTGCGGCGCATGGCGGCGGTGGGGCGGATCGCCGAGGTGAAGGAGGCGCCCCGTGTCGTCTGACCCCGTGCTGCGCGAGGCGGCGGAACGTGCCGCGTTTGAGGCGTGGGTCCTGCGCGACCTCCGCTGCGACGTCACATGGGAGCGCGGCGAAAACTACCCGTCGATGGCTCCGCTGGCGCAGTACGGAGACGGCAGCGACGACGACGAGGTGCGGGAGGCCCGCGACGCGCGCGGGCTGTACGACGAGTGGAGGGCGTGGCGTGCCCGCGCCGCGCTCGCCGCGCCCGTGTCGCCGGGTACGCGGTGTTGGGACGTGGACCTGTGCTGCGGCGACGACCTGTGCCGGTTCCAGAACGGCGAGCCGCTGCCTCGCGGCGTCTACTGCGCGAAGGACCCCGCGCCCCGACGCCTACTGCCCGATGTGCGCCGACATCAAGGCAGCGCTCGGCGGACAGCCGAAGGGCTGCCCTCAATGCGGCGGCACGGGAGACGCCGAGGCGTGGGCCGCTCGGATCAAGGGCGCCGCACCCCGCCCCACCCCCGCCCGCGACGGCGAGCGCGACGAGAAGGGGGGCGGGCGTGTCTAAGCGTTCCTTCCGCAAGTGCGCGATCTGCGGCACGGCGAGCCGCGAGAAGAATATGCGCGTCGGCCCGATGGGCTCGCTGTTCTGCGGCGACGAGTCGTCGTGCTGCGAGCGGGCACGCGCGCTGATGGGCGCCAACGAGACCCGCGAGCAGATCGACGAGGAACACCGTTGGGCCGAAGCCGCCCCGACACCCACCGACACCCGAAACCACGCCGGCACCGCCCCCAGCGGCGCCGCAACGCCCCCGTAGACGGAGAGCCCGATGCCCGTCCCCAAGAAGCGCAACAAGAACGGCACCTGGTCGCCCATCTACGGCCAGGCGTGGACCCACCCGAAGACCGAGCGCGCGTGCAAGACCGTCCAGGACGCCGGCCACAAGCCCAGGTACGCGCCGTTCCTCGTCCTCGGCTGGCTCCACCGCCTCAACATCTGGTGCCTCGCCAACAGCACCAGCGGCGTCGTCTCCGCCCTCACCGACGCGAAGCTCGCCGCCGTCGTCTGGCCCGAGGCCTTCGACGACGGCATCCCCCCGACCCGCGCAGGGCAGCTCGTCCGCGGCGCGCTGCGCCAGGGGGGATTCCTCGAGGACAGCCTCGAGGGCGAGCGCGTCCACGAGTTCCGGGCCTTCCACGCGCGCATCCTCTCCGACCGCGAACGCCACGTCGAAGGCGACGAATCCGACGACGCCAAGGGGCCACGCGACGGAGAGGATTCCGCGGAAGGCTCTGCGGAAGACTCTGCGGAGCGTTCCGCGGAAGGCTCTGCGGAGGACTCCGTAGAGGGCTCCGCCGCTATCGGATCGGATCGGATCGGATCTGATCTGAAGATCCCCCATAAGCCCCCTACCGGGGGCCGCAAACGCCGCCCCCCGGATCCCGTCGTCGAGGCCCTCCGGGACCGCATCGGCTGCTCGCCGGAGTGGGCCGCCAGCCAGGTTCGCGCCCTGCGGACCGACGGCTGGTCCGACCAGCGCATCCGCGACGCCATCGAGACCCACGGCGCCCCAGGCCTCGCCCCGTGGGCGTGGACCGAGCGCGTCATCGCCGCCAGCGGCAGCCGGCCCGCACCGCTCACGAAGCCGAACGGCGGGCTCACCGCCGCCGGCATCGCCGCCCTCGCAACCCAGCCCCTCACGCCCCTCCTGCCCGGATCGACCCCGTGACCCCCAACGACACCGCCGCCCTCCTCGCGCTCCTCAGCGCCACGTACCCAGGCCTCGTCGTGCTGCCCGAGACCCTCTCGGCATGGGCCCTCGCCCTCGGCGAGGCCGACACCGTGGAGGTCCGCGCCAGCGCCCTCCGGTTCATCCGAGGGCAGGTCCTCGGACGCAACCACGCCTTCCCGCCGAGCAGCGCGGAGATCCTCGCCGACGTCGCCGAGCAGCGCATCGCGCGCGGGCTCGCCGACGAGGCCCGCAAGCGCGCGACCCGCCTCGCGCTCGAGTCCGGCGAGCGCACCATGGCAGCCCAGGAGGCCGAGTTCGCCCGCGGGGTGATGGCCCAGACGGGCTACCGCGACTGGCTCGCGTACCTCGCCGACAAGCGCGCGGGCAAGCTCGCCGACCCCGCAGACGCCCCGCACCGAGCCTGGGACGCCCTGCGCAACCGCGTCGTGGACACCCGCAGGCGGCCCACCTCGGGCGACGAGAGGGCCGCGTAGCCATGACCCGAACCACACCGGGGGGTGCATGATGGTTGCGCGCTCGCGAGCCAGCCTCGCACGCACCTCACCGCGGGGCCTTGGGGGCGGTGTGTGCACGGCGCCGGCGTCGCTGCTGGCGCGGATCGTCGTGCTCGAGGGAGCGCGAGCGCGCCTGGCTCGTGACCTCGGGCTGCAACTCGTGACGGTGGTCGCGACGGCGGTGGGGGCCGCCGCGCACGTGGCCGTCGTGACGCCGCCGCCGCCGCCTCGCCCGAGGCCGCGCAAGCGCCGCTTCGAGCCGGTGCCCACGGCGTGGACCCGGATCCCGATCGAACCCCGTTTCAAGTGGAAGGACCTCTGATGAAGATCCTGCTGGTGGGCGTGTTCACGTACGGCTCGACCGACGTGTGGAAGAAGCTCGCGCTCGAGCGCCTCGGGCACCGCGTCGTGTGCTGCTCGTACCGCGAGCGCCCGGTCGAGGAGCACTTCGCGACTGGCGAGCCGTTCGACCTGGTGTTCGTGAGCAAGGGCGTGCCGCTGACGGCGGCCCAGTTCGCGCACCTCGCGACGCTCGGGAAGCACCGACTGCTGTGGTGGCCGGACCCCTTCGAGAACTGGAACGAGCACCTCACGGCGGCGCTGCGCACGGGCGACTGGCGCGTGAGCGCGACGAGCGAGGTCGTGCGGCGGAAGATCCGCGACGCGGTGTTCGCGGACGGCGCCGTGCTGCCGCGCGGCTACGCGCTGCACAACGTGCGCATCCTCGAGGGCTGCGACTGCGAGGGCCCGCGGCCCGAGTGGAGGCCGGCGAACGTCGAGCGGTCGCTCCTGCACTTCGGCTCGCTCACGCCGCGGCGCGTCGAGGTGATCGAGGCCGTGCGCGCGGCCAGTGTGCCTGTGCGCGTGCTCGAGCAGCCGGTCTTCGGCTCCGCGCTCCAGCGGCTCGTGCTCTCGCACGCCGCGGTGCTCGGGATCAACACAAGCCCGGACCTGTACAGCAACCGCGTGCAGACCGTGCTCGCGATGGGTGGGCTGCTCCTGCAGGAGGATGCGCCGGGCCTCCGCGAGGACCTGCCGATCATGACCCTGCGCGGGATCTCGGCTGCCTGGCGGACGACGGAGTTTCTCGTATCGCTCGCTCGGGACGCCGTCCTCGTCGCGGACGGTTGGCAGCGTCCAGGTGGCGACGCGGCCGAGGTCTTCGCGACGTACCGCTGGGAGCGCGTCATGGAGCGCGCCCTCGCCTTCGCGACGGGAGCCGACTGATGCGCCTGCTCTTTCCCCACGGCCTCGGCGACGTGATCCAGGCCCTGCCGGCGTTCGCCGCCCTCGCCCAGCAGCGCGGCGAGCAGCTCGAGGTCGGCGTCCTCGAGCGCATCCCCGCCGCGCGCGAGCTCCTCGAGGCCCAGCCCTACGTCGCGCGCGTCTTCGGCACCCGCGACCCCTGGCGCGACTTCGAGCCCCGCGACACGTGGAACGGCTACCGTATCGGCATGGCGGCCCTCGAGGCCGAGCACGGCGGCCAGCTCGTCTGGACGCGGCCGCCCCGAGATCCGCTCGACCCCGCCTGGTGCAAGGCCCTGCGCATCGCCCAGGAGCTCGGCGTCGAGTACGCGCCCGCGCCGCCGGCGCTCGGCGCCCTGTGGTTCGCCACCGACGCTGTGCGGGCCCGCGCGGAGATCGACCAGCGTGGGAAGCCGTCGTTCGTCGTCGTGCACGGGTCGGCCGGCAACCCGTCGAAGGACGTGGACGTCGAGCTGCTGCGCCAGATCGCGGCGCCGGCGAAGCCGTCCCCGTCGTTCGCGATCCCCGCCGGCGACGCGTCGCTCGCGTGGCACCTCGGGCTGCTCGACCGCGCGGCCGCGTTCGTCGGCGTGGACAGCGGGCCCGCGCACCTCGCGTCGTGCTGCCCGCAGACGCCCGTCACCTGGGTCTTCACCGAAACCCGCGTCGAGCAGGCCATCCCGCTCTGGCGCGACGTCCGCGTCGTGGTGCTCGGCCCGCGCGCGGACGAACTTCGACGGTCGTGGGACCGCTGGTCTCGCGCGAACCGTCACCTCGTCGAGTACAACGTCGCCATCGCAGAAGGAGTCCTACATGGCCGCCAAGCCTGACCCGAACACGAATCAGAAGCCCGATACGGGCGAGAACCGCAAGCCCGACATCCCGCCGCCGCCGCTCTGCTTCACGCTCGACGGCAAGCGGTACCCCGCGAGCGAGCGCCTGCTCAAGGCGTGCGAGGAGCTCGGCGCCGCGCTGCTCGAGGACGCGCGCAAGCACGACAAGGAGTACCCGAACGAGTGGGCCTGGTGCCGGCTGCGGCTCGGCGAGCTCACGCGGGACCCGGTCGTCTCGGTGACGTACGGCGGCGCGAAGGAGCGCCCGAACGACGGGCTCGCCGAGGTCGCGATCGTCGGGGCTCCGTGATGCGAGTGCTCGTCGGCATCGGCGAGGGCGTCGGCAACGTGGTGATGGGCCTGCCGCTCATCGACGCGCTGCTCGACGCCCGCCACGAGGTGTGGGCGCACCTGCGGCCCACACCTCCGGAGCTGGCGGGCGAGCTCGCGGCGATCATCTCCCGCGGCCGCGAGCGCCTGGTCGTCGCCGACGACGGGGACCTCGGCTTCGTCGAGTTCGACGCCGCGTGCCTCACGCACTGGTGGCTCACGCGGGGCCTGGCGCTGCCGCGCGCCCGCGAGACCTACGTCGGCGGCCCGCCCAGCGCCGACGTGCCGGAGATCCTCGCGAACCTCGACGCGGCGTCGGCGCTCGCGCCCGCCGGCGGCCCGACCGCCAGGCTCTACGCCGCGCCGCGCACGCTGCCCGGCGGCCTGCGCATCGGCATCCACCCCGGCTGCAAGCCGGAGCCCGAGTGGCGCGCGCGGAAGGTCTACCCGCGCTGGGCCGAGGTCACGCACCGGCTGAAGTACTTGGGCGCGCACGTCACGATCGTGGGTACCGCCGGCGATGTCGCGTACTGCGGCGAGCCGCACCAGGACCTGCGCGGCATGACGTCGCTGCCGCAACTCGTGGACGTGCTCTCGGGCCTCGACGTCGTGGTGTCGGGCGACTCCGGCGTGCACCATCTGGCGGTGGCGCTCGGCGTCCCGACGGTGGCGCTGTTCGGTGCGTCGAGCGTCACGAAGGCGGCGCACCCCGCCGCGGCGATCGCGCCGCGGGTGTTCGGCCCGTGCGACACGCCCGAGGCCTTCGCGGCGATCGACCCGCTCGCGGTCGCGACCGCGGCCGTCGAGGCCGCCGATCGGAGGGCCGCGGCGTGACGGCTCGTCGTCGCCAGCGCGGTAGCGATCGGCGACCGCCGAACCTCGCCGAGGGGAGCGGCGCGCGCGCGGCGGCGCAGGACGGGCGCCTGCTCGCGCGGACGCTCGAGGCGGTGACGCACGAGAAGGCGCAGTTCATCGCGTGGCTCAACGCGAACGAGCACACGCCCGAGAAGGCAGCCGAGCTGCTCGGGAGGCTGAAGGCGTGCCCCGACCCGCGGGTGCAGATGCGGGCGCTCGAGCTCGAGACGAAGATCCGGGGCTTCTTCGACGACCAGCCGCAGCGCGGCGGCGTGAACATCCAGATCAACATCGGCGTGCCGACGGTCCGCAAGCCGCCCGCGCGCGAGGTGCCGGCGGCCGCGCCGGCGACGGAGCCGAAGCCGTGATCGACCTGCGAAAGGCGAGCGACGCCGAGATCTCGGCCTTCTACGCGGCGGACCGCGATGAGCCCAAGCACGTGGCGGGGCGCAAGCGCGCGCCCCTGTTCCGCGAGTTCGCCGTGGCGGCCGCGGTGTCGCAGCTCGACTGCCGAACGGTCCTCGACGTCGGCTGCGGCGATGGGCACCTCGCGGGGCTCATGGCCACTTGTGGGCACGAGGTGGCGGTCGCCGACGTCATCGAGGCGAACGTCGTTGAGGCGCAGCGCCGGATCCGCAAGGCCGACCCCACTCAGGACCCTGACGGGTGGATGGGCCTCGTTGAGTCCCTGACGTTCGTCCGCGCGTTCGACGCCGTCACCTGCTGCGAGACCATCGAACACGTCCGCGACCCGCGCCGCGCCGTCGCGAACCTCGCGCGCGCTGCCCGCCGCCTGGTCGTCCTCACGACGCCCGTCGGCCACTGCTACGACGATCCGTCGCACCTGCACCACTGGGACGACGGGCAGGCGCTCGTCGACGCGCTCGGCGTGCAGGGTCTGTTCTCCGAAGTACTCGTCCATGAGATCCCGTCGCGCCTCGGCGACGAGGGCCTCGTGTTCATGCTCATGGGAATCCCGAAATGAGCCAGCACGTCACCGTCGAGAAGGCATGGGGTGCCGAACTCATCGTCGTCAACCGTCGCCTCACCCGGGGCGCGGGCTACTGCGGCAAGCGCATGACGCTTCGCGCGGGCTTCCGCTGCTCGCTGCACTGGCACCACCACAAGGACGAGGTGTTCTTCGTCGAGCGCGGCCGCATGCTCGTCGAGCTCTCGCAAGCCGGCATCGGGCACCTGGTCGCGCACGGGGTCATCCCCGAGTACGAGACCCGCGTCGTAGGGCCGGGCGAGTCGGTGCTTGTGCCGCCGGGCACGATCCACCGATTCACGGGCCTCGAGGACGTGGTGTTCTTCGAGTTCTCGTCGCCCGACGATCCCGCGGACTCGTTCCGGCTCGAGCCGTCGGGGGCGGCCCCGCAGGTGGTACGGTCCGAGGGCAGCCCATAGGAGCGCCCTAGCCGTGGCAGACGTCCAGATTTCCCGCTTCGTCCGCCCCGTGCTCACCGCGACCCTCGCGGCCGGCGCAACGGCCTCGCCCCTGCTGGACCTCCGCGGCTTGGATCGCGCGTCGATCCGGTTCCCGTCGAACTACGTTGGCGGGACGGCCACGTTCAAGGGCGCGGTGACGGCGGGCGCGACGCCCGTCCCGGTCTACAACCAGTCCGGAGCGCTCGTGTCGCTCCCCGCTGGATCGAGTCGCGCGGTGCAGCTGCCCGACGCCGTGCTCGTCGGTTTCTACGGCGTGAAGGTGATCGCGGCCACGAAGCAGACCACGACCGGCGGCGCTGCTCTGCTGGCGATCGCCGCGCAGGGCTGACACCGTGGCAATCCGGACGCGCGCATACTTCGCCGGGCTGGCCACGTTCACGCAGACGAACATGGCCGACCTGTTCGACAGCGTGCTGATGGACGAGGACATCAGCGCGTTCGGGCGGGGGCTGATCGACGACGCCGACGCGAGCGCAGCACGCACGACGCTCGGCCTCGGCACCGCGGCGACGGAGGCTTCTGGCGCGTTCGCGGCCGCGTCGCACACGCACGCGGCCACGGACATCACCAGCGGGGCGCTCGACGGCGACCGCCTCGCCGCGCCGACCTCCACGAAGCGCGGCGGCGTCAAGGCGACGGGCACACCGAGCGGGAAGTTCCTTCGCGACGACGACACGTGGGCCTCGCCTGCGGGCTCCGGCGACTTCATGGCCGACGGGTCGGTCCCCGCGACCGGCGACTTCGACATGGACGGCAACCAGGTGACGGGCCTGGGCGCGCCGAGCAACGCCGACGACGCGGCGACGAAGGATTACGTCGATACGGCGGTAGCCGGCGCGTCCGGTGCGCCGACGGGCGCGATGGTCATGTGGCCGCTCAACAGCAACCCGACGGGGTGGCTCGAGTGCAACGGGCAGTCGGTGTCGCGCGCGACCTACGCGGCGCTGTTCGCAGTGCTGGGCACGACGTACGGCGCGGTGGACGGGTCGCACTTCAACCTGCCCGACTTCACGAGCCTGTTCCCGCGCGGCGCGTCGGATCCGACGACGAGCCCCACCGGCGGCGCCGACACGCACGCTCACGGAGGAGCGACTGGGTCGAACACGACGGGCATCACCGGCGGCGTCGTCAACAACCAGACCCACGGCGCAGGCGCAGCGCCCACCGTCGGAGCGCAGTCGGTCACGCTCAACGACACGGGCCACACGCACTCGATCGCGAGCGGCGACAACGTCCCCGCGTACCGGAAGGTCCGCTTCATCATCAAGACCTGATGTCCCGATCGGTCACGGGACGCGACGCGCGTTCGAGCGGCGTGGAGAGCGCGCGGCAGCGTTCGACGCGACCCGCGGCGTGTGTAGACTCGCGCGCATGAGCAGCGACAGCGCTCCGCGCGTGGGCATCGTCGGCTACGGCGAGATCGGATCCGCGGTCGCGGCCCTCTTCCGGCGTCGTGGCCTGCCCGAGCCGATCGTGCACGACCCCGCGCTCGGGATGAAGTCCGCGGCCGCCGACGCCGACGTCGTGCACGTCTGCGTGCCCGGCCCCGCGGTGGAGGCCGTGGTCACCGGCCGCGAGACGCGGCTGTGGATCGTGCACTCGACCGTGCGCGTGGGCACGTGCCGCGCGATCGCGTCGCGCGTGCGCGGCCGCGTCGTGCACGCGCCGGTGCGCGGGGTCCACCCGAACCTCGTCGCAGGGCTCGAGGCGTTCACGATGCCCGTCGGCGGTCCGCGGGACGGCGTCGAGACCGCGGTCGAGCACCTCACGCAGCTCGGCGTGCGCGCGGTGCCGTTCGGTCCCTGGGAGAACACCGAGCTCGGGAAGTTGCTCTGCACGCTCCGGTACGGCATGGACATCCTGTTCATGCGCCACGCCGCCGAGCTCTGCGCGCAGTACGGCGCCGACTTCGAGCGCGTCTACACGGAGTGGACGAAGCAGTACTCGGACGGCTTCGAGATGCTCGGCCAGTGGTGGTTCCGCCGCGCCGTCCTCAAGCCGATGCCCGGCGCGATCGGCGGGCACTGCGTGGTCCCGAACGCGCGCCTCCTCGCCGCCGACTCCGAGCTCGCGCAGTTCGTGGCCGACGCCGGCGCCGAGCCGTGGACGCCGCCCGCGGGGCTGAAGGTGGCCCCGTGAGCGCGCGACCGCGACGTCACCGCGCCTGGCTCGGCTGGTCTGCCGCGCGGCTCGTCGAGCACCACCGAGATCTCGGCGGCGCCGCGCCGAGGCTGCAGTGGGTCTGGTGGGGCTGGGCGTCGTGGGCCTTCTGGCTGTCCGGGCCGTTCCCGGGCCCGCGGACGCCCGTCTACCGCTGGCGCCTGCGCGTGGGCCCGCTCGAGCTCCGCCGATGGGGGCCTTAGACGGCAGCGACGCCCTCGAGGTGAACCTCGACCCGCCCGGCGGGTACCTGCCCGGCCAGGAGGAGGCGCGCGCGCTGATCGAGGATCCCGCGGGCCCGCGGTGGGTGCTGCTCTCGGGCGGCCAAGGCGCGGGGAAGTCCTACTGGCTGACGTGGGAGGGCCTGCGCCTCCACTTCATGAACCTGCAGGCGGTGCTCGCCGACGGCGGCGCTCCGAGCGACGTGTGGGGCCTCGTGCTGGCGCCGACGCACGGCCTGCTCAAGAAGGGGCTCGGGCTCTCGCTCGAGCAGGCGCTCGCCGAGGCCGGGCTCTCGGGCCGCTACTCGTGGAACAAGCAGGACGGCATCCTGCGGTTCGACTTCGGCGGCGGGATGTACACGTTCACCGCCGAGCAGCCCGACCGCATCATCGCAGTCTCGGTCTCGTACGCGATCGTCGACGAGCCCGGCACGCCGAAGACCGGCGACGCGCTCTTCCGCATCCCAGGCCGGCTGCGAGGGAAGGGCCCGTTCAAGAAGATCGGGATGGCGGGCACGCCCGAGGACATCGTCTCGCGCCAGTGGTTCTACGAGTTCCTCGCGAGCCCCGAGGCGCAGGCGAAGTACGGGTTCGGCGGCGAGAACTCCCGCCGGGTGGTCTTCGCGTCCACGCGCGACAACGTCTTCATCGAGGGACTCGACGAGTACCTGCGCGGGCAGGAGTCGGTGCTCACGAAGGCGCAGCGCCTCGCCTACATCGAAGGCCTGTTCGTGGCCTTCAACGTGGGGCGCGTCTACTCGGCCTTCATCGACAGGCCCGTGGACAACGGCGGCCACAAGATCCCCGCGGGCCACGACCATATGAACCCGCCCGGCGCGGGGAACCCGCTGCTGTTGTCGCTCGACTTCAACGTGGACCCGATGTGCGGCGTCGTGGCGGCGCCCCTGATCCGCGACGGCGTCGAGGTGGGCATCCGGGTGCTCGACGAGATCCGGATCCCGAAGAGCGGCGCCGAGGACGGCGAGACCCCGATCGGGCGCTGGTGCCGCGAGGCGCTGACGCGGTGGGTCAGCGCGTGGCCGGGGCCCGTGCACGTGTACGGCGACGCGACGGCCGAGCGCGCGAACGTCGCCGCGTCTCGCACGGGCTGGGAGCTCGTGCACGAGCACCTCCGGCCGGTCGTCCAGGCCAAGGGCCTCGACTACATGATCTGCGTCGCCGGCGCCAACCCGCGCGAGATCGACCGCGTGAACACCGTCAACGCCGCCTTCGAGCGCAGCGAGATCCTCGTCGCCGACACGTGCCCCTGGCTGCGCCGCGACCTCAACCTGGTCGGCTTCAAGGAAGGCACGACGCAGATCGACAAGACCGACCCGTCGCTCACGCACCTCTCCGACGCGCTGGGGTACCTCGTCGTCCAGCGCAAGGGCCTCGTCGCGGCGCGCACGACGGGCCCGCTGCCGCGGATCAGCATGCGCCAGGCGCAGCCGCTCCGCGAGAGGTACGACTGGGGGGCGCCGTAGGGGGCTACGATCCGGGACGACGCCTAGGAGCCGCCCTAAGTGAACGTGAGTCGCCCTTCTCTCGTCCCGCCGATGCCGGGCGTGATCACGAAGGACTCGCCGTCGCCGCTCGAGTCGTTCTACCGCTCGCGGTACCCGCACCAGCACCCGATCCCGTACGACCACCTGACCGTCCGCAAGAGCCTTCAGCTCTTCGACGCGATGATGGGCGACGAGACCGTGGTGTACGCGCACCGGCTGAAGATCGTGTCGCGCCTCTCGTCGGGCTGGTCGCTGGTCCCGACGCAGGACAAGGAGGGCAACCCGCTGCCCGGCGCCGAGGTGGTCATGGACCACATCCAGGCGCAGATCGAGCAGTGGGACCGCTTCGACGAGTTCCTCGAGCAGATGCTCGACGCGATGCGCCAGGGCTTCAAGCTCGGCGAGATCGTGACGAAGGACGGGAAGGTCGACGGGCGCAACTGCTGGGCGATCGACGACGTGCTCGTCCGCAACAGCCGCTTCTTCGCGTTCGACGTCGACCCGAGCGGCCGCCTGCGCCGGGACGGCATCCTCGAGTACATCGACCAGAACCCCGACGGCGGGGGCTTCCAGGCCTACTGGAACCCACAGAGCGTCTCGCGCCACGACCCGGCGAAGTTCGTTCGGTGGAGCTACGCGCCCCTCGACTCGAACGCCCACTCGCTGTACGGCCGCTCGGACTTCCTCACGCCGTACCGGGCCTACTTCCTCAAGGACGTGAACTGGAAGGGCTGGGGCGAGACGCTCGACTCGTTCCGCAGCCCGATCCCCATCGCGATCGCGCGCAAGGGGCTGACCCAGCCGCAGCGCGACGACTTCCTCGCCCAGCTCGTGCGCGGCGCGCAGGTGCGAGGGCTCGTGATCCCCGAGGAGTACGTTCCGGACGGGATGGACCCCGAGAAGGCAGTCCGGTTCCACGAGGTCGAGGGGAAGGCCGACCAGTTCGCGACGCAGGCCGAGTACCTCGACAAGTGCATCCTGCGCGGCCTGCTCGTGGGGCAGCTCGTCGCGGAGTCGGGCAGCGAGGGGCGCGGCTCGTTCGCGCTCGGCAAGCAGCACACGCAGATCTTCCTGAAGATCATGGACCACATCGGCAAGAGCTTCGGCCGCGCGATCGGCGACACGCTCTTCAAGCCGTTGCTGCGGTGGAACCTCGGCGAGGACGCCGTCGCGCTCTGCCCGCACCTCCGGTTCAACGCCGCCGGCGACTCCGAGACCGCCGAGCGCGCGATGATCGTGAAGACGCTGCTCGACGCCGGCGCGATCGACCCGCGCGAGCCGTGGATCCGCGAGTACGTGGGCAACCTGCCGAAGCTCGACGAGGACCTCGCCGACGAGATGGAGGCCGAGCGCCAGGCCCGGCTCGAGGCCGAGACGCGGCCGCCGCCCGCGGCCGGAGGGCCCCCGAAGGGAAAAGCCCAGAGCCTCGCGGCGGGCGACGGTAGCCCGGCCGACGAGGCGGACCTCGGCGGGGAGCCGTGGCGCACCCCGGAGCCGGAGGAGGCCCACCTCGACGACACGGGCATCGAGGCGCTCTTCGATGCGTTCGTGGGCCGCGCCGAGGCCGAGATTGGCGCCGAGTGGCGGCGCGTCATCGACGGCGCCGGCGGCGTGAAGGCCCAGGCCCGGGTCTCCGTGGCCCACCCCGAGGCGTCCGACGAGGTCCTCGTGGACGGCGCGCGCCTCGTCGCCGCGGCCCGCCGCGCCGCCGTGGGGGCGATGGTCTACGGCGCCGTGGACGCCCACCTGCACCTGAACATGCGCCTGGGCGACGCCGGCCTCGAGCAGCTCGCGGCCATCGAGCAGACGGTGGGGGAGCCGGCCGACGGCGTCGTGGAGCTCGGGCCGAAGACCGTCGTGACGATCGACCTCGACGAGTTCGCGTGCGAGCAGGGCGTCGACCTCGAGGGCCGGATCGCGGAGCTCTCGAAGCGGATCCGGGTCTCGAAGGCCGAGATCCGCCGCGTCGCGGACCTGCGCCTGCAGCAGGTGACCGGCGAGATCCAGACGCAGATCGAGCGCCTGCGCGAGGAGGCGCGCGCGGCGATCCGGCGTGCCAGGTCGACGAAGAGCAAGGCCGAGCTCCGCAAGGCGTTCCGCACGATCGACCGGAAGTGGTCCGGCGTCGAGCGTGCGCTGGGCGACGAGCAGTCGGCGTTGATGAAGACGCTCACGAGCGCCGCGAACAACGAGGGGAGGCTGCGCGTCTACCGTGCGGCGCCGGCGGGCACGATCGTGGGGCTGATGTACTCGGCGATCCGCGACGACCGCACCACGCCGTTCTGCCGCGCGTGGGACAAGTTCCGCGCGCCGCTCGAGGACGAGATCTGGAACCGCGTCACGCCGCCGAACCACTGGCACTGCCGCTCGAAGCTGGTGCCGATCCTCGCCGGCGAGATGACCGAAGCGCAGCTGCGGCGCGCGAGCCGGAAGCGGCCGATGATCGAGCCCGCGAAGGGCTTCAAGCGGTCGAAGTTCAGGCCGACGGTGAAGCGCCGCTGATCCGAGGATCTTCTGCTCACCCCGCGCCGTGGTATGGCGAGGGAGTGAGCCCTAGGACGCCCCTAACGCCCGACGCACGCAACGCGAGCAAGCGATTCCGCTTCAACGCTCGGCGCGCCGAGCTGCTGCGTTCGGGCTGGATATACTTCCCCGAGACGACGCTCTTCGTCGAGAAGGTGTCGGTCCAGATCGCGAAGTGGAGCCCGACGGGGAAGCCGCGGTTCCTGCCGAACTGCCGGCGCGTGTACGAGCGCGAGGTGTTCGACGTGCCCGAGCCCGTGTGGCGGCACTTCCTCGAGGGCCACCCGCTGGCGATCACCGCCGTGGACGCGACGTTCAAGGCGCCGCCGAAGGACGGCGGGCTCGTCGCTCCGGACGCGTTCGCCGTCCACGACGAGGAGCCGGTGAAGGCGAGGTACGTCGGATGAGCACCGGGCTCCCCGCCGCCGCCGCGCCGGTCATCCCGATCGACGTCTCGTTCTTCCCGCCCGCGGACGGGCGCGCCGGGCTCTGGCGCGTGCTGCACGCCGACGGGACGCAGCTCTTCGAGTCGCCCATCGAGTCCGAGGCCCGCGGCCGGCTCGACACGCTCAAGGACATGGCCAGGGTGCGTATGTCGGCCGGCCACCAGGTGACCGGAAAGGACATGCTCGTCCTGTTCCCGCCGGCCGCGCCGGCGTCGTTGCTGCTCGGGGCCCTGAGCTCCGAGGAGCTGCAGCGCGAGGACGTCCTCGACCCCGTGTCGAAGACGTGGACCATGCGAAACGTGGAGGTGTTCCGCTCCGGCGTCGCGCTCAAGCGCATCGACGGAGAGTGGAAGCAGCTCTCGTTCACGGCCGACGACGTGAAGGATCTCGTCGAGGCGTTCGCGGCTCTGGGGTGGACCCCGCCGGTGAAGGTGACGCACGCGACCGAGCAGCCCATCGTGCTCGAGCAGCTGCCGTCCCTCGCGCGCGCGGTCGCCCTGCGGGCGGCGAAGGTCAAGGCGCCGGACTCCAAGGTGGAGCTCGGGGCCTTCGCAGACCTGGAGAAGGTCCCCGATGCCCTCTACGGGGCGATCCGGTCGGGCAAGCTGTTCCAGCGAAGCATCGAGTTCTGGCGCAACAGGATCCCGCGTCCGTCCGGCGGCACCTTCCCGATGGTGCTCAAGGCCGTGGCGCTCCTGGGCGACGAGCTCCCTGCGGTGCGTGGCATGGCCCCGATCGACGTCGCGCCGGCGAAGTTCAGCGTCGAGGAGCCCTTCGAGTCCGTCACCCTCACCCTCACGCAGGAGAAGAAGCCCCCCATGGACCCCGCCAAGAAGGGCGAGGCCGAGACCGTGATCCAGCTGTCGGTCGCCGACTACGAGAAGCTCAAGCAGACCGCCGATACCGCCAGCCAGGAGGCCACGCGCCTCAAGGCCGAGCAGGAGGCGTCCGCGAAGCGCATCGCGAAGCTCGAGGCAGACCGCCGCATCGAGGGCGCGACGAGCACCACCGCTCGTCTCACGTCCTCGGGCAAGATCACCCCGGCCCAGCAGCCGCTCGTGCTCGAGCTCCTCAAGAGCCTCGACGACGACACGAAGGACGCGGTCACCGTGACCCTGTCCACCAAGGACGGCGAGAAGACCGCGAAGCACACGCTCCGCGGCGCCTTCGTCGCGTTCCTCGAGACCCTGTCGGCCAACCCCGCCGCGCCGAAGGCCGGCGTGCGGACGGCCGGTGACCACAACCCGGGCACGGGCGTCGAGGGCGGCTTCGCGTCGCTGTCGGCCGCCGACCGCTCGGCGGCCGTCGCGAAGCTCGGCGAGAAGTACCTCGCCGACGCCGAGGCCGCCAAGAAGCCCATCACGCAGCTCGCGGCGTACGAGAAGGCCCGCAAGGACCTGAGCTCGGGCGCCGCGCTGCTCACCGAGGAGGTGATCCGTGGCTGACCGCCTCATCACCGGCGTCTGCGGGACCTCCGGTCTCGCTCTGACGGCCCACGGCCCCGTGCGGCTCTACATCACGGGCTCGCTCCAGCGTCCCGTCGTCCGTGCGACGGGCGGCGAGGACTCCAAGGTCATCGGGTTCTCGAAGCGGGGCGTGGCCACGGCGGGCATCGCCGCGGGCATCCTCGCCGGGTACTTCGACGAGGACCTCGTGAACGTGTCCACGACCGTCGCGGTCGGGCAGAAGCTCAAGGTCAAGGACCGCGCGACCCTCGCGCCGGTCGGGACGACGGCCGGGCTCCGGTTCGTCGCCATCGCCACCAAGGCGCGAACGAACGCCGGCTCCACGTGGGTCGCGTTCGTTCCCCAGGGGATCGTCTGATGAACAACCACATCATCCTCGCTGTCCTCGCCGTGGTCGGCGTGCTGCTCTCGATGCGCGCCGGCGTGGGCGAGTCCTTCAACCCCGCGTCCGGGCACGTCAACCAGGCTCTCACGAACCTGGTGATGAAGCACCCGACGGCGCAGAACTTCATCGCCGACCAGATCTGCAACGTGGTCCCGGTGAACCACGAGTCCGACTTCTACTGGTTCCTCGACAACCCCGCCCTGCTGGACCACAGCAACCGGACCCTGAAGGGGCCCGGGGGCGAGAGCTCGAAGATCGAGCTGAACTGGCACCAGGACTCGTACCGCTGCGACGAGCACGCCCTGCACGACGACCTCCCGCACCGGACGCGCGACAACGCGGACAACCAGCTGCAGCTCGAGACCGAGCACGTGGCTGCGGTCCGTGACGGCGTGCAGCAGGCCAAGGAGATCCGCGCGGCGGCCACGCTCTTCTCCGCGACGTTCATGACGAACAACGCCGACACGGCGGCCCGCTGGGACGACGCCACGCCCGCGAACATCAAGATCTGGAACGACGTCCTCGACGCCCAGTACAAGGTCGCGAAGTTCGGCGGTGCGCAGGCGACGCACGTGGCCATGGGGCTCACGACGTGGAAGAACGTCGCGAAGTACCTGATGGCCCAGGCCGGAACCTCGGGCGGCGTCCGCTGGGGTGGGCTCTCCGAGCTCCTGAAGGAGAACCCGTACGCGATGCCGACGGAGTTCTGCGGCATGAAGCTGCTCGTGGGCACCGCGATGAAGTCCACGGCCGACCGGCCGGCGAACGTCTCGCGCGCGGCCTCCGGCGGCAACATCGACGACATCTGGTCCGACAACTGCCTCGTGTTCCACAAGGGCGCGCCGGGCATCAAGTCGATCCAGCTCTGCAGCCGGTTCATGAAGACGGGCTGGCCGCGTGTCCGCCAGGGCACGTACTCCGACACCCGCGCCTCGGACTGGTACGAGTACGCCGAGAACGAGTCCGGCGTGAAGGTGGTCGCGCCCTCGTGCGGCTTCCTCATCAAGAACACCGAGACGTAGACCGCCTCGTCGTGACGACCCTCGGGGCGGCGGGCTTCGTGCTCGTCGCCCCGTTTCCATGGAGGAGCACGTGACCGAACGCAAGCTCGACTTCAACCAGCTCGAGGCCCGCGGGCTGTTCCTCGTCCAGGACAACGTCCTGAAGGCCGCGGCGGCCGCGGCGCAGTCCGCCAAGATCCTCGAGTCGGCAGAGGCCGAGGCGGCGCAGCTGCTCGCCGGCCGCGTCCCCGCCGGGGTCACGATCCGGCAGCTGCGCATCGACCAGGCCACGAGCGGCGTGTTCGCGCCCGAGACGCCGCCGGCGCCGCCGACGGCCCCGTAGGAGCGCCACCGTGGCCTTCCGGACCTACCGCAGCCTCGCCACGAACTCGCGCTTCCTGCGCGGCGTCGCGTTCGACTCCGGGCAGTCGAACCTGCAGAAGGAGGACCGCCAGGAGGCCGAGGACCAGGCCGCGACGGAGATCGACACGGCGCTCGGGAAGTCCTTCGCGACGGGTGCCAGCACCCCGCCGCTGATCCGAGTGCTCGGCGACCTGATCGGATCCGCGATCGTCCTCGAGTACATCGCCCTGGGGGGCAACTTCGGGGGCCAGGAGGCCGAGGGCGCGAAGAAGCCCGAGTGGCTGCGCGGCAAGGCCATGAAGATCATCGAGGACCTCCGCGCGCACACGATCGGGATCCAGAACGCCGACGGCAGCTGGGACCCCGCGTACCCGCAGCCGTCCGTCCTGCCGCTCATCAGCGTCGGGGGGGCGAAGAACCTCACGATCGACGCCGGGCTCACGTGGGGCCAGATGGCCCAGGGGCAGATGACCGACGACGAGAAGCTCGCGCTCGACCCGACGCGCGGCCGCCGCGCCAACGACCTCGAGGCGGCGCTCGCGGGCGCCTACGGGCTCTGACCATGGCCGGGCGCGCCACGGTCCGCGGGGCCCGCGAGATCCGCGCGCAGGCGCGCGCCGCGGCCGCCGAGGTCGAGCTCGGGCAGACCGTGGTGCTGCGCGACCTCGCCGACCTGTTCCGGCAGGGCGAGCGGCAGATCTTCCGCACCTACGGCTCGGCGATCAACGCCCGCTGGGCGCCCCTGAAGGCGTCGACCGCGAAGTCGCGCGCGCGCCTCGCGTCCCGCTTCGGTCTCCAGATCGGGCCTCGCGACCCTCGCCTGGTCCTCTTCGGCGACCTGCGCGCGGCGCTGACCGAGGAGGGCGGCGCGCACCATGTGCGCATCGAGCGTCGCCGCGTCCGCGTCGAGGTCGACCAGGCGAGGATCAACCGCCACGACCGCCGGCGGGGCCTCGGCATGACGCTCACGAAGCGCGGCACGCGCCGCAAGGTCCGCGGCGGGTCCGGCTACCCCGACAACATCATCGACCTCCACGAGGAGGGGCAGGGCAACGTGCCCCCGCGGAAGATCATCGGGATCCCGCCGTCGGTGAAGGCACGCATGGACGCCCGGGCTAAGAAGTGGTTCGACAGCCTCGCGCGCCAGCTCGTGGGAAGGGGGCGCTGATGCCGTTCGTCTCCACCGAGCAGGTCCTCGAGCAGGTCCGGCAGATCCTCGAGGAGCGGTTCGACAAGCGCCGCAAGGAGCTCTCGAACGGGCCCGAGCTCGTGGCGCCCGTGCGGAAGTGGGTGCTCGACGAGTTCGACTTCCCGTCCGGCGCGGACCGCGGCGACTTCCCGAAGGGCATCGTCGCGCTCGACGACGCGGGCCGCACGTCCCAGCGGCGCGAGCAGGACACCGGCGAGACAGCGACGATCGCGATCGTGGTCCGGGTGTTCTTCTCGGTCACCGGCTCGAAGGCGAGCCTCGAGCGCGAGGCGATCCGCTACGGGGACGGTATCTACTACACCCTGATGCGCGAGGCCCTAGTCAAGCGCCCTAAGGACGGAACGGTGCTCCCCGGCCTGTTCCGGATCTGGCCCGACACCATGCGGGTCGGCTCTCCTGCGTCGCAGGACCTGATGGGCGCCGAGGTCCGAGCCACCGTCACCGTCGATTCCAGCTTCCAGGCCGCCGTCTGAAGGAGCCACCATGGCGAACCAGGCTTTCCGCGACGTCAACACCGTCATCCTCGCCGGCGTCGCCATGCAGGGCGTGCAGCGCGTCTCGCTCGCGAACGAGGGCGCGGTCATCAACTTCAACTCCGACGCCGGCGCCTACCGCCAGGACGTGGGGCTCACGAAGCAGGTCGCCTCGGTCGACATCGAGCGGCTCTCGTCCGACAAGCTGCGCGATCTGGTCTCCGCGGTCTTCACCTCCGGCTCGACGGGCTCGGTGACGTTCGGCCGCGTGCAGCGCGCGCGGATCTCGGAGCGCGGCACGGTGCTCCGCGACAGCGGCGACGCCGACGCGTGGATCCGCTACGTCGGCGTCACCGACATCGGCGGCGACTGCGAGGTGAACTTCCGCGACCTGGCCCAGGCGAAGTCGGCCCTCCTCGCCAAGGGCCGCAAGGGCACGCTGACGATCACCGTCCCGAAGCCTCGCACGGGCTTCGGGCTGCCCGCGCAGACCGCGACGGAGACCCACAAGGTCACGTGCATGGTCGCCCAGCACGAGGTCAGCGCCGCGCACGGCGAGCTCAACGACGGCCGGACGCGCTTCGAGATGTACGGATCGTCCGACCCGTGGACGGCGTCCGGCGCGACCGGCGGCAAGGCCCTCAAGCCCGTCTCCGTCGGCTCGCGCGGCTCGGCGAAGTGGACCGCCCCGGCGGCCGACGCCGGCGCCGGCGAGGCCACGACGGTCACCGGCGGCATCGTCACCGAGATCGAGGTCACCCTCGAGCACGGCAACTACGCCCGCGCCACGTACAAGCTCGAGGCCGGTTCGAACGACGGCCAGACCAGCCCGGTGTCCTGATGCAGGCTCCCGACGACGCCGACGACCCGAAGCCGCCGCCCCTCCCCAAGGAGGGGGAGCGCCGGATCGTCGAGGACGCCGACGCCCGGGGGATCCAGGTCGTCCTGCAGGGGGGGGAGACCTGGTACGTGTCCCCGCTCCCGCTCTCCCCCCGGGGGCTGCGGTTGGCGGGCCTCATGGAGCAGCTCGAAGCGAAGGAAGTCGCTCTCTCGGCGGCCCAGCGGACCGTCTCCCTGCTCGCGGCGCGGCTCGACGAGGCGAAGGACGAGTCCGAGGTCGCCGAGGCCGAGAAGCGGCTGCTGGGGGCCGTGGCGGCCCGCACGAAGGTCGCCGACGAGATCTCCACCACGCATCGCGAGATCGCCTTCCACGCCCTCCGCTCGACCTACCGGCTGACGCGCGAGGAGGCCGGGGCCCTGGTCACGCAGCGGCGCTGGCCGGACATCCTCGCCGCGCTCAACGGCCGCGACACCGAGCGGTCCCAGCAGGAGGCGGCGATCGAGCTCTTCCAGCGGATGCACGCCCTCACGAAGCGCGCGGAGGGCGAGGGTGGCCCTTTCGCGCCAGCCTCACCGAGTTCGTCCGGTGGGGCCGGTCCTGCCTGATCGCGCATGGAATCGACCCGGACGACAAGACCGTGCGAGACCTCGAGGACATCCTCCCGCACCTCGCGCACGCGAACGCCGTGCAGGGCGGCGCCATGCTCTTCGCCGGCGACCGCGTCGCGCCGCTGCTCCTGGTCGAGGAGTTCGTCGAGCCGCGGCGCCGTTTCTGCGGGCGGATCAACCCGGCGGTGAGGGTCTCGCCGGCGCCCCGCGGGGGACGGCGCCACGCCGGGAACAGCGCCGAGGCCATCCGGGCCATCAAGGCCTCGATGGGGGTGAAGCCGAACCCCACGACGGACCCCGTCGATAAGTGGAGCCAGCGCCGATGAAGCTGCTCTACGAAGCCGACCTCGACACGCGGGGCTTCCTGAAGGGGGTCCGCCAGATCGAGGGCTACACGGACCGGGCCGTCACGTCGGCGAACCGGCTGCAGATGGCCTTCAGGCACTTCGAGCGCGGCAACCTCGGCCGCGGCTTCGAGCACCTGGGCGGCGCGATCGGGCAGACGGCCAGCCGGATGCGGGACCTCGGCGCCCACGCCTTCGAGGCGGGCCGCAAGATCACGAACGCGCTGCAGGGCGGCCTTTCGATCCTAACGCGCTACGTCGCCATCGGCGGGCTCGTGACCACCGTGCTCGGCGGCGTCGCGACGAAGCTCACGGTGCTCGACTCGGCGAAGTTCGACAGCACCATCGGCCGGGCCGCGCTGCAGGCCGGCGCCGGGCCGGAGGGCCGCGCGCGCATGGCGGCCGCCGCGCGCGACATCGGCACCGAGACGCCGTTCGGGCCGCAGGCGGTCGCGAACACGATGAAGTCGGGCGCCCAGCGCGGCTGGGACGTCGACCAGATCCTGCGGATGACCGACGCGGTGAAGAGGCTCGCCGTCGTCGCGGACATGGACCTCGAGCAGGCTGGCGAGGTCCTCTCGCAGGTGATGTTCCAGTTCGACGTCCCGATGGAGAAGGCCACCGAGACCGCCCTCAAGCTCGCGAACGCGACCGTCGCCACGTCGCTCGCGGGGAACGAGCTCTTCGACGCGCTGAAGTTCGCCGGCGGCGCCGCCGGCGTCTTCAAGGTGAACCTCACCGAGCTGCTCGCGGTGCTCGGCACCCTGCGTCGCGTCGCCGACGCCAGCATGGCCTCGACCTCGCTGCGCAACATCATGCTCGTGGCCACCGCGATCAAGGGCAAGGACCCCAAGAAGCTCTCGGATCTCGGCCTCGACGAGGAGGACGCGAAGAAGCTCACGTTTATGACCGGCGAGCCGAAGGGCATCGTCGACGTCGTCAAGCACATCAAGTCGGTGTTCGACCAGAACCCCGAGATGGTCACCCGCGCCGGGTTCGGCACCCGCACGCTCGTCGCCCTCGAGCAGATCGCGAAGACCGCCGACAAGGCCGGGGACTTCTTCGGGCAGCTCGAGGCGCGCATCGACGACGTGGACGAGGCGCAGCGGCAGTACAACGAGTCGCTCGACCTTGCCGACAACCGCTTCCGGCGGCTCGAGACGACCGCCGGCGCGGTGTTCCTCGCGATCGGCACCAAGGTGCGCGAGGCGCTCGGCATCGACTCGAAGGTCTCAGAACTCGGCGATCGGTTCGCCGAGGTGAGCAAGATCATCGGCGCCATCCCGCGGGAGAACGTGGCCGAGATCATCGACTCGCTCGGCGTGGGGCTGATCCAGGCGTTCGGCACGTCGATCGCCTTCCTCGTGCGCGCGATGGGCCCGGTCGCGCTCGCGTTCGGCGACCTGCTGTTCCGTGGGATCTCCGAGGCCGCGTCGTCCCTGCTCGACTCCGACGAGTACAAGTCGTACGTGAAGCAGTACCGCGGCATGAGTCCCGCGGAGCGCGCCGCGGAGCAGGCGCGGCTCACCGGCGTCGTCGGCGCCGGCGAGCTGACGCCCGAGACGATTCACCGAGCCGCGATGCTGGGGCAGATCGACGACACCAACCGGCGCCGAGCCGAGGCCATGCTCGACGTCCAGGACCGATCCTCCGGCGTGGACTCGGTGCTGCAGACGGCCCTCGGCGGGATCCGGAGCGCCTTCGACACGGCGATCGAGGACCTCGGCGGCAACACGACGGTTCTCGCCGCCCAGCGTGGCGTCGAGGCAGCCCAGGTTGCCCGGCGCCAGGAGGCCATCCAGGAGGCGGCGCGCCGCTACGCCAACCCCCAGGGCGCCGGCGTGGACTTCCTCAACCAGGGCATCTTCAACAACTACGGCGCGTTCTCGCCCGGCGCTCGGGCCAAGCCCGCCAGGCCGTCCGGCGTCTCCGGGCAGGAGAGGGCCCAGCGATGAGCGTCTCCTTCAACGGCGTCACCTTCCCGCTGGCCTCGTCCGAGATCGGCGAACTGCCGACGCGTGACAAGATCATCGAGCTCCCTGGCCTCGACGGCGTCGAGGTTCTCCCCATGGGTCGCGGCACGCGCGAGATCGTCGTCCGCGGCGTCTCGACCGGGTCGCCGACGCGAGCGCAGCTCGAGGCCCTCGCCGACGACGAGACCCACTCGCTGTCGATCGAGGGCGACTCCTTCGGCGAGTGCCGGTGCGTCGGGGTCGGGCCGTTCCGCAAGCTCACGACCACGGACGGCCTGCGAACCTACTTCTCGATCCGGTTCCGACAGGAGAAGCCCGACTGATGGCCTACCCCATCTCCACCGGCCCGGCCGTCCAGACGAAGTCCACGACGTTCGACGCGACGGTCAACACCGCCAACTTCCTCAACGGCGCCGACTGGAACCGCGCCGCCGCGCTGCTCAACGCCATGCGTGGGCAGCTGGTCGGCTCGTACCGCGGCTTCGTCGAGCGCCGCTCGTCCGGCACGATCACCGCCGTGCGGGTCCACACGTGCATGGCCATGGTGGACGGGTACCGGAAGACCGTCGCCAGCGCGCGCGTGCTCATCCCCGGCATCACCGGCACGACGTACGTGTGGGTCCGCGGCAACACCGGCCCGACCGCGATGACGATCCGAACGGCCGCGGCCGAGCCGACGCCGTACGCGACTTCGACGCGGGACTTCCCGCTGGCCGCCGTGAACCGCTCCGGCGGGGCCATGACGATCACGAGCTACCGGCCCGACTGGGTCCTCCAGCACCGGGCGACGTAGCCATGGAGATCGGCCGCCGGCTCGGCAACCAGCTCGGGGACGCGATCGCGTTCAGCACACCCGACATCCGCGGCGAGAACACCGGACAGGGGTTCTCGGTCGCCGGACTGATGCCGCCTGCGGCCTGGGCCGGTTACATCCTGGCGTACGCGAACAGCCGGAAGGCCGGCGCGTTCTCCGAGGACCCGTTCTTCGTGCCGGCGCCGTCCGGCGAGCGGGTGTTCCTGGAGTTCTTTCTCGCCGGGCCCGGCAACGCCAGCGAGGACTGCCGGCGCTACCTGCGGACCCTGCCGGGCGACCGCGTCCAGCTCGACTTCACGCGGCGCACGATCGACCAGAAGCGGTTCCGCATCTATCACACGGCCGGCCTCACCGGCACGCCCGACGTCCGGATCGCCGACCTCGGGCTCGACGACCGCGCCAGCGGCACCGGCTCGGTAACCGCGGCCGTGTTCCACTACGTGTCGGACCGCTTCGCCGCCGGCGGCCACTCGTTCCAGATCCGGCCCATGGACGCCGCGGGGAACGAGAAGACCGGCTGCACGATCCTCACGGCGGTGCTCACCCCGTGGCCGCTTCCGCCGACCGGCGTCGAGGTCCACGCGTACAGCGCGGCTGCGGGGCTGGTCACGCTGAAGTGGTCCAAGCCCGCCGACGACACCGCCGGCGACGTCTACCGCGTGTTCCGGAGCACCACGACCGGGGCGCGCGTCGCGTACGGCACCGTCGTGAAGAGCGCGACGTCGCCCGTGGCCGTGACCGGCACGCCGGCGAAGTCCTACGCGACGTTCGCGCTCCCAGTCACCGGCGCGGCCGCGCGGGGCACGTGGCTCTTCGGCGTCCGCCACAAGCACGCGTCGATCGAGGAGGACAACGTTTCCGCGCTCGCACGCTTCGCCGTGTCCGACCGCGGCGCCTGGTCGGGGTCCGGCTTCCCGTTCATGCCGTCCTACATCGCCGTTCAGCAGCGCCCGTCGGGGCGGCTCATGGTGGAGATCAAGCACGACAACGCCGGCGAGCCCAACCGAGCCCTGCGCTTCCGGCTGTACCGCAGCCCTGGGCTGTCCGACTACTTCGACGTGACCTACTTCGACCCCGCGTACTTCATCAACATCGCCGGCGACGTGGACTTCTCGACGGCGGTCGGGGTCATCGAGCGCACGACGCCGGGGCGGTTCTTCTACGGGACGGCCGGCTTCGGGGCCCTCACCGAAGGGCTGATCTACAAGTTCACGGCCCGCTCGGAGGCCACGGGGTTCCTCCGCGAGTCGAACACCGCGGTCGCCGCCAACACGCCCGACGCGACGCCGCCCACCTCCTGCCCCGACGCGATGGCGATCGCCAAGGTGATCGGATGAGCCAGAGCGCCTCCGGAAGTCTGTCGAGCCAGAGCCCCTCGGTCGTCCGCGCCGAGGTGGACATCCCGAGCCTCTACGTCAAGCGCGTCGTCCAGGGTTCGGACGACGAGCTCTCGATGGCCGTTTTCGGCGTGCACGCCCAGGACGGCGACGGGGACGACGTCCGCATCGAGAAGGTGTGGAGCATCGTCAAGAAGGGCCAGCGCGTGAAGGTGACCGCGCGCGTGGGCGAGACCGGAAAGCGGACGATGTTCCACGGCTGGGTCGTCGCCGCGAGCAGCCGAGCCGGCGGCCGGATGGAGGACCTCGAGTACACCGCGTACGGCCTCGACTGGGGGCTCCGCGTCGAGAAGGTCTTCGGCTCGTGGTGCGTGAACCTCGACGACGAGGCCGTGTGGCTCCGCGGCGTCCAGGCCGTCTTCAACAAGGACGGACGCTTCAACCGGCACGCGTCGGACGCGCAGGACCCCGACGAGAACCAGCGCGTCGTCTTCGACCTCGACGACGACCGAGGCAACCCCGCGAACACGCGGTGGAGCGCCGCCGACATGGTGCGCTACCTCGTCTCGTGCGAGCGGAAGGGCGACCTTTCGTCGTCGGAGCCGAGGATCTTCGAGACCACGTACCGGCCCGGCGGCGAACTCGCCGAGTTCGAGCCCTTCGACGTGAACGTCGAGGGCCTCGACATCTGGAGCGGCATCGTCCGCGTCGCGAGCCTCTGCTCGCACAGCGTGCGGATCCGGTACAGCGACGACCGCTCGAAGACCGAGCTCGTGTTCTTCACGAAGAAGATCGACGAGGCCAACGTCGTCAAGCAGTTCGAGCTGCCGGAGGCGTCGCTCGAGAACATCGAGATCCAGGACCGCACCAGGCTCGCCGGCTCGATCGACGTCCAGCACGACCTCTCGGGCATCGTTCGGCGGATGGACGTCGTCGCGCCGCCGAAGCTGTACGAGGACACGTGGACGCTGCTCGAGGGCTGGAAGCTCGAGGACGAGGAGGCGGCGTTCGGCTCGGGCGACGTCGGCGCCCAGGTCTCGAACTTCCTCCGCGAGACCGACCCCGAGACGTCGTCCGACTGGGACCGCTTCAAGTACGTCGGCCGTCGGTGGATCCTGAACGAGACCGGGCGCGACGACACGACGACGCCCGACGTCGGTCCCTTCGACTTCGCCCCAGCGTTCGGCCAGGACGAATGGGCGGTGCGGCTGCGGCCGTTCCTGCGCACCCGCGTCTCGCGGGACGAGTCGTCGAGGACGCCCAAGCCGGTGCAGATCCACGTCACCTTCCCCGGCGGCCCCCCCGACGACATCAAGCTCGGGACCAACGTCGAGCTCCTCCCCGATCGCGCCGGCATCTACTTCAGCGGGCGGCCGCTCATCATGCCGGCGCTCGCCTTCGAGACCGGGGATGCGACCACGATCCTGCCGTCCTCGGTCACGATCGACGCCGTGGTGGAGGGGGACCAGGACAGCCCGCACGACGTGTACGGGCTGGCGAGCGGCGAGGACATGCCGGTGCCGACGTTCGGCCTGGTCCGGCTCGACGACGGGTACCGCGCCGACACCGAGGACGACCACGACGACGTCGAGGACCGCGCGCGGAAGATCGCCGACGAGGCCATCGCCGAGCTGTTCGGCGAGCGCCTGGTCGGAACCGTCACGTGCCCCTACATCACGTTCGCGTTCGACGTCGGCGACGCCATCGACAAAATCAAGGGCCGGAACCTGAAGGTGAAGGCGCTCGTGCACAAGGTGTGCTGGGACTTCATCCAGCAGTGCACCGAGTTCGCGCTTCAGTACCCGACCATCGACACGCAGGGGCACTCCCGGACGCTCGAGCAGGCCCCGCAGGATCTCGGCGCGCACGGCGACGACGACGCCCAGGACCTCTCGCAGCTGCTCGCCGAGAACGCCATCGCCGGGAGCCCCCTGCCGTCGGCGGTGCTCGCCAAGGCCGCGGGGATGAGCGGCACCGATCGGAAGCGGTTCCTCGAGAACTACGGCCGGCATCAGGCCGCCATGGACCGGATCGCGTCGGACGCGATGCGGTTCACCGGCGATCCGACGGGGAGGATCGAATGAGCCTGCGACCCGAGGAGATCCTCCGGAAGGCCGTCTCGGCCGGCTACGGGCAGCCCGTCAGCGGCCCCGCGGCCGGGATCCACGAGGACGACACGTGCGTCCTCGCCGTCTGCGAGGTGCCGTTCGACTTCGGCGACTGGTGCGCCGTCCATCAGCTCGACAGCGGGCACCTCCAGATCCGCAAGGCCACGAAGACCGGCGACGCGGCCTGGTGCGGCGTCGTCCAGATGAAGGGCGCCGCCGGCGACTGGGTCAAGGTGAAGACCGCCGGCACGTGCATCGCGAAGGTGAAGTCGTCGGCCGACGTGGACCCCGGCGACCTGATCGGGATGGTGTCGGGCGAGGTCTACGCCGACGAGCTGAAGGGCCCGTCCCCGTGCGGCCGCTACCTCTACCGGATGGGGTCCGCGGACGACTTCTCCTGGGTGTCGGTCGGCGGCACGGCGGCCGAGCTCGTCGTCCACCACCACGAGGACGAGAAGAACACCAAGATCTCGGACGTGACGGTCAGCACGAAGCTGACCGCGCCGCTCTGGCACCTGTTCAAGGTGAACGACGTCAACTTCACCGGCGACCCCGACGCCAGGTTCATGCTCGCGATCGGCGGCGCGTCGGACCACGGCGAGTCGCCGAAGGAGGGCTGGGGCTGGGGCGGCGTCATCGGGAGCCCCGGGGCCCTCGGGTTCGGCCAGCTCGGCGGGAACCCGGCCAGCGGCAACCAGGGCGTGCTCGGCGCGGAGAACGCGAAGGGCGCCGACGCGGCGGGGTACCGCATCAACGTGCGATCGTGGGCCGGCTTCAACGCCCGGGACCGCTACGGCGCCGGCACGGCCACGGTCGCGCCGATCCGCTTCTCGTGGTGCGCCGGCGAGCGTGCGCCGAAGTGGGTCGTCAACGGCGGATGCGACTGCGTCGTCGGCGTCACCCCCGGGGAGGCGTGCGACGCGTCGCAGCTCTGGTGGGCCGGCACGATGAAACTCGACGGGACGTTCCCGCCGGGCGGGGTCACGCACACGAACTGGACGAAGCAGTGGACCCCGCAACTCGCGATCGAGCGGAACTGCTGCGAGGCCGAGTACTCGGTCATCACTCCCCCCGACTTCGGGTGCACGATCTTCACCAACCCCGGGGCCGCTGAGACGAACGCCCACGACGTCTCTGGCGCGTACGAGATGCTGATCCCCTGGGGCTACACCGCGTGCGACAGCCGCCTCGACGTGCTCGAGGCCGCCTGCTACCACTCCGAGCAGATCATCGCGATCTGGCGCGCCATGATCGGCGGCTTCGCGACGGTGTCGAACCTCCTGGCGTGCATGGACGCCCATCTGATCGCCCTCGGGCAGCCGGCCTGCTGCGGCACCGTGGCCCCGGCTACGATCCCGGTCGTCTCGGGCGGCCCCGCTGGATCGGAGTGCAGCGAAACCGCGTGCGACGACTAGCAATCCACGTCTCCACCGAGTTCCCGCTGGCCGTCGAGGACCTCGACGGTTCCTGGCACCGGATCGAGGGCACGACGTCGCGGCTGCACGTCCCGATCCCCGTGACCGCCTACCGCCGCAACGCATGGATGGGCCTGTTCCACCGGCGCCTCGTTCGGGTGCGAGGCTTCGGCCGGGAGTACTGGCTCGACTCGTACTGGCTGCGAGAGAACGACGCGGGCCGGTCGATCGACGTCGTCGCTCAGCCGGTGAACCGACAGAGCGGCTGCGGATGCGGGGGCCGGAAGGCGTAGGATGGTCCGCATGGATGTCACTATCGAGCGGGTCCTCGCGTGCGCGCAGGGGGCCGCCATCGCATCGAAGCGGCGCATCGACGTCGCGCTGCGCGGGCCGGTGCCCGAGCGCCTGGTCTGCGAGGTCCTCCGGAGCGGCGTGGTCCGCCGCATCGTGAAGTCCGGCGAGACCGCGGACCTCGCGATCGTCGCCGCGCGTGCCGGCGAGACGTTCGACGACGCCGGCTACCTCGCGGCCAACGGCTGCGTGATCTTCAACCCGCGCGAGGTCGCCCCGATCGAGGCGATCCGCGCCACGCGCCGCGCCTGGGTCGACCAGCAGAACTGGGTCCTGCCCCTCGAGGGCGAGAACGCCTTCACCGAGGGGGTGATCTTCGCGTCGAGCGCCCTGCGGTCGGACATCCCGCGGATCTCGTGCTCGATGCCCGTCAACCTCGAGGTGCACGACGTCGAGCGCGTCCTCGCGTCGTTCCTGCCGGTCGCCGCGGAGTGGGTCGTCGGCGTGGACGAGAAGAGCGACGACGGGACGCTCGCGATCGTCGAGCGGTACGCCGACGTCGTCTTCCGCTTCCGCATCGAACCGTGGTCGTTCGCGGCCGCGCGCAACCGCACCGTGGACCGCTGCTCGTTCCCGTGGGTCTTCCAGACCGAGGGGCACGAGCACCTCGACCCGGAGGCCTACGGGCCGCTGCGGATCCTCGCCGATCAGAAGATGCCCCAGGGCGTGCTGATGATCGCGCGCGAGGTGAAGGGCGGCGAGTCGGGCGAGCACGACCAGGTCTTCTACTTCCCGTGGGTCTTCCGCAACCACCCGGCGCTGCGCTTCTCGGACCAGAACGGCGTTCACAACGCCCTCGAGGCCGAGGCCTACGCGAAGGCCATCGCGGCGACTGAGCCCGTCTGCATCCGCGGGCCCGCGGGCCTGCGCACGATCCACAAGGCCCACCCGCTCAACCGGAGCCACCGCGCGAAGCAGCGGCACGAGATGAACCGCTCGGCGCTCGACGCCTACGCCGACGCCGCGCCGTCGGCCGGGCGGCGCGCTCGCGCCCTGTTCTACGCGCAGCAGGAGCACGCGTCCGCCGGCGACCTGCGCAGGGCCGTCCGCGTCGCCCTCGAGTACTTGCGGACGAACGACCCCTTCCGCGAGCAGCTCTACGAGGGGCACGTGCGGACCGCCGAGTACCTGCTCGCGCTGCGCAAGCCGCGGCAGGCGGCGCAGATCGCTCGGCGCGCGCTGCCCTTCGACCCGAACCGCGTCGAGGCCGAGGTCGTCCTGGGCGACGCGCTGCAGACGATCGGGGACCTCGAGGGGGCCCGGCAGGCCTACGCGAAGGCCGCCGGCGTGCCGATGCCCGCCTACTCGCACCTCTTCGTGCGCCTGCACTACTACCAGGCCGGCCCGTGGAAGGGCCTCGCCTCGGTCTGTTACAAGCTCGGGGACCTGCGCAACGCGAAGAACGCCGCCGCGGCCGCGCTGCTGTTCGACCCGAACGACGACGTCTGCCGCCAGCTCGCCGAGCTCGAGTTCGCCGCGGCGTAGGAGGCCCCATGTCGGATCCGACCTTCATCCCGCACCTGAAGGGCACGAAGACCGTCTTCGGTCTCCGGCTCCTCCGCGACGGGGACCCGATCAACCTCACCGCGCTGACGCTTCGCGCCGGCGTCGAGAAGGACGACTCGACCGCCGCGGCGTCGTTCGTGCGCTTCGCGCTGACGGGCCACGGCACCGCCGGCACGGTCTCCGGCACGATCCCGGCGACCGGCGTCACGTTCACCGGCGCGGCGACGCTGCGCGTGTGGTCGTCCGGCTCGCCGCGGACGTTCCTCGGGCCCCCGGTCCCGGTTCGCGTCCGCGAGCTCTCGTCGAACTGGATCTCGGGATGATCCGCTTCGTCGCCGCGTCCGCGACCGAGGTGGCCGAGGTCTCGGTGTCCAGTGAGGCCGTCGTCGTGCTCGAGGAGCGCGTCGAGGTGGTCCGGGCCTCGACGGTCATCCTGCTCCCGCGCGACACCGTGGTGCTCGTGCTGCCGGAGGGCTCGGTCTGATGGCGTGCACCGCGTGCGAGGAACTGCGCCGGCGCGTCGAGCAGCTCGAGTCGTTCGTCGCGGCCGCGGACGCGAAGCTGCTCCGCGTCCGTTCGACGTCGGTGGGGGCCGCGGGGTGGCCGTCGGACTGGCCCCAGCCGACCGAGACGACGTCCTCGCGGGCGTCGGCGTTCCGCCGCGGCGTGCTCGCATTCCGCGCCGGCGAGGTGAAGACCGCGTGCCCGTACACGTCGGGCTCGCGCGGGCACGACAACGCGTGGACGCGCGGCTGGATCGCGGCGAAGCGGACGTGGGGGATCGCGAAGCCAGCGAAGGCGTGATCGCGCCGTCGCGGGGCGTATGGTCGGGGTTGTGGGCCTAGGACGCTTCTAGGTCCCTCTGGAGACCCCGCCATGCCGCACGTGAAGTACTCGGGCCTGCGCTCGCCGCTCCCGCGCCCGCTCGGGCTCGTCCTGGCCGCGCTCTTCGTCGCCGTGCTCGTCGCCGGGGTCGCGAGCCTCGCGGCGTGCTCGAACCGCGTCGTCGCGAAGCCTGGCATCGGCGTCGGCGTCGAGCAGACGCCGACCGGCTCGAACGTCGGCCTCAACCTCGGGACGTACGACGTCGGCGGCGCGCTCGCGCACCCCGCGACGGGCACCGCGCCGACGTGCAGCGGCCCCGACTGCGCGGTCCCGGGGGTGCCGCAGACTCCGCCCTTTCGCGTCCAGGTGAACGGCCTCGGCGACGGCGGCCTGCCCGTCGGCGTCTGGATCCTGCTCGGTGTCGTCGCGCTGTCCCTCGTGGGGCTCGTGGTCCTGTTCTGGGTGAACCGCCCGCGCGCCGTCGTCGCCGGGCTGCAGGCCTCGCCGCCGGGTGCCGCGTCGTGACCGAGCCGCGTACCGTCGCCTACAGCGCCCGCGCCGTGACCCGCGGCGAGGCGGCGTACAACGCCTACTGCGCGTCGAGCGGGGGGAAGTCCCTCGTCTCCGGCGCGCAGTTGCCGCCCTTCGCTGAGCTGAAGCCGGAGATCCGGACGGCCTGGGAAGCCGCCGGCGCGGCCGCGGCGGCCGTGGTCGCGATTCCGCCGCTGGGGCCCGCGCTTCCGTCGCCGTGTCGGATGGTCCTCTACGAGACCGACGGCCGTGGCGGGTACCGCTACGCCCTCCCCGCCGTGGTCGTGCGCACGCGCTCGAGCACCGACGCCCGCGCCGTGGCGGACGGCAAGGTCGCCGAACTGCCGGACGACCTCACGGTGGACCTGCTCGTGTTCTCGTGCGGCGGCGAGTCCTACGGCGAGGACGCGGTGCCGTTCGGCACCTCGCCGCGCACGTGGCGATGGCCGCCGCGCGTGGGAGGTGCCTGATGCTCCGTCGGCTCTGCCTCGTTCTCGGCCTCCTGCTCTGCCTCGGGGCCGTCGGGTGCGACGAGAAGGACCGCACCGTCGTCCTCGAGCGAGCCGGGGACACCGTCAGCGGCGTCGGCCAGGCGAGCGGGTCGCCGGTGCTCGCGCTCGTCGGCGCCGGCATCGCCGCGATCCCCGGCCTGCTCGGCTGGGCGGGCGCCCGCAAGGCGAAGGCCTTCACCGAGTCGCCGTGGGACCGCGCGCAGCTCGGCGAGCTCATCGACGATCTCGAGAAGCACCCCGACCAGGCCGCGCGTCTACGGAAGCTCTTGCAGGAGCCGCCGAAGCCGTGACGCCGGGCCGGACTCCCATCCCCGTCGCGGCCGGTCTCGGCGGCGCCGACGCCGCTCCGTCCATGGTCGACGCGGCCGCGCGGGTCTCTCGCGCGGCCGCCAACGCAGCGCGCCGGGAGCCGCGCGCCGCGATCCGCTCGTTCACGTGGGTCGGCTCCCTCGCGGTGATCGCGCTGTTCGTGTGGGCGTCCTGGTACGCGCCGTGGGCGCGCGGCGCCGCCGCCAGCGACGGGTCGGCGGGCGTGCTGACGCGCCGCGACCTCGACGCCGCGCTCACGCCGCTCCGCGCGGCCGTGGACGCCGTCGGCGCGCGCGTCGACCGGCTGTACGAGCGCCTGCCGGCCGCGCCGGGCCGCTGACGCGCGCGAGCTGAAAGCCGCGGTGGATTTTCCGTTCCACGGAAAGCCACGTCGCGAGGGGATGCCAAGTGCATAGTTCGCGCGCCCGCGCGCGCGCCGTCACGCCGGGAACGCGCGCGCGACGCCCGGCGCCGCCTCGTCCGCGGCCACGTGCAGGTAGATCCCCGTCGACGCCAGCGAGCGGTGCCCGAGCAGCGCCTGGACGACGTGCAGCGGCGTCCCGGCCCGGATGAGGGCCGTCGCGTACGAGTGCCGGAGCGCGTGCCACGTGATCTCGGGGACGCCAGCGCGGCGGCAGAGCGTGTCGAGGCTCCGGTACGAGCTCTCGATCGCCTTCGGCACCTTCGGCACGAGCCGCCCCTCCGTCGGCGCGTGCTCGAGCACGGCGAGGAGCGCCGGCGCGATCGGCACCACGCGGTCGGCGTTGCCCTTCGTGCCGTGGACGACCAGCCGGCCCTTCGGGAGATCGACGTCCTCGGCCGTGGCCGCGAGCCACTCCGCGCGCCGCATCCCGGCGAACGCCGCCAGCGCGATCGCGACCTCGTAGCGAGTCCCGCGCGCCTCGGCGAGGAGCGTGCGCACCTGCTCGACGGTGAGGTACTTCGGCGTCTTCCGGTGCGCCCGGCCGCCCTGGAGCGTCCCGACGAAGTTCGGCAGCGGCGCGCCCACGTCAGCCGCCCACGCGACCCAGCCGCGGCACGCCGAGAGCCAGATCTGCGCCGTCCTGGCCGTCCACGCCTCACGGCGTTTCTCGGCCAGGTACTCCTCGGTCATCCGCCGGTTCCACTCGCGGACCGGCACTCGCGACCAGGCCTCGACCATGGGCCCGAGGAAGTCGCGGTAGCACTGGACGGTCGCCGCCGACCTGCGAAGGCCGTGGGCCTTCAGGAAGGCCGCCAGGAGCCCGGATCCGTCATCGGGGTGCGCGGGGCGGTCGGCCAGCGCCCGGCCCTCCTCAGCGGCCTCCACGCGCTTCCGATGGGCCTCCGCGATGCGCCGGTCCGACGTGCGGGTCGCCATGGACCGCTGGCGGCCCGCGGCGTCGCGCCAGCACACGTCGTAGCGGACGATCCCGCGGGCGTTCTTCCGGGCGACGAGCCAGGCCATGGACCCCCGATCTGCTGGCACGGCTGCTGGCACGCCGGGGCGGCGGGCGCGGCGACCGTCGTAAGCGTTCCCCGTGGAACGGCTTACGACGGTAGCACGGCTCGGGATCTACTGGAAGAGCATCGGGCCTACATCGTGCGACGGATTGTCACAAGTAGCGACGGATACGACGGTTGCGGCGGAACGACAGGGCGCCGACGTCACGACCAATACACCTGCTGTCACGGAAGTTACGTCGGCCGTCCTGACCTGCTGGCGCCGGCTGCTGGCACGTCAGCGGCCGACGATTCGCCAGCCGGTGTGCCGCTCCTCCTTCACCGTGAAGAGGGCGAAGGCCTGGGCCTCGGTGAGGTTCTCCCACCGGATCTTGTCGAACGTCGTCCAGTCCATCGAGACCTGCCACGCTGGGCGCCGCTCCCGCTCGCCGAACTTGTCCTGCCACGTCGCCATGAACGTCATCTGGATCGACCCGTAGTCGCTCGGCATGGCGGCCCAGATCCCGCGCACGTACGCGATGGAGTCCCGCTCGACGACCTCCCTCGAGCTGGCAGCGGGGGGCGCCTTCTCGGGCGGCTCGAGCACGAGCCCGAGCCTGCGGCCGTCCTCGCCCTTCGCGGTCGGTCGGTTCACCGCTGCGATCTTCTCGATCGCCGCGTCGAGCGCGATGCCGCGCAGCTTCGGGATCGGCGAGTACGCGGCCGGGGTTAGCGGGACGACGTCCGGCCACGGGCCGTCCGAGGCCTCCGTCCACAGGTACCAGGTCGAGGACCGGCCAGCGTCGGTGACCAGGATCCAACGCGAGGACTTCGGCGTCGGGTCGTCGCCCTCGAGCGCGAACGCCAGCCCGTGCGTCTCATCCACCAGCTCGGCGCGATCCCACTTCCACGTCTTCGGCGCCACGAGCGCCGAGTCCGACAGCTTCCACGACGCGAAGTTGCTGCCCGCCTCGTCCTGCGAGTTCGGACGCGCGCGCCACGTCGGGCTGCGCATCTCGTAGAGGATCTTCCGCCCGAGCTCCTTTGAGTACCGCTTCCCCGCGCCCTTGCAGCCTGAGCACTGGCTCGTCACGATCCGGCCGCCGCTGAACTGCCGGACGCTCCCGGTGCCCTCGCAGTTCCAGCACTGGACAACGAGGGCCTTCCGCGCGTTCAGCCACTCAGCCGCGCGCGCTTTCAGGCGGTCCAGGAGGACCTTCTCGGCCGCCGCCTTCTCCGGCGGCGCGTCCGCGGCCGCGGCGCCGCGTGGCGCCCCCGCGAGCACGAGCACGAGCAGTCCGAGTCCCCCGATCCACGTCCGCATGGCGTCTCCTCACAACCTGTTGTGGTGATACCCTAACTTCCCACCGACGGGTGGGCCGTCGGTCCCTGTTCGTATCCTGCTCGTCCCCGTCGGGCACGGTGCCCGGCCGGCGGCGTCGGGAAGGACGCCGACCCAAGGGGCCGGAAACGAGGAGGTTGTGGCGAAGTCGAAGCGGGTTCTGCAGACCGAGGTCCTCACGGCGTTTCTCACCGCGCCGGACCCGTCCCGCGTCCTTCAGGTGCTCCGGACGGCCGCGCGCCGTCGGCGGCGCGCTCGAGCGCCCGGAGCCGGGCGCGGCGCTGGTCGTTCCGAAGCACGTCGATGACCCAGGCCAGGCTCTCGACGTCGAGGGCCTGGATCAGCTGCGCCGCCTCGTCGGACTGGCGTAGGTACTCGACCGGCGGCGGATAGGGCGCCGCGTCGTTCTGCCAGTATTCGACGGTGAGGCCGGTCATCCGGGCGATCGCGGCCATTCCCTCGGACGGCACCTTGTCGACGGTGCCCGTCACCCAGCCGTGGAACGTCGCGTAGGGGATCTTCGCGACGAGGGCGCACCGCTTGATGTTGGTGCGGTTCTCGGCCATCCAGGCCCGGAACTTGTCCGGGAACGGCCAGGAGGAAGGGGCTGCACGACGCTTCGCCACGAGGGAAGCGAACGTCGCAACCGAGGGGGACGCAAGGGCTTGCGTCACCTAGAGAACGGGTCCGCGAGAACGAACCGGATTTCCGTGTTGCAACGGATCGGAAACCCGATACAGTATCGGCATGGACACGACGGTACACGGACGAGCCGGACAGCGCAACCGGGGCCAGGACTTCGCCGGTCTGGTCGCTTCCGTGGGGCTGGACCTGGTCCGCCTCGCGGCCGCGACCGGGCTCGGCCTCGTGACCCTGTACACGCTCCGGAACGGCAACAAGCGGCCGCGTCGATCGACGCTCGTCGCGGTTGCGAACGGCCTCGAGGCCGCGCGCGTCGCCGCCGGCGGCGCGGGCGCGCCGATCACGGCGGACACGGTCGAGGGTGCGATTCGTCGCTCCCAGCCGCGGAAGCGGAAGGGGGCCGCGTGAGCCGCACGCACTCCCCGCTCCGCGCCGCGGTCCCGATCGAGGACGACTGGCTACTCTCGCCGGCCCAGGTCGCGCGCCGCCTCGGAATGAGCACGCGCCGCTTCTACTCGTACTGGCCGCGCTGGCTCGCGCTCATCAACGCCGCGCGACCGGTGCGAGTCGATCGCGAGAGCGGGAGCGGGACGATCCGCTTCCTCCGCTCGGGCGTGATCGAGCACATGCACGTCGAGCTGCGCGATGGCGCCGAGCTCTCGCCGGACGAAGCGGGCACCGCGCTCGAGCAGCGCGGCATTCGGAGGGACGTCGCATGACGCTGCGCGAGTTCGGCTCGCTCCTGGCGATCTGCACCCGCTGCGGGAAGCGCGGCGGACATCACGTCGTGCTCGACGTCATCGAGTGCGAGTGCGGGAACGCGTGGCGCGGCACGGTGCCGCTCTGCTTCGAGGGGCCGGCGACGTCTGTTCCGTCGCCGCTGCCCACGGTCGCGCCGGTGGACGGTCCGTCGGTGCTGGAACAGGTTGCGTCGGGGACAGAGCAAGGGGGTTCGGATGGGTGCGAAGAACCTGGAGGCGGGCTGCATCCTCGTCTACGAGGACGGCTCGGAGCGATCAGTCACGGCGGTCGAAGCCGTGGAGACGATCGACCGCAAGGGCGTGCAGCCGTTCGTGGCGATCTCTGCGCGGACGCGTGAGCCGATCATGCGGTCCGGCGCGATCTCGATGGAGCTCGCGCAGAAGCTGGCGCAGTGGGGGACGCGTGCGCCCGGGATCGGCGGCTCGTTCTCGACGGGCGGTCTCCGATGATCCCCGCCGCTGCTCCCCTCGCCTCGGACGGCGTCGTGATCGAGGCGCAGGGCTCGCGCGTGCGGTTCACGCACGGCGGCGGGACGACGTGGTTCACGCGGGAGACGGCGCTGTCGTTCGCGTCGTCGCTGGAGCGCAACGCCGACGAGGTGTCGCGTGCGTACGCGGCGGCGCTGCGTCGCGCGGTCGCGTCGATCGAAACGGAGCGTGCAGCGTGATCCACCGCTGCTCTTCGTGCGGCGTCCAGGCTCGCGACGGCTTCGTCGTCGCTCCGTGCTCGGAGTGCGCGTTCGAGTTCTGCGAGGACCACCGATCCACCGTGGCCGGTGCGCTCGTGTGTCACGAATGCCGCGGGACTGCGGCGAAGGGGGCTTTGATGGGTAGCAAGGAACTGGAGACGTACCTCGACGCTCACAAGGACGTGGCGCTCGCCGAGGATTGGCTGTCGAACTCCGACAAGTGCGACTCGCAGAGCGGGAAGCGGTACAGCCTCGCGTATCTCGAAGTGACCCGGGCGACGTTCTGCGGACAGGCGTACGCGGGGGCCAAGAACTACCACGACGCGCCGAAGGAGTTTCTGACGGCGCTCTCGGTCGCCGCCGCGAACATGCGCGAGCAGTTGTTCGCGGCCGCGCTGAGAATCCTGCGGGACAAGGAGCGTGCTGCGCTCGTGGAGTGCGAGGCGTGGCTGGGGAAGATGCAGGAGCGCGTCGCCGCCGCAAAGGCCGGGACGGTGACGCCGTGAACCTCATCCGCCATCTGCGCCAGCGCGGGCAGTCCGCCGCGGTCAAGCGCGAGTTCTGGAAGCGCGTCGCCGTCCGCAACGGGTGGGCGCTCCCGCCCGAGCCGCTGCCGGCGCGGGGCTCGCGCCTCGTCTCGTTCGCGACGGGGCTGGGCCTCGCCGCGGTCTTCGCGATCGACGTCGTCGTCGGCTGCGTCGTCCTCGTCGCCGTCGCCGCGACCTCGAACTGGAGGCACGCCTCGTGAACGCCGACGAGAACCCGTTCGACCTCGACCCCGCGCCCGACCGCGTCGTGCGGCCCGCCGGCCTCCCCGACGACGGCTTCCACCTCGTCCCGTTCGAGACCTACCACAAGTGGGACGCCGCCTCGCACTCCCGCCTCGAGGACTGCCGCCGATCCCTCGCGTACTGCCGCTGGCGCATCGACCACCAGGAGGAGCGCGAGGAGGACGAGGGCCCCGCTTGGGTTCGCGGGCTCCAGAAGGGCGCCACGCTCGTCGGCGACGTCGCGCACTGCGGCATCCTCGAGCCGGACGAACTCGAGACCCGGTACGCCCGACGCCCCGATGGCCTCAACCTCTCCACGAACGCCGGCAAGGCTGCGTTCGTCGAGTTCGCGCGGTCGCTCCCCGGCTACACCGGCGAGACCTACGCCGAGCTGACGCCGGGTCCCGACTCGCCCGTCATCCTCCACCCGGACGTCTACGACACCGGCATCGCGATCCGCGACTCGGTCTGGACCGCCGAGTGGGGCGAGGCTGCGCGGAAGATCCTGCGCGCCGCCACGGTGAAGGAGGAGTCGGCCGTCGCGACCGACGAGGAGACCGGCTGCCCGATGAAGGCCCGCGTGGACATCCCCGCGGACAAGCTGGGGATCCTCGCCGACGTCAAGAGCAGCCGCGACGCGCACCGCGAACGCTTTAGCCGCGCGATCCACACGTTCGGCACCGACCGGCAGTTCGCGCACTACCAGCGCGTGTACCGCACGCTCGGGCGCACCTTCCGCCACGCCGTCGTGATCGCCGTCGAGAACACGGCGCCCTACGAGGTCGCCGTGCGGCGCATCAACGCCGAGAGCATGGCGGCCTCGTACCTCGAGGTCGATGCGCTCCTGAAGGCCTACGCCGAGGCGGTCCGCACGGGGCGGTGGACCGGCTACGAGAACGACGCTCCGACCATCGGCCGCCCGGGGTGGGCGCTGCCGCATCTCGACGAAGGGGGATTCGACCTGTGAGCAACGCCATCGCACCGCTGACCGAGGTCCGCTCGATCAAGGGCCACGTCCGGCTCTCGCTGCCGCGCGCGGGCAAGATCCGGCTCGGCATCCGCACGGAGAAGGGCTACCCGAAGGAGGTCGACTACTTCGTCCTCGACCAGGACCTGCCCGGCCGCGCGAAGATCCTCCAGCTGTACGGCGAGAAGCCGAAGCGCATCCTCGTGACGCTCGTCTCGTCTGACGCCGAGGAGGTGTTCCCGCACGCGCTGAAGGCCTACGGCAAGGGCCTCGGGCTCCTCTGCCGCGGCAACGGCGAGAAGGCGCTGCGCGCACGGGTCGCGAAGGGCACCGACGGTCGCGACGTCATCCAGCGCGACAACTCCGGGCGCCCGCTGACCGAGGAGCGGTCCTGCCCCTGCGACTGGCTGAAGTCGAAGAAGTGCCGGGCGCTCGGCAACCTCACGATCGTCCTGCCCGAGGTCGGGCTCGGCGTCTACCAGATCGACACGTCGAGCTGGTGGTCGATGCAGAACGTGCGGTCCGACCTCGCGTTCCTGAACTCGATGTTCGCGCCCCGCGGCGGCGTGCGCGGGATGCTCCTCTGGCTCGAGCGCGTGCCGAAGACGACGCACGGCTCGGGCCGCGAGGAGACGCACTACCCGCTGCGGCTGACGCTCCCGACGCCGCAGGAGTACGCGGCGCGCGCGAAGGGCGTCGAGGGGCTCATCGCGAGCTACCAGTCCGTCCTCGGTGCGACGCCGGCGCTCGACGCCGGTCCGTCGCCGGCGTCGCTGCCGCACGGCTCGCCACCCGAGGAGGACCTCCACACCGAGGCGGACCTGGTGGACCCCGCCGAGGCCGGCGCGGCCGCGCCCGACGTCGGCAACGGTGGGGGAGACGGCGAGATCGACGACGCCGGCGACGTGGACCCCGACGAGGACGTCGGCGCTCCGCCGGACACCGACCAGCCCGAGGACGCCGAGGCGCCGATCACCGACGAGCAGCGCGTCGCGCTGCGCGAGCGGTGGGAGACGCTCGAGGAGGCGGTGGCCCGGTCCGTGCCCGCGACGCCTGGGCAGAGCCGCAAGACGGCCGCCGCGCTGTACCTGCGGAAGGAGCTGCGCCTCGACTTCGGCGAGTTCGGTCGCAGCCTCACCGCGGGGAAGGTCTCCGCGGCCCGCGCGGGCGAGGTGATCGGCGTGCTCGATCGCGCGCTCGCGCGCCTCGAGAAGCCGAAGGCGCCGCCGCCGGCGAAGCCCGCCGCCGCACCGACGACCGCGAGCAAGCCCCAGGCCGGGACCAGCGTGGAACGGAGCGGCGCCGCCACCACCACGCCGCCGGATTCGACTCCCGGCAAGGCGCCCGCTGACGGCGGGCGCGACATGCACGCGATTCCCGAGAAGACGTTCGACGACGAGATCCCGTTCTAGGCCCAGGGGGACACCATGCGATTCAACCGACTTCAGGCAAAGACCTTCGGCGCGCTGCGCGAGGCCGACATCGACCTCCGCGGGCTGCGCGTCGCGGTCTTCGTCGGCACCAACGGCGCCGGCAAGACCACCGTCGCCGACGCCGCGTCCTTCGCCCTCACCAACGCCGCGCGCGGCAAGGCCGGCGGCTCCGTCCGCGACCTCACGACGTGGGGCGAGAAGGGCATGAAGGTCACCGCCACGGTCCAGCGCGACGACGCCGCGCCGGAGTTCGCGGTCGGCCGCACGCCGAGCGGGGCCGACGCGTCGCAGGAGACGCTCGCCGAGCGGCTCGGGCTGCGGTCGATCGACGCGCTCTCGTGCTCGTTCGACGCGATGAAGTTCCTCGGCTGGGACGTCGCCAAGCGCAAGGCGTTCATGCTGCGGGTGGGGGGCGTGGCCCTCGACGCGGCCGCGCTGGCCGCCGCCGGGATCGACGACCAGGAGATCGTGGACCTCGCGCTCAAGCGGGGCGTGAAGGCCGCGGAGACCGCCGCGGCCGAGCGCAAGCGCGCGGCGAACCGCGACGCCGACGAGGCCCGCCGCCCCGAGCCCGCCGACGTCGAGGTGGCGGTCGGCGGGGGGACCGTGCGCGTCTCGAGCCTCTCGCTCGTCGAACTGACCGGCGGGCTCGCCGACGCCCGGCGCAAGCGCGACGAGGCCCAGCGGGCGCTCGCCGCCGCCGAGCGTGCTGTCGCCGAGCTCGCGCGCTTCGACGAGCGCCGTAAGGCCGCCGAGGCCGCGGTCACGACGGCGCGCGCGGACCTCGCCGCCGCGGAGTCGCGCATCGCGAAGGCCGCCGCTGCGCGGAAGTCGTCGCGCCGGCTGCGGGACGAGGCCGAGACGCTGATCCCGGCGACGCGGGAGGGGCCGCCGACGGCGCCCGCGGCCCCGGCGAAGGCCCCGGCGCCGTCCACCGAGGCGGGGGCCGCCGCGCGCACGGCGCTCGAGCGCGCGACGAGCACGGCCGAGCACGCCGAGTGGCGGGTCGGTCAGGCCGACGCCGAGGTGACGCGCACGGCGCGGGACGTGGAGCTCGCCGAGCGCGGCGCGTGGCCGGAAGTCGAGAAGCTCTGCCAGGACCTCGAGGGGTACGGCTTCGAGTGCACCGCCGGCCCCCTGCGTCTGTCGACGCCGTTCATGCGGATCCGGACGCTCGCGAAGGCGAACGGCCCGGACCTCGCCGCCCTCCGCACGCGCCTCGACCAGGCCCGCGCCGCCCACGCGAAGGCCGTCGCCGAGCGCGACGCCGCCCAGGCGGCGGTGAAGACCGCCCAGGCCGCCTTCGACGCCGCCGCGGCCGCGTACCGCACGGCGAAGGCCGATGCCGACGCCGAGGACGCCCGCCGCGCCCAGGCCCACGCCGCGGAGGTCGAGGTCTGGCAGAAGCGCCTCGCCGAGCGCAACGCCCGCGTGAAGGCCGCCGAGGACCAGCGCCGCGAGCTGCTCGGCCAGGCCGCCGCCGCCGAGCGCCTCGAGGAGGCCGACGCCCGCGAGCTGCGCGACGCGCAGGGCTCGCTCCGCGCCGCCGAGTCGCACCTCGCCGGCGTCGTCGCGTCGGGTTCCGCTGCCGGCGGGGACCCCGCCGCGATCGCGAAGACCATCACCGAGCTCGACGAGACGATCGCGACGACCGAGCGCGTCGCCGCCCTCGCGAGCGGCTACGCGGCCTCGCGCACCGCGTGGGCGGCCGCCAAGGCCATCGTGGACGCCAAGGAGAAGGCCGCGGCGCGGTACGAGCGCATGGAGAAGGCCCTGCGCCCCGACGGCGCCGTGGGCCGCCTCGCCGCGGGCCCGCTGGCCGTCGTGCAGGGCATCCTCGCGAAGATCGACCCGGGCGTCGTGCTCACCAACGAGTACGAGGTCCTCATCGACAACCACGAGCAGGGCGCGGCGAACACCGCGCGCCTGTGGCTCGCCGGGGCGTACCTGTCGATCGCGCTGTCGGCGGCCGCCGGGACGCGGTTCGTGGTCCTCGACGGGCTCGGCGTCGTCGTGGAGCCGACCGAGGTGAACCGGCTGCTCGACGCGCTGGTGACGGTCGAGCAGTTCGACCAGGCGTTCGTGACGCTCTCTCGCCGCGCGGCCGAGCCGGTGCGCGCGAGCCCCAACCCGCGTGTCGGCACGTTCCGCGTGGCGGACGGCGTCGTGACGCGCGTGACCGCAGCGCCGGCGGCGACCGCCGCGGCGTGATCGAGCCCCGTCCGACGTCGCTCGGCTGGCTGATGAACGGCACCGACGACGCCCCACCCCCCGAGGAGATCCCCATGTCCGAGACCCTGAAGAAGCCGCGCCGCACGATCCAGGTGATCGTCGCGGAGCTCGCGAAGGACGACCCCGCCCTCCAGCGCGCGTTCGATGCGATCGCCGCCGAGGACCCGGCGTTCCCGGCCGCGCTGAAGACGGCCCTCGACCACCCGACCGAGTGCGCCACGGCGCAGGCTCGCGCGTTCCGCGCCGAGGAGGACCTCAAGGCGGCGCAGAAGGCCCACTCGGATCTCTGCGCGCAGGTGTCCGCGCACGCCGCGACCCGGAAGCGCCTCGACGACGTCGCCGACGCGATCCGCGCCGCGACCGCGAAGCGGTGACCCCCTTGCCCGTGCGCGCCAACCTCCGACAGACCCACGCATCCCTCGCCGCTCGTTGCGGCGGGGGCTCTGCGGCGCGCACGGGCTCTTCTCTGCCGCCCCCGACCGGCGCCGTTCAACCCTGCGGCTCGGCGGCCCACCCCCCGCACGGCGGGGGCGGCTCTCTCAACGCTTTCGACTGAAAGGACGTCATGCCTTCCGCGAAGAAGCCCCCCAGGAAGCCGCCCGCCGCGACGGGCCCCTTCAACAACAACCCGAACATCCAGTTCGGCGTGCGCTCGTTCCGCGTCACCGTCGGATGGTGGCAGCACCGCCGCACGTTCGACGTGGAGATCCGCGGGAACTGTCGCGGCCTCGATCTGTTCGACGAGGCCGTGGACGCCGCGTGGTCGGACCTCCCCGTCGGCCCCGACATGGACACCGACGTTCGGGACTTCGCGACGACCGACCCGAAGGGCGGGAAGTCGCACACCAACGGCTGCACGCTGGGCGACTTCAGGGAAATGGTCGTCTCGATCGTGCAGATCGGCGTGAAGGCCGAAGCGGACCGCGACTAGCCATGACCTCGACGTGCCGCGCAGCGCACCCCGCGGCAACCCACCCCCTCCACCAAGGGGCAGCGGGCGCGGCACGTCTCTCCCTCCCCGCCCCCGTCGGACCCCGGGATCCGAAAGGCCCGGGTCGCGTCGAGCCGAATGGACGTGCCGTTACGCGCAGAAGCCGACGGGGCGGGGTTCTCACGAGGTGCTCGACGTGAAGGCGCCCCGCCCTCGCATCGGTCACCGCATCGCCCGCGGCCTCGGCGTGCTCGTCGAGCTCGCCGACGACGCTCGGCTGCTCGAGGCCGACCGCCTCTTCCAGATCACCCCCGCGGACCGCTCCGCGCTCGACCGCGCCGTCACGTACGCGCGCCGTCTCGCGCGCTGGTACCGCGACCGCTCGTTCCGACTCGCGTCACCCACCAAGCCCAGGAGCCCCCGATGAAGGTCCAGACGATCGCCCTCGCCCACCTGTCCCCGCACCCCGACAACCCGCGCGGCAAGATCGCGCCCGCCGACGTCGCGGAGCTCGCGGCGTCGATCGCGTCGAACGGGCTCCTGTCGCCCCTCGTCGTGACGCCGGCGGCGAAGGCCGCGGACCGCTACATCGTCCTCGCCGGGCACCGGCGGCTCATGGCGCTGAAGACGCTCGAGCGCGCGGAGGCCGCGTGCGTCGTCCTCGACGCCGGCGAGACCGACGCCACGAGCGTCATGGCCAAGGAGCGCGAGGCCGAACTGCGCTGGCTCGCCGACGTCCTCAAGCTCAAGCTCGCCGACCACGAGAAGGCGGCCGCGCTCGAGTTCCCCGACCCCGTCGCGCGGGCGCCGAAGCCTCAGGCGAAGGCCTCCAAGCCCGCCCCCGCCCCGAAGGCCCCGAAGGCCGCGAAGGCCAAGAAGCCCGCCAAGGGCAAGGCGGCGAAGCCGTGAGCGCCCCCGCCTGGACCAACGCCGACAAGGCCGCCGACCTCGTCCCCCTCACCCCGGCCGAGGCCGTGAGCCTCACCGAGGACCTCTTCACCCAGCGCGACGTCCTCCAGGAGGGCCAGCGCAAGCTCGCCGAGAAGAAGGAGAAGCTCGCCGCCGTCGTCGGCACCGTCCTCGAGACCATCGAGCACCAGGAGGTCGAGGCGCTGAAGGAGAAGCTGAAACTGGCCAAGGAGCGCGCGCTGGACTGCGAGAGCGTCAAGAACGCGAAGCTCGCGCTCGAGGCCGCGAAGAAGAAGCTCGGCAACGTCGCCGCCCACCGCGAGGCCAAGGTCCTCACCAAGCAGGTGAAGGAGATCGAGACCGCGAACTGGCAGCTGCGCCAGGCCATGGTGGACAAGCTCTTCGGGAAGCGGATCCAGTACGTGCTGCCGGCGACGCCCCAGCTCGCGGCGCCCGCGCAGCTCCCCGCCGGTGCGGGAGCGAAGCCGTGAGCCCCTCGCCCCTCGTCACCCTCGACGACCTCCGCGCGCGGCTCGAGCACGCGCAGCGCACGCTCTCCGCGATCCTCGAGGCCGTGCGCTCGCTCCAGGCCCTCGGCGGCCGCACGTCCCCCCGCGCGGCGCCGACGCCGCCGGCGGAGCCCGCCACGGCCACCGCCGCCCCCGTGGCGACCGCGGCCGCGGCCCCGAACGACGTCGCGATCGCGCTCCGCATGTACCGCCCCTGCCCCGCGTGCGGCGGCGCCGTCGTCGCCGATGGGGCGAAGCGCCGGCACCGGCACGAGCGCACGTGCTCGACGCTCGCGACCCCGAGCCCGGCCCCCGCGGCGCCGCCCGCGCCCGTCGATCCCCCCGCGGCGGCCCCGGTCCCCGACGGCGTGATCCCCGACGCCGTGAAGCCGTGCGCCCGCGACGCCTACCTCGAGGGCCGCGAGGCCCGCAAGGCGGGCAAGGCGCGGGACGTCAACCCGCACGACGGCCTCCGCGGCATCCCCGTGGCCCGCCGGCGCGCGTGGGACCTCGGATGGGAGGGCGCGGCGTGATCGGGCTCCCGGCCGGCTACACCGCCTGCATCCGGTGCAAGGAACGCGCGTTCCGGACGCGCGCTGGGCAGGTCTACTGCGAGCCCTGCTCGACCGCCGTCCACGTCGAGCGCCAGCGCGAGGCGAAAGACGCGCGAGCGTCTTCTCAGCCGAGGGGACAGGACCGCGCTGAGGTTCGCGCGGCCCTCAGAGAGGCCGCGGTCGAGCGGTGCGAACCGACCAGTATCGCGTGGCTGCCTGAGGCCCCCGTGGACCTCGCGTGGATCATCCGCGTGGCCGTCCCGTTCAGCTACCGCATGTCGAAGAACGCCATCTGGGCGAGCGTCGGGGCGGGGCACGTCGTCCTCCGGAAGGAGGCGCGGGCGCACCGGACGTACCTGACGAACCGCCTCAAAGAGGCCCTCGTCGGCACCCGGGTCGCGACCAACCGTCTCTGGATCGACCTGCTCGTCGAGAAGCCGAACCACCGCGGCGATGCGCTCAACGTGATCGACCTGGTGGCAGACGCGATCAAGGACGCGACGGGCCTCGACGACCGATGGTACTCGCTGCGTCGCATGGACTGGCGAGTGACGAAGCGCGAGCCGCGGATCTACGTCGGCATCGGGCAGGCGGACACCGAAGACGTCGGGCTCTGCTCGTACTGCGGGCGCCTGCTCGCGCTCGATGCGTTCACCAAGAACAGCTCGACCCCGAACGGGCGGTCGAGGGTCTGCCGCGAGTGCTCGCGCCTCGAGGACCGTACGAGGCGGCCGAAGGGATCGAGGAGCAACAACGTCGATGCCGCGGCCGCCGCGGCGAAGGGAGCGTAGCCATGTTGACCATCGAGACCACCTGGATCGACAACTTCTTCGCGATCAGCGGCGGCGTCCGCGCGACGTCCGTGGAGGGCTACCACGAGGAGTGGCGCGAGACCGCGAAGGCGCTCCGCGAGGGGCGGCGCGTCCACTTCAAGCGGCTCGCGGCGGCGAAGCAGCCGGACGGCTCGTACCACCTCTGGTCGCCCCGCAACGCCTGGGGCGACGACGACCACGAGACCTGCGACGCGGACGACGTCCAGGCGTTCGCGGAGCGGATCGACGCGGTCCTCGACGCCTTCATGCCTCCGCCGACGATCGTCTGCCTCTGTGGGTCCACGCGGTTCATGGACGCGTTCCAGGCCGCAAACCTCCGGCTGACGCTCGAGGGCAAGATCGTCCTCTCCGTCGGCTGCAACACGAAGAGCGACACCGCCCTGGGCCTCGCGCCCGACGTGAAGGTCCGGCTCGACGAGCTGCACCTCCGGAAGATCGACCTCGCCGACGAGGTCCTCGTGCTCAACGTCGGCGGGTACGTGGGGGAGAGCACGCGGCGCGAGATCGCGTACGCGCGGTCGAAGGGCAAGCCGGTCGCGTTCCTCGAGCCCGAGGCGGCCGACGCTGGGAAGGTGGCATGACGATGCCCGTCCTGCTGTGTCTCGCGATTGGCCACAAGTGGCGCCAGTGCGGTCTCTTTGTGTGGTGCACCCGCTGCGGAAAGGTGGTGCGCTGATGCCCTGGGAGCCGACCGTCCCGTTCCCCGCCGAGGACCTCAGCGCGTGCCGCGGCTGCAACGCGCCCATCGGCTGGATCCGCCGCCAGGACGAGGAGTCCGGCGGCACGAAGGCCCACCCCGTGGACCCCAAGGGCTGGGCGGGGATGCCCTGCGGCGAGTCCACGCCCGGCGCGAAGAAGGGCTACACGCTCGACGGCGACCGCGCGGCGGTCTGCGAGCCGCCGGCGATGGGCCTCTTCGCGACGAAGGACCTCGACGTCGTTTTCACGTCGCACTTCGCGACGTGCCCCAAGCGCGACCGCTTCTACGCGAACGCGCGCAACCGGGAGCGCCAGCCGTGACGGCACCCATCATCCGAGGTCTCACGCTCTGGCGCCCGTGGGCCGCGGCGATCGTCCACGGCCCCAAGCGCGTCGAGAACCGCCCCTGGCACCCGCCGGTCGGCTACCTCGACCGCGGTCTGTGGGTCGCACTTCACGCGGGCCGCACGTGGGACCGCGAGGGTGCGCTGTTCGTCGCGAAGCACTGGCGCGTCGAGCAGATCGACGGCTCGTCGGTGAACCACGTCGAGCGCGACTGGCCGTGGCGTCTCGCGGAGCAGGGCATCGTCGGCGTCGCGCGCGTCACCCAGGCGCTTCGCGTCGAGGACATGGCCGACGGCCAGCGTGACCCGTGGGCCTTCGGGCCCTGGTGCTGGATGCTCGACAGCGTTCGCGCGCTCCCGAAGCCGATCCCGTGCCGCGGGGCGCAGGGGCTCTGGTCGCTCTCGCCGGAAGCGTTGGCCGTCCTCGATCCCTACTGCCAGGAGCCCACGGCGTGACCGCAGCCACCGTCCCCGCGCCCGCCGCCGCCCCGCTCGTCGCGCTCCCGCGACTGCCAGGCCACGCCGAGGCGCCCGCCGTCGCCGTCTCGCCCCGCGTCGTCCTCGAAGGCGTGTGCGCCGAGTTCGACGTGGACGAGGCGCGCATCCTCGGCCCGAGGTCCGACGCCTGGACGACGCGCGCCCGCCGTGCCCTGTGCCAGCGGTTGCGCGACCTGTGCGGGATGCGCGTAGGCGAGATCGCCGTGCGCGTGCGCCGCGACCACTCGACCGTGTCCTACCTGTTGGGAAACACCACGAAGGGAGCCCGATGAGTTCCGACTGCCGACGATTCCAGGCGCACCGCGCCGCGAAGGGTGCGTTCCAACGGCGCGACGTGAGCGCGTCGCTGCGTCGTGCCATCGAGCAGATCAAGCGCACGTCGCCCCCGTCCTTTGATGCCGCGAAGCCGGCGCCCGTGCGCCAGGAGGTGCCGCGTGCGTAGGTACAACGAGTACCGGATGCGAGACGGCGACCCGTCCGTCTACGGCGACTTCGACTGCTACATCTTCGGTGATTTGGTCGTTGCCACGATCGAGCGGGCCGAGGACGGCGACCCGCGCGTGTTCGACATCTTCGGCGTCCCGATGCGCCGTGGCGACGTGGCGCAGCACATCAGCGGGAAAAACGAGTACGGCGAGCGCGTGGACGGCGGGCACATCCGAGAGCTTGGGATGAAGGTCGAGCGCCGCAAGGACGGGAAGCCGGACCGTCACTACGACGACCCGCCGCACCCGGTGGCGCTCGTCATGGACGTCGGGAACCCGCGCTGGCACGCGCCGCACTTCTCGCAGTTCGACGGCTCGCCGTACTTCCTGACGATGCGCGGGATCGCCGCGACGTTCCACGACGGCATCCTGACGCCCCGGGGCATCGCGGAGAAGATCGACGCCGTGCGCGGGGAGCGGGCCGGGAAGCCGGTCGAGCGGTACATGTCGATTCTCCACAGCCCAAACAACGTCGGCGCGATTCGCCGGTTTCTCGACGCGAACGTCGGGGTGCCGGCCGAGCGATTCGGCGTCGAGCGCGTGAAGCGGTGGACGTACCGCCTCGCGCGGCCCGTGGCTGTGGCGGTCCCGCACGACTCGGCGCGGGGTGCCCGGTGAGCGCCCCCGACGTGCGGACCATCGACGCGAACGGCAACCCGTTCGGCCCGATGTTGGCGAAGATGCTCCACGAGGCCGAGGAGTCCGTCGTTGACCACCCCGACTTCGACGAGCGGTGCCGCCTGTCTAGCCTGATCGCGCAGGCCGCCGCGTTCATCGACGCCGTGAACGAAGGCGCCGCGCTCGCCGCGCCCGTGTCGCAGCCGGCCGTCGTTGCCAACCCCACCCCGTCCACCACCACCCGCACCGGAGCCTCGTCGTGACCCCGATCGTCCCCGACCGCCTCTCCTCCCTCGACACCCTCGTCATCGGCAACGGGTCGCACGACCCGGGCAACGGCACGTGCGCGATGGAAGCCGTCGCGTGGCTCGCGGGCGAGCCGCACACCGACCACCCGTCGTGCGTCTGCCCCGCCATCGGTGAGTTCGTCCGCTCGTGGAACGACTCGCTGCCCGACGACGCCTCGCGGGCCCGTTTGCTGAGGCCTCTGCTGCCGGACCTGATCGGCACGAACACCAGCCTCGCCGACACCGACACCCGCGCGTGGATGGGGTTCGACTACCTCGTACGCGAGTTCACCCCGGCGTGGCTCGACCTCGTGCCGGCGCTGAAGGAACACGCGATCGCGCTCCGCGCGCTGCCCGAGATCACGAAGGACACGCCGATGGACGCGCTGCGGGCCGTCGGGCTCGTGTGCGGCGCGGCGGAGACTGCGGCGAGCGCCGCCTGGCGCGCCGCCTGGCGCGCCGCCTGGAGCGCCGCCTGGAGCGCCGCCGAGAGCGCCGCCTGGAGCGCCGCCAGGAGCGCCGCCGAGAGCGCCGCCAAGAGCGC
>ERZ869929.72-NODE-72-length-49868-cov-560.871620_pt1 | contig 49868 bp, 52 predicted proteins | sample MGYA00579312_ERZ869929 | MGnify/ENA primary metagenome ERZ869929 (study PRJEB32216, sample SAMN09231818) | wastewater metagenome | place: USA: Maryland | collected 2016-08-09 | study: EMG produced TPA metagenomics assembly of the PRJNA472060 data set (Reclaimed... | reverse complement strand
CGCCCCGCCATTCGGGTGGTATGCGGGTACGCCCTATGGGCGGAGGGGTGGGCCCACCCTCCACCCCTCCCCCACCCACCATACCCCCACCCTATCCCCTTGCCATACCGCACCTTCCGCGCATCCTCCCCCCGACCCGCATGAATCGGGGGGACGGTGCGGAGCCTTTGTCGGTTGAGAGTCTGCCCACGGGGCGGACGGATGCGCGGACGAACGATCCGCGATTCTCCCGACGCAATGCGCCGCGCACGGTGCGCGGGACGAAGGGAACGAACGGACTGACACTCCGGTCGATGATCCCCAAGACTCCCGAACACTCGCGGCATTTGACACTCCCGAAAAGTTGAGCGTCTATACTCGCTGCCCGGACCTATATGCGGCGTGACAGCCGTAGGCATGGGAAGGGTGAGTCCAACGTCCGTCGATGGGCGAAAGCCTGTTAGCAGCGGAGAGGGACCGCGAGTCTGAACGTGGGGATTTGCACCCTCGTGTTTGGCAAGGTGGACGGCACCCTTTATCCATGCGTCCCTGCTATACGGGCCTCCGGTACGCCGGACTACCCGTAGGTAGCAGGGACGGCCCGAATTCCGTCACGGGTTGCGCCGATTCCGGTACAATCCTAGGGCAAAGCATGGGGGCCGACATACAACGATCCGCACCCGAAGAAACGGCCCGAGGGTGCCTACCGTCCGCAATGACAAGCGGTGACAACGGGGAGGATGCGCGGTACAATCCGCGCAGTTACCAAGCGGGATCCTCACCCGTGCCGGGGCGACTCGGCACGGGACGTATGCGGGGCGGGCATTCCACGGGCCATCGGCCCGGTGCCCGCTCCGTAGGTTCGCAAGGCTACATACCAGGGAGACAGATTCAAATGACCGCTCCGAAGACGCCGTTCGTGTACACGCCCGACATGCTGGACTCCGACGCGGCGAACGCTCGCAGCGCGGGGTACCGGGTGATCCGTGACGCCGCCGGGCTGCCGGTGGACGCGGAGGGTTCGCTGACCGACACGGCGAAGGCGCTCCACAACGCGGCGGGCACCGGTGCCCGCAACGCGGCGAACGTGGTGTTCAAGGCCATGACGGGGAAGAAGCCCCGCAAGGATTGGACGCCGGAGCAGAGCGAGAAGGTTCACACGCTCATGGCCGTGGAGGGCATCAAGGCGTACCGGCTCGGAATGACGTCGGCGGGGTACAAGACCCCCGACAGCATCGAGGCCGACGCGCTCAACGCCTTCAAGAAGCGGCTCGTCGAGCGTCGTGCGATGGCCGAGGTCACGCACGCGACGGCCAGCGCGTCCGGCGTGGACGAGGCCGCGAAGTCGATCTTCGGCTAGATCGCAGCGGGACGGCGGGGGCTTGGGCCCCGCCGAACCGCCCTATACCGCACGCAACGTACGCTATATGCGGCGTTGTGTGTGTCACGAATTTAGAGCATCCCGCTCTATCGGAGGGCTAATGGCCCGTGTAAGAACGATTGTTCGGCACGTCCATACGTGCCTAACCCGTCGCGTCGAATCACTCGTCCACGCTGATAAGGTGGCCGACGTATTCGGGACGGATGATCCTACGTCCGACGTACCGGGCGACGGAGTGTCACTCATTCGATGGGCGTATAGGGCGCATCCCGAGGAACGGGATACGGCGCTCATCGCACGTATCGGCACGACGAACGACTACTTCTACCGTGCCGGTATGATCCTCTCAAGCCTCATGTCGTGGAGGCCGAGGGTAGAGATTCACGAAGCGCACCGGCTCATCGGTATCTGGGTGCGCGACAACGTGAACAATCTCGGTGGCGAACCCTACGAGGAATCGCACCGTGCGGAGTTGCGGACCGAGGTGTACTATCCGCCTCCGAAGATTCCCAAGCACAAGCGGAGGAACGACGCATGAACGTGGAGAAGCGTTGGTATCTGGCGGTCGCCGTCCACATGGGACGGACGTACACGACCATGATCGCTTCGGCTCACCGGGCGTTGGCGCGTACGCGACTGAAGTACGCGGCGCCCACGATCCCCGCTTCGGCGTGGGTGCTGACCGAGGCGTGACGTGGGTAAGCCCACGAATCCGGTTCCGTGTCGGTGCCTCCGCGTAACACGCGGCGACTGCCGACGCTGCGACGGGACGGGGCATGTACAGCCTTGTCCCTGTAAGGCGTGCGGTACTCGGCGCAGTCTGCGTCAGGCACGCGCTGTCAAGTACAGGCGAAAGGAGCAGGGATGAATTACATCCTGCGTATCTACGGATGGACGCCACCATCCGACAAGGTGTGCTTGCTTGAAGCACGCTTCCCGTCCTACCGCAAGGCGTTCGCTGCGATGCGTACGCATTGCTACGTGGTGGACAGGAAGTCGTTTCGCACGTACACTTTCTCCATCCTCGGCCCTCGGTGCGGCAAGCAGAAGGAGTTGAAGCATGGATTCCTCTGGGAGCATCAATCGTAGGGCCGTGTTTGAGGCCCTGAGCCTGATCCCTACGGATCCGGCCAAGATCCCTGAGCGTCCTATCGACGCCGTTATCCGCGACAGGCGCGAGAAGATCGCGGCTCGGCGTTGTACCGTGTGCCCCGGCCACGCGGACTACTTCAAGGACGTTCTGAGCGTGAAGGAATACTTCCTTTCTGGCATGTGTCAGTCCTGCCAGAATGTGACGTTCGTGAGCGAACCGGACTGACAGGAGGAATCCCAATGGGATTCTGGTTCACGTTCGTGAAGAACGGCAAGCGCGTGCGCTTGTCCGTCCACGCTTTCTCGCGTGAGGAGGCGTTCGACATGCTGGAAGGCATGGTGAAGAACAAGAACGAGTGGGCGCTGCTGGCGCAGAGAGAGGCGGCCTGATATGCCGTCCATCCTCACCATCGCGTGCATCACGTTCGCAACGTTCGTGATCCTCGGCATCGCCATCATCATCACGACGTTGGAGAAGATCGACAAGCGCCTTCACTACATGGGCATGTACGTGGACGACGCGATTCGCGCTGGCCGTAAGTTCATGCGCGACATCAAGGACGGGATGAAGTAGACACGAATCTCCCGTACGCATTTCAGCGGGCATACGTCCGCGTGCGTGCGGGATGTCTGTGCCCTAACGGGCATACCTACGTAGGAGTGAGACAGTTCCCATGAACCCGAGCGACAAGCCCCAGAACCCCGAGGCGCCCGCCGACACCATCAAGAAGATCGGCAACGGGCTGAAGAACCTCCTCGGAGGCCTGATGGCGGCGGGGTCGGCCCCGGCGGCGATGGCGCCGAACGCGGCCCGGTCCTTCGTGCTGCGCTACAACAACGAGAGTGTGACCGTGACGGAGGGCGATCTGCCCGCCGGGTCCACGCTGCCCACGGTCAAGGCCGCGTTCCAGCAGAACGCCGCCCGGCTCGGCATCGAGCAGGGGCGCGAGCAGACCTACCGCGTGGGCGAGACGGTCGCGGACGGCGACGAGCGCGTGGAGTGGGGCAACACCTACTTCTGCGCCGTCGTCCGTACGACGAAGGGCTGCTAGTCGGGCCCTGAGGACCTGACAGTCGTCCTCCCTGTTGGCAACAGGAAATAGACTGTCAACAAAGGTTTGCATGATTACGCTAATCATCAATAACAACTAGCGAGGGACCGAGGCACGGTAAACCGGATTTATGGTGTCCAATCTTTGGAAATCCATATTCCGCAAGCCAATCCCTAATCCGCCGAGGCGGACGAACGGTTCCAGACCGGTTGGGGCGGGGTGCCGGGCAACCGGCGCCCCGCTTTTCTTAGTCCTCAAATCAGGAGACTTCACAAATGGAAGTCGTAGGTGGCGTGGCGGGTAAGTCCTGCTATTACGCCTTGCATCGTTGGTCAACGGGCATCATCTTCCGCCCCTCGGCCAACCCCGATGGAGCGGATCTCCCGGGCGACGTAATGGAAGGGATCATGCTCAGCGATGGGATGCCGCGCATCCCGCGTGAGTGCTGGACCGCCATGATCCGCCTGTTCATTCATTGCGTGGAGAAGGATCCGCGTGAATCCTCTCACGCAACCGACGCCAATAACGAAGTGTGCGTCGTGTTCGCTGCCAATTACACCACCGGTGAGGTAATCGTAGCAGCGATGCCTCAGGTGGTGGGTCCCGCTCGGGTGGTCATGGACAGGACACGCGGGGCGTGTAACCTGATCACGGGCCAATACTACAACATGTGGCCGCCGCCCGGATACGCAGAGATCGGTGACTGCCACAGTCACAATCGTATGGGCGCCTTCTTCAGCGGCGTGGACGACAACGACGATCGCGCATTGCCCGGCATCCATATGGTGTGCGGTGCGTTTGAGCGGAAGGATGGAGGTTGGGGATACAGAATCGCATCGTCCATCGTTGCGGACAAGATGCGATTCAAGAAGGTTCTGTACATGGACGGCGAGGCGCTAAAGATCCGTGACATGGAATACACGGATCTTGTGCCCGACATTTCGTGGAGCGAGGACACGCCGCTCCATCCCGACGTGATGAATCACGTCCATATCAGTTACCCGGCTGATTGGAAGCACACGACAAATGCCGTGGTCGTGCGCCCGGATCCGCAGCAATGGTGGAAGAACAAGCCGGATTCGTATGACAATTGGCCCGAGGAATTGAAGAAGCGTTTCGACCGTTGGCGTGAGACGGGTACGTGGGGAGACTACGAGCCGCCCGGATCGTCGCGTGGCGCTGAACACAAGCCCGACGAATCCAAGGACGAGCAGTCGTTGATCAAGGAATACTACAACGCGGTGTTCAAGGACAAGCCCAAGGATCTGCCCGGCCAGACGATGTTGTTTGAGGTACACTTCGATGATGCTGGCGAATTGGTGGCTAGTGGAGACATCGACAGGCAGGTAATCGACGATTTGAAGTGGGCGTTCCGCGACATGGACATGTCGATTGACTTCCTGTTCACGATCATGCCCACGGAGCGTTCGGCCATGAAGTTGCTGGCCGCGTACCTGAATTCGTGGGGCATCTTCAATCACGTTTCGGTCAGAAAGCAGAAGAAGGGAGGTAGGTAGTAGTAATGCGTGTAGCATATGAGCCCATCCCTTCGGGATGTGCGTTGTCGGTGATCAGGCTTTCGCCCGGTCCCGCGATCTCGTTCGTCGTTCCCGCGCACAAGCGCGTGATCCGTAGATACGAGGGCACCCGTGCTGGTGGCGATGGTCGATACGCCAAGCACGAAATCGAAGTGCCCGCGATCCTGTACACGTTCAATCCCGGCCACTCTTCGGATGGCAAACTCGGGATGTACATTCTGAAGTCCATTGGCGACAGCACTCTGATGGGCAAGGAAGTCAGGATCGGCAACACGTACGGACAGGAACGTATCTGTTGGGGTCACGTTCCCGGCTGCATCCCGATTCACATGCGTAGCAAGGTGAACGCATTCTGGGAAGCGCCCTTCAACGACGACCTGACTCCCTACCCTCAAATTCAAGATAAGAGCAGTTGGATACACGAGAAGGTTCGTACCGATCCCATGTTCGCCGCGCTACAGAGGAAGCAGGCGAGAAGGGAAAGTCGTTCTTCGGCAGCAAGCCGCAAACTCAGGACTCCCTCAGGTGGCAATATTCAGGAGCATGTCAGGTACGTGGTGACTGACGTGCTTCACAAGCGTACGATCTTCCCCACGTTTGAGCGCATCGTCAACAGATACGACGAATGCTCAAACGAAGAGTACAGGGTCGTAGAGGAGCATCACCCCAATCCTTTGACCCGTGAGAGATTGAGGAAGATGCGCGAGAACGCTCAGACCATCTATGAATTGGCTGAGCGGAAGAGGAGAGATCGGAACAGCAAGATCGACACGACGGCAGAGATCCTGTACCTTGAGGCTTTGTCCGTCATTGAATTCTCGTATGGCATTACCTCAAGGAAGAAGCATGACAGGCTTCTGTATCAGACGTACAAGCAGAGGGTCAGGGAATTTGCGCTAAAGATCAAAGAGTACGACGAGGATCTGGCTGTCGAGTATGTGAATTACATGCGATGGCTTGTCATTTCTCAGGTCGTCAACAACGTTGTGTCGAACAATCCGATTGACAAGTTGTACGAAGATTGGTACATGAAGGAGAAGAAGAAGGTACGTAAGGATTGGTGGGAGGATGGCGGGTGGACTCGGTACGGAGACAACCAAGACCTGTACAACAAGGTCTTCGGGTCACAATTCCTGTGCGACGAACGGCAATTCTCAGGCGTTGCATGGATCAGGCTCGGAGATAAGAGCGACGAACTCGCTGAGGAATTGAACAAGTATATGAAGGGTCATGGGATCACCTCCATGTATTTGCCGGTCTGGAGACTGCCGGATAACTCAGTCTTCGGTTACGTGGGCGACGTAGGATACGTCGGCTCTCTTGAGAGCGGCGACCAGATGGTCAATCTCCGACTCTACAACGAGAAGGATGAGGCCATTCTGACTGCCGCCAAGGAGATTTTCGGATGAAGATTGGTCGGATGATCGTGGTCGGCTGCGGAGGAATCGGCAGCCACTATCTCCCGAACGTGGCTCGCATGCTCGGGACGCCCCGCCCCTCCACGGTGATCGTGGACGGCGACAAGTACACCGGTAAGAACATCGGGCGTCAGTTCCTCGCCAGCCGGTACAACGGTGTGTACAAGGCGGACGCGATGTCGCGCTTCCTGTTCGACTACTACGGGTGGAGCGTGGACAGGAGCGACAAGTACATCCACGACGACGAGGAATTCGCAGGGATGGTCGTCAAGGGACAGGCCGCTCTGCGTGAGACTCACGGTGAGGACGCCGTGGTTTTGGTCGCTCTGTGCGTGGACAACGACGCCACGCGGAGGATCTGCTACGACGGGATCCGTATGTCCAAGGCGAACGTGATCGTCGTGGACATGGCGAACGAGCGCACGAATGGAGACGTGATCGTGTGGGGATGGATCGACGGTCAGGACGTGGGCCCGTTCCCTCCCAAGATGTACCCGAACATCGCCAACCCCACGGACCGTCCGCCCGGCGCCTATTGCTCCGCTCAGGCCGAGTTGCCCGGAGGCGAGCAGTTGATCGGCACGAACATGATGGCTGCGTGCATCGGCGTGGAGATCACGCGCAGGATCCTGAACGACGAGCCGCTGTGTCCGCAGTACATGTTCAACCTGTCGCCCAAGCAGGGCGATTCCAAGATGATGTGGAGCATGTAGAATGACCCAATACGACACCGACAGGACCGTCTTCAGGGGAAGACGTGACGCTCACCTGTCGTATCTGCACTTCAGTCGTGCGGCTGAGAGACAGATCGACAAGCGCGTGTATCTTGTGCTGGAACACTACGACGCGCACAGGATGTACGCCGCGTTTGAAGACGGATACCAGACTGCGTTCCGCTTCAACGCATATGTCAACGAGAACGGTAGCAGGATTCAGTCCAACGTCCCCGGTGTACTGTTCAACTCGGTTGACGACGTGCTGTTGGAAATCCACCGATCCGTCGCGCTCGCGTGCTGGTCGATCAAGTTCCATTACGAGTTGTCCAAGATCCACGGGTCCAGCCCCGAGAATCTGCTTGGATTCTCGGAAGATCAATGGGACGACTATACGAAGTACATTCGTAATCTGGTGGGTCAGGTGTTCGGATTCCCGAAGAAGATCCGCTACCACCATGAATGCGACAACTGCGTGCCCATGTTCGCAATGGGCATGTACGACGTGTACTTCTGCCTGGATGGTACGCATCAGGGTAATGGGTACCCCGAGATTGTCGTTCGGTATGGAGAGGGAGAGAACGCCCGTCGCGTGTTCCATGTGTCTAATGCAAGAGTGGATAGGGCTCGCAACCCTGAATACATTATGCCCGACGACATTCCCAAGCATATGTTCCGTATTTACAGGAAGGCGCTCCAACACCTGATCGACAATCCGTCCATGTTCGGACACAAGCAGTACAACTACGCCGAGTCTCTTAGGCTTGTCGAAATGAACAGACGCGAGAGGATGGAGATTCACAACGAGCAGCGAAACTTGAGGAGGATGGGAGGGCGGGTGAACAATGCCTAGGAGTGGATCATACGACGTTCACCTACGACTCGGGCCCATGCTCCACAAGATCAGGCTCCTGTGTTTGGCAAAGGGATACAAGAGCGTCAGCGCATACATTCGCAACTGCATCGAACGTTGCTCTGACGAGGACATGAAGAACATGGGTGGTACGCGCCTCTATATGAGGCCGGACCAGCCCGTCTACTCAGTCAAGGAGTACGGATCTGAGAAGGAGTACACGGTACTGACGCGCACACTAGGCGGCGAACGCTGTTGGGTGATCCGATCTATCGGGTATCTACCCGCTGGCGCTGGCGGTGCGCTTGCAATGCTGGTCGATCTTACCGTGGAACCCGGCAACTCTGGATGCTCAGCAACGAGCGTCGTGGTGCCCATCGACGGGGTGATCGGCGCCGAGTGACACCGGGGGTGGTGTCACACATCATCTGTGACAGCCGAAAGCATCTGTGACAGCGTAAGTCTTTGACCTGCCTCAACTTACGTCAGAACGTCACGGATGAACAGATGTCACAGATGGGGGAGCGCACCCCTTTATACTAGCAATGTTGTTGATGGTCAGTTGATCCGATAAAGAGGCGGGTATAATATAATATGTAAGTAAGAAAATATCTGTTCATCTGTGACAAAGTAGTGCAAGTCATTTCGCTTCAAGGACTTACGCTGTCACAGATGGTGTCACACATGCTGTCACACATCGACCACCGGGGGGTCATGTGTGACAGGTTCTCTCAACCCCCCGGTGAGGTTACAAGACCGTGAGCAAGTCGAAGAAGCGGTACGAGGTCAGCGGTCCGGGTGGGGAGCGCGTGACCGTGGAGGCCACGGATTCGCGTGACGCCCGCCGCAAGGGTGCGTCCGCGATCCGCAAGCAGAACGACATGGACTACAAGGACAGCGCCCTGACCGTGCGTTGCCTGGAGGGCCAGCCCGCCTCCGCTCCCACCAGCAAGCCCAAGGAGAAGGAGAAGAGCGCGAAGGCGGTGGGTTCCACCGTCGCCGTCCCGTCGATCAACGAGGTCGTCGGGTGGGTGCTGTTCTACGTCAACAAGGGCGTGGAGTGGCTGAACGCCAACCCCAAGTAGCATGGACAACTTCACCAGCAGCGATGTTGGTGAGTATAGGGTGCCCGAGAAGTGCCTTTTCGGGCATCCTATTCCTCGCTATGACGTCGCCATCGTAGAGGGCAAGATCCCTCATAGCCCCAACCTTCCGAAAAGGCGCTACGCATATCACATGTGCGGATCGTGTTCGATTGGAGGGATTCAGGGAAGAGTCTCGATCATCGACATGTCAAGCGGGAAGTGCATTAGGCCCACGCTTGCTACGCTGTGGTGGATTGAGTGGTCAACCACACGGATTGCCGCCTCAATCTACGCATCGCACATGAACGATGAGAACTACACGGATCAGGAGAAGATGATCCTTGAGCAGTCGCAGCACTTGTCCCTGCTATGCAGGAAGCAGGCAGAAGAACTGCTGTTTGAGGATGGGTTCCTGTATCCTGTGGCAAAGGTTGGCGACCATGCTGTGATCGCCTTCACCCCGTACCCCACCAAGAAGAACGTCGGACTCAACTGACATGGCAATTGAACTGTATCCCCACCAGAAGGACGACCTTGATGCGCTGAAGAAGCACAAGGCATTCGCCCTATGGCACGAAGTCGGTGGCGGTAAGACATATCCGCTGATCTACAGGATGATGGACTCATTCCTGACGGACAGAAGGATGTGGATTATCGTTGCCGAGGTTCAGTTGCTTGACCAATGGAAGGAGGAGATCATTCGTGTAATGGGCGATCTCGCTCCTACTGTGGAGATCGTTACCGGTAGCACGGAAACGTGGAAGCGTAAGTTGGTGGCTGACAATCCGCCCAACTTCCTAATCACCAACTACGAATTCTTCCCGAAGATGGAGTTGTGGCTATACAACCTTGTTCGTAAGGGTGATGTTGCTGGAATGGTGTGCGACGAAGGCCACAGGATGAAGGGGTTCCGTGGCTTCCGGTCGAAGAGCGGATCCCGCGCCAAGTCTATCGTAAAGGTGGCGCACGCAGCAATAGGTACAGAGAAGGATATCGCTCGGTATATGGCGAGTGGATCTCCTATCTGTAGCCCCAACAGTCCTGACGTCTGGGGCCTGTACTATTTCATGGATCCGAATGTGTTTGGTCCCGTGCTGTGGAAGTTTGAGGAACAGTTCTTCTACAACACGGCGCCTCCCGGTGCGATGTACCGCACGCTGAAGTTGAAGCCCGGCATGGCATCTGAAATGAGCCGACGCATGTACACCATTGCGCGTCGTCTACTCAAGACGGAAATGCCCGGCGTCAAGTTCCCCGAAATGCGTCCGATTCTGTACAAGGTGGACATGCCCGACAGCGTGTCAAGCGTATACGCTCAGATGCGAGAGTCGTGCTTGACGTTCATTGGCGACAGGGCTATCACTCGACTGATGCTGCTCGCACGCCTAATGGCGCTTCAACAGATTTCCAGCGGCTTCATCCTTGAGAGCAAGGCGATGATGCTGGACGAGAACCTGATTCTTGACGACAAGGGATACCTTCCTGAGAAGGAGGTAATCCACTTGGATAGCAGCCACAAGGATAAGGTTCTGTGGTCTATCATTGACGAGATCGGGAGAGACAAGAGCATCGTTATCTGGGCTCACTTCCGACACGAACTACAGCACATCGCTACGATGCTAGAGAAAGAGGGAATCAGTACGGCCCGTGTGTGGGGCGACGAAGATAGGGCCGACAAGAGAGAGGCAATCAAGGAATTCAAGGAGGGTAAGCGCAAGGTCTTGATCGGTCAGCCCGCATCTGCTGGTGCTGGACTGAACCTTCAGATCGCCGGTCACTCAATCAGATACAGCCGCAGCCACAGATTGCTAGACCTAATCCAGAGCGAAGGCCGGATTCACCGTGCCTCGTCCGTGGAATTCCACGAAACCGTAACGTACCACGAAATCGTAACAAAGGGCACGTACGATGAGTACGTGTACGAGAGTCTACGCGCAAAGAAGGATCTCTCATCGGAGATTACGCTGGACTCTTTCAGAGAAATGCGAGCCTAATGGGATTGTCCCACAACGCATCAATCGTTCTAGTCTCTGCCCTCGTAGTCTGTATCTTCTGGATTCGTCACCTGACGAAAAGAAAGGACAAATGAATCGCAAGGCTGCTGCCAGAATCATCCACTCCAAGGTATCGAAGTGGATGGAATCTCTCCCTGATTTTCTGCGTGAGCAGATCAAGGGAGACATCATCGTCACCGGTGGAAGCGTGGCCTCCTTGCTTCTCGGTGAGAAGGTGAACGACTACGACGTGTACATGAAGACTCGGGGCTCCGCTCTCGCAGTCGCTCGGTACTACGTCCAGATGTTCCTCGCCCGCCGCAAGGCAAAGGGTGGTGTAGAGGTTCCGATCTCCGTGGTAGAGGAGGGCGAACGAATCAAGATCCTTGTGAAGAGTGCTGGTATGGCGGTCGCTGACGGAGAGCCGTACCACTACTTTGAGCAGGACGCTGACGGCATGGATGCCGAGGCGTACGCAGCCGCCGCTACCATTGCGGCGGAGTTGGAGAAGAAGGACGATCAGTACCGTCCCGTGTGGCTGACGAACAACGCGATCACGCTGACGGGTGACATCCAGATCGTCATTCGGTTCCACGGTGAGCCCGAGGACATCCACAAGAACTTCGATTTCGTGCATTGCACGGGGTATTGGACTTCTTCGGATCCCTGCGAACTGCACCTGTCGGAAGCGATGCTCCACTCTCTTCTGACGAAGGAGTTGAAGTACGGGGGTAGCAAGTATCCCATCTGTTCCATCTGTAGGCTGAGGAAGTTCCTCGCCCGTGGGTGGCGCATCAACGGTGGACAGATCCTCAAGATGTGCTATCAGATCAGCAACCTTGATCTGACGAACTTCAAGGTATTGGAGGATCAGTTGACAGGAGTTGACTCCGCGTTCTTCGCTCAGTTGATCGGTATGCTGAAGAAGGACGTGGAGAACGGCGTGACGATTGACGACTCGTACATCGTCAAGTTGATCGACGCCATCTTCTAGTTGACAAGTCCGGTCGGACTTGCTTCAATGACCCCCTTCGGAGTCGCACCATGACGAGCGACGTTCAACCCCCCGGTGATCCCCCGGTCGCCCACAAGAACGTGTCAAGGGTGATAGAGGTATGCGGTTTCAGCATCGCTATCTCATCCGTCCCTGTTGATGGCCCCCGTCCCAACGCTCATGTAGTAATCTCCATCGACACGGTGGGTGACTACACATACTTCTGTGTCATTCAAGGTGACAAGATGTATGAGGGAAGAGTGACTGACGGGAAGACCGTGATCGAACGAGAGGGACCGGCGCCCGCACCGGGAACGGGTGCGTAGCCGTGAGGGTCACGCGACCTAACGGACAGCCCTCTCCTATGCCCGTGGCAAAGTACCCGCGTGGCATCGACGTATTCCAACTGAGGGAAGAGATCCAGAGCCTTCGGTTGCGACTGGCATTCTGGATGAAACAATGGAGGAAGCAAGTCGAATGGTGGTACGCCCTTCCGAAAAGCGAGCGTATACGACTCCGGGCTATAGCGCGGCAAAGGTCGAAGACGCTCTTAGAGTTGCTGGATATGGGGCCGTCACCTTCGGCACAGACTACACAGATTGGAAACGAGTCAAAGACGGAGCAGAAAGCGTAGTCCGAGTCCACGGACAGCGAAATCCCCGAAGACGATGGGGAAGAACCGAATGGGTTCGCTTCCGAGACAGATACGGAATGACCATCTATCACGTCGGCAAAGCCCTTGCTATGGAGGCAACCAAGAGTGGCTGAGTCCGACATTCAGGCACGCATCCTTGACATCGTGCGTAATTCATTCAAGTGGATGGCGCACAAGAACAAGGTGGGTGCAGATGGGGCCCTTACCGGATGGCCCGATCTAACGATCTGCGTTCCCGGTGGTACGATTGTATTCATGGAGGTGAAGAAGCCCGGAGAAGTACAGACGCACACGCAGCGTTGGGTAACTCAACGCTTGATTGACGACGGGTTCAAGGTCTACATCGTAGACAACGTTGGTCATGCTGTGCGCGTGTTGCGTAAGGAGTATGACAAAACACAGGAGGCCAAGAGCCGTGGTTGACATCACGCAGCAGGTTGACGACGTTTTCGGCGGGGCGAACGACGCCGATCTCGCAACCTGGGTCACTCAGTTGACCGAGAAGAAGGCACAGGTGTCCGCTATGGGTAAGGAGTGCGACGAACTTCAGGGCAGGATCGTCGCCAAGTTGAAGGAGTTGGGCACCACCAGCATGAAGGTGGCTGGCCGTAGGATCGGGCTGAGCAGCCGCGAATACTACGGCATCGACAAGGATCGTCTGGCCGAGGCGAAGGAGTGGATCGAGCGCGTGGCACCAGAGGTCAACATCCCCGCCGCTACAAACGTGGGCAAGGCGGTCGAGGCGTATCTGGCGCAGAACCCTGGCGCCGATCTGCCTCAGTTCATCAAGGTCACGACGACCGAAACGTTCACCAACGCCAAGGCGTCGTAGCGTATAGACCGTGTAGACGGCAAGTGGGTGAAAGGCCCACGCAAACCTGTCAATCTGTGGAGGTACTTTCGTGGCAGACGAGAAAGAGAAGAAGGTCACGGCACTTGCCCACTCTCTGAAGGTGGGCGAGACTCAGATCACTTCGATGGAGCAGTTGGACGCCGCTCTCGACGATACCGTCGGTCGTGGCTCCAGCCTTCTCGACGGTCTGAGCGTGTACCGTCAGGGCAAGGAGGACTACTTCAAGGTCGGTGAGGAGAAGAAGGGCCACGTTACGGGCATCTTCCTTCTCTCCCGGCGTCCGACCCGTGCGTGTTGGGAGAAGGACGAGATCACGGGAGTGGCACCCAACTGCTACTCCTTCGATGGAGTCGTTCCCCACTCGTCGGTGGTGAAGCCGTATGCGAGCAAGTGCGATGGGTGCCAATTCGACAAGCCGGGTAGCGGCAAGGGAAACCAGCGCAAGTGCAAGCAGAAGGCGTCGGATTTCGTCCTTCTGGTGCCGGACAACTTCCGGCGCACCGACGAGAACACGCACGCCTTCATCGACCCGAAGGACATCATCGGCCCGGGGCTGGTCACGTACAGCATCGGCAACCGTGGTTCTTCGCGTGCCTATCAGGAGTGGCTGCGCTCCTGCAAGGAGAAGGGCATCCGTCCGCAGGGATGCGTGACCCGCTGGAAGTTCGGGTCCGACAAGTCGAAGTCGGGCGTGGACTACAACTACGTGGAGCAGGAGTTCGTGCTTCCGCTCCCGTCGCCGGAAGAAGATCCCGACATTTGGGAAGTGATCGTCAAGGCGGTCATGGATCTGAAGAACGGGTCCGCCGACAACATCCTGCTGGCGCTCACCGGTATCGGTGGCGTCGAAGCGGCAGGATCGGACGACTGAACAAGTCAGGTGGGCGGCGGGGCGTAAGCCTCGCCGCCTGCCGTATATGGACACACCATGTCATACCGTCAAGGCGATGAGTCGATTCACAACAGGGGATCAGACGGACGCAAGCCGGACCTTGGATTCATCGAAGGGTCAGAGGTATGCTCGGTGATCCTGTCAGAGAAATACAAGGGAGTCTGGAAGGTAGACAAACTACACGGACTATCCTACAAGTCAGACGTGTATCAGGTATGGAACCCCGTAACAAGAAAGGTTGCTTGGAGAGGATACGACAAGATTTTCGCTGAGCATCTGTGCGAACGAATCAATGGGTGGTGGGAAGCGAGAGACTTCCCGCCGCCTCAGGCCACACATGGACCGGCCTTCGCGCCGGACATCAATCCCGACAAATGAGCAACTCATTCTTTGAGCGGCTCGATGCTGCCACAAACTACGAACAACTCGCACGCGGGTTGTACGGAGAGGGCAAGCGCGTAGCCGACGAATTGTGGATGAAGTGTCCGTATGACGACACGCCCGCCGACAAGTTTTCAATCAACGCGATTGACGGTCGGTGGAAGAACCACAAGAACGACGAGGGTGGTTCATTCATTCGGCTGATCAGGCGTACGCATCCCGACAATTGGCGGGAAGAGTGGGCGCGAATCATTCCGCCCGCCGCCGTGATCCTACTCAAAACACCGGATAAGTCTCGGGATCAGGAGTCCTCTGATTCTGAGGATACAGGTGAAAAGGCCAAGCCTGAAAGGACGACCGTATCCTTTGCCGAGCGCATGGAGAAGGGGCGTAGGCGACAGAACGTAGATGAGTACAAGGAGTTTGAGGAGGGATACAAGGTTCCTCGCAAGCACCTGATTGACTGCGGCACATGGACAAACTCCGGCGGTCGCCTGGGCCCGGATATGCGTCTGTGCTTCGGAGTCATTGACCCCTCCACCGGTGAAGTGGTCGGGATCAAGATGCGGTGCATGAACCCGGTTCTGGAATCACAAGCCGGGAAGAAGTTGAAGAGCAAGAATCAGACGGGATCAAAGGCCGGTATCATCGGCTGGCATTTCGCTGAGAACAACAAGAAGCCTGTGTTGATTGTGGAGGGAGAGAAGGACTGGATCGTATCGTCACACGATCTACCCGAATACGCTGTGATCACGAACAGCAACGGCGCTGGATCGTGGAAGGCTGAGTGGTCGAAGTGTCTTGCCGGGCGTGACGTAACTCTGCTGTACGACGAGGACGATGCTGGCAATGCTGGCGCTCGTCGTGCTGCTTGCTCGCTTGTCATTCATGCGAAGAGCGTGAAGATTGCACATCTTGGTACGCCTGGCAAGGACGTATTCAAGTGGATCAGAGAGGACGGTCCCGGGCTCGACGCTCTCAAGGCAATCATCGCATCGGCTGAGAAATTCGACCCGTCTGCCAATCCTGCTGAGACTGACAACTTCATCAAGACGAATTGCTCCGAAGAAGAGGCGGAGCCTAACGCTATTGCTGACATCCTTTTCAAGTGCATGTCAGACAATGGCGCCATGTTCAATCAGGTTGACGACCGAGAGGCGTACTGCGCGTGGCGTGGGAAGGTGTACGAGGTCACTCAGTCTGACCCTTGGTGGCAGGCTCTCGTCTACTTCTACACCGGGAAGGATGCTGGAAGCAGCGAGGGGTACAGGCTTCACAAGCATATCCAGATGCTTGCTATCACGAAGGGTAAGCCCGTAGAGGCTACCACCTGGTTTGCCCGTCGTGACGGCACTCTATATCTTCCGCTATACGGCCCCGAGCAGAAGATGGTGGAGATCAGCGCCAAGGAAATCACCATTGTGCCCAACGGGTACAACGACGTAGTGCTTATGCCCGTAACCGGCATCAAGGAAGTTGACTACCTACCTGACAACCAATACGATCCGTCAAAGGCTGAAGCAGCATGGCGAACGATGATCAGCATGATGAACTGCGGAGAAACGTGGAGGCGACTTGCCTCTGCTGCGGTTCTAGCCTTGCCGTTCTACGATTGGTGCGAAACTCATCCGTTGCTCAGGTTCCAAGGGGCAACTGGTTCTGGCAAGTCTTTCGCTACGAAGATCATTACTACATTACTCTACGGTCAGCCGGAGAATCAAGGCGGCGACACGATGGCCGCACTCTACCGTATGGCGGGAACCAGAATTCTGTTGGCCCTCGACAACTTGGAGGATACGAACCTAGCGAGGGACCCCGAAGTCCGAGATTTGTTGCTGCGTGCCGCTTCTGGTATGACGAGAGCGAAGTCGGCCAAGGAATCAGAGCGTGCCGTCGTTGCTCAGCGTGTAAACTGCTGGATTATGTCTACTGGCAAGTCCCCGATTGGTGTCGGGTACGAGGACATGGAAGAGCGTCTGGTCGTAATACCGATGGGTGGGCACGGGCAAAGTGGATTTGGTGGAACTGATCAGATCAGGTGGGTGCAGGAGAACAGGCGTCTTCTGTTCTCATACATGCTGCGTCAGACAAAGCGAATCTTCAAGGCCATCGTAGAGGGTCAGCAGAAGGCTATCATTTCAAGGTTCCCTTCCACGCAGAGGCCGCGCCTACAGGAGTGGTACAGCATCCTGTCAATAGCAAACGGTGACATTGACAAGCCTAGCGACACTACGTTGGGCTGGCTGTCCAGCGCGTACGAGGGAGAACGTAGTAGCGTGATTGAGAGCGACCCGATCATCGCTCTCCTGATGCGAGTTAACTCATTCCTTAAGGACCCCAACACCAAGGGGTTCGATATGGTTGAGAAGACTGACAACGGGGCTGTGTTCTCGTTCACATGCCACGGCCAGATTCTCCACGCAATGCTGGCTAGGATTGCGCGTGACTGCGGCCTACCGTACAGGATGCCGTCAGGAAAGAGCCTTGGCTACCATCTTCGCAGTCTGTCTCGCAGGAGTACGGAGTACGGGTTCAAGATCGAACAGCGAGACACGCAGACTCGCATGGCTGACACCGGGCAGCGTAGCCGTGCGTGGAATATCGAGATCCACTCGGATGCGGTCAAGGCTCTTGTACCGTATACCGAAAAGGAAAAGTGGGGCGACTTCAAGACAGAAGAGAAGAAGCCGGATACGTCTGCGTTGGACGGAACGGCCCCTGATCTACCGTTTGAAGATGAACACGGAAATCCGAGGTTCTAATGGCAAACAAGAGAAGGCAGCCTAGGGCAATAGTAACGGTCGAAGAGTTGCTGGATTCAAGCCAGCCTGAACCGAAGCCGTTCTATCCGTGTGCCCGTGGTGGTGAGTTGTCGAATCAATGGGCAGATGTTCCTAGTGGTAGCGGATTGATTCCCCCTGGTACAATGGACATACTAGACGGCAAGATCAAGCAGAGAGACAAGAACATCGAAAGGAAGGAGCGTACAGGTGAGTGACGACATTCTCCCGTTCTCAAGCATGGCTCTTGCGGAGATCCGCAAGAAGCGTCCCACCGTGGTGTGTATCTGTGGGTCCACGCGATTCATGGATCTCATCACGAAGGTCGCGGCAGAGTTGACGCTACAGGGCGAGATCGTGATTCGTCCTGAGTGCATCGCCGGTGAAGTCACGCCCGAACAGAAGAAGGCGCTCGACATCCTACACTTCCGCAAGATCGACATTGCGGATTACGTGTTCGTTGTGAACCCCGAAGGGTATATCGGTGAGTCCACGTCGAACGAGATCAAGTATGCGTGGGACAACCACAAGTTTGTGTTCTACTACCAGCCCAGGGGAGTGTATCAGCACAAGGTAGACAAGAACGCTCCGCTTGGAGCGAAGATTCCTCCGCTCTACCAAGACCCCGACCTTCTCAAGAGGGACTAGCACATGGAAGGGATCATCGCCACGTTGAGGGCGAATGAGTTTCTGAACGTACGATTCCTAGCGACTGAGGATGAGATCAAGGCCGCATACAGGGCGCTCATGCTCAGGTATCATCCCGACAAGAATCGGGGTCAGGAGGAGCGGTCTGCGTGGGTAGTGGAGTTGCTACAGAGGGCGAAGGACGATGCGCTCTCAAGGTGCAGGGACAAGAAGTATCCCTACCTTGAACACTACAACCCCATTCCGATAGACGACCTGATGTTGTGTACGTGTGGTTGGCCGAGAGACAGCACGACTGTTGTGTGTGACGGATGCGCCACGGTGTTCATGCCGAAGGACGACACGAAGGCAAACAAGGACGCCGTGTGGTTAGCAGTCAGGCAGTATGCTCGTAGCCTGAAGGCGAAGATAGGCAGGAACGTGGACGATTGGGAGTTGGCTGGCAGAATCTTCCTCCGCCACTTCTCCTGAAACGAAACGGGCCCGGCGGATTGCTCCGCCGGGCCCTCGTCACACGGGAGACAGGCTACTTGTCGTCAGGAATTCGCTTGTTCGGAAGACGCTCTTCAAGGATCGTTCGGATACGGATTAGTTCCTTCCCCATATCCACGTTCGACTCCTTGATTTTGTCAACCTCGCCCTCGACATGCTTGGCCTTTTGCTCGGCATTGTCCGCCTTATTCAAGGCGGCTCTAGCCTCACTACTCAGGTTTGTCCAAGCGGCCAGAAGGAGTCCACCGAGACTCAGAACGGCAACAGCCGTCTGAGCCCACCCCTGACGGACCAACTGCTTGTCAAGAGCATTGCCGCTCATGTTAGCCCTGCTTGATTTCGTGGGCCTTCAAGGCGCCAGCGACCACCTGTTCCTCGGTGATACGACGGCCATCAGGTGCAACCATCGGCTCCTCGTCGTACTTCTTGATCGCACGTCGGATCATGGCCCATGCGATTGCAACGATGCTGGCGGCTCCACCGCCAACAGGAAGGTAGGGGAAGTCGGGAATGGTGGGCGTGTTCTCCTTCTGGCGCTTCTCGCGCAGATCCATCTGAGACTTTAGGTTGGCGCCGAACGCCTTACCTACAGCCCCCTCGATGTCTCCGGGGTTGGCGACCAGATGATCGCGGAACGTGTCATGCTCAGCCTTCGCAGACTGAACCTGATCGTCACGCAGATCCTCAACGTCCTTGTACATGGCAGGACGAATCGAAGAGCATCCCGCAAGCATGAAGCAAGCCAGCACAGCCGTGACGGCTGAGCCAGCAACCCTCATGTACCTACGTCTAGCGCGAGCGATACGCTTGCGCCCCAGGATGGTGAATCCCAGGACGAGCCCGATCAGGACGCCGACGTAGACGTACGGAAGGAAATCCGTACCGGACTTCGCCACCAGCGGGATCTTGCACGTACCATCCTTGCAGTCCGCGCCAGCCACAGGCTCGCACGGAGGCTTCGGGATGGGAGGCGGCGGGGGCGGGGGGAACGCCGACGCCGGAGCCGAGAACGAGCGCGACTCACCGGTGGTGGTAGCCGTGCCATTGCTCGGACGGATGTAGTTGTTCACGTTGACGTTCACCCATACGGCGCCGTCCTCAGGCACGGCAGGGCGAGCGTCCTTGGACTTACAGCCAGTAAGTCCTGCGGCCAGCACAGCCGCAGAAGCAAGGATCTTTCGCATTGTTGTCTCCCTGTGTGTGTAACGGCAGAGGGCCGGAACGCCCGGCCCTCTGCACGCGCTCTCTGTTACGAGAACGCCAACTTCAGGCAGTCGTACGGGCCGTCACTCACTCCGGCCCCACCACGGTTCGCGTCGGTCTGCGTGATCGCCACCGTCGTCTTGGCCCCGTGCGTAGTGAACCACGAAGCCAACTTCGCGTTGGCCTTGTCGTTCATGGGGCGGAGTTCGATGTTCACGTCGCTGGTCCCCGAGAAGATCAGTTCACAGGGATAGACCTCAGCGTAGTTCTGAGCCGCCATATTGGATCACCACCTCTCTATTTGTTCCGCAAGGAGCCGAAGCGGCCCTTGGTCAGCCTCTCCACAGGCACTTCGGCAGCGGGAATGAACTCCATTCCCTTATCCTGCTCGAAGAAGTCGGTGATTGTACGCAGAAGATCGTACTCTTCCATGAGTGCGAGTTGAGAGATCATAGACTTAAGGCTGCTTGCGCTACGCACAGCCCTCTTGATCTGCTCTCCAACGGTCTTCTGATCCTGGCCCTCAAGTGTGTTGTAGTGGCGGATCATCGCCGCTAGGCGAATGCCACGGTTCAGATTACCGATTGCGCTGTCGTCTGAAACAGCCTGTCGAGCGTCGTAGGATTCGTCAGATCCACGCTCGACGCCGCCCTTCTTGGCTAGGCCGAACCGTCCCTGCTCAACGTCACGACCAGCCGCCAGAGCCTCCCTGATTCTAGCATACTCATCGGGCCGCGTGAGTTGGAATCCAAGCGATTCCAATAGAGCGTCTGTGCTGTCATACTTACGAGCCTTGGTGTTACCGGCCTTATCTGTCTCAGTAATGTACCTAGGCTGCGTACCGAGGAATCCCGCGTCAGATGCCCCACCGAAACGGGTAGCCGTTCGGATTGCCGTGGGCATCATCCCTGCGGCAAACTCCCTGTAACCGGGAGGCAGAGTAGCAGAAACAAGGCTTCCAAGATTCCCGCGCTCGATCATGTAGCGCAGATATCCAGTTGTCCCGAATGCGCCCTCTTCCTCCATGATCTTCTTGATGCCACGGCCTTCGTTAAACCTGTCCCTATCGAACACGTAGTCTAGCGTAGGCCCATAGATCAGGTTGGAGGACGCGAAGTCAGCGAAGTCTGTCGCTACACCCTTACCCTCCATAGAGGGCGCCCACTTGCCCTCCCACAGCATGTTCTCTGCGCCAGACACAAGAGGACGAAGGCCGGGCAAGGATCGGATGCCGGTATCGGTGGGGCTGAACCGGTTCATGTCCATGAACCGTGCGCTTCCCTTAAGGTCAGGCATCAGGACAGCAGTCTTGCGTGCGATCCAGTTGTGGAATGCGTTGCTGTTGGGAATGCTGGCGTTGGCGAGCCGCTCTTCCTCCTCGTCCGTCATACCGGTAAGACCCTTGACGGCGAGATTCCACATCCACGACAGGAGCGAAAGGTTCGTGATCGCCACCGGTGAGTTGGGCACCAGTTCGTTCAGGTTCCTACCCATCGTAGCGCGAATGCTGTGGAATTGCGGGCCGAACCGGCGTACGGCCTGCCAGCCCTTAGGCATATGCTGGATGTCGAAGTACCGATCCACGACCTTTCGTGCATCGGTTTCGTCCATACGCATCGTTTCGGTAAGATGCTCATGGAGAGCGATACGCGCCATAGAGTCGAACGCGGTGAAGAAGTCGATTGCAGCCTTCGACAGACCACGCAGACCGCTACGGACGTGTAGGTGAGCAAGCCTCTTCATGGCCTCGCCCACAGTCTCCATGAAACCCATACCGAGGTACGGGTTCTCTCCAATCGCAGCACCCTCAGACTCACGGTAGGCGCCGATGTCGAGCATACGAGCGATTTCGCGTGTCGCGTCGTTCGTATGACGAGTCCAGTTCCACCGCTTGTACTTCTCAAGACGCTGACCGGCCTCCTTGCCCTGACCAGCAAGCGTCAGAGCGGCAGAGGCAAGGCGAGAGGGAATCTGGAAGAACGGCACGCGAGTGGCGAGCGTCCAGATGTTACCGAACAACTGAGTGTGCCAGTTGGTCGGGTTGTACGCAGTAAGTCCGCTCTTGACAAGTCCGCTGACCATATCCCATGCGTCAACAAACTTGCTGCGGTCAGGGTTCATCGCTTCGATAAGCGACAAAGCCTGGGGCTCAATTGACTTACCGATTGCGTGCTTGAAGATCGGGTCGTTGGAGTAGCGAGTACCCTCAATCGGGATCCAGTCGTGAGGCGCCTGATCGTGAGGCTTCACGATAGACGTATCAGACATAACCCGCTGAAGCATCTTCGCCTGAGCAACGGCACGGCCCTCTACGAGAAGGCCATCCATCAGCAAGAGCCACGGAAGCGAAGTGTCCAGCCCGTGCTTCTCTGCGTCAGCGACGGTGGCGTGCTTGCGCTCCCGTGCGAATCCACGGCGATACATGTCCTTGATGCCGAACCGGTCAACCATGTCTAGAGGATGGTTGCCGATGAACACCCGAGTCTTACTCTTGGTGGTTTTGGACAGAGCGTTCTTAAGCATCGAAATCTGATACTTAAGCCTGCCCTTATCCTGAGGAGTAGAGGCCGTAGCGAGATCGCTTTCGGCCTTGGCAAGACGGGCCTTGATGTCTCCCTGCTTCCAGACCCATCGACCTTGGTGTACGTAACGTCCACGATACCTAGAAATCGTGTCTTCCGTGAAGTGGCCGCTCTTAACCAGATCGGATCCGTACGAGTCAACGAGATCGCGGTATTCCTTCAGGATCTCAGGAGTACGGCCAGCCTCAAACTCACCGATAAGGCGCATCTGCTCTTCACGCGGAAGGTGAGAGAACGAGCGTAGTGCGCGTGCAGCCTTATGGGCAACGTCATAGAAGTCACCTTCCATGTCGTTGTGGTAGATACGCATTTGCGGAGCGACGGGGCTGTCACCGAACAGCACTCCCAACTTCCGTGCAGCCGACTTACCAGTCTCACCGATAAGGCCGGATCCGTAGTCGGGGTGGTGCAGCATGTCGTGGACATGCTTGAACAGAAGGTTGTCGGTCACGACCTGAGCGGTATTCGTGACGCCTTCCATAACGCCAGCATATACGCTAGCGACAGGACGCTCAAGCCTGTGTACTGCGCGAAGGGCCTTATCTACAAGTCCGAGTCCGCCCTTTACCAGCGACCCGAGCATGTGAACGAAGTTGCTCGACCCACCGGGGACGTATCCAAGTCCGAACATGCCGAACGTCTGAGACTGAGGACGTACGTGTGCGCGGTAGAAATCCATGTCAGCGTCAGACTGGTGGACGTAGGTAATACGGCCATCGTCTGAAAACTTGATGGGCGCACCGCTGTTCGGCTCGCGTCCGACGCGGACCCGCTCGGCAGCACGGAACATCGGGCCGCCCTCATTGCGCGGCTTCCCGATGAAATCGGCATCTTCGACCGTTGCTTCGTACCTAGAGATAGACTCCTCTTCGCCGGTACCCTTGGGCTTTACGCTCAACTTCCTTTCGGTATGAGGAGGAGCAAATAGGAAGACTTCGGCGTCACGCTTGTAGTCGGCAAGCGCCTTCTTATAAGCCTCGGGGATATCGAATTCGTTGCGCTTGGGAGCGGGGTTCTCTTTGACCCAATCTCGCACCGCTCGGTGAAGGTCGCCCTCGTAGGAGAATTCCTGGGAACGACCGTCGATGATCTCGTCAAACTGCTTCCGAAGAAGCGTCATGTAATCGCGCAACTGAGTCTCGCCGCGAGCCATCGCAATCGTACGCTCGTTGTCGGAGATCAGCCGTGCGTGTTCACGACGGGATTCCTTGCGGTACTCAGCCCACTCCTGATTCTTCCCACGGCGAGACATCCAAGCCTCGGCCTCCGTGGGGGAGATGCGACGAACGAAGATTGTCCCCTCAGGAGTACGCTCAGCGAGTAGGATCTGACCCTCGCGCAGAACGTTGTTCTTGCCTCCACGGCTACGGTACTGAAGCAGCCACTCCCCATTGTTGGTATCAACATGGAGGGGGACCAACTGCTTCCTGTTCCTGTCGTAAACGTCTGACGTTTCCTTGCGAGCATTCTCGGCGGCCTCAGTCTGCTCAGCGAGCATACCGAGCCTGTCGTATTCCATCCTTTCGGAATCAGGAAGAGCATCAGGGGACCTGAGCCGAGCGCCCGGCTCAAAGTAATAGGTCTTGATCTCGTATACATCCTCGGGTAGAGATCCACCCTTCCCGCGAGTCTCTTCGTACTTAGCCTTCTCCTCAGGCGACATCGCATCATACCGCTCCTTGGCAGTAAGACCGATATCCTCACCACGCGCAGCGAAGGACGAAGTTACGCTCTTACGAGCCTTGTCAGGAGCGAGTAGGGCCATCTGCTGATAGCGATACTGCTTGCCTGTGACGGTACGATTGCGGATAGCGGAGGCCGTGTTCTCCGCTTCAAGCCGAGCGGCCTCCTCACCGGTGATGATGCGTGAGTCAATCGTGCCATCCTTCTGACGGACGGACACGTAATACCCATCGGGCTCATTGTCAAGTAGCGACTGAACGCGATCTGCCGCCTGCTCCTCGTCACCTGACCCGCTAATTCTACGGCTCTTGGGCGCCTCTTCGGGAGGAGAGAACCACGACATGAATCGCTTGTCAGTAACCTCTACTCCGTACTGCTTCTTCTCGGGATCGTAGTGGAAGTTGGCCTTATCCAGATTCTCGGGGCCAACGTCCACGATATCGCTTGCACGAACGCGGACAGTCTGTCCCTCGTCCGTGAAGATCGTGACCCACTTCCCGGGGAATCGAGACGAAGACTCAACAAGCCTACGCTCTTCTGCCGACAGGATTCCACCAGAACGCTGCTTGTCGATCAACTCACGGAGTCTCTGCCCACTAGTGCCAACGCCTCGCTTCAGCGATGCCGCGCTAGGCTCGCCAGAACCGACGACGATTCCGCGATAGATACGTCCACCTTCCTTGCCACCGACGGCGATCTCTACGGTATCGCCAAGGCTCATGCCAGGAATGATGGGGCTCTCGCTGAGATCAAGGCGTCCGTAGTTCTTGGATACGGGCGACGAGAAGATGAGGCTATCTGCCAACTTCTTGAGTTGGTAGACCTCGTTGTACCTATTGCGAAGATGAAGGGGTAGGTCCTTGACATTCCGACCGGCTCGGATCCGCTCCAACTCCTCTTCAACCTTATCCTTGAACCTAACGGCCAGTTCCTTCGCGCTCTGCTGAGAAGCGGCCATGACCCCATCCTGCACGCTAATCAAGCGGGCGGGATTGATCTCGGTTGCCGTACGCTCAGCCATCTTCTCTTCAGCGAGAATCCTTCGATCCAGTTCCTCGATGAATTGCTTGGCCTCACGGACCCTTCGCACGGCTGTATACGCAGCGTTCAGCCTATCAAGAGACTGCTGAGAAGCGCCCTTCTCCTGCTCCTTGGTGATCCGCTTGTACAGATCGTCTTCCATAACCTTGACGGCCTCAGCCGTCTTGGAAGGATCAGCGGCAAGGGCACCGGCGAGATCGTAAGACCTACGGATGGGATCTGTTACGCCAGAAGTGCCGCCCTTCTCAATCTTGAGGCGACGGAAGGATCCGATCCGGTTGATGGCCTGATCCCTGGTGGCGATCCGTCCAGTTTCAACTTCGGGCTCGGGAATGCTGGCGGGAGCCTCAACGACAGTCTCGCCCTTGTATACAACGTCACCACTCTCGTTGTATACGATTACGTTCTTGGTGTTCTCAGGTCGAGCCCAATCCTTCGGAGTCTCCTTGATCCCGTTCTTGCCGGTAGCAGCAACGTACGTCTTGCCGTCGGGCCCCTCAAGGATTACCTGTGAGGAATTGCCACTCTTAACAGCACCTACGATCTTGTATCCCGTGGGAAGATCGGTCAGATACATCTGAGCCGTCTTACCGGCCACAGACGTAACCATAGGCGCAAACTGGTGGCGCTCTCGCTTGTCAAGGAGAGAGAGTAGTGCGTCCTTCTTATCGCCACCAGCGTCCGTGATGCGCTGACGCTCTTCGGCTGCCTTCGTAGCGACGACGCTGGCCGCTTCGGCTGAGGGGAAGGGACCCTCCGCCTTGGCCTTTCCAGCGCCGCCGGAAGGACGCCATCCCTTAGAGGGATCCGTAGTCTTGTCCAGATACCCCTGCTTCTTTGCGTGCTTGGCGTACTCACTCTTAGCCCTAGCAAGCGAAGCCTCGGCATCTGCAACCGTAGCGCCTGTACCGCCAACGATACGGTTATGGATCTTGCCGAATCCGGTATCCTTCTCGCCAATCTTCCCGCCTTCACCGGTGAAGTCGGAGATTGCGTTGCCGAGTTTGACGATCTGCTCGGGATCGCCAGCGACGTAGAACTCGTCGGCCTTTCCGCCACGGAATACAGTCTCAGGCCCGACGCCTGACAACTCCTGAATCTTCTTCGCTGCGGCCTTCAGGATGTCGTCGCCAGCACTCTGACCGGCGTTGTTGTTCGTAAGACCAAGGCTGGTGAGGTCAACAACCGCCCAATGCTTCCCCTTGCTGCGGGGAGACTTCATGTACTCTTCGCGGTTATTGCTGACGCCAGTAAGCGGGTCAGTACGCGCACGCTTGCGCTCTTCCTTGATACGCTTACCCTGACGCTCGATGATACCCTGAGCCTGTACTGCGGCAGCCGTGTTCGCAAGTTCTGCGTTGCCCTCGCGCATCGCTTCGTGCTTAACAGCACTCGCCTTCTTGCGCCGGGAGCCAAACCGGGCGGGAGCCTCGGGCGCGGTCGCGGAAGCGGGGGCCGTGGCGGGCTGACCCGCCTCAGCGGCGGGCGCGGCAGCCTCCTTCTCGGGCGCCTTGGCCCGGAAGGCGGCGTCAGTCTCGGGCGTCGAGCGGGGCTCCGGCTTGGGCGCCTCGGCGGCAGGCTTCTTGGGATTCCTTCTCGCGTAAGCCTCGCGTGCTAGCATCGAAAGGACGCTACGAGCGCCGTTGTACTCGTCGCTATCCTTGCGGCCCTGCTTATCCAACTCGCGCATGTACGAGTTGATAGCGCCGATCTTGGCGTTGATATCGTGATCGGGAGCCTTCTTAACCCAATCTTCGGTCGGAACCGAAGCCCTGCGGGCCTCGGGGCTCGGCTCGGGCCGGGCGGGCGAATTTGCCGGGGGTCCGGCCTTCGGTTCGACCGAAACGGCGGGCTTAGGAGCGACGTTTTCGGTCGGGGTGGACCCTTGACCCGTCCCCTTCGCTCTGGCGCGATTTGAGCCAAGACGAGCATAAGTCTTTGCGTCAGAAGGACTTACGCTCGGACCGGGGGAGGGCTTCGACTCGGGCGCCTTCGGGGCGGTCGGACCGGCCTTCGGGGGCTTCTCGCCGGAACCCGTTGCGGGAGCCTGGGTTACGTCGATAGGGCCGCTCGGAAGAAGTCCGGCGATCTTGTCGGGCCCGAGTTGAGGGCCCATCGCTCCGGGCTTCTTGTTGATCGGCTCAATCGTATCGCCACGCGAAGTGATCTGTTCGCGCTCAATACGAAGAGCGTTGGTCGCCTCATCGACGGGCTTACCGGGTTGGTTCGGCTCAGGAGCGGGCTCAATGCCGACGAGGACTTCACCCCTCACCGACCCCTTCGCCACGTCTGCCGGTGTGAATGCGAAGATCATCCCATCCGTAGACTGAGCGATGGCGATGCCAGTCTCAGGCTCCACGTACAGGATATGACCACCACGAAATACGCCCTTCTTGTCGCTCGTCTGTCCAACGAGGATTCGGACATACTGACCACGGGCCTGCTCAGCGAATCCCTCGGGCCACGTAACGTCGCCGGGCGAGGGTTCAGCGAGAGGCTTCGGCTTCACACCGGGGGTAAGAGGATTCTCGGCGGTGCCAGCCTTGGGCTCAGGCGCCACAGACTTCTGTAGCGTATCCAGTTCCGTCTCAATAGCGACAGCCTGCTCTGCAAACTTACGAGCAACATCAAGCCTGCCAGCCTGCTGCGCTGCGTCGATCTTCCTATACAGCCCCTCAAGTTCTGCCTTGCGTGCGTCGATGGACTCTTCGGGCTTGGCCGCGCCAGCGGCCTCCTTCGTTCGCGTGGACTCGGCTGCGCTGTCAGCGATATGAGACAGCACGGAATCAACCGCGCCCTTCTCGGTATCGCCCATGCCCATACCAGCAGCGGCCTCAGCCACAGCCTGCTGCTTGATCAGATCGGCTGCGATCTCGTCGCGGTCCTTGTCGGCTGAAGCCTCGACAATCTCACGAACGGCAGCGCGGACGGCCTTGCGCTCGTCCTCAGTAATACCGTATCGTCCAGCAGTCTCCTTGCTGTAGGAGATTACCTTCGGCTTCTTGCGCTGAGCGGGATCGTCAGGCTGGCCCTCGATGCGGAGAGAGAATCCCTTACCGGTGGAGCCAACGATACGGATAGCGCCATTGATGGCATCCGTTACCCACTTCTGCTGCTCAGGATCAAGCCGATCCATGATGTCCTTTTGGGACATGTAATCGGCCTCTTCGCCCCACAAGTCTCGCCCATACTGGCGAACGACGTGATCAGCGATCTTCTGATACGCAGATCCCTCGCGCTGAGCCTGGATCTCTGCAACAATTTCCCTATCAGGAAACAGCGCATTGGCTTCATCTTCTGCGCTACGCTTCGCCTCCGTCATGGCCTCGGAAACGCCGAGTCGGTCAACGCCGGGAGCGTTTGCGCGAGCGCGATCCTTTTCAGCGTACTCGTTTACAGGCTTGCCGTGTAGGTTCTTGAGCAAGAACCCGTTGACGGCGTGCCCGATCAGTCGCTCAATAGCAGCAGTCCTTTCGGGAGAATCCTCACCGAATAGGAGCGCGAAGTCCTTGGCGACACCAAACTTTTCGTTCGGGTCGTGTAGATTAGGAAGGAGAGACAGTCCAGCAAACTCAGCGGATCCGCCAAGGCCGCGAGCAAGCACGGCCTGAGTGCGTAGACTCCAATCCCCCATTTCCTTCAGACTCTTCCCGAGGATTTCAGCCCTACGCCTAGAGCCAGAAGGACCCATGAACATACGAGCAACGCGATCACCGACCTTCTGGAAGAAGGGCATCGTCGCGCCAGAAACGGCAGACTGTAGCAGTTCCCACTCAGGCTTGGCGTGTAGATCGGAAAGAGCCTGACGCCAATCTCGTCCAGCCATTCCAGCCTGAGCGATGTCAGACAACTCACGCACAGTCTTAAGAGCGGCGTCTGAAGCGAGGAAGTTTCCTGCGCTGGCCGCTGCGCGTGCGCCAAGACCAGCGCCCTCAGACGACGCTCCGAGGATTGTAGACAGGGCCTTGTTAAGCCCATATCGCCAAGTGCCTTCCTTTAGCGCAGTCTTTCCGCCAACGATTGCAGCCTTACCGGCATTCGCCATCTTCGACAGACCACCGGCAGGAGTAACGAAGCCGAGTAGTCCGCCGAACCCACGGGCAAGCCGCACCGTGGGGCTCATTCCAGACTCAAGTTGAGCCAGCCACTCACGGCCCGCAAGGTACTTCTCGGCCTGCTTCTCCCCACCAACCATACGGTTTAGGCCGGTGGCTAGAACGTCGCTGGCTCCGCCGCTAGCGGTACGTGCGAATTCATCAGCAGCGCCGAAGATGCCGAGCGCGGTCTGACCGGCGGGCCCCAACTTCTGCTGGTGAGTCTTCAACTCCTCGCGCAGAGCCTTGTTCTCTGTACGCCTGTGGAGTCGAGTAAACTCCCTATACAGTTCGGCAGTACCTACAGGATTAAGAGCCTTACCCTCTTCGCTCTTGGGATCAACCTTCGACAGACTTGACGCCATCCACTCAAGCCATGCGTCGAACGAATAGTGAGTCTTGGGATCCTTCTGCTTATCTGCAATCAGATCCTCTTCGTACCACTTACGAGAGCGGTGATACATTTCCTCAGCGACAGGCTCAGTAATCCTGAGGTTGTCGAGGACTGAGGGATCTAGGAATTCAGCATCGCTGTCACGAAACGAAGCGTGCCTCTGAATACGCTGTTCAGGCGTTTCTGAGGCATAGCGATACTGAAAGTCTGACTGACCGCTCGGGTTGGGCATTACCTACCGGTGGGATTGGGGGCTTCTCCGGCGGCCTTCTTGCGAGCCGCCTCACGCAACTTCTCCATTGCCTCCATAGCCCTACGTGCGCTGTCGTCACCGGTAGGGGCGGGAGGGGGTTCGGTGTCCTTGCGACCCTTTGCCACCTTGTCGTTGTCTCCAACGGTAGCCTTATCGGCTTCCTCTTGGAAGGCATCGGCAAAAGCCTTTGCAAACGAATCGTCGAAGGACTGTAGAGTCCCGAACACGGATCCGCTCAACTCCGACATGACCTGAGCCATCTTCGGGTCGTTGAACGTACCAGTAAGAGGATTGCGGAGAGCCTTCACCAAATCCACCGCAAGACGCTTCGCTTCGTTCGCTGACTTGACCCTGAACGAACGCTCAAGAAGTGCCTGATGTTCTCCCATAAGGCGCGTACGCTCCTTACGGTCGATATCAGCAGGAAGAGTGCCTTCCATCTTGCGCGTCAGTTCCTCGATCCTTGCCCGAACGAAGTCTTCCTGGGCCTTACCCTTTCCTTCCATTACACGTCGGCCCGACGCCTTGCTGCCCGGAGTGGGATTGTCCGGGTCGCCAGAACCAAACTCGACCTGTCGCTTCAGGGCAACTTCGTCGCCACGCGCCGTGGCATTACGAGAAGCCGCATCGGCCCGGGTCGTACGGGCCTCCGCATCCTGCTCCTTAAGGGGATACAGAGCGTCAAACTGACGCTGCTTCTCAGAGAGAGCAGCGTCAGACTGAGCCTCGCGGGCGTCGATCTGCGACGACCGGAGTTGGTTCGCCATGTCCCCAAGTTCGATACGAGTATTGTTGCTCTCACGCGACATACGCTCACGCGATGCGCGATCAGCATTGTCAGAACGCTCGCTGGCCGCTAGTTGCGACCGGCGAAACTTGTCCTGCTTGTGTCCCTCGTACAGATCAGCCTGAAGACGCAACCGCTGAAGGTTACGATCCTTCTCGCTCTCTACCATAGAGAGAATCTGAGGGCTGAAGATGTTCCCGATGTTGAACGGCATTAGCCTGTGAACACCGTACGAGTACCGCCGGTCATCCCGCCGGGGAACTGGTTGACGTTAACCTGAGGCTTACCCTGAGCAGCGAGTAGAGCGTTCGTAAGGAACGCATCACCGGTGATGGCAGTCTCACCAAGAACGCCGAGTGCAGCATCCCTGCCGATATCGCGCCTCATGCCGATATCCTGCGAGATTGCCTGTCCGCCAGTACCGATAGCAGAACGGAGATCCTGCTGGTTCTGGATAGCGGCCTGAACGCGGGTGTCACGCTCCGCGCCAGCGGCAGCGTTCGCGGCGTTCGTCTTGATCGCGTTCTGCTGAGCGAGAACCGTACCACTATCGGGCCGCAGTCCAGCAGAGGCAGCCCGAGCAGAGGCTTCCTGCGCCAGCCTATCGGCACCGTTATTGATACGGTCAGTAGTCTTTCCTAGGATACGCTGAATGGTCTGCTCATCCATGCTGTACGGATTGGCAAGAAGATTGCCAACCTGACCGCGAAGGGCAACACCATTAGCGCCGTTCAGCGACTCGTTGAACGTGCCTCCGAGGATGTCGAGCGCCGCTTGCTGGTTTCCAACCTGTGCGCCAGCGATCTTGGAGATCACGTCGTACATGTTGGACTGTTCGTTCAGTCCAGCGAACGGGTTCCCGGCAGACGGGAATACGTTCTTCGGAGCGCCGAAGTAGTTGGCCCCGGGCTGATATCCGGGAGTGATCGGCTTGATTCCGAGCGGCTTCGACGGATCAATGGGCGTTCCGCTCGACCCGCCGGGAGCCATCGGGACGATGGGCGTGCCGCCGCCGCCGCCACCACCGCCTCCACCCCAAGGCGCACCCTGAGAGGAATGACCGGCAGACCCACCGCCGCCACCGCCGCCACCGCCACCGCTATACCCTCCGCCACCACCACCGCCGCCGCTGCTGTATCCGCCGCCACCGCCACTAGAAGGGGCGGATCCAGTACCAGCGGCGGGTGCAGATCCGCCAGAGCCGGTAGCGCCACCAGACGAGCCGGACCGCCCGCTAATGGTGTATCCGCCGTTCTCTCCACGCGAGAAGTTGTACCCTTCAAACTTGGCAAACTTATCCGCGTCTTCTGTAGAAATCTCGCCCTGCTGGACGAGAGCATTCATTATGTTGGCGACTACGCCACCCTCTTCGCCGGGCCCAAACTTGGCGACGGCACCATTACCCCATTGCACGTATCCAGAGCCGTCAGCATTCCTGACGACATTCTTAATGCCGCGTCCATTCTTCCCACCCCACGCATTCGGGGCCGAGCCGGACGCGGCATCAGAGGCGGCGGTCAGGAAGGGGTTGGTGGCGACTGCCATGAAGACCTCCCGATTCTACCACATGTCAGGCCGGAGTGGCAGCCTTCGCGTCGTCCGCACGCTTTCGGAGGGCAGCAGCATTGGCGGCGGTGCTTTGTGCGATGTACGAACGAGCATCGCACAGTTGAGCAGACAGATCGGAGATAATCTTCTCCTTAGACGCAAGAAGGCTTGAAACCTTTGCGTCAAACTCAGCCCTGTCTGCCTCCATACCGTAGATGGTCTGACGAAGACCATCATTCACAGCGCGAAGAGCCTTGATCTCAGCGTCCTTGGGATCAGTCTCGGGAACCAGTTCCATCACATCCTCCCTGCCTGTTGAACCTTGCAGTACGACGTACGCAATTCGCCTGTCTGCGTTCCACCAGACCCGCACGTAAACCCAACGTTAGCATATAGCGTCTGGCTTGTGGTGGGAACGTTAGAAGAAGACGACGCTACCTGCACTCCGTCCAGTTCGCACTTCCATGTAGTTCCAGCGTCAGGGCTATAGATCAGGACATCGTGCCAAGCGGTGTCCTTCGCTACACCGGTGTCGATGGCGTTTGCGGTCGAAGCGTCACACAGACGGAAGTAGAAGTTTGTGTCTGTTCCAGCGAGGAACGTCAACCACGCCTGATGCGTAGTGGTGGCCTTAGTGGCAGACCCCTGAATGCCGTTGCTGTTGAACCCGCATTGCAGATAGCATAGCGTGAACGTGACCAACTTGAAGTCGGCCCAGAACACGGGACTCATTGCGGGAGTAATAAGCGGGCCAGACGAGGGGCCCTGAGGACCGGTCTTGCTGTTCGCTACAGACTGCGTGTACTTATTACATACCCTGTCGCTGTCTCCACCAGCAGCCTGAGTGCCTCCGCTGTTTGAGAACGACTGAATTCCAGCATTGAAGATTGTGTTATTGCCGAATGCTCCATTTACAACGAACGCGCTGTTCGCCATGTCGGCGCGATTGAATTGCCAATCAAGGTCCGTTCCGTCAGAGCGAACGACCTTATTCTTCGCTCCAAGAGCCTTGCGTTCCCACTTCGGAGTGCTGTTCCCATAGATCAGATCACCGCGAACAACAGTACCAGCAAGCGTATCTGTGTGCGTGGACCCATCAAGAAGCGCGTTCGTTCCAGCGGACGCCGCAGCAGCCCACTTTATCCCCTTAGCCTGCGTAGAGTCTGCCGTTAGAACATGGCCGTCTGTACCAACAGGAAGACGATCATCTGCTGTGCTATAACAGAAGATGTCTCCCTTTGTGGTAAGAGGACTTCCGCCTCCAGCGGCCCACGAAGGATCTGCGCCAGCACCGCCAGTCTTCAGGAAGTGTCCAGCGGTACCAGGGGCAAGAACGGTCCATACAGTTCCGTTCCTGTACAGAATGTTTCCCTGGGTACTGCCAATAGCAGCATCAATCAGAGCGGTGAGTGTAGACCAGCCGGGATCCGTGCCGTCGCTCTTGAGAAGCGTGTTCGCGGCACCAATCGCAAGCCTAGCGTCAGCGGACGCAGCCCTGTAGATTAGATCGCCGCGAGTCGTCGTAGGTGTGGCATAGATCGACGTATAGCCGAACGACCCAGAGCCACCGCTATTGTATGTAATAGCCTTGCCGTTATCTCCGGCAGAAGGGGCAGTCAATGACTTCCCACGCAAACCTACCACAGTACCGGCAGGGAGTGTCCCTGTAAGATCCCCTGAGAAGGCCGTCACGGCTGCGGCCAGCATGTCGATTGTCACGCTGCCCGGACCGATCAAGGCTCCCGACGAGATTGCTGCGTTGATCGTTTCCGATATGCTTCGGAAGTTTTGCTCGATCACCCTGCGGGCTTGACGAAGATCCCGCTCCATGTCGGGGACAGGAACAATCGCCAGTCTGGTCGTCGCAACCATTAGACGAATCTGCCCTGTGTGAGATCATCAAACTCCGTCTTCAGGTGACGTGCGACCTTGACGCTCGCAGTCTCCATGTTGTTCTCTGCCAACTCAAACATCCAGATTGCGCCGCCAATGTAGTATCCATCGGAAGCAACAAGGTTTGAGTTGGGAGTACCGATTACGGTAAACGTACCAGACGTATTGGCCTTGATCGTGTAGTAGTACAATGCGCCCGTGCTAACGTCACGAAGCACCACGCCCTTGCCGCGATGCTCGTCCGTCGTCCATCCGGGCGTACCAGAAACGGTAACTACTGATCCAGAGATAGACGCGATTCCATCATCGTCTTCGATGTTGGACTCATCGCCCTCTGTGCCGTCTCCTTCGTACGACTCCATTTCCTTGAACGTACCGATATGGTCAATTGCACCAAATCGAATGCCGTTCAGATCGTCGTCAAACTGCCCAACGAATGAAGCCTCAAGTTCGTAAAGCGTCCACTTGTTGCGATCAGATCCGAGTCTGAGTACAACGGTAGTCATCATTCTGGTGTTGTCGTCCTGAATGCCCGCGAACGGGCACGACCACCAGATTTGATTACGAAGGTGATTGACGCCGCCAGAAATGAATCCAGCGTATCCAACGTTCAGGTACTTGAACAGATTGTCGATGTCGTCGCTGATCTTGATAACGCTATCACCACGAAGCGTGTATACGCCACGACGGTCAAGCCAGTATGCGTTATCGTCAAGCACGACGGGAGAGTGAGGAGAGGGGCATCCGACGTTACGAGACACAACGTTACGTCGAACGTTGGCTACGCCCGTGCCGTCACGAATGAAGTCTGTCTCAAAGATTTCGACGGTTGATGCCGTGAACACCACGAATCCATACCGCAACGACAGAATAGCCTTGATAGGGCCTTCTGCTGTAACGCTGTCGGTAGTGGAGAATCGCTGAGGCTCGTTCTCAGGAGTCCAGTACACACGGTTGCCGTACCAGTAGAGCATACGGCTCATATGAGCGCAGCAACCTTGGAAACTTGCGGGAGGATTGCCGGTCAGATACTCAATCAGGTTCCCGTCCGAGTCGATGATACGGCCAACAGCCGTAGTGCCATCAGACGCACCAGTATCGGTGTACGACGTTGCCGTGCTGATCGTTGCGATCAGATACAGATTCGGTGCGGCTCCACCGTTCGTAGTCCTGTAGATTCTACGCTGAGAGAACCGAGTGTCCGACGACACAGCAGCCAGCGTGAGCGTCACAGACTGCGTAGCGGGCGTAATCGCAGTAACGAGGATCGCGGGGGCGCTCTCATCACCGGTGGTGGGATCGTACTCGGTGTAGGCGTAGTAGTACGTCCCGGCGAGCGTTCCTCCGCCACCAGTAGCGGCGGTAGGCGCTGCCGGAGTAGCGATACCGAACGACTCTACAGCCGTGTTGCTTCCACGCCAACTCTTGCGTCGGCTGGCAGAGATCAGGATAAGCCGATTGTCGAGTACAGCGCCAACGACAGTCTCAGCCTGACTCCATCCGGTGTCGATCTGACTCGCTGCGCTTCCAGTCTCGGCGTACAACTTAGTCCCGACCTTATAGCATCGGTACAGGACGTTGTTGCTGTCTCGGAACGAGAAGAACGCATTGTGCGAGAAGTCTAGTGCGCTACTGACATCACGACGGACTCGGAATCCGCGACGGGTGCGAGGGCCGTAGTCAGATACGTCGATGTTCTTGACATCAACGAACGCATTAGGGGGCAACTGACCGGCCTTCCTGATGAGGCCGATGTTCATTCTGCCGTATTCCTTAACAAGCCCCTTCCTGCTTGTGAACTTTCCGACAGTATCAAACTGTACGTGAGAATTCCTGATAGAGAAGGGTCGTCCCGGCCTGTACGACTGATACCTTAGTCGAAGTCGCTCAAACTTCACGTTGACAGTATGAAGAGCCTCAGTACCGCCAATGGGAAGAGCGCGGGGCTTAGGGAAGTCTCCATCCTCGTCTGCGTACGTTACCTCAGGAGCGTGAGCCGACACGTTGTAGTTAGGCTCAGTCCACGGTACTTGGAATCCGCCAGCCACAATCGTAGTGGCATCGCCATCTGTAAGCGGATCATCGTATAGCCACGCTTCGTCTACGTAGCCATACAAGGGTACGGGGTTAGACCCACCACCAAGATCATATCCGACCTGAACACGAACGGTTGTCTCAGAGTTGAACGAGACTGAGTAGTCGTCCGTAAAGACCGTGCTGTTCCAGTCGAACGTGTACGTAGTTCCTGTGCTCTCGTTGTATACGTAGACCTTATACCGATATCCGGTAGAAGAGAAATACACACGAATAACTACACGATACCAGACATCGGGGTCAATGTAGTTAGTAGAGGGAGATCCAGTCTCAGTCCAAGACGCCCCACCAACGTCAAGATTTCCGCCGGGGTACTTAATCGAAATCTTTGCGCTTGCGGCAGGATTTGCGTTCGTGTTGGGCAGAATCGTGATAGCCCAACCAAATAGACTGTTTGCAGTAGACGCTAGGCCGAAGATATGCTGACGCTCGTTTCCACCAGCACCGTCAGTCTCTCCAGCAACCCACTTAAACCTAACGCCGAACGCGAAGTCGTTCGCGGCTGAGGAGATAGGATAGGGCACCTTGCATGAATGAGCGGATCCAGTAGCAGCGGCAGCACGAAGCGCCCTGTACGCAGAAGACATCGCGTTGTACGGAGCGGGATACGTTACGTCGAACCACGCGGCCTTGCCGCTACGTCCGTCGTCAACGGGAACGATTCCATCCGTTCCAGACGACTGATACGCAGTTAGATCCTGAGCAGATCCAAGCGAACCGCTATTTGCGCGAGAGGCCGTTAGGCCGCTCTCGTCAAGACCGTACAGCAACAGGAAATGAGGGTCTGTTACTGCGGGCATTATCTACGCCGCTGGTACTCAGGAAGGGTAGGATACTCAGGAAGAACGACAGAGGGAACGCCGACGCTTCCCTCCATGATCTCGTCAAGATCCAACTCGACGTGCTGACGCTCCTGAATTGCGATCTCCCGAGTCGTGGCATCGCCTTCGTCTGCGGCCCAAATCTCCTGAGCGCGACGAAGGATCCACTCCTGTAGAGGCTCGCTCGCGGGCAGAGCGTCGTCCTTTTGGTTGGACGCGCTAGACGGCAGAGCGGGAGCCTTCGCCACGTATCCGATTGTGATTGTATCGGTATTCGTGGAAGGAAGGTGGGGAAGAATCTCAAGAACCTGCCTGTAGTCAGGAGCGTTTGCGGCGCCAACATCTGCCATCCCACGCAGATGCCAGTACACAACCTCGCTTCCCGTGATCTTGAATACCTGAGTACCGCTACTCAGACCGTCAAGTAGATTCTGTCGCATAGCGCGGTTCAACTCGCGGCACGGACGGCCAGCGAAGTTGACGTACAGAACGTTCTGTACGTTGGCGGGAAGCGCAAGCAGGGTGTCCCCTGCGGTCCACGCCACGCTGTATTCCTGCACCGTAAACAGGCCAGGATACTTCGCCTGAGCAAGAGAGAAGGATCGGCGTATACGGTTGTATGCGTCCGTCTCTTCAGACGTAATGGCAACCGTACGCATCGTCGTGGAATCAAGCGTCATTCCACGCGATGCTAGAAGGCGCTCAGCAATCTGCTGAAGCGTGAACCCCGAGTACGGGGTTACGTTGCTGATAAGCGTGGGGTTCGCCATAGCGCCCTCCTTGTGACTCCGGGCGGGGATTGCTCCCCGCCCGGCTCATCCTACATCAGTAGGTTAGGAGATCGCGCCGTGGGACACCTGACGGCCAGCGCCACGCGGCATGTCGTACAGCATCCAAATCTTCGCCGTGGCGATGGGCGTGGTGCCCACCGACGTCAGGCGAACACGGATGAAGCGCGGCAGGATCACACCGGGAGCGTTAGCGGCACTCGGCACGATCTCGCTACCGGTGGTAGCGGAGATCGTCGTGAAGCCGCACGACGGGATGTCAACCCACGAATCCGAGGAACGCATGCGCCCCTGGATCTTGAAGGTGTACGTCTCGTCGCCCGTGGTGCGGTCGAAGAGGATGCCATCCAGATAGAACCGGATGTTCTGCGCCCCACGCGGGACGAAGATCGCATCGCCGTCGAACGTACCGGCGGCGACAGCCTCCGCCGAATACGTGTCGAGCAACTTCGACTTGAGGATCGACTGTGCGGGATTGATGATGCTCACCTGAGACTCCTTGGGATTTGTACCCTAGAGACTACGCACCTTTCGGTGCTTTTCGCCGTGAGCGTATGCGGGACACCCGCACACGTACAGGGAAACCTACCTCCTTAGTCCGTCTTAAGCGCCAAGCCGGGAGGCGCAAGACGGCCCTTCGGACCTGTCTGTACGAACAGAACCTTCGCGTACGTGACCACACCCGTGCCGAACGACCCGCTAGCAGCGGAGAAGTCGAACCGGAGGAATCGACCAGCGGGAACGTCGTCAGCGTCGTCAAGCATCTTGATCTGAGTGGCGTTCTGAGCCATAGCGGTCAGAGTGAGCCAGTCGTACCAAGTAATGCCGTCGTTGCTGACCTGAACCTTGATACCAAGAGTGGTGAGCGTAGCGAACGCGCCAGTCTTGAATTCAAAGCCGAGGATCTCGGCACCCGTGAAGTCGCCAGCGAACACCTGAGGATCGGCAGCCGACCCAGATACAGGGAACGCAGGCTTCTGTCCGGCGGCGCTAAGCGTACCGGAGTACAGCGTTCGCGCCTTATTCGCGGTCTTCGCGGGTGCCGACATCAGTTATCCTCCTCAGTCAGACAGAACCCTGAAGGACTTGTTGAACGACTTGCGGGCTTGCAACCACTCGTAAGCCTCAAGACGCCACGGCTCGTTCCTGACCTCGGCATCCTGAATCTTGGCCGCGTCCCATGCGTACTTCCGAGTATACCACATCTTCCGGGTGAGTTGCCCTCGTCCCTTCTGGCAGACGACGTAGATGGGGCGAATGACTCGGTGCGAGCGACCGTTGGGATTGCGCTCAACGTCTCCGGGCCGTACCTGTAGGCAATAGCCATCGTACGGGCTGTGAATGTGAATCGGATTCACAGACTCTTCGATCTTTGCGTCGATGGACTGCGCCGCCTGACGCACACCCAACGAGCGAATCTCTTCGATTGTGACCTCACCAACACCCATCTTCACGAAATCACCGATTGTGAGGCGCTTAGCCTCGCCTACAGTCGTGATCTTGTGATTGTGGAGGATCTCTAGGTTCTTCGGAGAAGAAAGAACATCCTTGAGAAGAGTGTCGTCAGAGATCGTGGTCGTCGTGTCTGCCATTTGAGTATGGGTCCCTTCAACCCTTTGCGTTACGAGCGGGCGGGCCCGAAGGCCCGCCCGCTCAGACCTACCGATTTGGTTAGATCGTACCATCCGACAGGTTGTAGACGATGGTGAACGCCTTCTCGGTGTCCATCCACAGCCCAAGGTCAGCGATGTACTGGTGCTTCTCGCCAGCCCGGTCGTTCTCCTGAAGGTTCTTCTCAAGACGGATGTTGCCACCCGTGAGAACAGCCAACTTGATGTGCGCCGGGTCAACGATGAAGATGTAGCCAGCGTGCGCGTTCTCAAGAGCGTGGTGAGTGATCAGCACAAACTCACCGAACGACGTACGCACACCCTCCACCGACATGCCAAGGATGTTGTCCTTGGGGCCGATACGCATGAACTCAAGCCCGAGGCTGTCGAGTTGCTGACGCGCATCACGCCCGCAGAACCACAACTTCTTCTTGCTGCCGAAGCGGGTGGACTGGTTGACGATCCAGCCGATATCCCCGAACCCAAGGCCGCCCTCAGCGTCCAGTCGGTTCGTGACAACGAACTGGTTCAGACCGCCAGAGTACCGGTAGATATCGCCGGAGGAAATCTCCACGCGCTTCCGGCCCCACATGATCATGTGTTCGATCTGCCGCTTGATCTCAGCCAGAGCCTCGCTCTGAAGCACCGACAGGTCATTCGGACCGCGCTTCTTCGTGCGCTTGTTGATGTCCGAAATCGCGTACGGCACCTTGAACGTCTGGATGAAGTTGGTGACAGTCGAGTAGTCGGTCGTGATCGGAGTACCCGACAGACCGTTCTCCTTCTGCTTCTCAAACAGCGACAGCGCCCACGCATCATTGCTGTGCGTAGCAGCCGTGCTACCGAGGGCAGCGCGGGTAACGGTCAGCGTGTTACCGCTGATGGACGAAATCTCCATGTACTCGTCATCGACAAGGATGATCTCGCCAGCGCGGAACATCGTGCCATCATCGACATCGACGCCCGTCTCCGACGTATCCAGATCCTCAGCGATGCGAGTCCACTTCGACCGATGCTCTCGCTCAAACATCTTGAATTCGGGGTCGTCAGTACCCCGAGTGTCCAGACGCATGAGCATCTGAGTGAACATCGTCCGCTCGGGATCGAGGTACTGGATAGCCTCGTTCCACGTCTTCGGACGACGATCCTGGTTCCCGCTCTCAGTCTGGAGCGTACCCTGAATATGGGTAGCCCCAACCGTGGTGCAGAGCGTGAGAATCGCTCCGCAGATCACGGAAAGGTAGTGGAGAAAACTCTTCACGGCGACAGGCTCCTCTCCGGTATTACCGGATGATGAAGGGATCAGCGCGAGTAGACTTGACTCCCGTGACGAACGCCGCCACGTCGTCTGCCTCGCTAGGCTTCCTGCCCTTTCCGGGGGCAGACTTCTTTCCGATCCTCTCCGGTCCCTTAGCGGCAGCGAGGGCAGCGGCCTTCCGCTCCTCCTCCTGATCCACCTTGGTCGGAGCCGCCTTGGTCTTGGTTCCACCGGACTTCGGCTGCTTCTTCATGCGGCCTCCGGCCATATAGAACCAGTCCTCGACGGGAATCTGATCAGCCTTCTTGTAGCCGTACTTCTCCTTGATCGCCTCGTACAGATCAGCCATCCTCTTCGTGATCGCGGGAGTACGCGCACCCGGGTTCTTCTCATCGAATTCCCGAATGGACGAAACAACGCGAGCGTTTCGGGCGTTGATCTGCGCTTCCGTAAGCGTAGGATTGATACGGCTGTCGTCGTACGACTTCAGGTAGTGCGGAATCGCTTCAGTCACGATCTCGACGATTGCGTCAAGATCACGCTCCTCCTCAAAAGCCTTTCGGACTCGCGCCTTCAGGTCGTCGGAGGCAGCAAACTTTGAGGACTTGACCATCGCAAGAGGGTCAGGATCCTTCTCGTTTGCGGAAGCGTCGAACCGGGACTCCCAATTTCGACGTAGAGACAAGGCCACAGCAGGATCGACACCATCATCATCCTCATCGTCGGCTCCATCGCCATCAGGGCTGGTGTCCTGCCCATCAGACTCGCCGTCGTCACCGTCGTCGGTATCGTCGTCCTCGTCGGACTCCTCACCGTCGTCGGATGTCTTGCCAGCATCACCGGGGGCGGAACCCCCTTGGTCGTCGTCCGTATCCTCATCCTCTCCATCGGTATCCGTGGATACCATCGGCTTACCGGGCTTCGTATCGCCCACCTTGCCGAGCGGGATCTTGGACGTATCGGGAGCCCCACCCCCGTCCGCTTCGCCAGCGGACAGAGAGAGGAACCGACGGACCATGCTCTTGATGATGCTGCTCATTCGGGGTCGCTCCCTTCAGCGACGGGCGTAGTATACCACTCGGGGATCTCCTTCAGGACGATATCCGCAATCCTGCCCACGGATGCGCTCATGCCCTGAAGGTATCGAAGATCGTCAATTCCCTTAGCCTTATCACGAAGGCCAACAGTACAGCCTTCGTTCATAGCCTTGAGAATGTCCCTAAGAACAGGCATTCCTTCGTGCTGGCTAAGCCTGTACAGTTTGATTGCATCATCAGTTGTGATCTCAATATGGCCTGATTCAAGGCCAATAGAGAGAGTCTGCTTTTCTTTCTTCTCAGCCATTACGCGCTCCTACCGGGCGCGGCGGCAGGGCCGGGGGACGACGTTCCCTTCACGCCGTTCCCACCGGCTGCCGCCGTGCCCTCAAGTCCAGCCTCGGCACGCTCAGGAGAGCCACCCGGAGGAGCGGCTGCGGGCGCTGTGCCCATCATCGAACCGGCTGCTTCCTGCGCTACGCGCATAGTCGCTTCGATGTGTTCGTACAACCGATCCAGTTCTGCGGGATCTGCTTCGCCAGCCGCGATGAGTTGTTCGACCTTCTGAGCCTCGACCGAGTGTGCTTCGATATGCAGATCGTGTCGCTCGTAGGGCGACGGGTCGATCTTGATGCCCTTCCGAAGAGCGACGTTCTCAGAGAACGGATCCCTGATCTTCTCAGGGCTCTTGGGGATAAGGCGATCCACGTCCTCAATCTCAAGTTCCTTGAGGAGCATACGGACGTAGCGAGACATGAACGGCGATGCGCCGACTTGCTGGAGCAGCGGTACGAGTACCTGAGTAACGCTGATCAACTGCTGAATCTTCATCGCCGGTGCCATGCGGCTAGAAGACACAAGCCCACGGACCGTGAAGTCTCCCACAATCTGCGTGGGATCGACCTCCTTATAGAACAGTCCATCCTCACCGATCATGCTGATCATGCGCTTCTGCGTCATGTACTGCTGAATCAGGTCAATCAGAAGAATCGCAGAACGCTCAAGCGTATCATTGGTGCGCTCTACGTGTAGGAACGTACGCACCTTGATGTTGGCTTGTAGGCCGCTGAATTCAGTAGCGGTATTGATACCAGCAGGCGTGATGCCGCGAGCCTGCTCGGTCATACCAGTAGTATCGTCAGCGTCCCGCTTGAAGTGCTGGTCCCACGCCATTGCGTGATCCGTGGGAGCGGGCATATCTAGACGCTTGACAGCAGTACCCGGATCTCCACGGGTACGGATAAGGGCGTTCGGAGCCCATCGGAACTTGTCGTCAAGCACAGATACGCGGCTACGATCAACGCCAATAGGAGCCATTAGCGTGATCTCAGCCGTGTCCATCGCACGGTTGATGTTCTCGTTCACCAACTCCTGATGCGGGAGCAGGAGGCTCGACAGTCCACGCCCATACGGACAATCAGGGATCTCGTACAGATTGTGGATCAGCATTCCCGTACGCCCGTGAGCGTTCGGGTTCTCGCTCCATCCGATGATGCGTCCACCGGGGGCGATGGTGAATGTCTCGGCCTTCGTCCGGTATACGAGCAACCGGACCTTGCGATCACCATGCAGCGACACATCATCCTGCTCATCGGTGGACTGCTTGGAAGCATATCCAGTCTCGTCAAGCAGACTGTCGTACATGTTCATGTCCAGAACGCCATCGAAGTCTTCATCCTTGAAGTCGATGGTTCCACCGCTGGACGCTGCCGCCTCAAGCCATTGAGCAACGGCGTCAGGATCTAGGTGCCCACCAGACTTAGACGCCTCGATGATCTTGCGAAGCGTAGTGTCGTGGGCCATGAACAGAGAGTCGATGTCGATTCCGGCTTCGCCGGAAGGGTCAAGCCACACATCGAACGGGTTGATACTCTTGACCCTAGGATCGTCGCACAGAACGACATCCTTCTCCTTCATCACCTTTACGCGGCGGGCCTTCTTCCCCTGGCTTTCAGGATTCGCAGGGTCGAAGGGCTGGCCCGTTTCGTCAACCGGCTGGCCGTGCGCGTTGAAGTCGTCCTCTACGACAGCGACCTTGCGCTTGCCGGTTTCCTTGATCCAGTAATGATCAAGAAGGCCGGTACCGCACACGATGGCCCACCACATCATGCGGATATACTCTCGCTTCATGCGAGAGGGGCCACGGGCGAAGAACTCCATCAGGCTGCCGATTACATCGGCATTGTCCCTACCATCAGGACCCTGACCAACCACATTCCAAATCTTCGTTCCGCCGAACACGGCAGACGCGATTGCAGGATGTGTGCTTTCGATATGCTGGAAGAGGAGGGGGATGAAACGCTTGGAGCGCCACTTATCCTCCTTCTTCTCAGGGTCTAGGATCTGGTGCCACGCACGATATCCCTCACGCCAGATGATGTCGTGAGGCGTCCTGAACGCAGCGAATTCACGCGCCCTGCTGGTAATGATCTTGAGAACCTGAGTAGGATCCTCAAGGTCAGCGATTCTGTTTACATACTTCTCAGGCTCTACGCCTGTAGGCTTTACCTTTGTCTTGCTGGCGCGACGAAGAATTGCCGCGTGGATATCGGTAAGATCCTTCGCCATTAGCGCCTCCTGAACGGCGACTCGGAATCGTCGTCGTACAGTATATCATCCCCTCTCGCCTTGTGAATCCTTCCAGAGTCGAGAGGCATTACGTCGGCATCGGGTAGTTCCCGGGTCTGAGCCATCATCTTCAGGCAGTCGCCTCCATGACAGTATCTATCATGGATAGGTCGGCGCCTGGGATTCGTTGTGGTGCCCTCCTCATGCTTGGGATAGCGCCATTGAGTGACAACCTCAGCCAGAGTGGGCGTGGTTGCCTTGGGTCCGTTGCGCTGATTAAGCAAATGCCTAGAGAATCGTACATGTCGCATGTACAACTCTAGACGCTTAAGCGCCTCCTCGTCGTCCTTGATACGTACTTCGTCAACAAAGATGCCGTACTTAGACAACTCCTCCCACGCGCTAGTACCGGTAGTCCATGTAGCGGCTCCGCCAGCAGCGTCACCGTAAACGAACTTAGGCGGCTTCCATTCCTTGTGGCGAGCGATGATTTCCATTTCTACTTCGTTGTAGATATGGACCCACTTGCTATCTTTCTTGTATGTAAGATCGGGAATTGATCCCGTGATGAACGGGACCACCCAATCGACGGCCCTTCGTTCGACCTGAACGAAGTCGATGATTCTTGTTTGCTTGTGCAATTCGTCGTATTGCCACCAGATTACGGCCATAGCGTCAGCGAATCCGGGGTCAATCACGCACTCAAGATCAAGCCTGTCGTCATAACCGTAGTTGTTATGAGGCTCGACCTTGATAACAATGAAGTGATCAAGCGTCACTTCATTGAGGACTCTACCTCCAATAGACAGCGTGAAGTTGATATCCAACTCCTGCGCGATGGCGTCGTCTGTCATGTGATCTCGCTGTTCGTTATACCAAGCGAGATTCAGCAGCGGGTGTTCCGGCCACCACATCCAGAATTTCACGACGCCGGGGATAAGGCCGCCCACCATAGCGGAGGCGAAGAAGTTGCCTAGACCCTTGGGCGTGGAGCCGAAGCAGAACCGGTTTGTGGTCTGCTTAATAGACGTATCGGCGTCACGCATTTCCTCAGCGTGTGCAGCCTCGTCAGCGAACGCCTCTGAATACCGGCGCTGACGACCGAACATTCCACCAAGTTGCTTGCCGTCAATGATGTTGCGCGGCTTCTTCGGATTCTTGATATGCCAACGCTTGTTGTATTCCTCCTTGCTGTATAGAGGCCCAAGCAAATCATCGCGCATCCACTTGGGAAGATGCTCGATGATGAATCTGACCTTGCCCATCAACGCCTGATGATCGCCTGTCATTCCACCGTTATCTACGTCGTCTCGGTTCTCCGCTCCACAGAGAATAGACCAGTTGTCCCAGAATAGAAAGTTACGTGTACGGGTCGCTGCCCATACCCACGTAAATCCAATACCACGCGACTTCGCATACCCGTGTGTTACGCGATTAGGAGCGTCAACCCTACAGAAATGCTCATAGGGCTTAACGATCTTCTCTACCTGAAAGTCGTAAAGAACGAACGTTTCGGGCTTGCTGAGTCGGTCGTCGTACGTCCAGCAGAAGTAATCCGTGAAATAACGTGCATCACGTCGGCAACGCTCATAAACAAGAGCCCTATACTCGGGCTTCTCTACACACTTCTTGTGTAGAATCACACGCTCTTCTTCTACGATGCGCTTCCTGATGATGTACTCTTTGAGTAGAGCGGCCTTTCTATCATCAAGTAGCAGATCAAGAGTGAAATCCCCGCCGGGAGGAAGCGGAACCTCCTCCCGGCGAAGAGGAACCCTACGTTCCTCAGGCTTCAGAATATAGGGCTCGTCGGCCACCGTAGCGATTCCGTCAGACGGGCGGCGCGAACGGGTCGGCCAGCGGCGGAGTCGAGGCCGTCGAAGGCCCGGCGGCGGCTTCCGGCGGGGCGGCGGCGGTCTTCTCGGGCCCGGCGACCGGGACGACGACCTTCGCCGGGTCGAAGCCCGGGGGCGGGCCTTCGATGACCGCCTCCTCGCCGTCGAGGCCCGCGATCTCGTCCACGGCCAGGAACTCACCCACACCGTCCCCATACTTCCGGTTGTTTACGCACACGCTCCCACCGGTGGCGGGGATGTCACGATCAAACTGATCGTTCAGGAATACGCGCAGCGCATATCCCTTGTTGTTCTTGGACAGCACGACGCCGGGACGCCACCCGTTGTCGTACTGGTTCGGCTGCTGTAGCCGATAGACGATCTGTTGTCCGATGTACACAGTATCTCCAGATGTAAAATGACCGCCGTAGATTGGGTATACGGGAATCGAACCCGTCTTCACCGAGGCCCCTCTGGGCGTGCGGCCAGCACGCATATACCGTCTACGGCGGTCATGGATCAGTCAGTTGAGGACTAGGCGCCAGCCGTGGCCGCCTCGCCCTTCTTCTTCCCGGCGTCCGCCCGCTTCGGAGCGGGGAAGTACGCCTGCACCCACTTGACGAGCGTTCGCTGGATCTTGCGCTTCGCCATGTCGCTGCCCACGTCCTTCGTCGTCACCGCCGACGAGCGACGGCTGTACGCGGACTTCCCGTCCTTGTCCACCGTGCTGAAGTGACCCGTGAGGATCACCCCGTTGTCGCTCTGCTCGACGTTGATCTCGACACGAACGCCCGGAGTCGGGGCAGAAGCCATCACGTCACCACCCATGCTTTACCTGTAACACGCTCGTAGCGTGCCTTCCGTGTTGCTCCGTACTTAAATTTCGCCCACCAACCGGAGGGCTCTTTGTGTAGATACAGAAAGGAGCGATATTCTGTATCCCCGTACATCTTATACGCGAACCGGTCGGCCGCGTACTCGATGTATCGACGGTAGAACGCCCATGCAATTAGACCCACAACGAGCGGAGCAAAGAACAGGAGCGTCAGTTCCTTGAGTTTGTGCCTACGAATCGCGTGGTAATACTCATGGTACACCAGCGCATTGTATCCAGCCGTTATCGGAAGCGTAGCGTCCACGCAGATCACGGGGTTGAAGATTCCGTGGCAGATTGCCCACGATCCCGTGTCCTTCTTCAGACCGGGAACCTTGACGTACGCACCAGCAAGGCCCCGAACGCGAATCGCCATCACGGCACTCCTTCAATGAGCGGGTCATTGCAGTCGCCGTCCTCGTCAATGATGTGGCCCGGAAGCAAGTCGGACACGACCTGACAGCACCCGGGGCAAACCATTGCGATAGCCATGATATCACGAACATCGACACAAGAGGTATCTTTTTGCCTCGGGCCGAAGGCAACGTCCGAAATCTCCTTCCCGCTGCCGACGCATCGGCTTCCGTTCGTCTTCTCAAACTCGTCCTTCATCACGACCGACGAGACGAACGGGTTCTCCCTGTCGTCCATGAAGCACTTGTGCATACGAGTGCCAACATAGTCGATAATGTGATAAGCACGCTCAGGATCGGTATGCCTGAATAGGAGTTCTGATCCTCCGCGCAGACTGATACGCACAAGCGCCTTAACGATACGCTTCTTCGGCGCTTCGTCGTCGTGAATGGGGTCAGCCATCGACGTCTCTCCGAGAATAGGCCCGGCCGCGCTTCCAATGCTTGTACATGTCCGTATCCTCAGCATACGGACAGATCGCGTACGGGTCCTTCCCGCTAGCCATTCCCTCCCTGAACGCGGCCACCATAGTCTTCTGGTGCTTGAATTTCGGATGATCAGGCTCAGGCTGCTGTTTCTTCGGCAGCACCGTAGCCCGTACCTGCGTATCCTCGCCAGAAGCCTCCTTGAGTTTTACCCCAAGGCTCTTCTCAAACTCTTCGTTTTCCTTACGCACAGCCGCCATGAAGTCCTCAGGCAGCGGCTTCCCACACTCGTCGCAATGCCACTTCGTTTCAGGATCGAAGGGCGCCATTCCCTTATCCACGCACTCCCTATCCATACGGGCACGTAGGGCCGCAGCCCCACAGCACGGGAGTTTGCTCGTATCAATGGCCTGTTCGTCACTCATCCTCGCCTCCCGTGCCGTCGTCCCTGAGCCCCGATTCCAACTGCTCCCTCAACTCCTTGTCCGACATCTTCTTCACAGCATCGACTGTGATCTCATCCTTCCGCTTCTCATCGTTCACCGGTGCGGAGGGCACAAGGAAGCCCATTCCCTTCATCGCCTCCACCAGCAAACGCTCGCTGTGGGGCAGCCTCTCATTCTCCATCTTGGCTAGGAACATGTCAATGACAGCCGGGCCACAGGCCATGAACGACTGCTTCGCCCGGCGCCACAGTAGATATATAGTCTCGTTCTCAAGCCCTCCGGCAAGGCTGGCCCGGAACAGGGCTCTGGCGGTCGGGATCTCCGCGTCCACGAAAACCTTCAGGTCGTTCGTAATAGCCGTACGCTGGTCTGCCGTAAACGCATCCGACGACTTGATTAGGCGTACGAGCGCCCCTGCCTGACGCTGAGCGTCACGCATTTGCTTCACCAATAGTGAAGCCGAGTCGCTGGAATCTACGTGTGTAGCGTCAGACATTATAGTTGACACATCCTTACGAATAGAATGTGTCGAGAGCCTCGACTAATCAAGCCCTCGTACATGATCACTTCGTTATCGTTCAACAGCCCATCCCTAGGAATGTAACTGTTGCGAGGGTCCTTCCTGTATCTCTCAATTACAGAGTACAGGCACTCATGGCAATAGCCGTAGAAGCGCCTCTGAAGAGTCGAGGGCTTCGTTTCATACACAACTGCGTCAGGATGCCTGTCGCACCTGACTTCGGGCTTGTCTACGGGCGTAAGCCCGTACATGCTCGGTACGAATGTTCCACCAGCCACCTTACGCTCCCTTCGCGCTCGGTCGCCTCGTTGCGTATACAACCCGCTATCTATGCGCTACGGCGAATTCCGCCCATCATAGCCTGTAGGAGTGCGTCCTGTCCATACGCGCCCTGCGGTTGGCCCTGCGGCACCACAGTCTGCTGGACAGGACGCGGCTTCCGACGCCGGTTCATACCGTGCGGGTACGGAACAGGCCGCGTCCCACCCGGGTTGACAGGCTGACGAACCGGCCCAATGGTGGGCTGGAACATCTGGGCGGCGTTCGGAGCGCCCATCAGCCCCGCATCGAAGACGCGGGGGTTCATGGTCCGGGGCCCGATCATCGGGCCGGAGGCCGACATGAGAAGCGGGTTGATCGCCATGATTGAAGAAGTGTACCACGAAACTCGGCTTGTGGGACGAAAAAGCGACGGGCCTATCACCGGGGAGGAAGAAGAGGGAAGGTAACATCCCGAAGCCTATTAGGTGGTTTTTTCCAAAAATTGGAAGAGGGAAAATGAGATATATAGGTGGACTTTAAAAATGGTGGTTGTGGGTTCGCGGGTCCCTCCACCGCCCGCCCGGCGCCCCGCCATTCGGGTGGTATGCGGGTACGCCCTATGGGCGGAGGGGTGGGCCC